>Ga0209802_1001419_pt1 | contig 17876 bp, 20 predicted proteins | sample GraSoiAngelo_129_FD_185886 | JGI IMG/M metagenome (GOLD analysis project Ga0209802, IMG submission 185886) | Grasslands soil microbial communities from the Angelo Coastal Reserve, California, USA - 14_0927_12_40cm (SPAdes) (version 2) | ecosystem: Environmental > Terrestrial > Soil > Grasslands ... | reverse complement strand
TGTTGCATTGACAGCGTTCGCTGTCGCTTCTGGGACTCGGAAGATCTCAGGGTAAAGAACCTGATGCTCTACAACATCATTCTCGATCTCTAAACTGGAGACTCCAGTGTGAAGAATCACTCCTGCTATACCGATGCCATATGCACGAAGGAGGTCGCGGACGTGTCTTGTGATGGGGCGTGCCGCACTAGGCATCTCGACGCTCCCTGGAAATCGAGAGAAGAGAGTCTGATAGTTTGGCATTGGATAAGCTGGAGCGTAGCTGTAATGGATGGGCTCGCCGTATTTGGCCATGAGAATGCTTGCTGGCGTGTCGAACCGCACGAAGCGGAGCCTCGAGATTCCAGGATACTGCTGGAGCACATGGGCCGTTGCCTCACCGATCTTGAGGTTTTCCCCATCAATGAGTGGGAGAGGGCCCGGTCTTGACGCGCTCCATCTTGGCTCCGCGAGCCAGAGGTCGTCAGCGAACCGTGTCGAGAGGTTAAGCCGGACCTCACCGAGACGGCCTGTCGCTGGGAGGCTCGCTGGTAGAGTCGCGCTCTCGTTGACAACCAGCAAGTCTCCAGACTTTAGAAGCCATGGCAGGTCCGTGAATGCGTGGTGAGTTTCGCCATCAAGTGTCGAAACCATTAGGCGGACATCGTCTCGGTCGTGTCCACGCGTTTCAGGTGGTTCTGAGGCGAAGAGTTCGGTCGGACGATCGAACAGGAGTTCGGACCTGTTCAAGCTGGAATCTCCCAGAGTGTTCCTTGAGCTTGGTAGCGCATTCCTGTGATTCGCGCCGGGTCTTGGCTTACAAGCCAGGCCCAGAATGGAAGCGTCACCTCAGGGAGGGGACGGTCGGAGATGTCTTCACCCGGATACGCGTCTTGGTGCATCCGGGTCCGCATGTCACCAGGGTCGACGCTGACGATGGAGACGTGGCGGGGTCTAAGCTCTGCTGCGAGTGTTTTTGAGGCGAGGTCGAGGGCGGCCTTGCTTGATCCATAGATTCCCCAGCGCTCGTAGCCCCCTTGGCTCGCGTCGCTCGAAATATTCACAACAAGTCCTCGAGTCTTTTCAAGCTGGAGGAGTGACTCTTGGATTAGGGCGATCGGCGCTACGAGATTTGTTTCAAGCGTCAATCGAAAACGGTCAAGGGAGGCCGAGGCAAGCTCGGGACGGGGGATCTCGCCGAGCTCAGAAGCATTGTTCACAAGCAGGGCCAGACCGCCCATTGCTCTCGTCTGTTGCAACATTCGGGTTCTGTGCACGGGGTCTGTAATATCGCCGGAAATTGCGACGACTCTGACGCCAGTACCGTCCAGTGACTTAGAAACCTCCTGGAGCTCACTCAGGGTACGCGCTGTGATGACCATGTCGTATCCCTGGCCCGATAGGAAAGCGGCCAGAATGCGGCCGAGGCCACGGCCGGCGCCTGTTACAAGGGCGACACCCTTCATCCTGGAGTCCTTCTTTTTGGCGTGACTAGGAAGCGGCATACGTTTCCGCCTGCGACGACTCGGTGTGTCGTCTCAACATTCGCATCGAGAACCTTTCGGAATAGCTCGTTCTCGATCGTGCATGCTTCCCAATAGTTCTCGGCGACGGCCAGAATTGGGCAGTTGTGTTCTAGGATCTCAAATTTTGCGGGTCCTGCTCGGTGATCTTCCGCCATGTATCCTTCTCGATCGCGAAGTCCCGCTAGCTGGTGGACGCGCTCAGCCAGGGTCTCGGCTTTCACCTGATCACGGTATCCGGTGAGTGTTTCGGTTTGTCGGCGGCGGAGTGCTTCTTCTACGCCTTTTCGTCCGAGTTTTTCCTCAATGTATGCCAGGGCGGCGCAGGTTACGCCTGCGTAGGCTCTTGGGAATAGTGAGGTTGCGCTAGGTGCAAGCCGCAGGGCCAGGCGGGGCCGGCCCGTTCCGCCTCTGACCGGTATGCGTTCGATCAGACCTCGTTCTTCGAGTTCTTGGACGTGTTTGTGAACCCCCATTTTAGAGATTCTTGGACGTGTTTGTGAACCCCCATTTTAGAGACGTTTAGTCGGTCGGCGAGGGTTTGAAGGTCAGTCTGGCCCTCTCGCTTGAGGATCAGCAGGATCTCGCGCTTGGTGGCCCCGAAGACTGGATTGTCGGCTGGAGGATCGGGTAATGGAATGCTCATTGTGTTATCTGTCGACTAGAAAGTATTTCAACTTACGGGTTTACAAAGTTTCTCAACCATCATGTTTCACTATGCCCTCCGTACAGAAGGCGTGATCTCTCCATCCGAAGTTCCACCCTCCTCCGGACTTCGACCCACATTATGTGAAGCTCCTGGGGTTCGAGAGACGGGCAACCCGCTGGAAGACCGCTTTACCTGAAACTAGGCAGTTAGTATGGTCGCTGTTTGAGGTCGTCCTAAAGACGACGCGATAGTCGGGTTGATGATGATTCTATTGAGTTTTGCCGAAGTAGTAACTAGTTCCAGCGGCCAATTCTTGGAGAGGGTCTATACGTCTCCTTACCTCTGGCTCCTTGAGTATCTCCTTTTTTCTCTCTTGAGACGTTGAGACTCCACGCCGCCCGCGTGGGCACTTTCAGTCTTTCCTGTAAGATGCTTGCTAGACTTGACCATGGCAGTTTCTCGTTCTCGGCTCTTTTCCCAAGTTCCTGACTAAAAAAAGGTGGCTCGTCTGGGAACCCTCGACTGATAGCTTCTTAAGTGTCGGTGGGGCTAGTGGAGCGATGTTAAACGTAGAAAAAGTTCTGAAAGACCTGAACCTTAGGCTGGCTCGTTTTGGGGATTCCGATGTTGCGACCGCAAGAACTCCCTTGTCCTACGAGATTGATGGGTCGGAAGCGCACAGACTCCACCGCGAGATTGCGGCCAGACTGGGCTTCAAGATAGAGTAGAGTCCGATGCCCCGTTCCTTATGGAACGGTACTTCCATCCTCGACGCCTGACCTAGCCTTCGAACAATCTACGAGAACAACCCAATCAAAATTCCAAAGCTTCCCTCCCCATTCAGGGGACAAGAGATAGAATCTAGTTGAGCAGCCTCCAATCCATGTCTGCTACGGCAATACCGCCTCAGAGCCAGTCTGGGTTCAAGGCTCTGCCTCCCTTGCCGAACACGGACAAGTACACGACGATCGTTACGCGTTTCGCCCCGAACCCGGACTTTGTCTTGCACCTGGGCTCGATCCGGGCGATAATCCTCTCGCACGACTATGCGCGGATGTACAAGGGACGATTTCTCTTGCGGTTTGATGATACTGATCCGCGGCTGAAAAAGTCGGCGCTCGAGTATTATGATTTAATCCGGGAGGATGTTCGCTGGCTGGAATGCCAGTGGGACGCCGAGTACATCGCCAGCGACAGGGTTCCGATCTATTACGAGCATGCTGAGAAGGTTCTGACATCAGGAGACGCGTACATCTGTACCTGTACTCCCGACGATTTCCGTCTCAACGTTAACGCGGGTAGAGCATGTCCCGATCGTTCCAAGAGTCCAGAGCAGAATCTGGCGGACTGGGCGAAGATGTTGAATGGAGGGTTTAGTGAGGGAGAGGCGGTTCTACGGGTAAAGACGGATCTGGCTCATCCGAACCCGGCGGTAAGAGACTGGCCAGCGCTTCGCATTATCGATCCCGTGATGTATCCTCATCCTAGGGTGGGCTCGAAGTACCGGGTCTGGCCCCTGTTCAATTTTGCTGCTGCTATCGATGATCATCTGCTCGGAGTGAGCCACGTTATCCGGGGAAAGGAGCACTTGACAAACGCCCCGCGGACTGAGTATCTGTACAACGCGTTGGGCTGGAGTATTCAGGAGTATATGCATTATGGCCGGTTGAAGACGACTGATATCAAGCTCAGCAAGTCGTTGATGGTCAAGGAGATCGAGGAGGGCCTTGTAGAAGGCTACTCGGACCCGAGACTCCCGACGCTCGCAGCGCTCCGTAGGAGAGGGTATGTTCCGAGCGCGTTGAGGAAGATTGTCTACGAGATGGGACCGAGACCGGTTGATGCGACGCTCAGCTGGGACAATGTGAATGCGACGAACCGGAAGGAGATCGACAAGATCGCACACAGGTACAGCTTCATCGCAAACCCAATCACAATAACAGTCTCAGGGGTCGAACGGACCTATGATGCGCGTCTGCCGTTACATCCCGAAAGGAAGGACCTTCCAGACAGAATCTTCAAAGTGGTTCCAAAGAATGGCTCAGCCAATCTTCTGATCTCTTCATCGGACATCGATCTTCTCAGAAAGAGCAAGGTGGTCCGGCTAATGGAATTATTCAATGTCGAAATCAAGAGCGTCAAGAACAACTCGATTACTGCAGCCTTCCATAGCCAGGATTACATGAAGGCGCGGGAGGTCAAGGCGCCACTGGTCAACTGGCTACCAGGCGAGAACAACATGATCGGAGAAGTTGTGATGCCTGATGCGTCAAGAACAAAGGGTCCAGTTGAGACGAATATTCGACAGGAGAAGGTGGGGAGCATTATCCAGATGGTGAGGTTCGGATTCGGCAGAATCGACAACATCAACAATGAGCAGGTGACTGTCTACTACGCTCACAGGTAAACCAACCGAGCCCCACCATCACGAATTCTCAGCGAGTCTGCATTTACAGCCAACATCAGTCCTTTGTTCATATAGTTGAAACTCTGATGGCTAAGCAAATGGATCCGTCGAAGCTTATCGACAAGCAAATTGCGAGCTTAGGCGATTGGCGGGGCAAGACGCTTACCAAGCTTCGCAAGATGATCCATGATGTTGATCCGGAAGTCACTGAAGAGTGGAAGTGGAACACCGCCGTGTTCACTCACGAGGGACTGGTGTTAGCGCTGGGAGCTTTCAAGGGAAGTGTGAAAATGAATTTTTTCCAAGGAGCGAGTCTTCCAGATCCTCACGAGCTTTTCAATGCTGGGCTCGAGGCCAAAAAGACACGTGCAATTGATTTCCATGAGAATGACAAGATTGACGAGCCCCCGTTGAAGGATCTTGTTCGTAGTGCTGTGGCTTACAACCGTGCACAAGCCAACCAGTAATTGGCGACGGGCAAAAAGTAGACAGCACACCCTCCGCAGAGACCCAAAAAACCCGATAATCTTCGAATCGCGTTAATAGTTTCACAAATCGTTTGGAACAAAGACGAGTTCGAGCTTTAACCGATCGGGATCCTCGAAGTAGACTGCGTAGTAGCCCGGATCATAATCTTTCCACTCCTTTGGCCCGCCGTAGAGTGTCTGAATTTTCCTGGGGACAAGATAGTTGTGATAGAGCTCGTCGACGGCCGCGCGGCTGGGTGCTCGGAAGGCTATGTGGTTGAGACCGACACGTTTTCGATGATAGCCATGGGCGAGGAATCTCTTGGGAGACTGGGCAACGATTATTCTGGTTCCCTCCTTCTGCCATTCTACCATTCCCTCCGTTTCGAAGACCTTGGCAAAGCCGAGTCGGCCGAGCAACTCGCCATAGAATGTTGTAGATTCCTGAATGTTCGAGACCTGGATCTGGAAGTGATGAACCGGATGCTTGAACTTATTCTCCAAGACAGGACCCAAAGCATTTCTTGCTTAGAAAAAGCTGTAGATGATCCAATTTAGTGGCTTAGTCGAAAAAGCAGAATGATCCGTTGAGGTTCACATGATGGTGGTGTCGAAGATGTTCTTTTCGGAGGTCACATGGTGCCCCGTGTTTTGGGCAAACAATGCCGCATTGCGTAGTGCTTTGGCTAGTCCATTGATATGTCGGAGGAAGCCTAGCCGAGCTAGAGGACCTTGTGGAGATGCGTTCCGCCCACGACAGGTGTGATGCTGGACTGGCTTCCGTTGATCTGGCCTGGTTGTCGCGGCCCATGCAGTGTGGACAGACAATGAACGATTCATTCGTTCCAATTATATGGTAGGCAGGAGATTTGCACTTCGGGCATGGTTCCGTCTCTTCCGTCCAGTTCTCCCCTAGACCTCCCTCTCTCAGCCATTGAGCGAGTGACAGAAGATTTGTGTCCTTTAGCAGCTCCTCGGGGATGTCTGAACACTCAACAACCATCTTCAGCTTTTCAAACTGGTCAGGCCCAATACTTCCGTCAAGCGAGTGTTTGGCAAACGCGGTGATGAGACGCTTCCTCTCATTCTCCTCCCATGTTCTAGTGTCAACCCCAGAGAAGAAGAAGAGAGACATGGCCGCAACCACTGTGATCATTCCATACGCGCTCTGCAAGAACTGTATTGGGAGACCTGCGTAAGGGACAGCGGCCGAATCAACGCCTAGAATGCTGGACGCCGGTGTGACGAAAGGGTCAGTTCCCGCATTGTTGTCTCCCTTGGTCTCATAGTATAGGCTGCCATCCGGCTCATAGCCGAACCCTACAACTCGGTGAATGACTATCGGTTTGAGCAACGAGTCCAGCGAGGCAAATCCAGTCTCTCCTTGAACGAACACGATTATCGTGCCGTTCTTGACGGGACCATGTGGAGCTGTGTAGAAGACCAAGTCGCCATTATGTAGTGCCGGTACCATGCTGCTGCCGCTTACTACAGCAACAGGATACGTCGACGTCCTCGCAATCAAAGGTAGACTCGCCAACACTACAACAGGAACTATGATCATGACGAGAATTAGCATTCTTCGGGAAATCTTTAACGGGATTCTAAACGGAATCTGCGTATTCTCACGACCTATACGTGAACGCGATCTGGAACTGAGTTAACTTGCCAGTTCCCCAGAAGACTGTAAGACCTGCGCCTGAGGGTGCCGTGATCACGACTCGGACATATCCTGACGTGGGAATCGTTCCGGCAGAAGATGAGACAGAGATGAGCGCGTAGACAGCCGTCAACGTGGCTGAAGAACCGGCGATCAATGTAGACTGGACGGTCCCAGCCGAATTGGTCGTCGCGTATGATACTGTAATCGATTGTCGTGCTGGCATTATCGCATCGCAAAGAATGTTCCAGTACTTTGTGCCACCACCGAACGTACAGGAGACGGATGACTGTGCGGTCGCGGCTGCGATGTACTCCGCTGCGTTGGAATCACCAGTACCCGCTACCGCCATCACAAGAGTTGCGGTCGCGCCACCAACCGTGCCCGCGATCTCGGTCGTTAATTGGTAGGCACCAAAGAGAGCAAAGACCAAATCTGTGTCTGCGGCCGTTGATACTCCTGGTAGAGTCGGAGTAGAGTTACCGTTGCTGCAAGAGCTGACAGCGGTGACAGGCAGTCCAGCCATGGGGTCAAAAGGGGTCGTCGTGTCCGCCCCCTTTACGCCGAAAGATATTCCCGAGGCGGAGGTCGGGGTCGTTGACAGGTTAATCGTGATCGTATCCAGGGTTAATGTGTTGCTGGTAATGCCATACCACTCAAGATGAGTGGACTCCTGTGTCCCAGTGCATGAAACGAAGGATTTTCGTGCCGCAGCCTGCCAGGTTATTCCGCCCAGAGTGTCTGATACGGATGAGACTGTGACTGAAGAGCCCGAGAGATAGGTCTCGATGGACAAGATCACAACATCGTTGGTAGAGGTGGTCGAGAAGGGCGTAATCGTGAACGAAGTGCCTGAGACCCATGTTCCTGATCCGCTGCCGTCAAGCGAGGGGGCGGGCAGATCCGCAAAGAGTTGGAGGGAGAGAGCACCGGATGGGATGGAAGCCGATGATGCGAATTGAGGCGTCCACAGGTACATGCTGGAGCTCGATGGGAGGGAGAAGGATCCGGAAGTGCCTGGTTGAGCCGCTTGAGTATCGACCGTCAAGCAGGGCGCTGAACAGCCCGTGACCGGGGCGTTGAGGTTCTCGTAGTAGGGCTTTAGAAAGAACCCGGAAAAATCCGCGTAGCTAGAATTGCTAATCGTAACTGTGGTAGCCGATGCTATGCCAAGCAGAACAATAGCGAAAATGTGGACTTGGAGCGCGGTCTTGTTGGGCTTACGTTTCGGCCTCTGCAACTGACCGGGCATCATGCGCTCTCATGCGATTGTAACCGAAAGCGCCGCCGGTGCAGTCCAAGTTGTTGCGCCGGTATCCCACATGATAGTCATCGTCTGTCCAGCAGTGATCGAAGCGGGAGAGGTGAACTGGAACGTGTACAGCTGAGTCGTAGTTCCGGCTGCGGCAGTGCTGTAGACAGTTATGGTGTACGTATGACTCGTCAAACCGCCCGCGTTAATCGTTAGCGTGTAGGTTAGTTCCCAATTACCGGCAACAATCGCATTGACATAACCAACGCCCCCGCTGGTCCAGGCAAGTGGCTGAGTGGTGGCGGCTTGAGCGGCCTCGACTACGTTGTATGCGGTGCCGGTGACGCTGTAGTACCCGTTAGCATTCACGTAGACGCCTTGATAGGCGGCATTGTTCGAGGTCGTTATCGTAACGCTAGCAGCGAAAGCCCCAACCGAGCCGACCATTATAGCAACAAGTACAGCGAAGTAGAGGACGCGGATCCGACGATTGATTAGCGGTAACCGGATCGTTCGGTTCATTGAGGTCTCGGAACACACGCGCGCACATCGGGGCTATTCCAGTTGCGAAACCCAATTACGGGTGAAAGAGTTACAACGCGCGACGATCTTTCTGATTTGAACAACTTTTGGGTTCAAAACGTTTCACGCACATTAGACAAAGGCAGAATCAAACAACAGAGAGTACCTGCTCAGGGATTCTCACGATGGGTCCTTAGTTAGTTCTCGGCTTCCCTACTAGTTGATTCGAAGGTCTGTTCTAGGCTCCGCCCGTTCCTATGTTGTCTGTGTCTGAACCTAAGCGCTAGGAATCCACTAAGACAGTTTACAGCAGAATCTTGATGGGTTTCACGCCACTTTAGTCCCACAATTGAGGCAGTACTTGTAAATGGATTCGAGCGAAGAGCCGCAGTTATTGCATTTCACCTTTAGGGGTCGGGCGCACACCTCGCAATAACGTGCAATCGCTGAACTGGTGATGATGCCGCAGTTGAGGCACTCTTTCCTCCATTCTTGAGAGTGGCCTTTTTCGAGTATTGCGGTGGGAGAGTTGGAGAGTAGGGATACGTGCTCGCCTTTTGAGAGTGCTTGCAGACGAGACTTGATAGGCTGACTCAGGGAAGGGTTGATACGGTATGCGGCCGATGTTCTTCCGGTTCTGGTATCCCTCCGGACGACTTCCTCGATCATCTGCATCTTGGTGAGTAGTGGTAGGAGTTTGCCTACTCGGTCTGTGTAGTATCTGGTTCGTGTGAACCAGCCCTCTTGGACCTTGAAGCGTCGTTCGAGTTCTCTGGCGAGTTGCATTCCGTGCATGGCTAGATTGGGCGAGTCGCTGAGAATTGCGAGTATTGCTAGTGATGAGACGGGTCTGTATCCGATGGTCATCATCTCCAGAATGGAGCGCGTTGAGGGGTCGAGTTTCGTTGTTCCTCCCGTAAGGTCATGGCCTAGCAGGTAATTCTGTACAAACTCCGGTGGCCCTTCCTCCCGGTATTTTGGCCAGACGAAGGGTCTCAACGATTCGAAGATGTCCACGAGGTTCCTTTCCGACTACTAACGGCATGTCGTGAGTATTAGCCGTTGTGAGGAGATAGTTCCGACATCGTGTAAGAATCTGGTTAAATTCGGATTTGACAAGAATGGTATATCGGACGCGTAAATCCGCATGCAACCGTCTCGACAAGATACCCGCATCCTCTTTGGTCCTATGTCCAATGTGAGAAGTAGAACTTCAAGCTGTCTGGTAATAGGTCTCATCGCAGTCATTGCTCTGTTCAACCCCGTCCTCCTAGGGTCGCCTCCTGGACACGCGCCCACCGTGATTGTCCAGAGTGGAAGCACGTCCACTGCGAACGCGATCTCAACGACTACCCCTCTGAACCTTACACAGCCGAGTCTCAACGCATCCCGAAGCTTCAAGATGAGCTCTTGGAACTCGAACAGCACCAGCGCACAGACGATCATCAATTCGACCGACGCTCAAGGAGAGACGGTTTCGGCCGTCTGGCGTCTGGATCAGAGCGGCCTAACGCAGGCTCAAACGATCAAGTACGACTTCGAGTTTGCGACCAACGTCCTGACTGCCGGTTCCTCAGGTCCGAGGGTCACCGCGTCCGTGGGACTCACAAGCTCCAACTACAACAACTGGTACGCCCAAAACCGGACCCCAGTCTACCCGAACAACACGAAGACACTCAGCATTGTGAACATTGAGGGATTGTATGTGAACGGGTCGTCCAGAAGAAGCCTCCTCCTCCAGGCCCAACAAGTCACCGATGCTTCTGGAGGAAACAGCACGACTCTGTTTCAGCAGGAGTTTCCTGGATACGCGGTTGGGGACGGAGTTTTTCATCGCTGCTCGATTGAGATCGATCTGCAGTCTAACAGGACCATATGGATCGTAGACGACGCGATCATTGCGATGTTCAAGCTCAGCTTTGTCCCAGCAAACATTGTACTCATCGCATCAGCAACCGATCCTGAAAACTTGGCAGTAGCTACACTCGAAGATCCGGTTCAGACCGCGTTGCTTCCTTTGGTACCTGTCACATCTATCCCATCTCCATCGTCCATAGCTATCCCAGTCACATTCTCAATTTCTTCAGGAGGGCTGGTCCAGATCACCAACTTCACGATCCCAATGGGGCAGATCTCTTCCCTCCAAGATCAGATAGACCGTCTGAACGGTCAAGTCGGCAATCTTACCGGTCAGAACGCACAACTTCAGGCCAGAAATTCGCAGTGGTACGCGCAATGGTGGTTCTCGATAGTATGGGGGCTTCTAGGAGTCACGGTCGGAGGTTTCCTCTTTGTGTCAAGTGGGAGAATGAGAACTGGACGGAAAGGCGTCATCAGTGAATCGGGAAGGGTTAGCTCTTGTCCACATTGTGATGGTCAGATGCCGCCTGAAGCAACGTTCTGTGGAGTATGTGGAACGACTCTGCGCGAAACTAGATCAATCTGTCCAGGGTGCGGTGAACAGATGCCTCCGGCATCGCTCTACTGTGGCGATTGCGGGACACAGATTCCGGTCGGAGATCCGACTTCCCCGAATGGCTCTCACACCTCAGCTTCCGGAAGCATAGATGAGAACCGAGAAACCTGGAGGTGAGAATACGAATCGAAAAACAGCTCTCCTCGCACTATCCATCTCGATCATCATTGTACTTGTTGTCACGCAGATCCACACTCCAGGCATAGGCCAGGCGAGAGGCAACGATACTACTACGACTACTACCAGCACGACAAAGACGCCGGGCACTATCTCCGTACAAGGGACGGGCCAAGTCGACGTCCAACCTGACCGCGGCATCGTTACAATTGGAGTCACCACGCAGGCGACAACTGCCCAGACTGCAGCTCAGAACAATGCGATCACAAGTAGCGCAGTGATTACGGCCCTAAACGGCATAGGAATCGACAACAGCAATATCCAGACAATCTACTACGACCTCTACCCACAATACTCTTACTCTAGCGGAGTCTCGACCCTGACAGGCTACCAGGTGACCAACGAATTCCGGGTTACAGTAGTCGCGTCAGGACAGACCATACAACAGCTCGGAACAAACATCGGCCACGTCATCGATACCGCGACGACTAGCGGAGCCAACCAAGTCTACGGAGTCGAATTCACAGCTTCAAGCGATGTACTTCAGCAAGCCCAACTGACAGCCCTCCGAGACGCAACACTGGGCGCGTCACAACGAGCCCACACGATCGCCGCAGCCCTCGGCGTCAATATCACCGGCGTAGTCTCCGTGACAACAAACCCCGTCTATCCACAACCAATCTACTACGGGATTACTACCCTCGCCGCTGGCGTCACCACTCCTGTTCTGCCGCCTCAGTCGCTAACTGTCACAGCAACGGTCCAGGCAACATTCTCGATCAGCTGAGCATTCCTCTCGCAACTCACAACAGATCACTACGCACAATCGCCCTCGAACAACCCTTTTTTTTTGGGCCCGAACAGCCAATAGGCAGAGCTTGTCGTCTCAGAACACCCGGATGTCAAATCAGGTCTCAGACCTTGCACTTCGAGCGGTTCAGCATATGAACGGGAAAAGAAACGCATGGCCACCCCAAGAAAAGCTGAGCCCTGGCCATGGGGCAGACTTACTTCGCTTTCGTGAGTCCGAGAAAATCCGTTACCTTCCTATGCGTGGGTCAATCGAGCGTACTTCCGTTCTCCCCATATTCCTAGGGTAATTACAATTACGACAGCTACGACCAGTCCTATCAATCCAGCAGAGGATAAGATCCTTTCCCGGAAAACCAGACCCAACACTTCAATCACGAGTACGACGAGCGCCGGTGGAAGAACCCAGTATGCGCGTCTGCTCCAGCGGTAGTATTCTGGGTGCTTGTTCTTGCGATGTTCTTCCAGGTCTTTTTTGAGACCATTTCTCAGAGGAACAGTCTCACCGCAGATGTGGCACTTGTTCATAGGCCACTTGTACCTAGGAGTCTTCCAGAAGTCCTTGGGAGAAACGGACACGGGCTCTGGTCCGGAAGTCCATTTTGCTCTTATGTTTGCAACTCTCTTGCGATACCATCTAAGGAGGGGAAGCCCCAGCAGTAGCGGAATCGCAACCGGCAAGACCTGAAGGACAGAGATTCCCAGCGGCGATACGATTGCCTCAGTGAAAACACCCACAAGGACGAGGATAGCCACCGCGAAGAAAAGCTTCAGGTTCAGGGCGAAATAGTCCGGGTGATAATTCTGAAGATGGATCTGGTATTCTTGCCACAGAACAGTTCCCGGAACTCTGCCCTGCCAAGGTAACTCAGGTGGCTTCTCCGTCGATACCGGCTCTCCGCAAACTGGGCACTTCAAAGCGGTGGTCAAGAGTTCTGTAGACGAGTCGACAGGATCAGAAGACAAAGTAATACTGTAGCTATTCTTGATAGTTCCTAATCAGTGTTTACGAGATGCCGGGTGGCGCCGTTGGCTCGGACCCCCGCTCTTCCAGCCCTTACGAACCCCAGGGCGAAAGGTAAGAATCGGAACTTATCGCCATCGTTTTGATTAACCGATGTTGACAGGGTCCGAGGCTACCGTTGAAGTTTAGCATTGAACTGCCAGTCCAATTCCGGGATCTTGACGTGATGGGCCATGTCAACAACGCGACGTATCTCCAGTACATGGAGACTGCACGTGTCGAGCTTGCAAGAAAACTCGGACAGGTAAGAGAAGGATTCCGTCCCGGCTTCATCATCGCTTCGGCGCGCGTCGAGTTCAAGAAGCCGATCAGAGACGAACGCCAGATAACTGTCTCGATATGGGTGAGCCGGATAGGAGATCGATCATGGGACCTCGACTACACAATCCGCGGACCTAGAGGAGTGCAGTACGCAGTCGGGAGGACTACACAGGTAGCCTACGACTACAAGACCAGAGCTGCGGTCCAGGTCTCCGGAAAGCTTAGGACAGAGTTGGCGAAGTATGTCGAAGCGCCTCTGAAGTTCAGAGAGACCGACTAAGTGCCGAAAGTATTGCTCACGAATCGTGCTTGAAGGCTCGGTCGCTACCTTCCGACCGGGCGTTCGGTCTTCCTTAGAGTAGTGGCAATGTCCCATTTTGGTAAACTGGAATCATGCCAGCGTAATCATTGAAAGTGGGCGAGACGTTAAACGTTGAGCGTAGGCATTGGGGTGATGGACTAGTATTCTGTAACGTCCGGTTTAATCCTCCGATCCTTAGCCATAGCATTGTTCCGCCTGAACAGGCCCAGAACCACAACCAGTAGACTCCGACCGTTGATCCGGTGGGGGCGTTTATCGTTACCACGATGTGAAGTGATTGAGAGGGTAAGAATGCACGTGCTGGAGTTGATGAAACAGCCGCACCTCCACAGTTCGTCCAAGAATTGGAGCATGCTGTATAGGTTGAACCTGACCCACTCGTAGTGTAAAGTCCTAGACTTGGTGTAAGATCCAGCCCACCAAGGGGGAGTTGTCCAGAAATCTGGACCGTCAGGCAAATGCTTGCTCGACCCGGAGGAGGCAACTGGAAAACTGTCCGGGGCGGCATCGTAGAGTCTTGGAACGGTTTGGCATCAGAGGGACAGGGTGTGCCTTGTACCGCGGTGAATGCGTAAACGAAGACGGACGAGGATAATACTGCGAGGATGATGAGGATGAGAGCTGCTACTTTATGAGCGCGAATTCTGGAGAGAAGGGTCGTTTTCCACACGAGGGGTCCCTCTTGAGCTGAGATACAGCTACTACTCTATGAGGGGTCGGTTAATTTAGTCCTATCTTGTAGAACAGCTGTTCTGTATTCCGAACGAAGTCCCAAGGACGAAATAGTGGGCTACCTTGGATGGTTGCCTAGGCTGGAGCGATGCCGGGAGAAACGAGAAGCTTACAGGGTATCTGATCGACCAAGGGGGTCTCGCCGACCGGGGGGGATCATGGACCCAGAAAGGCAGAGTACGCCATCGGCAGGACTTCGCAGGCAGCACACGATTACAAGACCAGATCTGTGGTCCAGATCTCCGGAGAGCTCAAGAGAGAACTGGCGAAGCGCGTCGAAGCGCCAGGATGCTCAGAGAAAAAGGTCAAGGCCGCCCAAAAAAGGTTCGGCAATCCTAATTCATCGTCGCATTCTTACTTCCTAACACACTAGCAGCGATCCATACGCCACTGATCAGGAGTAGCACCCCGCCAAGAAACCCGAGGATGAAGCTGAAGAACGGAGCGGAGAGAAAAGAAAGGAGAATTGCCAGGAAATAGGGAACGCCGGACCATTTTGGCAGTCGTTGACTCTGCCATATCGCACTCCCGAAAAGGATCGAACCAATAACTGAGAGAACCCCAGCCAACCCTGCAAAAAGCAATGCAGACGAGTTCGAGACCGCGACCGAGTCCGCGATGATCTTGATCGCGTTAGCGTCACCGTTGAGGTAAGCTCTTCCCGCTATAGGTGCCACGAAAGCGAAGATTCCAGCAAACGGCAAGAAAAGTCCTACCCCAACGATTGTCAGCATCATTCCTGCAATGCCCATCTACCAGCAGACCCGTCAACCAAAATCGAGTAGAGAGACTGTGCGCCTACGAGCAATAGGACGAGAGATACGATTCCAATCATGTTCCCTAGACCAATAGTGCTCGACGCTTGGGCAAAGCCTGCAGGGTCCACGGCTGGATCGATGAAGACTCCTGGAGGTAAGACGGAGACGATTCCTATAGCGCCTGAAATGGGGAGAGCCAATATTCCAAGACGAACTCGGTTCTGCATCCCACTTGGATTCCGAAGCTATCTATATTATGAAACGTATCTTCTCCCGTAGACTGAAATGGTCTGCGAGGCCGCAAGACGCTCTTAGGGCAGTACGCATAAGGTCCTTGTTCCTACCAGTTCTCTGAAGAACTCGCTTTCCTAAACAGTAATAGAAACGGTCTTCAGTTGTGGTGAGCCGTGCGGTCCTTTCGGCTTCATTTTGGACGAACCTGGTTTGCTTCCTTCTCTCCCTCTCATAACCTCTGAGTGCTTGCGCGCTGAAATTCTTCGATTCAAAACATTTCTCAATCGTGCTTGCGAGCGAGACTGCGTCTTGTAAAGACAAATTCGCTCCTTGGGCCCACGACGGGTCAAGCGCATGGACAGCGTCCCCGAGCATGACAGCTCTATCCGAAACCCAGTTCTTCACATCAACCCTTCTAGCTCGGCTCTCGGCGACGTCAGACCAAGACCCTAGACTGCCAAGGGCGCCGGAAACGTCAGGTTCGATATCGGCAAGCTGTTTCTTGAATGACTCTAGTCCTGCGGACTTTAGCTCTCCGACAGTCCTGTTCGGAAGGTAGTAGAAAATGTATGTTGAGCTTTGGGTGGGAAAAAAGCCGACCATCCTGCCGCGAGCAAGATACTGTCTTGCTTCTCTCTGAAGCGAGTCGACTGGCCCCGCAAGCATAAAGAGAAAATGGTTGGGATACTCTCTCACTCGTACAGGTATTTGGAGAGCCTGCCTGACTCTGGAGTTCTCACCATCAGCGCCTACGATAATTCTTGCTGAGAGTTGAACGAGAGAACCGTTCCTCTCCGCCTCTAACAGGATTCGTTCAGACCGGTTTTGGAGTATTTGCCGAAACGACGTTGATTCATAGATTATCCCATTCCTCTTTGAGAGCAACTCTCGAAGTACGACTTCCATTTCACTCGGTACTATCGTTAGCAAGTAGTTGTAGGGGTGGTCGAGAATAGAGTAGTCAAGTGTCATCAATGGCTTTCCGCCTATCTCACGCCAATCAACGCGAGAAATCCTGGACCCTATTCTGGCAGCGTCATCCAGAAGCCCCATCTCCCTTAGCGCCATCATTCCATTGGGCTGAAGAGTCAGCCCTCTCTTGGATCGCGGCACTCCGGCCTTTCCCTCTATGATGCATGTTCTTCGTCCTTCGGATGCAAGGGCGAACCCCAAGGAGAGACCTGCTAATCCCGCACCTACAATTACGACGTCGTAGTCCTCCACCAGCCGCAGAAGCTCCCTAAGATTCGATCCCGAGTGGAGGTAGATAGCTCGCTAGGTCGGACCCACCCACGCAGCCCAGAGGAGACTAGGCTTTCGCTCGGACTGGGGTCTCGAGTCGTTTTTCTACGACCAGATACCTGTCAGCATCGCGATGCGTCGTGAAACCATTCTTGTCATACATTGATGGTGGACCCGAGTTCATGTTGGGCTCACAGTTGAAGTCGAATTCGTAATTATTGAAGTTCGAAGGTCCTGAGTATCTCGACTCTTCTTCGACGAGTCCGGCACATTCTAGCAATGATGATAATTCACATCGAATTCAGCCATATTTGCTTGTAGAGCGACAGAGTCTTGAACAACTTGACTGAACAGTAACAATCATCACTTATTCAGCAATCAAAAGCGCTCGAGAGGAGGCGTGTAGGATGAGGTCTAGAGCTTCGATGGCTCGAATGCCGGTCTTCCTCCTGATCGGGATCATCTTGTCCAGCATCCCACTTGCCTCTAACACCTTTCCTTCGTTCCAATCCTCGGCGGCAGCCAGCCCGATAAATCCTCCCACCTTGGACACCGCCGCGATCAACGCCTCAATGAGACAAGTCCTCGCATGGGCCGAGTCAAGGGTTCTTCCTAATGGCACCGCGACACTTCAAGGCACCTCGAACAATCTCTGGGGAACATCCCTAGTAGGTAGAACTATGACTTACCTACAACTAGAAATCGGCAACTCAACGACCAGGACAATTATCCAGAACATGACGAAGGCAGAACACATTCTGCTTCAGAATCCGTCCTTTATCAGCTACGGAATATGGTCCCCTGCAAGCCTCAATACACAGTTCCAAGTGAACCTCGACGCACAGAAATTCCTGTCAAGAGCCTACGGGCTAACGCTCGACCAGACCGCAAGGTCAGACCTGATAAACGTCACCCAGAACATGCATCTCAACCTGCCTCTCAGGAGCGACTATTTCGACACGGTCGCCTGGACCCTCTCGAACGCTGTCTGGTTCGCACACTATAGCGGATCTACGCTACCCCCGCCCTCAGACTTCACAACAGCAGTCCAAGACCTGAACACCAACTACAACCAGATAGGGGCCACATCAGCAGCCGCAGACCCGCTCCTCGACTTTGCCAAGCTTCTCCGCTTTCTCAAGCCGATCACTTACACTGACAGCTACTTCAGGCTCCAAGGCAATTCTCTCAACCAATCCTATCAGACACTAGATACGGGCCTTGCGAACCAGCTTGTCAAGAGACAACAGTCAGACGGTAACATCGTCACGGTCAACCCCTACAAGTCCTACCTTGTAGAGGATTTCGCGAGAGATCTGGACTCAAGCGTCTACCTTCACAACAATCTGACCTACGCATATTCGGCGTACCGGGCCGAGTCTTACCTCACTAGCCTGTATCTCCAGTCTAACGGGAACTTTTCCCTTCCGGACAATGGAGA
>Ga0209802_1001416_pt1 | contig 17881 bp, 14 predicted proteins | sample GraSoiAngelo_129_FD_185886 | JGI IMG/M metagenome (GOLD analysis project Ga0209802, IMG submission 185886) | Grasslands soil microbial communities from the Angelo Coastal Reserve, California, USA - 14_0927_12_40cm (SPAdes) (version 2) | ecosystem: Environmental > Terrestrial > Soil > Grasslands ... | reverse complement strand
CGCTCGGCTACGTTCGTGTTGCGCAGCTCCTCGATGATCTCGTCAATGGTTTTTGCCGTGGACTTGATCGGGAAGGTGCAGGGGGCGCAACCCAGGCTCCGGTAGCGAGTCCCTTCGCCCTTGTCGAAGTACAGGTCGATGATCGGGATGTTCTCGGCGCGAATGTATTCCCAGATGTTGATCTCGGTCCAGTCGAGCAGGGGATGGATCCGGATGTGCGTGCCCTCGGGGAACGCGGTCTTGAACTGGTCCCATAGCTCCGGGGGCTGTTCCCGGAAGTCCCAATCGCCATGCTTGTCGCGCGGCGAGAAGTAGCGCTCCTTGGCGCGCGTCCCTTCCTCGTCGGCCCGCACGCCGAGGATGATGCCGGTGTAGCCTTTCTCCGCGATGAGGTTCTTGAGCCCGTTGGTCTTGAGGGCGGTGCAGCAGGCGACGCGGCCGAGCGTGTGGTTCATCCCGTTGGCTAACGCCTCCTTGTTCTGGCCGATGACCAGGTTGAGCCGCCATTCACGGGCGATCCGATCCCGGTACTCGATCATGGCCGGGATCTTGTAGCTTGTGTCGATGTGGATCAGCGGAAAGGGGACGTGGCCGAAGAACGCCTTGCGCACGAGCCACAGGAGCGCCGTGGAGTCCTTGCCCATGGACCACAGCATGGCGAGGTTGTCGAAGTGCTTGTAGGCCTCGCGAAGAATATAGACGCTCTGGTCTTCGAGCTGACGGAGATGGGAGTCCATAGCGTTATTTGACGTGCAGCCCGCACTCGGTCTTGGCGAAGCCGGCCCAGCGCCCGGCCCGCGCATCCTCGCCGGGCTGCACCGGGCGGGTGCAGTAGGTGCAGCCGATGCTCGGATAGTTCTGGTCATGGAGCGGGTTGTAGGGGACCTCGTACAGCTTGATGTAGGTCCAGACGTCCTGCCACTTCCATTTGGCGAGCGGGTTGAACTTGACCAGTTCGAACTTCGGGTCCCATTCGACCAGCTTGGCGCTCGCGCGCGTGGGCGACTGCTCGCGGCGGATGCCGGTGATCCAGGCTTTGTAGCCTTTCAAGGCTCGCGTCAACGGCTCCACCTTCCGCTGGTTGCAGCACTCGTCCGGCTGGCGCTCCCAGAGCTTGTTACCGAACTTTTCGGCCTGTTGCTCCGGCGTGAGCAGGGACTTCACCTGGATCGGCGCGATCCCGTACTTGTGGACCAGCCGGTCCCTGGTCTCGTAGGTTTCCTTGAAGAGGAAGTCCGTGTCCAGATAGAGGATCGGCGTCTTGGGGTTGATCCGGTGGGCCATGTCGATCAGGACGACGTCCTCCGCGCCGAAGCTGCTGGCCAGCACGATGTCTGGGAAATAGGTGCCGATCGCATAGGCCAGGACGTCCTGCGGCGTCTGGGTCTCGAACGCCTCATTCACAACCTGAAGCGCCTGCATCACACCACCTTCTCGACGGTCACCTTGTAGTAGCTCTCCACCGGCACTTCCGAGATCACGTTCTGCCCGTCGTTGCGCAGGGACTGCGGCACGTTCTTGATCGGCTCGCCCGCATCCAGCCAGACTTCCAGGACCTCGCCCGGCTCCATCATCTCCAGCTTCAGCTTCGTCTTGACGTAGTTGATCGGGCACATGACGCCGCGCAAGTCCAGCGTCGTCACGGGGTTCGTGCCAGCCGCAGGACTGACCGGCGCGGGCGTCTGCGTCGCCTGATCCGGTTTCGTCGCGTCAGCTTTGAGCTTCTTCCCGAGCTCCTCACTCATGGTCTTGCAAGCCTCCACAAAGCCTTTGGCGTACCGGAGTTTCTCGGCGGCGAAGGTGGCGGTCGTCTCCTTCGGGCCGAGGTCGCCGATCTTGGCGGAAGGGGTCGTGTAGTCCGCGGCGATCAGTCCTGTCGCGCCGAACCGGCGCTCGAACTCAACGAACGTTTCAGCGTCCGTGTTGGGGTCGATGCCTTCCGGCACCAGCACTGCCTTGGCCGCGGCGAGCACGGCTCGGTAGGCCTTGTTCACGGCGGTGGCGTGCTGGTCCTTCTCCGCGAGCAGCCGGGCCACATAGAGCTCCTGCTCGGCTTCGAGGATGCGGTTCTCGATCATCTCCAGCGCGCCGCCGGCGCATTCACCGGGGCCGAGGTCCTCCATGACGAACTCCTCGTCGGCTTCCCAGTCATAGTAGTACGAGGAGTCCTCCTCGAAGGGCGGCAGGATCGTAAAGGGAATGAGTTCCTCCTTCAGCTTGGCCTTGCCGGTGCGGTCGATGAAGGCCAGCAGGCTTTCCCCGTCCTGGCGGTCGCGACGCCAGACGGCGAGGAGGTGCGAGAGCGCCGCGGGGACGGTCTTGGCCGGGAGCTTGACCGTCATCTGCCCGATCTTGGGCTGGCCAGTGATCCGTCCGCCGAGGTGCAGCTCGTAGTGCGGCGCCACGTGCGCGCCCATCCGTTTCCCGACGCCGTGGAGACCGATGGTAGCGATGTGGTGCTGGGCGCAGGAGTTGTGGCACCCGCTGATCTTCACGGACACATCGCGCAGGTCCTCCGGCACCCGTCCGGGCGGGAAGATCTCGGCCAGGGCGCGGGCCACCCCTTTGGAGGAGGTGATCCCCAGGCCACACGTATCGGTGCCGGGGCAGGCGATGATGTCCTCGACCAGTTCGGCACCGGGGTCGCCCAGGTCCACCGCGACTAGGCGCTTGTGGAGATCCTTGACCCTAGCGGTGGGGACCCAGCGGATGCACAGGTTCTGCTGGATCGTGGTCCGGATGTTCCCGTTGGCGAATTCATCGATCAGATCGGCCACCTCTAGCATCTGCGCGGAGGTGATATCGCCCATGGCGAGCCGGATGAAGACGGCCGAGAATCCCGGCTGCCGCTGTGGAACGGCGTTCGTCCGCTTCCACATCTCGAAGGGCGTCTCGGCGTGACCGTCGCTCCCGTTGCCTTTGGACGCGCCGTTTCCGCCGTTGGAGCGAACAGGCTGGATTAGTTGGGGCGGGATGTCGAGGCCTGTCGGCAGGGTCAGGCTGCGGCCTTCATGGCTCTTGCGCGTCACGGAGAATTCCGCTTCGACGCGGCGCTTGAACTCTTCGAAGCCCAGCTTGTCGATGATGAATTTCATCCGCGCCTTGTGGCGGTTCTTCCGGTTGCCGAGGTTGTCGAAGACCTTCAGGATCGCCTCGCAGAGCGGCAGCAGGTCCTCCATCGGCAGGGACTCATAGAGAAGGTGCGCAATGCGCGGTGTGGAGCCCAGCCCGCCGCCTGCCGTGACGCGGAAGCCGATGGTCCCGTCTGCCTGCTTGACCGCCAAGAAGCCGAGGTCGTGGATGGGCGTCAGGGCGCAATCGTGCTGGCAGCCGGAGAAGGCGATCTTGAACTTGCGCGGCAGGCTCTGGTTGAGCGGGTTGCGCAGGAGGTGCGCCGAGACCGCCTTGGCGTAAGGCGTCACATCGAAGATCTCCCCCTGGCAGACGCCAGCCAGGTGGCACGCGGTCACGTTCCGGACGGTGTTGCCGCAGGCCTCGCGGGTGGTCACTCCGACTTCGGCCAGCCGGCGCATGATCGTCCCGACGTGCTCGAGCGCGGCGAAGTGCAGTTGAATGTCCTGGCGCGTCGTGACGTGGCCGACGCCGGTGGTATAGCGCTCGGCCATCTCGGCGATGACCCGGAGCTGCGTGGAGTTGAGGCCCCCGAAGGGAATCTTAATGCGGACCATCTGCACGCCGGGCTGTCGCTGGCCGTAGATCCCGTGCTGGAGGCGGAAGGGCCGGAACAGGTCCTGCGACAGTTCGCCGCTGAGCACCTTCGCGGCCTCTTCCTCGAACGACTCGATCTCCCTAAGGATATCGGGGGGGATCGAAGTCGTTGCCCCGGTCCGTGTCGCTGGCGTCTTCATGGCTTAACTCCCAAGAGGGCGTGCCTCGCCACGCCCCTACATAAGAATTCAGATGTGATACATCAACGCTCGTTGTGCTTCGAGATCGCTCGCCCGGCGGCACAGGTCAGCCACCGTGGTACGATTCAGGGTATCCAGGACCGACGCCTTGACCTCTTCCCAGACCCCTTGGACCAAGGAGCCATGCGTGGTCCGATGCCCGTTTCCGTTCCGGAGGCGGGGCAGTGCCCGGGCCGGCATCGCGATGGGGCCATCCACAGCCTGGATCACGTCTCCAATACGAATCTCGCTCGCTGGCTTGGCCAAGCGATAGCCGCCGTGCGCGCCACGTTCGCTCTCGACGAGGCCAGCATGTTTCAGCGCACTCAGGATATGCTCCAGAAAACGCAGGGGGATGCCTTGCCGATCCGCAATGGCCTTGGCCTGAACGGGAGCGGACCCGTTCGCCAGCGCCAAGTCCAGGACGGCCATGATGCCGTATTCCCCTTTAGCCGAGAAGTACATACGTCAATTCCTACTGCTCCGATAGGAAAATAGGGTTATGACACTTATATCGCGGTATTCATTAGTTTGTCAAGGGGGTGGTGAAAAAAATTCGAACGGGAGGTTTGACTTCTCCCCCCGACATCTTATCGCTTAATCAACAGCCCACGTGAACCGTGGAGGCCTGGAAAGGAGAGCGCATGATCCGGTTTGACCGACTGACCATCAAAGCGCAAGAGGCCCTGGCCGAAGCCCAAAAGCTGGCTGAAAAGGCAGGCCACCAGCAACTCGATGTCGAGCATTTAGCACTGGCCTTGGTGCGCCAGCGCGAAGGGCTGACGCAAAGCCTGCTGAACAAGTTGGGCGCGGACCCTGCCGTCCTCGCGCGCGAACTCGAGCAGGAACTCAAGAAAATCCCGCAAGTGTCCGGGTCAGGAGCAGGCCAGGTCACGATTACCGCCCGTCTGAATGAGGTGTTCTCCGCCGCCGAGCAGGAGGCGGAACGGTTCAAGGATGAATATCTCAGCACCGAGCACTTGCTACTGGCCATCGCGGAGGCGGGCGGCGCGGCCGCCGGCATCTTCAAGCGGCAGGGCGTTTCGAAAGACCGCCTCTATGCTGCGCTGACGTCGATCCGGGGAACCCAGCGCGTCACCGACCAGGAGCCCGAAGAAAAATACCAAGCCCTCGCGAAATACAGCCGTGATCTCACTGACCTGGCCCGCAAGGGCAAGCTGGACCCCGTCATCGGCCGGGACGAAGAAATCCGCCGCGTGATCCAGGTCCTCTCCCGACGCACCAAGAACAATCCGTGCCTGATCGGTGAGCCGGGCGTGGGCAAGACGGCGATCGCGGAGGGGTTGGCGCAGCGGATCGTGAACGGCGACGTGCCGGAAGGGCTCAAGGAGCGACGCGTGGTCGCGCTGGACATGGGAGCCCTGGTGGCCGGCAGCAAGTTCCGCGGGGAGTTCGAAGAGCGACTCAAGGCGGTGCTGCGCGAGATCGAAGAGAGCGCCGGCTCGATCATCCTCTTTATCGATGAGATCCATACGCTAGTCGGCGCGGGGGCGGCCGAAGGCGCCATGGACGCCTCCAACATGCTGAAACCGGCGCTCGCGCGCGGCGACCTCCGATGCATCGGGGCGACCACGCTCGACGAGTACCGGAAACGCATCGAGAAGGACCCCGCTCTGGAACGCCGGTTTCAACCTGTGTTCGTGGCCGAGCCGAGCGTGGAGGACACGGTCTCGATCCTGCGCGGCCTGAAGGAGCGGTACGAGGTCCACCACGGAGTGCGGATCAAGGACGCGGCGCTCGTGGCCGCCGCGACCCTGTCCAAGCGGTACATCCGGGATCGGTTCCTGCCTGACAAGGCGATCGACCTTGTGGATGAAGCGGCGTCCCGCCTGCGGATGGAGATCGACAGCATGCCGACGCCGTTGGATGAGCGCATGCGCCGGATCCGCCAGCTCGAGATCGAACGGGAAGGTATCCGGCGGGACAAGGATGCCCAGTCGCAGGAGCGGTTGGAGAAGATCGAACGCGAGCTCGTCCTGTTGCGCAAGGAGACCGACGCGCTCACGAAGCAGTGGCAGGCCGAGAAGGAGGCCATCAAGAAGATCCGCGAGATCAAGGAGAAGATGGAGCAGGCCCGCATGGAGGCGGATCGCGCGGAGCGCGAAGGCGATCTCGGTCGGGCGGCGGAGCTGCGCTACGGGCGGATCCTGGATCTGGACAAGCAGTTGAAGGCGGAGAACGCTCGCCTCCAGAAGCTGCACGGCGAGACGCGGCTCCTCAAGGAAGAAGTGGACGAAGACGACATCGCGCGGATCGTCGCCAAGTGGACCGGCATCCCCGTGACGCGGTTGATCGAAACCGAGACGAAGAAGCTCGTGCAGATGGAAGACCGGCTGCGGCAGCGGGTCGTCGGGCAGGACGAGGCCATCGTGGCGGTGTCGGACGCGGTCCGGCGGGCGCGGGCCGGGATCCAGGATCCCAATCGCCCGATGGGGTCGTTCATCTTCCTGGGGCCCACCGGCGTGGGGAAGACCGAGCTGGCACGGGCGCTGGCCGAGTTCATGTTCGACGACGAACAGGCGATGGTCCGGCTCGACATGTCGGAATACATGGAAAAGCACTCGGTCGCGCGGCTCATCGGGGCGCCGCCGGGGTACGTGGGCTACGATGAGGGCGGCCAGTTGACGGAAGCCGTGCGCAGGCGGCCCTACGCGGTCGTCCTCCTGGATGAGATCGAAAAGGCGCACCCTGATGTCCTCAACGTGCTGCTGCAATTGCTGGACGACGGCCGGCTGACCGACGGCAAGGGGCGCACGGTGGACTTCAAGAACACCGTGGTGATCATGACCTCGAACATCGGCAGTCGGGAGATCCAGGAAGCAGCGGCAGAGGGCAACGAAGCGGAGATGCGGAGCCGCGCCCTCGAGGTGCTGCGTGGCCACTTCCGTCCCGAGTTCCTGAACCGCATCGACGACATCGTCGTCTTCCATCCGCTGACGCCCGAGCAACTGGCGGCGATCGTGGAATTACAGGTCAAGCAGTTGGGTAGCCGGTTGCAGGACAAACACATCACGCTGGTCCTCACGGACCGCGCCAAGCAGCACTTGGCGAGGGCGGGCTACGATGTCGTGTACGGCGCCCGGCCCCTCAAGCGGCTGCTGCTGCGGGAGATCATCAATCCGCTGGCGCTCAAGCTCCTCGATGGGACCGTCAAAGAAGGGCAGACGGTACGAGTCGACGAAAAGGACGGGCGTCTGGTCTTTCTGCATTCTTCCCCTTGACAGGTTCCGGTCGGGCTGCTATGAGTACGCCCTTCTCCAGTAAAGAACGTCGGGACCGTGCATGTCTGCCCGAGAAGCCGTCTATCTGCTCGTACTGACTGGCAATCCGGACCTCGTCGAACTCTACCGCCAGGATTGCCCGGAGTGCGTCGTTACGATTGCCAAGGACGTGGCATCGGCGGTCCGCAAAGTCCCCAAGCACCGGTTCGATGCCGTGATCATCGAATCCCATAAGGATTGGGCTACCGAGATGAAGTTGTTGAGTGACGCGTTAGGGGGGGCTCCCCAGATGGTGCTGGTTGGGAGCACCGCGTTCCTCCGTCGCGCCACCGAACCGCTGAAGGCCTTGTGTAACGGCCACAAGGCGCCTAGCGGCACGACGAAACTCCATCACGAGCTAGGACTGGAAGAGTTCATCGGGGCGAAGCTGCGCGATTTCGTGCGCCGCATGAAGCTGGGGGCGGGATCCGATCTCCATTCCCTCCTCGTCAAGGCGGTTGAAAAGCCCTTGATCACGCTGGTGCTGGAGGAGACCCACGGCAACCAGAACCAGGCCGCCGCGCTGCTCGGGCTCAACCGCAACACCCTGCGCAAGAAGATCCGCGACCTCAAGATCCCGCTCGGCAAGAAGGTCTAGCACAATCAGGGTTTTTCCTGTCACGACGCAGGGTTGAGCCTTGACAAGCCTGCGCGTCGCGTATTAGCATGCGCCTCGTGTTAGGCGCGTAGCTCAGGGGGAGAGCGCTACCTTGACACGGTAGAGGTCGACGGTTCAAGACCGTCCGCGCCTACCATCAAATCCTCCATCCACCCTGGGCGTCCCGCGAGCAACATGGGGCCCCTTTTTGTTTGGAGAACCGGTGGTTATCGTGTCTGACGGACCGACAGCGGCGATCGCCGTGAAGTTTCCCGACGGCACCAGCCGAAAGGCGCCGAAAGGTATCACGGCTGCAGAGGCTCTCGCCTTGCGCACAGGGAAGCTGCCCGAGGGTGCGATCGCGGCGCTGGTGGATGGCAAGCCGGCGGATCTGTCGCGTCCGCTGGAAGCCGACGCCGAAGTCCGTCCGGTGACTTTCGAGATGCCGGAGGGCAAGGAAGTCTACCGCCACAGCAGCGCCCACATCATGGCGCAGGCGGTCAAGGACCTGTTCCCCACCGCGAAGCTCACCATCGGGCCGCCGATTGAAGAAGGCTTCTATTACGATTTTGCGTACGAGCGGCCGTTCACCCCTGAGGATCTGGAAAAGATCGAGGCGCGCGTCCAGGAGATCATCCGGGCGAACCAGCCGTTCCGGCGGCGAGAGATGAGGAGGGAAGAGGCGATCGAGTTTTTCCGGCAGCGGGGCGAGGACTACAAGTGCGAGATGATCCAGGGGTTCACCGACGACACCGTGTCCGTGTACGACCAGGGCGGGCTCATCGACCTGTGCCGTGGGCCCCACGTGCCGTCCACGGGCCACATCCACGCGATCAAGCTGTTGACCGCGGCGGGGGCCTATTGGCGCGGGGACGAGCGCAATCCGATGCTCCAACGGATCTACGGCACCTCGTTCCCGACCAAGGAATTGCTGGATGCCTACCTGCACAAACTGGAGGAGATCAAGAAACGGGACCACCGCAAGCTCGGCAGGGAGCTGGACCTGATCGCGGTGAGCGACGAGGTCGGTCCCGGGTTGATCCTGTGGCTGCCCAGGGGGTCCACCGTCCGGTTGCAGATCGAGAACTTCTGGCGCGAGCAGCACCAGCAGCACGGCTACGCGCTGGTCTACTCGCCGCACGTCGCCCGCCTGGACCTCTGGAAGACGAGCGGCCACACCGAGTACTATCGCGAGAACATGTTCGCGCCGATGCAGGTCGAGGCGAGCGACTACCAGCTCAAGCCGATGAATTGCCCGTTCCACATCATGATGTACAAGTCGCACCTGCGGAGCTACCGCGACCTGCCGCTGCGCTACGCCGAACTGGGGACGGTCTATCGCTATGAACGGTCGGGGGTCCTGCACGGCCTCCTGCGCGTGCGAGGCTTCACGCAGGACGATGCCCATCTGTTCTGCCGTGCGGACCAGATCGAAGAGGAAGTCTCGCGGGTGCTGGACTTCACCTTCTTTGTGCTCAAGACCTTCGGGTTTGCCGATTACCAGGTGTGTGTCTCCACCCGACCGGAGAAGGCTGTGGGGTCGGAGGCGGCGTGGGCCCAGGCGACCGCCGCGCTGGAGGCTGCGCTCAAGGGCCGGGGGGTGGCGTACGGCATCGATCCCGGCCAGGGCGTGTTCTACGGTCCCAAGATCGACATCAAGATCAAGGACGTGCTGGGACGGTCCTGGCAGTGCTCAACGGTCCAGGTGGACTTCAACAACCCCGAGCGCTTCGGGCTGGAATTCATGGGCGAGGACGGCCAGCCACACCGGCCGATCATGATCCACCGGGCGCTGATGGGGTCGATCGAGCGGTTCTTCGGCATCCTGATCGAGCAGTACGCGGGCGCCTTCCCCACGTGGCTGGCGCCCGTGCAGGCCGTCGTGATCGCGATCACGGACAAACATGCAGACTATGCCCAGGACGTGGCGCGTCGCCTGAACGAGGCCGGGTTTCGCGTCGAAGCGGACCTGCGCAGCGAGAAGATCGGCTTGAAGATCCGGGAGGCGGAGCGGGCCAAGATACCCTACATGCTCGTCGCCGGGGACCGCGAGAAGCAGGACGGCACCGTCTCCGTGCGAACTCGCGGCGGGGGCAACGCCGGCGCGATGACGGTAGCAGCCTTCCTGGCGCATTTGCAGGAGGAGGTGGAGGGGCGGGCGCTGACCAGCGCCATGCCCAAGGCTTGAACCTGAAGGAGAGAGGTGCCCTATCGCCGTTCCAAAACTGAGGATCAATAGAGAGATCAGAGTATCGCCAGTACGCGTCATCGGTCCGGAGAGCGAACAGCTCGGCATCATGGCGACGATTGATGCCCTGAAGAAAGCGGAAGAATTGGGATACGATCTTGTCGAGATCTCGCCGACGGCTCAGCCGCCGGTCTGTAAGATCATGGACTTCGGCAAGTACAAGTATGAGCTGAGCAAGAAAGCCCACACCGCCAAGCAACACCAGAAGGGTACGCATCTCAAGGAAGTCAAGCTGAGACCGCGGACCGATCAACACGATCTGGAGACGAAGGTGCGCCAGATGAAGGGGTTCCTGGCCGACGGGAACAAGACCAAGGTCACCGTGATGTTCCGGGGCCGCGAAATGGCGTACCAGCAGATGGGCAGGGCGATGCTGGATAAAGTGCTGGCTCTGGTGGGGGGCGGCGCGCAGATCGAGCAGCCCCCGCGGCAGGAAGGGCGGTTTCTCTCGATGGTCCTGGCGCCTCAGAAAAAATAGCGTGACGGGCAGCGAACGCAGGAAGGAAAACGGACATGGCTGGGCAGAAACTGAAGACGCACAAAGGCGTGAAGAAGCGGTTCCGGAAGACGGGGACGGGGAAGCTCATGCACTATCCCGCCAACAAGCGGCACATTCTGACCAGCAAGAGGCGGAACCGCAAGCGCAGGCTCAGCGCGCCGACGCGCGTAGCTCCGGGGGATGTCTACCGGATCGCCGCGCTCCTGCCTCACCCATGACCTGATGAGCACTGCTCAAGGAAGGAGAGTCCACTGCCATGCCACGGGCTAAAGGCGGGACCAAGACCCGCGCACGTCATAAGAAGCGACTCAAGCTGGCCAAAGGGTACTACGGGGCCAAGAGCCGGCTGTTCCGCACGGCGACCGAAGCGGTGGACCGGGCGCAGCAGTACGCCTATCGCGACCGCCGCAACCGGAAGCGTGACTTCCGGCGACTCTGGATCGCCCGCATCACCGCCGCTTGCCGGTCCCATGGCCTGCTTTATTCCCGGTTCATCCATGCGCTCAAGCAAGCGGGCGTCGGGCTGGATCGCAAGGTCCTCTCGAACATGGCCATTGCAGATCCCGGCGGCTTCACGAGGCTCGTGGACACGGCCAAGGCGCAGATGGACACGGCCAAGGCGCAGATGGCCAAGGCCTAGATGTGGAGTGAGCCGATGAGGATGGGGATCACAGTCTGGATCATGGTCATCGTCCTTTCAGGTGCGGCGGGTGCGGCGTTCGCGCTGGAGCCCGCTGGGGCTTCGCCGACGGCTCCATCGGAGCGGGGGGGAACTCCCTCAGGCGTGCAGGGTACGGGCAAGGCCCCGTCTTTGACGGGTTGCCGCATGCGCCTGTATCGTGAAGATCTCATGCAGGCGCCTTTCCAGCTCATTGTAGAAGGCCCGATACCTGGTGCAGGTTCTGAGCGTCCGCTCACACCGAGTGAAGCGAAGTGCGTCGAAAACTTGCGCAAGGCCGGTAAAAAAGCCATCGTAGGGGGCAAGATCAACGAAGCTATTCTTCACTACCTGAGCGCCGCGGATACGGCTGTGGCTCAGGCTGGAGAAACCTATCTAGAGCTGGCCAGTGTGCTGGACGGGGCTTCCTACCCACAACCTGCGGTGATCGCGTATCGCAAGGCCTGGATGGCGTTCGAAGCGGGGTACAATCTACGAGGCGTGAAGGCCGAAGGGACCGGCCTGCTCACCCTTGCCAATATCCGGGACTCCATCGTTCGGCTCGGCGGACAAGTGCCGCCTGCGACCAGCCTGCCTGGAAAGATCGTGGAGGCCAATTCGACCCGCAGAATCCAGGAGGAGTATTTCGAGAAAGCCTTACCGCGTGTGACTCGGTAGGGTCCTACCGGAACAGTCCGAAAAATCCCTTCATGGAGCGGTATGACACGGTTGGATCGTCGGCCGGGCCTCGCACATCGAAATCCATCCCGAGCGCAGTCGCGACCATGGCAACCTGTCCATCCTGCAGACTGACCGTGCCCTTGAAGGCCACGTCGACCGCTGGGCCTTTGAGGGAAAGATTGTTGGTTGTCATCCGTCCGTTCTTGAATCGAAGGGTTCCTGAGATGCGATCAAAAGGCACGCCTTCGCGTGACATGTCCGGCAGCCTGCCGGTGAAGAGGCGCTTGAGATTCAGGACCATGAGAATCTTGCCGAGGGTTTCCATCTTTCGGATGGTCCCGTTCTTGATCTCGATGCGTGCTGTCCCCGTCAGGCCCCGTACGAGTTCGTCAGGGGTGGTCCCGAGAGTTGAAATGGTCTGTTGCATGGATGCGGTGCCGCTAATGAGGCCCGGTGGTAGTCCCAATGCAGTGTAGAGATGACGCATCTGAGCCATTTGGAGTCCTTCAAATTTGAGGTCTGTCGTGTGCCGTGGGGGCTCTCTCTTCAGGTTGGCGATGAGGGATCCGGTTGCCGTGCCTCCCAAGAGCTTCACCGAAAGATCATCCACACGCACCACGCCCTTCTTGACCGATAGGTCTCCCCTGAGATCCTGCACTGTGAAGATGTGGGCGGCAGTCCGATAGGTGCCCTCTCGAAGCGCCAGGGAGCCGTCCCCGTTCAGGCGAGCCATGAAGGACGCGAGCGAAGTTGTCGGCTTTCTCGCCTTCTGAGGCCTTGGCGCCAACGACACGTCATCCAGCTTGATGTCCAGACCTTGGAGGCGAAGGAAAGGAGGGGCTCTCGGCCGTGTCCGGTCCCGGATCGTCACCTCTCCGTTCTTCACACTGGCCTCTTCCAGCGCCAGTGTGATCGGAGGAAGGCTTTCCAGGCCTGGAAAGGTGCGGAGTGCTGGAGCGACGGGAGCGATTGACGGGAACGGCAGATCCAACGATCCGTCTGCGTTGCGGATCAAGGTAATCGCAGGCTCTTTGAGGGTCACGCTATCGACCGTGACCTTTCGCTCGAGCAGGGGCAACACTTTGACCTCGACGATGAGTTGCCCCACGGCAACGAGCGGAACGCCGTTGCGCTCGGCGATGGTGAGGTCCTCGACCTGGAGGCCAGGGCTTGGGATTGCGCGCAGACTCAAGCGCTCCAGTGTGACCCTGCGCTGAAGCATGGCTGAGGCGACCGTGGCCACCTGGTTGCGGGCGGCTTCAAGATTTGTGATGAAGGGGAGGTTCCAGAGGACAAGCGCCAGAGTGGCGGTGAGGAGCACCAAGCCGATAAAGCCTATAAGCAGCAGATTTTTCACAGGAGTTACGACTGAGGCTTGCCCGGAAGGGCGATCACCAGTTCGAAGGCACTGCACGGCATGGTGATTTGCCAGCGTTCCAGCACTTCCGGATGGAGCTCGCCGATCCAGCCGACCGCGTTGCCGTCTCGCTCGACCAGCCCGACCCTTCCCTCCAGGAACGACGGGTGGTCGGCCGGCGTCAGCATGTAGGCCCAGCCCAGGTAGAAGCACAACAAGTCCAGGAACGAGTGTGCCTCGGAGAAGTTCGCGTTGGCGTGGGCCAGCAGGGCTCCCAGACGAACATCGGTCCGCGTGCCGGTCTCGGCCTGCGGATCGGGAACGACGACCTCGCCCAACTCGAACAGGAAATGCGGGTAGAAGCTCCGGGAAGAGGTGGTCTCGACGCGCAACAGCGACGGCAGGACCCACTGGCGCAGGCACTCGTAACTTTGGGACATGACGTTCTCGATCTCGACGCAGCGGGCTTCGGGATGTCCGTCGGGCAGGCGCATCCGGTGGATCAGGTCGCCGCGGGAGCCCAAGATGTTCGAGACGATCTCCTGGAAGCCGAAGCCGACCATCAGCTCGCGCACCTTATCCGAGAGCTGCTCGATCCGGGACAGGCCCCCCACGGTGAAGGTCGAAGGCATGATCGGGCCAAACGTGTGGTACCCGCGGCTGATGGCCACATCCTCGATGACGTCCACCGGGTGCATGAGATCGTTGCGGTACGACGGGAGGCTTACAAGGAGTCGCGAGCCGCTGCCGGTTACCGTGTAGCCGTACGCGGCGAGGCTGGCCCGGACGTCCTTGGGGGAAAGCGCATCGCCAAGGGCCTTGCTGATGTCGCTGAGTTTGATCGCACGTGGCCGGCTGAAGGCCTGCGGCATCCGCACCGCGCGCCCGTACGCCGTTTTATGGGGATAGACGACCTCCACCGGTTCGATCGACGCCCCGCGGTCGTGCAGGTTGGAAGCCAAGATGTTCACGGCAAGCATGACCATGCGAAGGTCCGTTCCCGTGACTTCGATGAACAAATCCGCGTCGCCCGCCCGCACTTCGCCGACGTCCCAGCTGTTGATGATGGGCGGGAACGAGAGCACGTCCCCCTTGGCGTCGCGGAGCAGCGGCAACTGGTCGTGTCCCGACAGAATCGCCCCGTACTCTTGCCCCTTGGGGTGAATCTCCAGGATCTCCCGCAGGCTCATTGGCTCGGTATAGCCGAGCGGGCGGAATCTGGTCTGGTCGGGGTCCGCCAGGGCGTAAGTGACGGGAAACTTGATGGAGGGCAGCCGATAGAGCCCGATGGAGACCGTGCGACGTTTCCGGCCGAAAACGTCGGCGAGTTTTTCCTGTGTCTGGATGAGCTGGGCCAAGCCCTCCGCGGTGACCGTATAGCCGCGCGCTTTGCACCCGCCGATGAACGGACGCACGCGCTCCAGGCCCTGCTCGACCAGAATCTGGTGGGGCCGACTCTTGGCGGCGCGTAAGTATGGGTAGGAGTCCGGCCGGCCGTTCAGCTTGATCCGGATCTGGCGCGCGATGCCTTCGACACACCAGAGGTCCGGGCGGTTCGAGTCCTGCAGCTCCAACCGGAGCTCGCCGGTGGCGGCGTCAACCTCCTTGATCTCGGCCTTCACCAGCGGCAGCCAGGCTTCGAGTTCCTTGTCCGTGGGGTGCCGCCCGAGGAGCTTGTCGAGGTCCTTGCGATTGACGGAAATGTTCGGCATGGCGTCGGGTCAGTATTGCACCCGCTTGGAGCGGATCATCTCCAGATCGGCGGAGAAGAGATCGCGGATGTCGTGGATCTCCAGCGCGACCATCGCCATGCGGTCAAGGCCCAGGCCCCAGGCGATCACAGGGACCTCCACATTCAGCGGGAGCCGGACTTCCGGGCGGAAGAGGCCGGCGCCGCCCAGCTCGATCCAGCCCAGGCGGGGATGGCGCACGTGCACTTCGACCGACGGCTCTGTGAAGGGGAAGTAGGCCGGGGCGAAGCGGATCTCCTGTGCCTGGGCCATCTCGCGCGCAAAGAGGGTGAGCAACCCGAGCAGGGTCCGGAAATTGATATCCGGTCCCAGGACAATGCCCTCGATCTGGAAGAAGTCAGGCGCGTGCGTGGCGTCCACCTGGTCGTATCGGAAGCACCGCGCGATCGAAAAGTACTTGCCCGGCACGTGCGGCGTCGCGGCCAGCGTGCGTGCGGAGACGGCCGTGCCCTGGCTACGGAGGACCAGGCGGCGCGTCCGCATGCGGTCGAAGGTGTAACCCCAACCGCTCGATCCCGTGTGGCCGCCGTTTTCATGCACGGCTGCGACCTGGGACAGGAACGGCTCGGGAATCGGGGCGGAGGAGCGCGGGTCCTTGACGAAGTACACGTCGTGGGTCTCGCGAGCCGGGTGGAACTGCGGCATGAAGAGGGCGTCCATGTTCCAGAACTCGTTTTCGATCAGCCCGCCGCGCATCTCCTCGAACCCCATGCTCACGAGCTTGACTTTGACCAGATCGAGGAACTCCCGGTAGGGATGCTTCTTGCCGGCCGCGATGCGGGCCGGTTTGAGGGCGATCGTATACTTGCGAAAGCGCCCCTGGCGCCAGCTCCCGTCCTTCAGCATCTCGGGAGTCAGGCGGGTGGCTTCTTCCCGCACGCCTTCCTTCCGGATCTGGAGCGCCACCGCGTGTCCGAGTTCCTGTAGGCCGTAGGTGCGGATGACTCGATCGTCCACGCGGAATGGCTCCTTCGGCTTGCCGCGCTTCTGGGCAAACTTTTCGATCAGGGCCTGATCGGACGGGGGAAACTCGGAGAGCGGCTTGGGTCCTTCGTGGACCAACCGGATCAATCGCTGGAGCGAGTCGGCCGTGACGGAGGCCGCGCTCGTGGTTTGGACCACGCCGCCGGCGCCAATGGTGAGGACGCCTTCCCGCTTCAACTCGCCGACTGCAGTGCTGATTTCGCCCGCGTCCAACCCTTCGCGCTTCTGGATGTCTTTGATCGCCAACTGCCCGCCGGTCTCGGCGGCCGCGCGCAAGGCCGACATGACGCGGACCATCGGAGCGTAGTGCTGGAAATAGTGCTTGCCGGTTTCTGTGAGGGAGACGATCGGCCGGAGCGTTTCGGAGAGAACGGCGACCAGTCCCTTGACCTGCAAGCGGCCGAGGGCGGCGCTGACCTGGGCGACCTCCAGCCCGGTGGCCTTGGCCAGGTCCTCTTCGGTCAGGCCCTCCTTCTGCGCGGAGGCCCTCAGGGCCGACGCGACCTTGACTTCGTGCGGGTGGAGGCTCTCGGCGAGCTGCGTCACCTCGCTCATCGGCGAGCCTTGCGGGAGGACGCCGCGGCTTTGCTGTGCGCGGTCGGTTTGCCGTTATCGCCGGAGTCAGAGGCGGCGGCGCCGCCCCTACGCAGCTGGGCGATCACCCGGCGGTAGTCACGCCCGGGCGCTTCGAAAATGGCGGACCCCGCCACCAGAATGTCGGCGCCGGCGGCCACGATCGCGGCGGCGTTGTCCACTTTCACTCCGCCGTCTACCTCGAGCAGCACCAAGTGGCCGGTGCGGTCGATCATGGCGCGCGCCTGCTTGATCTTCTCCAGGACACGGGCGATGAATCGCTGGCCGCCGAAGCCAGGATTGACCGACATGATCAACAATAGATCCACGTCCGGCAGAATCTCCTCGACGCTGGTCAGCGGCGTGGCGGGATTCAGGGTGACGCCCGCCTGGACTCCTTTCTCCTTGATGGACTGGACCGTGCGGTGCAGGTGCGGACAGGCTTCGACATGGACTGTGAGATAGGTCGCGCCCGCTTCGGCGAACTCCCTGATGAAGGCGTCCGGGTTTGTCATCATCAGGTGGACGTCGAGAGGCAGGGCAGTGACCTTGCGGAGGGCTTCAACGATGGGCGGTCCGATGGTCAGGTTCGGGACAAAGTGGCCGTCCATGACATCCACGTGCACCAGATCCGCGCCAGCTTGCTCGACGGCGGCGATCTCGTCAGCCAAATGCGCGAAGTCTGCGGACAGGATGGACGGCGCGATTCGCACCTTGCGCATAGGAGCGCCTCCCGGAAATAAGGAATCAACTATAGAGCATCGGGTGAATCGTCGCAAGGGCCGGGGCCGAGTCTGCTGCCTGTTTTCACCGGATGGCCCGCCAGGTATTGCTTCACGCTCAGGCGCTTGCCAGAGGCAGGCTGCAGTTCGTGGATCAGCAGCGCGCCTTTCCCGGCCGCGATGCGGATCGTCTCTCTCGTCACTTCGAGGATGACCCCTGGCTCTGCCATGGCGCATCCGGGATTCGTGGGCTCGGCCCTCCAGATCTGCCAGCGCTCGTCCCCATAAAAGGTATAGGCGCCTGGCCAGGGCGTCAGCCCGCGGATGCGGTTGGCCAGCGCCGTCGCCTCCTCGTCCCAGCGCAGTATGCCATCCTCCTTCTTCAGCAACGGCGCGAGCGTGGCGCGACTGTGGTCCTGGGGGTTCGGGGTGAGGGTGCCGTCCTTCAGCCCGCTGATGGTCTTCACGAGCAGCCGTCCGCCAATAGGCGCCAGGCGGGCCGCCAGCTCGCCGGCCGTCTCTATCGGCAGGATCGGGACCGGCTCTTGCAGCAACACAGGGCCCGTGTCCATGCCCGGGTCCATCAACATCGTGGTGATGCCGGTCTCGGTCTCGCCGTTG
>Ga0209802_1001414_pt1 | contig 17891 bp, 18 predicted proteins | sample GraSoiAngelo_129_FD_185886 | JGI IMG/M metagenome (GOLD analysis project Ga0209802, IMG submission 185886) | Grasslands soil microbial communities from the Angelo Coastal Reserve, California, USA - 14_0927_12_40cm (SPAdes) (version 2) | ecosystem: Environmental > Terrestrial > Soil > Grasslands ... | reverse complement strand
GAGCAGCAGCAGATCATGGAGCGCTGAGCCGGTCCGCTGCGATCGCTCGTCGTCGGCCTGGCCGTCCTGGGACTGCTGGCCGGCTGCGCCTCGTCGTCGTCCGACCTGTCAGACGCGCGGCCGGCCGTGTCGACAAGATCTTGCGCGGCGCGCAGGCAGGCGATCTGCCCGTGGAAGAGGCTCTCACGCTCGAGGTGGTCATCAACTTCAAGGCGACGAACGCCTTGGGACTGGTAATCCCGGCCTCGCTGCGCCAGCGGGCAGAGATCGTCGACCGATAAGTCGGTCCGATGCTGCGTCGACGCATCTCCAAGGCCGGGGTCGTGCTCGCCCTCGCGCTCGCCTGCGGGACGTCCGCCCACGCCGAGTCATCGCTCGACGCCGTCCGGGCCCGCGGCCGGATTCGCGTCGGTGTCAAGACCGACGCAGCGCCCTTCGGATTCATCGATGCGCGCGGTCATCCGGTCGGATTCGAGGTCGATCTGGCCCGGTTCTTCGCGCGGGTCCTGTTCGACGACGAGGGCCGGGCGCGGCTGGTGCCGGTGACCACGTCGACACGGTTCGCGGAATTGCAGGCCGGTCGAGTCGACCTGCTGCTCGCGACCGTCACCGTCACCGAACAGCGCCGGACCGTCGCGGAGCTGTCGGACCCGTACTTCACCTCGGGATCGTTGATCCTCGTGGCGCGTGACAGCCGGCTGGGCACGCTCGGTGAGGCCGCGGGTCGCAAAGTCGCGGTCGTCAAGGGCTCCGTGCAAGAGGCGGACGTGGCGGAGCTCCAGCCGCGAGCGATCCTGATCACCGTCGGCTCCCTTGCGGCGGGGGCGCATGCCGTCAGGAGTGGCCAAGCCGACGCCTTCCTCTACGACGACGTGGCTGTCCTCGCCCTGGCGCGCCGCGATCCAGCACTGCGCGTCACCGGCGCGCCCATCAGGCCACGACCGTACGTCGCGGCAGCCAGGAAGGAGGACACGGGCTTGATCCGGTGGGTGAACGGCTGGCTGGCCAAGATGCGGCGGGACGGCACCTACAGGGGCTTGTGGCGCCGATACTTCACGCCGTTCGAATCGCACCTCGTCGGAGCCTGACCGGCGAGCTCCACAGCCGTGAGAAAGCTCTCGCTGCGGAACAGGTTGCTCGCTTCGCTGCTGGGCGTCGGGCTTCTGACGCTCCTCGTCGCCGGGTTGCAGGCAGATCGGCGCGCCCAGGCTGCGCTGCGGACGGCAGCGATCCACCATCTCACCTCGATCCGCGAGGAGCGCCGGCTGCAGATCGAGGCGTACCTGGCCGGCATCCGGCGGGACGGGATGAACCTCGCCGAGTCTCGGGCCGTCATCGCCGCCATGCGGGACTTCAAAGCCGCCTTTCGGGCGTTCACGGCGGAGATCGCGCGATCGCCGCGAGAGGTGCGAGACCGCTATCGAACGGATATCGAGCTCTACTATCGGTCTTCGTTCCTGCCGCGTGTGCGGACCCTCCAGTCGGAGTCGAGCGTCGATGCCACCGGCCCGTATCCGGAGAGCGAGGATGTGACGATCGCGCTGCAGGCGCTCTTTATCGCGGACAACCCCAACCCGGAGCAGTCGCGCGACCGCCTGGACCGGCCGGCGGGCACCGGACGATATGCGGACGTCCACGCTGGGCACAATCCGGTCCTCCGCTCGGTCGCCCGTCAGGCCGGCTACGACGACCTCTTTCTCGTCGATCACGAGACCGGTCGCGTCGTGTACAGCGTGGCCAAGAAGCTCGACTTCGCGACGAACGTCCTCTCGGGACCCTATCGGAATACGAGGCTGAGCCGGGCCTTCCGGGCAGCCCGCGTTGCGATCGACGCCGATTTCGTGCAGCTCGTGGACTTCGAGTCGTATCTTCCCTCGCTCGGCGCACCGGCGGCGTTCGTGGCGGCGCCGATCTTCGACGAGGGCCGCCGGCTCGGCGTCCTCGCTCTCCAGATACCGCTCGCCCAAATCGACGCTGTCATGACCGGCGACCGGAAGTGGAAAGAGCGGGGGCTGGGCCAGACTGGTGAAGCCTACCTCGTCGGCCCGGATCACCGGATGCGGAGCGACTCGCGATTCCTTCTGGAGGCGCCGGAGCAGTACCTGGATACGATGTCTGCGGCGGGCGTGCCCGACGAGGTCGTCCAGCTCATGCGGGCTCACCGGAGCACCGTCCTCTTCCAGCAAATCACGACCGCGGACGCCCTGGCGGCCCTGAGCGGCCGGACCGGGACGGTCACCCAGGTTGACTATCGGCAGCAGCCGGTCCTGGCCTCCTACGCACCGCTGGCGATTCCGGACCTTCGCTGGGGAATCGTGGCGAAGCTCGACACGGCGGAGGCCCTTGCGCCAGCCCTCGCCCTCCGGCGCGTGCTCGTGGCCACAGGAGCCGGTGTCGCCGCGCTCGTCGTCGCGGTGGCGGTGCTGCTCGCGCGGTCGCTCACGGCGCCGATCCGCCGACTCATCGCAGGGATGGGCACCCTCGGGGAGGGCGATCTCTCGTGTCGCATCGTAGAGGCGCGGGGCGACGAGATCGGCCAGATCGCAACGGCCTTCAACCGGATGGCAGACAATCTGCAGCGTACCACGGTCTCGCGCGATCACCTGAACAGCATCCTCGATTCCATGAGCGATGCCGTGATCGTCGTCCGACCACCGGAGGTCGGCACCGACTGGCGGCAGGCGGTCATCGTGACGGTCAATCCCGCAGCCTGCGCCATGCTCGGCCATCCAGCGCGCGAGTTGCTCGGGCAACCGGTGGGCACCCTCATCTCGGCCATCACAGCCGGGGACGCCACCGGCAAGGCCTCCCCCAGCGTGTGGCTGGAGGAAGTGCTCCGTAACGGGCGCATCGGCAGCCGCGAGGTGGTCTACAAGATCCCGGACGGGCGCGAGATCCCGGTTCTCTTCTCGAGCGCGGTCATGCGCCAGGGGGCGCGCGGCGTGGGAGGCATCGTCTGCGCCGCGCACGATCTCACGGATCTCAAGGCGATGGAGGCGCGCGGCACGTTCATCCGAGAGACGTTTGGCCGGTACGTCTCCGACGACGTCGTGGCCAGCCTGCTGAGCTCGCCAGAGGCGCTCGCGCTCGGTGGCGAGCTGCGCAAGGTCACGGTGATGATGTCGGACCTGCGTGGCTTCACGGCCCTGGCCGAGCGTCTCTCGCCGGAGGAAGCGATCACGTTTCTGAACGGCTATCTGCAGACGATGGTCGACCTGATCCTCAAGTATCACGGCACCATCAACGAGATCATGGGCGACGGGATCCTCGTCATCTTCGGCGCGCCGACCGCGGCGGCCGACGACGCCGAACGGGCCGTGGCCTGCGCCCTGGCGATGCAGCTCGCGATGGAGGGGGTGAATGCGCGCAGCCGCGAGCGCGGATTACCCGAGGTCGAGATGGGGATCGGCGTCCACACCGGGGACGTGATCGTGGGCAACATCGGTTCGAACCGTCGGATGAAGTACGCCGCGGTGGGCACGCATGTCAATCTGACGGGACGGATCGAGTCGTACACGACCGGAGGACAGATCCTGATCTCAGAGAGCATCCGACAGGAGGTCGCCTCGCTGGTCAGCGTGGGTCGTCAGCTGCAGATCGAAGCGAAGGGGGCCCGGCAGGCGCTCGGCGTGTGGGAAGTGACAGGGATCGGTGGACCCCACGCGCTGTTCCTGCATCCGGCGCCGTCACGAATGATCCCGCTGGCCGCTCCGATTCCGGTTCGCTATGCCGTCCTCGCGGACAAGCACGTGGGGCGCAACGTGGTGGACGGAAGTGTCGTGCGTCTCTCTGAGAAGAACGCCGAGATCCGGTCGTCCGCGCCAGTGCCGCTGCTCAGCAACGTGAAGATCTGGATCCCCGAGATCGAGGCGAGTGCCAGTCCGGGAGAGCTTTATGCGAAGGTCGTGGAGGCGGCGGCGACCGACCGATCCGGCTTCATCGTTCGCTTCACGGCCATCGCTCCCGACATCACGAAGTACCTGCAACATCGCCTGGACGCCGATCGCGCGTCGAGCCGCTCGGCGTGACCATGGGCCACCAGGATGCCTCGAGTCGCCGGCGCGCCCGAGGCATCCCGGCCCGAGTGACTCTATCGGGTCGAGCGAGGCGCTGTGGCTGGCTGCCCTTCAACGCCCGGTGACGTTCGATTCTTGGCCGCGAGGGCGCGCGCTCCTTCCGTGAGTTTCACGTAGAGCCCGCCCTGAGCCAGCGAGAAGCTCAGGCCCTGATTCCAGGCCGTCCACACCACGTTGACGCCGTTCTGGTTGCGCATCGCCGCCGCTCCCGCGCCGGCACCTAGCGTGGCACCGGCCATGGCGGCCATGAACATGCCTTCGAAATCTTCCGCGCTCTTCAGGTTGTACACCTCGCCTCTCGCGACCCGCTGCGACACGCCGACGTCCACGACGCTGAAGCCTTTCACCATGAATGGATACTGCTGTCCACGGTATTCGAGGACGCCAGTCCCCCACGTGAACCCCAGCCCGGCGGCGGCCGAGATGCTCTCGATCGTCACCTTCCCGGTCGTATCGTCCGCCGCTCGGGCCGGGCCGACCGCCAGGGCCACGACGGCCACGGTGATCAGCATGCGGATGAATCCTCTACGCTCTTCCATTGTCGTCGTCCTCCTCGTTCCGGCGTTATTCTCCAGCACCATGCCGGCACGAGGACGGACCGAACAATCAGACCTTGGTCCAACACGCTGGGGCCGACTCACGCATGCCGAGGGCGTCCATCAGTCCTTCCGGACCACGATCGCGAGGGTGTCGAGCAGGATCCTCTCGTCGATGGGCTTGGGGAGATACGCGGCGGCGCCGGCCGCACGCCAGCGAGCTTCGGTTTCCCGGTCGTCACGTCCAGCGATGATGATGACCGGCACCCGCATGTCGGACTCGGTCAACCGCCGCTGAACGTCGGTGCCGGTCATTCCCGGCATGTCGAGATCGAGGATCGGGCAATCGGGACGGTACGCCGACATCGAATCGATGAAGTCCTGCCCGGAAGCGAACGTCGTCACGGTGGTCCCGCACGCCGTGAGCAGCCTCTGGAGGGCTTTGCGAATGGACTCATCATCGTCGACGATGGCGACGCTCGAATACCCCCTCACGGTGAGACCCTCATCAGCCGTGCACGGCACGAACTCGGTGTAGCGGATTCCCCTTTTGGCACGGGCGCGCCGCTTCGCTCGGCGTCGAGGCCGACCCCCGTCGCTCACAGAGCGTGGGCAGCATCCGCCAGGCCGTACTACTGCGCCCGTGATGGTCAGCAGCGCGCCCTAGGCCCTAGGTCCAATGGTGACCGATGCCCTGCCATGGTGCGATGACCGCCATGATGACAACTCCTGTGAACGGGCTCACGTTGAACGAGCTCGAGCGTCGGGGTGAGATGAGATGGCGGGCCGAGGAACACGCCTGGGTCGCCGACCCCGACCACGTGGTGCGGGCGCTCACCGACGCCGGCTTCCAGGAGTACAAGCGGGAGATCGCGAAGGACAATCGGAGCCACGCCACGAGCGGCGGGATATGGCAGGGGCTCGACCCGCGAACCGGCGTCGTCGCCACCGTGATCTGGCACGCAGCCTCACGGGAGGCGCACGTGTTCATCGAGATCGCCGGCCGGCCGTTCGAGGGCAATGCGTGGGCGGAGGTCGACGACGCTGTGCTGACCGTCCTCGCCGAGGGCGGCGGTCGCCTGACGCTGGGGCAGATCGCCGCCGGCGTCGCCATGTCGGAGGACGCCGTGCGGTCGATCGTCTCGATGCTGGCGGAACAGGGAAAGGTCCGGATCGCCGTGGTGGAGCTGCCGCAGGTTGCCTGGTCCGCCGGCCCGCTCCGACACCCGCTCGCCAGCGTCCCGACTCCGGACCTCACGGCCGCCGACACTGTCCTGGGACGAACCGACTCGCACCGGTGACCGGGTCCAAGGTCATGAGCGGATTCATCGTCAATCGTCATGGCCGCATCGTCTTCCCGCAGAACTTCTTCCCGCGACTCGACTTCGGCGTCTTCGCCGGCCTCGAGGACTTCGAGGCGGTGATCAAGCGGGACTTCGACGGGAAGTGCCGGACTCACGACGATCTCGTCGCCCGTGCCACATCCGGACACTACCGGTCGCGTTATGAGCTCTTACGCGACGTCGTGTCGAATCTCTACTGGAGCCACCGGTACGCCCTGACGATGTACGAGAAGCGTCCGACCCGCTGGCGAGACACGCCGCGGGCTCGCGGTCCGACGTCTACCTTCCCATCGTCCCGCCGGGTGACGCCGGACCGCTCGCCCGCATCCTGGAAGCCGCCTACCGCGCCTTGCCGACCGCCTGGGATGCGCGGTTGGAAGACACCGTCTTCGGGCTCCTGATCGAAATGGTTCGCAGCCGTCGGGGCGCCGGCGTCGACGTCGCCGCGCGCAACCCCACGGTGGCCCAGGCGCTGGCCGATCCGGAGCGCCGAACCTACCGACTGTCCGGTTACGACGCCGATTACCCACGCTACAGCGAGGAGGATGTCCTCAATTTCGGCCATTCCGTTCCCGAGCTGGAAGCGCTGATGCGGCAGGTCATGATCCTCCGCAATGAGTTCCGCTGGGACCCGCAGGCACGGGAGGTGGTCGAGGTCGGCCGGCTGCGGGACGACGACGTGGTCATCCTCCTCTACCCGCGCGACGAGCAGATTGCCGCCTTCATCCACCGCGGCCAGGCGCCCTGCCGCCCACGGCGGAGCCGGCCGATCCCTGTCGCGGTCGAGGCTCCGGCCACGCCGGTGGCTCCGGTCGAGGTCCGGCGGCGCTTCACGGTCATGCCGCGCCTCGAGGCGCTAGCGGTGTACAAAGGTGAGCTCGTCTGCACGAATACAGATCTGATACGGAACACGGCCGCGTCGTGGTCACCCATGACGGTCGATGATATCGAGCGCAAGACGGGCATCGTCGAGCGGCGGTATTCCGAGCTGAGTCTGGACGACATGGCCCTCCGGGCGGCCCGGGCGGCCCTGGCCAAGGCCGGACGGCAACCCCGCGACGTCGGCGGCGTGATCGTGTGCACCTGCACGAGCGCCCGGCCGATGCCGTCTGCGGCCACCTTGCTGTCGGCTCGGCTCGGGATCTTCCAGACCCACGCCTCTTACGACGTGGTCGCCGCATGCGCCGGCCTGCCCTACGGTCTCGCCGAAGCGATCCGGTTGCTCCAGGAGGTGAAGTGTCCGGTGCTCGTCGTCGCAGTCGAAAAGTTCTCCGACAAGGTCGGCACGGTGCGCGCCTCACGCATGCTGTTCGGCGACGGCGCAGCGGCGCTGGTCGTCGGGCCGGCGGGCGCGGCCGGACGTCCCGACATCGAGGTGTTCCAGACGTATGCCAGCGGTCCGATGAGCGAAGTGGAGTCGATCGTCTGGCCAAATCCGGAGTTCGCTCACGGAATGACCGTCTATGGGCCAGACGTCAAGGCGATGGTCAAGCGTTACCTCGCCCAGATGCTCGACGAGCTGAGGATCCTGCCCCACCCCGATGGCAGACCGGGCACCATGATGGATGCCATCGAGTTGATCGTTCCGCACCAGGCCAATCAGGTCATGGTGGCCGGCCTTGCCCAGGACGCCGGCTTTGACCCTGGCCGCTTATACTTCAACATCGCGCGGGTCGGCAACACGTCGGCCGCCAGCATCCCCATTGCGATCCACGACGCCGTTGCGGCGGGGATCATCGACCGGCCGCGGCTCGTGTTCGCCCCCGGGTTCGGGGCCGGTGCGGTGGCCGGCTACGTCTGCCTTCGCGTCGACCCTGCGGTTGTCGCCCTGGAGGCCGCCGCGGGTGCTCTGGCCTTCACGACGTCCAGCCGGCAGCCGAGCAAGAGCGGCGCGGAGCCCGGGGTGACCCGGGCGCACCTCGAGCGGGACGAAGCCTTCAGAACCCCTGTCACTGGGCGTGCCAGACGATATCCCCCTCAGCACGCGCCGGCCTCAGGGCCGACTCGGCGCTGAAGCACGGCCGCCGATCCTTGCAAGCGAACGGCCGCGACCGACCCGACGGTGGCAACGCCGGACGCCCGACGGCGGGCGCTGCGATCCTTGCCGGATAGGCAAGTCGATGGACGTGCTGAGCAGCGTACTGGAATTCGCGCCGGACGCGGTCGTGATCATCGACGCGTCCGGCCGCATCGTGTTCGGCAATCGCCAAGTGTTCGCCTTGTTCGGAGCGAGCCGGCTGAGGTGGTCGGGCAAAGCAGCGAGCTGCGGCTGCCCGAGCGCTTCCGCGCACGACACATCGACCACAGTCGTCGATATACGGAACATCTCCGCGTCCGCCGAGTGGGCAGCGACCTCGACCTGTTCGCACGGAGAAACGACGGGTCGGAGTCTCCGTTCGAGATCAGCCTGAGTTCGCTTGCCGGCGAGCATCCCCTCGTTGCAGCCGCCATTCGCGATGTCACAGATCGCAAGCGTGTCGAGACGAGCTCACAACGGCGCTCGAAGCCGGCGTGCGACGCATCGACCCGACGTCCGTGCACGCGCGGAGATCTCGGGAATATCCTCGTCATGGGCGACACGTCATCCGCTCCCAGAGAACTGCATCACGACGCGCGTCTGCGCCTGGGAGTAATTTCCGAGGATCCCGAGGTATCGGGCTCGCCTCTTCGCGCGCGCGCGGCCCCGCACCCCTCGACGGCGAATGTCATCACGAGCACGACTTCAGTAGAGTCAACATCGAACGTTGGTTCAACGTCCGAAGCGAAAAGGAATGCGTCGACTCTTTCCCCCTCAGGGCCATCGGACTAAGGTCCAATATCTAGTCCGCAACGCTGCTGGTTTATTGCGTGGGTCGAGACTCCGAAATTGCGAAACCGTCGACACCGGCCGCCACTGAAGGAGAACCGTCGTTAGCACACAGAGCGCCACAGAGGGCCGATCGATGCCCGTAACGGCAACGCTCGGCCGCCAGCCGCTCGCGCCGCCCGACACCGGAGCCGCCGATTTCGGCCGGAATCGTTCCGGCGGAGAAGGCGCAGATGATCGCGGGATTCGGCTCACACGGAATATCACGTTCGCACTGCTTCTGGCCGTTTCGTTCATGGGCGGAGGCGCCCACGCGGCATCGGCGCGGAACGAAGCACCGCCGCCTGGCCCCACCACGTCGCCGCACGAACGGGGTGGCCGTGGAAATGGCGTAACACGCGATTTGCCTTCGGCGATCGCTGAATCGGGGGACCACGGCCTGCCTCAAAGAGCGGTCGAGATCGCTCGCCCCTTCGGCTTCCCTATCACCAATTCGATGATCGTGAGCTGGATCGTGGCGGTGGGGCTGATCACGTTTGCCCGCGCCGCAACACGGGACATGAAACGCGTTCCGGGGGGAGCCCAGAATCTTCTGGAATGGCTCGTCGGCGGTCTCTACGATTTTCTCGAACATATCATCGGTCCGCACTTGATCAAGCGCACATTCTGGTTTTTCGCCACTGTGTTCATTTTCATCCTGACCGCCAATTGGGTGGGCCTCATCCCCGGCGTCGGCACGATTGGATGGGGACATCAGACCGCCGATGTTTTCGTGGTCGATCGGCCGCTCTTGCGCGGGGCGAATGCTGATCTCAACTTGACGCTCGCCATGGCTCTCGTGTTCTTCGCCTGTTGGATTGTCTGGGCTGTGCAGGAAGTCGGTCCGGGTGGTTTCCTCAAAGAGTTGTTCGCACCCAAGGGCGCCAGCAGTGGCTTGATGAAGGTGCTGATGATCGTCGTGTTCTTCGCCGCCGGCTGCTTGGAGATAGTTTCCATCATCTTCCGGCCGGTCTCCCTGAGCTTCCGTCTCTACGGCAACATCTTTGCCGGGGAAAACATGTTGGAAGTCATGTCCCGGGTGGTTCCCAGCCTCGGGTGGCTGCTGCCGATTCCGTTTTATTTCATGGAATTGCTCGTGGGCCTGGTGCAGGCCCTGGTCTTCATGTTGTTGTGCGCGGTCTTCACTCTGCTTGTTTGTCAGCATGGACAAGCGGACGTTGCGGTCACACACCGATAGCGATTGCTCGGCGGCATCACTGGAAGAGAAAGGAGAATGACATGACCGCAAGCCTTCACGTTGGCCTGGCCGCGCTCGGCGCCGCCCTCGGAGTCGGTTTGATCGGCATGAAAGCTTCGGAAGCAGTGGGACGTAATCCGGGCGCGGCAACGCAGATTCTGGTCCAGTCGATCCTGGCCATCGCGTTCGCTGAAGCGATCGTGTTCTACGCCCTCTTCCTGGTGAGGTAGGCGGAGATGCCTGGGCCCAAGCTCTCCAGGGCTGGGCAGAGCGAATGGCCGCATACCACCTCTGAGGACTGAGACCGCATGATGAGAAACGTTCTTCTGTCGGTGGCCCAAGCCCAGCTGGTGGATAGCGGACGTCCCGAACGGATTGTCACGACCTTCGGCGTCGATTGGCCTCATCTGCTCGCTCAGGTCGCCAGCTTCTGCATCGTGTGCTTCATCCTCTACCGCTTCGCCTATCGGCCCGTGCTCAAGATGCTCGAAGTACGGCGTCAACAAATCGCGCTGGGTCTGGCCAATGCCGAGCAAATCACCGCCGAATTGGCCCGGACCGAGGCCCAGCGGCACGAAGTCATGGCGCAGGCGAATGCCGAGGCGACGAAGTTCATCGACGAAGCCCGGGTCGCAGCCGCTCGCGTGCTGGAGCGGGAAACGCAGAAGGCCATCGCGGCCGCGAATCAAATCACGATCACGGCACGCGAAGCCGCCGTCCGAGAGCATGACCGTATGCTCGCCGAGCTCAAACGCGAGGTCGGCCGGCTGGTGATGCTGGCCACCACCGCCGTGATCGGCAAGATTCTGACGTCGGAAGATCAGCGCCGCCTGGCCGAGGAGACCGCGAGGCAGGTTGCCGCATAGCCATGAGAATCAACAGAGGGTCGAAACGCCAAGCCAAGCGACTGTTCCGCCTGTGTCTCGTGAACGGCTTGCTCGATGAGAACCGTGTGCGGCGGATCGTGCAACGCATTGTCACCGCCGGTCGCCGTGACGGCGCGGCCGTCCTTTCACATTTTGCGCGGCTGGTGAAACTCGACCTGGCCCAGCACACGGCCACCATCGAGAGCGTGACACTCTTGCCCAGGGATTTACGGGCGGCCATCGAGGCCGGTCTCAACCGGCGGTACGGCCAGACACTCACCACGACCTTCGCCTATCGCCCGGCGTTGATCGCCGGGATACGCATCCAGGTGGGCAGCGACGTGTACGACGGCAGTGTGCGGGCCGGACTGGCCGCGCTGGAAAGAGTCTTCGAGGCGAGGGAATCATGGGCAACCTGCTGACGGAGATTGAAGCGCAACTTGCGGGCACGCGGACTGCGACCGCCAAGCAGAATGTGGGCAGCATCCGCGAGCTCGCCGATGGCGTCGCCAAGATCGAAGGCCTGAGCGACGCCATGCTCAACGAGATGATCGACCTGGGCGACGGCGTCACCGGCCTGGTCTTGAATCTCGAAGAGACCGAAGTCGGCGTGATCATCCTTGGCGATTACACCCGCCTCAAGGAAGGTGACGAAGCTCGCACCACCGGCCAACTCCTGCAGGTGCCGGTGGGCAAGAGCCTGTTGGGGCGGGTCGTGAACGTGCTAGGGCAGCCCGTAGACGGCAAAGGTCCGATCAGGAGTGACACTACCTATCCGGTTGAGAAGATCGCGCCCGGCATCAGCCGTCGGCGGTCGGTCGACCAACCGGTGCAGACGGGCATCATGGCGATCGACGCGATGATTCCCATTGGCCGGGGCCAGCGCGAACTGATCATCGGCGACCGCGCGACCGGCAAGACGACCATCTGTCTGGACACGATGATCAGCCAGGCGCAGCTGAACAAGGCGGCCGAGGCGGCCAGCGACCATTCGTACCGCCCGCTCTACTGCATCTACGTGGCGATCGGTCAGAAGCAGTCCACCATTGCCCGAGTGATTGCAACGCTCGAAGAAGCTGGCGCCATGCCGTACACCATCGTCGTGGCCTCGCCGGCCGCCGACTCGGCTGCCAACCAGTACCTCGTGCCGTTTGCCGGTGCGGCGATGGGCGAGTGGTTCATGGACAACGGCATGGACGCGCTGATCGTCTATGACGACCTCTCCAAGCACGCGGTGGCCTACCGGCAGGTATCGCTCGTGTTGAAGCGGCCCTCCGGTCGCGAAGCCTATCCCGGCGATGTGTTCTACCTGCACAGCCGGTTGCTCGAACGAGCGGCGCGGGTCGGCGAGAAGTATGGGAACGGCTCGCTGACGGCGTTGCCCATCATCGAAACGCAAGCCGGCGACGTGTCGGCGTACATCCCGACCAACGTCATCTCGATCACCGATGGGCAGATTTATCTGGAGACCGACCTGTTTCATCAGGGAGTGCGTCCGGCGATTTCGATCGGCCTGTCGGTCTCGCGCGTCGGGTCGGCAGCGCAGCCCAAGGCCATGAAGCAGGTCGCTGGGCAGCTCAAGGGGGACCTCGCGCAATTCAGGGAATTGGCGGCGTTCGCGCAATTCGGCGCCGACCTCGACGCGAAGACGCAGGCGCAGATCGACCGAGGCAAGCGCGTCATGGAGATCTTCAAACAACCGCCGTACAACCCGATCCCCGTCGACGTCCAGGTGGCCATCATCTGGGCAGTGCAGAGTGGCTACGTGGATCGCGTCCCAGTGGAGCGGGTCAAGGCGTTCCAATCCTCGTTCACGGACTTTCTGACCACGCGGCATGTCGAAGTGCTCACGACGCTGAAGCAAGAAGCTGCGCTCAGCGCTGCGCTGAAGGCCGACCTGAAGACCGTCGCCGACGTGTTCACCCAGACGTGGAAGTGACCATCGCCGAGGTGCGTTATGCCCAGCCCTCGTGACATCCGACGGCGCATCAAGTCCGTCAGGAGCACTGCGCAGATTACCAGAGCGATGCAGACGGTTGCCGCCTCGAAGATGCGAAAGGCCCAACACGCCACGCTGCTCACGCGGCCCTTCGCGCAGTTGCTCTATCGCATGCAACGCAAGGCTACGACTCACGCCCGCGATTTCACCCACCCGCTGCAGGCGGTCCGCGAGGTGCGAACCCGTGCCGTCATACTGTTCGGCACGGATAAAGGGTTGTGCGGGGCCCTCAACAGCAACCTGTTCCGTAGTGCCGCGCAATTTGATCCCGCGACGACCCTGTTCATCACCGCCGGAAAGCGGGCGGCCCAGTTCGTCGCGCGGACCGGCCGGCAGCTGGCCGCAGAGTTCACCTTTGGCGACTCGCCGCGGTTTGCGGAGGCTCGTCCGATTGCCGGTCTCGCGCGCGATCTTTTCTTGAAAGGCGACGTGGATCAGGTCCTGACGATCGCGACACGATTCGTCAACACCCTGGTCCAGCAACCTATGGTCGTGGAGTTTCTACCGATCGGTGAGATCACAGGGCTGAAGATACCCGGTGCGGAGTCCGAAGAGGACCTCGCCGCTGATACCGGCGAGGTCCTCTTCGAATTCAGCGCGGAGACGGTACTCGGTTATCTCTTCGGACACTATCTCAACATTTACGTGTATCGGGCCATGCTGGAGGCGAAGGCCAGCGAGCACAGCGCCCGCATGGTGGCGATGAAGAACGCCACGGACAGCGCCGTCGACTTGATCAAGGATCTGACGCTCGAATACAACACTCGGCGTCAGGGCACGATCACCCAGGAACTCCTGGAGATTGCCGGCGGCCAGCTCGCCAACAATTGATCCAACACGAAACCGGGATGAGCCGATGAATAGAGGCAAGATCGTTCAAGTCGTCGGTCCGGTGGTGGACGTCGAATTCACCGACACACTCCCTGGCATCTACCAGGCGCTGACCGTTGACTACACAGGTCGAGACCAGGCCATCCAGCTGACACTCGAAGTGCAGCAGCATCTCGGTGACAGATGTGTCCGGACCATCTCGATGTCCAGCACCGAAGGTCTCAAGCGCGGTTATGAGGTGATCGATACGGGCGCGCCCATTTCCGTGCCCGTCGGCGAAGGTGTGATGGGTCGAGTCTTCGACGTCTGCGGTCACCCGGTGGATGAGCGCGGGCCGGTCACGGCGGAGAAATACTATCCTCGTGGACCAGTCGACTTCTCCACAGGTGTTGTCCACCGGCATCAAGGTCATTGATTTGATCTGTCCGTTCCTGAAGGGCGGCAAGGTCGGTGCGTTTGGCGGGGCCGGCGTGGGCAAGACCGTCGTTATCATGGAACTGATCAACAACATCGCCAAGCTCCACGGTGGCGTGTCGGTATTCGCCGGGGTCGGCGAGCGCACCCGGGAGGGCAGCGATCTCTATAAGGAGATGTCCGAGGCGGGGGTCATCGACCAGGACAACCTCGGCGCGTCAAAGATTGCGCTGGTCTACGGCCAAATGAATGAACCGCCCGGCGCCCGCTTGCGCGTCGCCCTGTCGGGCCTCGCCATCACTGAATACTTCCGCGACGAGAAGAACCAGGATGTCCTGCTGTTCATCGACAACATCTTCCGGTTCTCTCAGGCCGGCTCCGAAGTGTCCGCATTGCTCGGCCGGACCGCCAGCGCCGTCGGGTACCAGCCGACGCTCGCCGCGGAAATGGGCGCGCTCCAGGAACGCATCACCTCGACCAAGAAAGGCTCGATCACGTCGTTTCAGGCCGTGTACGTCCCGGCTGACGATCTGACCGACCCGGCACCGGCGACGACCTTCGCGCATCTGGATGCGACCATCGTCTTGGAGCGAGCGATTGCCGAGCTGGGGATTTATCCGGCCGTGGATCCGCTCGCCTCGACCTCCCGTGCCCTGGCGCCCGAAATCGTCGGCCAGGAGCACTACGGCGTCGCGCGTGCAGTGCAGAAGGTGCTGCAGCGCTACAAAGACCTGCAGGATATCATTGCGATTCTCGGCCTGGACGAGCTTTCACCGGAGGACAAGGTCACGGTGCTCCGCGCCCGCAAGCTCCAACGCTTCCTGAGTCAGCCATTCAGCGTGGCGCAAGTGTTCACCGGACGTGAGGGCAAGCAAGTCCCTGTGGCCGAAACGGTGCGCGGCTTCAAGGAGATCCTGGAGGGCAAGCACGACGCGGTCGCGGAAGGCGACTTCTACATGAAGGGCGGGATCGATGAAGTCCGACGGAGTTGAGGGATCGGGTCACAGATGGCCACCACGCTGAGACTGGAGATCGTCACGCCGGCTGGCCGGGTCTACGCCGAGGACGTGGAGATGGTCACCTTGCCAGGCGTGGCAGGCCAGATGGGAATTTATCCGCACCACGTTCCCCTGATGACGCAAATGGTGCCCGGCGAGATGATCGTGCGCAAAGACGGCCATGATCTGCTCATCGCCACGGGCGAGGGACTCATCGAAGTCACCACCAGCCGCGTGGCCATCCTGACTGATCTCGCCATTCCCGCCGACCGCATTGACGAAGCGAAAGCCGAGGAAGCGCGGCAACGCGCCGAAGCCCGTCTACAGGAAAAACTCTCCGACGAAGACCTCGCGTCCGTCAATGCCTCGCTCTCTCGCTCACTGGCCCAATTGCGCGTCAAGCGACGCCGCCAGGTCTGATTCGAGAAGATCTCATCGCGGCTGAACGTCCTGCCTCAGCCGCCCGAAGCGTCGCTCTGGGACGACTCTTCGACGCGCTCCCCCAGCTCCCTGGCCAGCGTGGTCTGGAAGGCCGTCGAGTGCGTCGCGAACGGGGGAGCGGCGCGCCCGAAGGACACGGTCGTCGACTCGAAGTTACCGGCCGGCACGACATCGGCGTGACGTTTCGGGTTTACTTCCGCACAGAGATGCCGGAAAGGCCTTGAGCGAGGCGCGCCACGCACCCCTCGAGATTTGCTGTGAGTGCGGTGGCCTCCTCGACGACCGCGCGCAGCCGCGGCGCTGCCGCGCGCGCCATGACCCATTGGCCGCTACCAGGAGCCCGGGTGTTCCAGACCGCCCTAACTCATCGCATGGCCGGGACCACGACCTCGCGCATCCATCCTTGAAGGTCGGCGTGCCAGCGGTCGCGATGCACCGAGGCGCCAGCGCTCGCCCGCGACGCTGTCGTCAGCTCGGTGACGCGCGCCCGCATTCGTCGGAGCAGCTCGGCGTACGAGGAGGTCCGAACGAGGGTGTTAAACTGCGCCCGATAGTTGCCCACGAGGCTCACGCCGTCCACGAAGATGTCGTAGACCAGCCAGCGGTCCTCGCGGCGGTGCATGCGATACTCCACGGACGATGGACGCCCCTGTCGGCCCTGGACTTTCGTGACGACGCTCGTGAGGTCTTCGTTCTTACTCTCGGCGACGAGCCGCATGTTCTGACCGAAATGGGTCTCCATCGTGGCGATGTAGGAATACGTCATCAGATCCTTGAAGATTGCGACGAACTCCCCGCGCTCGAGCTCAGTCCGTGCCTGCCACTGCGGGCCAAGTGCGCGCTGGGCGACGTCGGGAAAGTCGATGACGCCTTCCATGACTGCGCGGAGCGCCCGGCGTCGCGTCTGAGTTTGGGACCGGCCTTTCAATGTGTCGTCGCGGAAGATGTGGAGCATCTGGTCGATGGCCGGGAGCAACGTATTGCTCGCTGTGACGGCCGCCGCCTGTCCGGGTGTCGGCCCCATCAGCATGAACGCCACCGCGATGGTCGCGATCCGTTGGAGTTTCATGCGTCCCGGCCGAAGGCAAGCCGAGCCCCAGCGGCGTTTCGAGCCAAATCGAAGCACTACCTCGCGCGACCGGGTCTCGTCGTGGAGGAAGGAGTTGCAGGTGTCCCAGGAGTCCTCGCGCACTGATCCCGATCGCTGTTCGGAGAGGCTGAGCCCTCGCTTTCGCAACGACGCGTTCTTGCGACGGGCTTCTTCGCGGCGCAGTTGTTCTGCATCCATGAGAGCGTCTCCTCTGCGCGGCATTAGCCGATGGGAGATGGTGAGCACCGGGGATGCCCTTTTGACCCGCTTGCCAAGGGGCGCTGGCGCCGAGAGGATTGGTGAAACAGGCCCTTCTGCATTGCAATACCCTCCGGGCGCGCTAGACCGGCTGACGACGGCGCCGACGGCACGTTAACGTCGCGCAGGACCGACGCCCATAGGACCTTGGTCCCATCCGCGGCCCCATCCGCGCCGCCGTTCTCGGCGCAGGCCTGCGACTGCATGGGATTGAGGTCTCATGGTGGCGCTCGCCGCCCGCCGGCAGCGTTGTCCCAGTCTTCGGGTTCAGGACGGGCGCGCGACAATTCATGGGTACCCGACGACCGTCGGGCAGCCGGCTGGCGTCCGACGGGCCGGCGCCGGTGCCAAAGGGCGAGGGTCCGCGTGCGGTGGCGGGTGAACCGTGGTCGCCGGCCTCCATTGGCGCAGCGTCAAGGAGGCATGCCCATGGACGAGTGAGCGGCACGGTCGTGGACGGGTGGCTGATCGTCTGCGGGGTCGCGGCGGCCGGCGGCGCCCGATCGACGACATCGCGGAGTTCGCTTACCTGACCGGCTGGCGGAAGAGCGAGATTCTCGGCCTTCGCTGGGCCTGGGTCGACCGCCATACTCGTGTGATACGGCTGCCCGATTCCAAGAACGCCGACGGCCGCGTCTTGCCGCTCGTCGACGAACTCTGGGATCTGATCGAGAGGCGCTGGGCGGCACGGGAGTACCGCGCGGCCGACAGGACCGTGGGGATCGCCGAGTACGTTTTTCACCGCTGCGGACGGCCGCTCAAGGACATCGCCTGGGCGTGGCGGTCGGCCCGCCGCGAGGCGGGGTTGCCGGAAAAGCTCTTTCACGACTTCCGCCGCACGGCTGCCCGGGTCTCGTCGACGCCGGCATGGACTACCGCTCGGCCATGAGTGTCACCGGCCACAAGACGCAAGCCGTGTTCGAGCGCTACCGGATCGTGGACGCCCGGCGGACGGCCGAGGCGCTTGAGGCGATGCAAACCCATCGGCGGCGGATG
>Ga0209802_1001412_pt1 | contig 17897 bp, 15 predicted proteins | sample GraSoiAngelo_129_FD_185886 | JGI IMG/M metagenome (GOLD analysis project Ga0209802, IMG submission 185886) | Grasslands soil microbial communities from the Angelo Coastal Reserve, California, USA - 14_0927_12_40cm (SPAdes) (version 2) | ecosystem: Environmental > Terrestrial > Soil > Grasslands ... | reverse complement strand
CTTGATCGCGCCGAAAAACGGCCGGCGTTATATTGAAGCGTTTCTGTATCGATACCGCGCCGAAAAACAGCTGGTTGAGAAAGCGAGTCCACAAACTGGCGTTCCACCTACCGGCGAGGATGGTGACGACTGATCGGAAGATGAGACTCGGTGGTTCCGGACTGAAGAAAATATCGCGAAATTGTGGAGTATAGAATCCCACAACAAACCGGCGAAAAGTCTTGAATCGTTTGCGGTGACGGCGGGAGAACGCCGCGAAGCTCGAAGCGGAGAAGTCATTTCTCATCAGTGCCCGATGAAGCTCAGCAGCGGCTTCAATCCCTGATTCCATGGCCACTGACACACCGGTTGAGAATACGGGATCGAGAAAGAATCCTGCGTCTCCAGCCAGAATCCAGCGATCGCCAGCATACGCAGAGGCACTGTACGAAAAATCTTTTTCAACACGTACTGGCCACTCACGCCGTGCTTTACACATTAGATCGGCGACAAGCGGCGTATCGGAGATCGCGCTGTTAAGCGTGTCTTCCGGCGAACCAGTCGCCAATCTGCGGTAAAGGCGCACAGGCAGAACTACGCCGACACTCGTTAACTCTTTTGAAATGGGAATGAGCCAGAACCAGCCGGCGTCGCTACGCGCGATAAGTCGGATATCGTCGGGCCGCGAACCTTCTAACCGCGGCACGTTCGTGTAGTGAGAGAATACTGCGATATTGGCGAGCCGGGGCTCGTCGGTCCGCAGATTGAATTTTCGAGCGATTAAACCGCCGCGTCCCGTTGCATCGATGAGCGCCCGCACACGCACACGCCTGGTCGAAGAATCCGTGCGTGATGCGACGTCGAGGATTGCCGCATCCGGTGCAAATTCACATGCGCTGACGTTCCACCCTTCCCGCACGTCGACGCCCACTTCGCGGGCCCGATCCAGCAGAATACGATCAAATTCCTGGCGGCACACCTGATACGTCTGAGGCCTGGTGACTTCTCTAACGTCGGTGAAGTCAACATATCGTCCGCTCTGGCCGTCATGCGTGAACAGGCGCGCGCCCCATTTATTTGGAAAACATGCGGCCTCGATCTGTTTAGTCACACCCAGGGCCGTAAACGCATCGTTCGCAGTCGACAGCAACGACTCGCCGATATGGAATCGAGGGAAGGCTTCGCGCTCAAAAAGCACAACCGAATGGCCATACTGCCCGAGCGAGATTGCTGCCGACGATCCAGCAGGACCGCCACCGGCGACAGCGAAATCAAAGTCGTACTGCAGTCTGCTCGTTGTCATGGGGTCGCTTAGAAAAGGATCGAAGTAACGATTCCAATTCCGCTAAAACTATCAAGCTGGACTGGTGCAAGATAAACGGCGTAAACGCCAGAGCGCATTTGTGTGAACAAACGCATCAAATTAGCCCGCGTTTGCGGAAGTCGCCGAGATTTCCACCAGAGGAGCGCTCGACGAGGTCGATGGTGAACTTGAGCAGGCAAACTTCCCAGGCGTCGTCGACCCCTTGAATCACCGCGCTGAGCGGTTCGTTTTTTCTCTCGACGTTTTGCTTGGTGCGATTGATGACTGCGTCAACTGAATCGCGAAGCGTCTGCTCGCTTAGATCGGTTTTGCGGAATTGAAAGCCATAACGAAGTACCGCGATATTCCGGGCGTGCTCGCGCAGCCGCTCGATATATCGCTCTGCTTTTTCTCCGAAACCCTCGAGAAATAGCCGGCAATAATGCTCCGGCGTCAGAATCTGCGGGCGTTCGGCGTGAATTTTTCCGTTCCGAATCCGGACCTGATCGACCCGGTCCATCATTTCCGAAATTAAATAAAAATTGAAACTAGTGCTGCCGAACGTCGCGATTTGTCGCTCCGGCGCGACGATCACATGCGTGTTTTCAATTGCGTAGTCGAAGTCGTCTCTGGTCATGACTTACGTTAAGTTATGGTGGCCCCTCGCGCTTTTCAAAGGACACTAAGAGACAACAAGGACGAATAAAGGACGATCACGCGTGCCAGGCGTACTAACCTCGCAACTACTTTTTGGCCTGCGATTGCTCACCGCCTGCTTGCTGCTGTGATTGAAAGAGCGAGAGATATTCGCCGTATCCTTCTTCCTTAAGTTTCTCCATCGGTATGAACTTCAACGCGGCGGAATTGACGCAGAAACGCTGACCGGTCGGAGCCGGGCCATCGTCGAAAACGTGGCCGAGATGCGAATCGCTTGTTTTCCCGCGAACTTCAGTGCGCTCCATTCCGTAAGAACTATCGCGCTTTTCCGTTACGTTCTCTGACTTGATCGGCTTCGTAAAACTTGGCCAACCCGTGCCACTGTCGAATTTGTCCAGCGAACTGAACAACGGCACGCCTGTGATAATATCGACGTAAATTCCGGGCTTATGATTGTCCCAGTAGGCGTTGTGAAACGGCGTTTCTGTGCCGCATTCGCGCGTCACCTTGTACTGGTCCTTCGTCAATTGTTTTCGCAATTCGGCGTCGCTTGGAACTTCTTTCGTTGGATTCATTTTCTCCGCTTCTTTTTTCTGCGTTTGAGCATGACTAAACAAAATCGAGCCGACAATTACGACCAGTGCGCCGGCCACGCCGAACCACAGAGTTTTGTACGAATGTTTGTAAGTGAGTTGTGTTCGGTTCATCGCTATCCCCTGATTTCTCGCGTGAGATTGCCCGTTTTGGCAGCGATCTAATATACGCGCAACCGCGTTCTCCAGCAAATTTTGGCAGAGCTTTCCCTTTTAATTAGATTCGTAAGCCCGCCAAAGATTGGTCGGCGACACTTTGCTCCAGGATTGAAATCTGATCCCGACCGTCTCGCCGAATTTCGCTAGTCGATGTCCTGCCGCCCAGCTTCGGGAACACGAACGTAACGTCGAAAGACAATTAGTCCCACTGGCGCGATTCAGTTTTTGGCTTGCTGCGAATCGAGCGTACTGCTTTAAGTGCAATGGTGACGCGATTTCAGCCCGTGAACTAGCTTCAAATGGCGTTAAGCAGATTTTGGGTCGCTCTCTTTCTCTGTTCGATTGCCTATCTCCTCATCCAGCTCTTCAGCGGCCGATTCTATAGCATCGAATTCGCCGTGAGTGGCAAGAAGGACGATCCACTCCTACAGCGTGAGTATTACATCGATAAGCTGCCGCCTGAATTGCAGAGCAGCTTGCAAAGCGCGCCCGATCACAAAGTCACGGTCGGCAAAGAGAAGTACGCAATCGACAACGGCGTCGTGAAGGTCTACGCCGGCAAACAGGCTGCTGACGGCGTCGTGCCGCAATGCAAAAATACGCTCTTTGATACCCTATTGCCGCTGATTGCGTACCTGGCGTTCTTCAGCGGTCTCATGCAATTGCTGATCGACAGCGGCGCTGCCGAACGCGTCGCAAAACTACTCAGTCCGATTTTCGTCCACGTTTTTCCAGAGGTACCGCGCGGTCATCCGTCGATCTCCTACATGACCTTGAATTTTGCAGCGAATTTCCTCGGACTCGACAGCGCGGCGACACCGTTCGGGTTAAAGGCGATGAAGAGCCTCCAGGAGCTGAACGAGCAAAAGGACCGGGCGAGCAACCCGCAGATCATGTTCATGTGTTTGCACGCGGCCGGGCTGACGCTCCTCCCGACTTCGATTATCGGTTATCGCGCGGCGGCGCATGCCAGGAACCCGGCAGATGTGATGCTGCCGTGCATTATCACGTCATTCATCGGCACGGTTGCGGCCCTCGTAATCGTCGGCATTCGCCAGCGGATCAATTTGTTTAAGGCCGGACTTGTGATCGCAATTGGCGGAATCGCTGCCGTTATTGCCGTGTTGCTTGTTTATATCACGCGGCTGGATCTGATCGGCAAAAGCTATTTCACGGGCAACCTCTCGAGCGCGGTGCTGCTCGGCCTTATCTTTGCGATTTTCGGTTACAGCTTGTTGCGCGAGAAGCAATTCGCCGCAAAGGACACCACGATCTTCAAGTCGTTCGTCGAAGGCGCATACAACGGGCTAGCAGTCGGGCGTATCATTTTCCCGTATATCCTTGGAATGCTTGTCGCGATCTCGCTTTTCCGAAATAGTGGACTGTTTGAGATGTTCTCCGCCGCGCTGGCGAGGACGTTTCGGGCCGTCCACGTGAGTGATCAGATCGTGAATGCGCTGCCAATCGCAATTCTTCGGCCATTCAACTCGGCCGGCAGCCGCGGATTCCTGCTCGACGCGATGTCTACGTACGGCGCGGACTCCTTCGCCGGTCGCCTCGGCTGCGTCTTCCAATGCGCAGCGGAGACGACGTTCTACGTCCTCGCCATGTACTTCGGGAGTGTGCAGATCAAGAATACCCGCTACGCGCTGAGCACCATGTTACTCGTCGACCTGATCTGTGTGTTTGCGGCGGTCTTTGTCAGCCTGGCGTTTTTCCCATTGGCGGCATCTGTTCCTGCCGCGCATTAGCTACGCTGCAGCGGCCCGGTGAAGTCTGGATAGCCGATCTCGGGATCGCGGCGAAGACTCGGCCAGTCATGATCCTTTCGACTCCGCTTCACTCGCTCAAGACGTCGTTCAGTCGGCTGCATCTAGACCAAATTCTCGATATATTTTTGCCGGTCGAACGGCGCAAAGTCGTCGATGTTTTCGCCAGTGCCGACAAAACGCATTGGAATTCCAAGTTCATCCTGGATCGCGACGACGATCCCGCCTTTGCCGCTGCCATCGAGTTTCGTGACAATCAGGCCGGTGAGTCCAAGTGCATTTTGGAATTCGCGCGCCTGACTGAGTGCGTTACCGCCGGTGGTCGCATCGACGACAAGCAACGTTTCTTGCGGGGCGTTCGGATCGAGTTTGCCGAGCGCGCGTTTCACTTTTTGCAACTCGGCCATGAGGTTCGTTTTGGTATGTTGGCGACCAGCAGTGTCACAAAGCAACCAGTCGATTTCGTGCTTCACTGCCGTCTGGTACGCTTCGTAACAAAGTGCGGCTGGATCGGCGCCGTACTGCCCGCGAATCATCTCAACGCCAAGCCTTTCGGCCCAAACGCCTAACTGCTCGATCGCTGCGGCGCGAAAAGTATCGGCCGCGGCGAGCATGACACGGGGAGCGCACGCATCCTTCGTGCAGCGTTCGGCATCCTGCTGAGCGCTCCGTGTTCGCGGCAGGATGCCGCGAACCGCACGCTGGAAGCGTGCGCTCCCCAAATAACGCGCGAGTTTTGCTGTGGATGTCGTTTTGCCGGTTCCGTTCACGCCGACGATGAGAATTACGGTTGGCTTGCCCTTCGCTTGGCGAATGAGCGTGGGCTCGATCGGCAAAATTTGTGCGATCTCGTCGCGAACGGCTTTAATTGCGTCGCCGATTCCAAGCACAGACCAAGCCTCGCGCTCCTGTAGCGTTTTGATAATGCGCGTTGTGATCGGCACACCGAGATCGGCTCGGATAAGCCCTTCTTCGAGCTCGTCCCAATCAATCGGTTTGCCGGCAAATTGCTGAGCGAGCGATTCTAGAAATTTCATGTCGATCTTTTGTTGTAGGGCAGGCGCATCGCCTGCCCTTTTCGGCAACCGGAGCGGTTGCCCTACAATTCCTTCTTCACAGCTTCCCGCGCCGGCCGGTCCAAGTCCTTTCGCACTCGATCGAGAATCCCATTTACAAAACGACCTGACTCTGCGCCGCCGTAAGTTTTCGCCAGCTCAATCGCTTCATTGATCGAAACAACTGGCGGAATGTCGTCGCGATAAAGCATCTCGTAGATCGCCAACCGCAAAATATTGCGATCTACCGCTGAGATACGGCGAAATTCGTAATTCTCGCAATAGCGGCAAATGCGTTCGTCGATCTCCGGTAGATGCGCCACCATTCCTTCAATGAGTGGCTGCGCAAATTCGCGTACCCGCGGCTTGGCCGGGCAAAATTCCCAGAACTCATCGATCTTCTCAGGCCCTTCGCCCCGCTGGAGGTCACGCCAGAAATGATATTGGATTGCCGCTTCTCGCGCTCGCCGTCGTTTACCCATCGTGCCTCGGCGGTTTTGAAACCGCCGCTTCCTGGTTGCTGCAAAGCTCCGATAGAACATTTGCGATTTCCACCGCCGCCCGAGCGGCTTCGGTGCCGCGATTAATTTTATTTTCGAGACAACGCGCACGGGCTTGATCTTCGGTATCGAAACTGAGCACCACGTTGATCACAGGCACTGCTTCTTGCACTGCGATGCGTTGAAGCGCATCGGTGACGGAGCGGCTCAGATTTTGTGCGTGATTGGTTTCGCCTTGCAAAATCACCCCGCAAGCGATGATTGCGTCAGCGCTTTCCCGTGAGGCCAGTTCGCCCACGACCACGGGAATTTCGAATGCGCCCGGCACACGATGTAGAGAAACCGTCGCGTCCGGCGCAAGCGCATGCAGCTCTTTCGTCGCGTGATCGACAAGCGCGTCCACGTATTGCGCATTAAACCGGCTCGCAACGATGTGGAAGATGCGTTTCGCCTTCGCGGTTCGTAGACGAGATGGCGCGGCCTTCGGCATCTAAAAATGACGAATGGCGAATGACGAATGACGAATTAATGACGAAGCACGAATAACGAATGACTGATCGCGCGTAGTTTTGGACTTCGTCATTCCTTCGAGCTTCGGCATTCGAGCTTCTTCATTCTACAGCAGATGGCCCAGCTTCGTCCTTTTCGTTTCAAGATATTTGGCGTTATGCGGGTTCGCCTCAGTACGAATCGGCACCTGCTCGATCATTTCGAGCCCATAGCCCTCAAGACCGACAACTTTCTTCGGATTATTTGTGAGGAACCGGAACTGCCGCACGCCGAGATCGAAAAGGATTTGCGCCCCCAATCCGTAATCGCGCAGGTCGCTCGGATAACCAAGTTTAACGTTGGCCTCCACGGTATCGAGGCCCTCCTCCTGCAACTTGTACGCGTGGATTTTGGCTGCCAATCCGATTCCGCGTCCTTCCTGACGCATGTAAACCAACACGCCGTTGCCTTCCTCTGCGATTTGTCGGAGCGCGGCGTGCAACTGATTTCCGCAATCGCATCGGCGCGAAGCAAAAACGTCGCCGGTAAGACACTGACTGTGCACGCGCACGAGCGTCGGCTTCTTCTTGTCAATTTTGCCTTTGACTAGTGCAAGGTGATGCTGCCCATCCAGTTTTGAGCGATACAAATGCAGATCGAAATCGCCGTAGTCGGTCGGCATTTTCACGATTTGCTCCAGCTCGACGAGTTTTTCGCGAACACGACGATAAGCGATCAGGCTTTGGATGGTGCAAATGCGCAAGCCGTGCTTTTTCCGGAACTCCATCAGTTCGGGCAAACGCGCCATGGTGCCGTCATCGTGCAAAATTTCGCAAAGCACTCCCGCCGGCTGCAGGCCAGCCATTCTTGCCAGATCGACCGCCGCCTCAGTGTGCCCCGCGCGCCGCAGCACCCCGCCGTCCTTCGCGCGCAACGGGAATACGTGGCCTGGTTGGTTTAAGTCTTCCGGCGATGATTTCGGGTTGCCAATGGCAAGAATGGTTGTAGCTCGATCGTAGGCACTGATGCCAGTTGTGACGCCCCGCGCCGCATCCACCGAAACGGTGAAATCGGTGCGATGTTTTTCGCGGTTTTGCGGAACCATTCGCTGCAAGCCAAGTTGGTCCGCGCGCTCATTCGAAATAGGCACACAGATTAAGCCACGCCCATGGGTGGCCATGAAATTGACTGCCTCAGGCGTGACCTTCTCCGCCGCCATCACCAGATCGCCTTCATTCTCACGATCGGCATCGTCGGTCACAATGACCATGCGTCCTTTCGCGATGTCACTCAGCACATCGTCAATCGCGTCAAATTGAAATGCTTCTGCCGGCTTCGCGATCATCGAAACAATACCATTACGTCCGGCGCGCGTTGGGGCAACTCATACTCCTGCTCGTGCTCGTAATCGAATCATTTCGCGATGGGCGAGGAACCTCACGCACACGCTCCTAGACTTCTCTGTGCATCACAACAGCGTTCGGCTGTGCCTTCACCACTTTGAAGCCGAACCGCTCGTATAGCCGCAAGACCGGTTTACCGGCGACGAAGCTTAGCAAGATCGTTGACTCCTCAGGGTTCGCGCGAACCAATTGCGTCAGGAGCGCCGTGCCGATCCCGTGCCTGCGGTGCTCCGGTGTTACCACCAAGGCAAGCTCAGGCGGTGAATCAGTTTTGCCGATCATCTTGCGCAACCAAACGGCGCCAAGCAATGTTCCATCCTTCTTGTTGTGCGCGACGAAACCCGTGTCGCCAGCGCGGCCCCAGTCTTCCACGTAATGCGCAAACTCCGGGCGATGCACGATGTCGCGTGCAGGCAGCTCTTTTTTCCCAGGTGACGCCAGTCCCTGATATAACATCTCCCAGAGAATGGGTTCATCCTTGGCTGTGAGCTGGCGTATCGCGTAGTCCATGACGATGACTCATGATAGCCGAACGAGAGTGATTTCAAATGGCTGGCCGTGATTTCACTGCACGATCATCAATGTGAACTCATGATCTAATTCGTCGATCACATTAACACTGCGGCTTCAGCCCGGTGTTTCTGCGCGGCAATAACCGGAACCGTTTAAACCGTTTCAGAGATGGCACCATTGACACCGCGCTGAAGCGCGGTGTTAATGTGATTTTCACCAGATCTTCACGCGCTTATCAGCGTGGCGAACCATCGGCGAGCTATCGGGAATGTTGAACGCTTTCTGAAACTCCGGCATGTTGGACAACGGCCCATTCACGCGAAACTGCGCGGGCGAATGCGGATCGGTGTTGAGTCGTAGTTTTTGCTCTTCATCGCGAATCTTTGACCGCCAGATGGCTGCAAAGGAGAGGAAGAAACGTTGCTCCGGCGTGAGACCGTCGATCTTCTTCGTGCGTTCCTCCGGATGTTTGTCGAGCGCCTTTTGCAACGCGGCGAAGGCGAGTTTGACTCCGCCGATGTCTGCGATGTTTTCGCCCTGCGTGAGCTCGCCGTTCACATGCAGGCCCGGGAGCGGCTGATACTCGGAATACTGATCGACAACGGCTTTGCGGCGCTTGTCGTATTCGGCTGCTGATTGTTTTGACCACCAGTCGCGCAGGTTTCCTACGGCATCAAACTGCCGCCCCTGATCGTCAAACCCGTGCGTCATTTCATGGCCGATCACGGCGCCAATCGCGCCGTAGTTCACCGCGTCGTCGGCATTTTGGTAGAAAAACGGCGGCTGCAAAATGCCGGCTGGAAACACGATCTCATTCATGTTTGGGTTGTAATACGCGTTCACGGTCGGTGGGGTCATGCCCCAGTCGGTGCGATCGACCGGCTTGCCGATCTTCTGGAGATCGCGGTCGGCTTCAAACTTTCCGGCGCGCACTGCGTTCAACACGTACGGGCCGCGGTCGATCTGTAGCAGCGAATAATCGAGCCATTTGTCGGGATAGCCGATCTTGACGTTCATCGCGGCAAGTTTCTTGAGCGCTTCTTTTTTTGTCGGCTCGTCCATCCAATCGAGCGTTTTGATTCTATCGGCCAGCGCTTCCTTCAAATTGTTTACCAGCTCGAGCGCGCGCGCCTTGGCTTCCGGTGGGAAATAAAAACCGACGTACAATTTGCCGAGCGCTTCGCCGATCTCGTCATCCTCGGACGTGATCACCCGTTTCCAACGCGGTTTGATTTGCTGCGTGCCGCGCAGGGTCCGGTCATTGAAATCGAATTCTTCGTCGACGAAATCCTTGGAAAGATATGGCCCGGTCGCATTAATCAGGTGCCAGCGCAGGTACGCCTTCCAATCGTCAATCGGCGTCGATTTAAATAAGTTGTTGGCGCCTTTGAAAAACTCCGGCTGATGCACATTGATGTCGCCGGGCTCGAGCAGATTGATCTTGTTGAAGTAATCGCTCCATTTCCAATCTGGGGTCAGGTCCTGCAGCTGTCGCACCCCCATCTTGTTGTAATTTTTGATCGGGTCGCGCAGTTGCACGCGCGTGCGCGACGCTTCGGCCAACTTTGTCTCCAACGCCATGATCTTTTTCGCATCGTCGGCGGCCTTCTCGGCGGGCTCGCCCACGAGCGTCAGCATCTTTGTGACGTGCGCGACGTACTTCTCGCGCTTCTGCTTCATATCGGCGTCCTGTTTCGTGTAGTAATCACGATCGGGCATGCCGAGTCCGCCCTGTACGGCCTGGGCGATGTCGCGCGTGCTGTCCTTCGCGTCCTGACCGGCGCCAAAGTCAAAAAATGCATTAATGCCGATGCTGTGTAGGTGTGCGATCTCCGCGAGCACATCCTGTTGATCTTTGATCGCCTCGATGCGATCCAACTCGCCTTGCAACGGCTTGGTGCGCATTGCTTCGATTGACTGTTCGTCCATTCCGCTCACGTAATAATCGCCAACTTTCTGTGTCTCCGGCGCGAGCTTAGGGTCGAGTTGCGTTTGGGTCGCCTTTTCAGCAATCGCGTGTAGTGCGTCGTTGTTGCGCTCGATCAGCTCATTGAACGCGCCCCATCGGGAATATTCCGGCGGGATCTCAGTCCGCTTGATCCAGGCGCCGTTGGCATAACGGAAAAAATCACCACCGGGCTTGACTGATGTATCCATATTGTTGGGATCGAGCGGTGGCGCGCTTTGTTCACTCTGCGGCTGCTGAGCATGCAAGCCGAGCGGAGCAATAAGCGAAATAATAATGGGGATGAATAACTTCATAGTTTTGGAAGCTGGTGAATGGCGGGGGATTGTTTAATGCGAATTAGACCTTTTAAGCGCGGTTCCGTTGAAAGAGTGCTCGCTGCCAGCGCTGGCATTCGTTATAGCCGCGCTCCTATGAGCGCCGTCGCTATAAGGAAGTCCGTCTCGTCGGCGGTCACAGACCGCCGCTACAGCTTACAGCTGCTCGATGGTGTAGCCGCGTTTTTGCAACAACGCAATCACGCTGCGCGGACCGGAGAAATGAAGCGCACCTGCAACAATTGCTGTCGGTTTCCCGGTTTTCAGTTCGGCTTCGATCCGCGGAACCCATTTCACATTACGGTTTTCGACGAGGCGGGCCGCAATGCTCGGTGCTTCTTTGCGCAGTCGCGCGTCGCCTGCCCAAAGCGCGTCGGTGTCACCGCGGCGCCATGCTTTGTACATCCTGCTGGATTCCTTTGCTCCGTCCCCAGGCTGACTGAGCGCATCGCGCAGCATGAATTCGCCGTCGCGATCCGACATTCCGCCCATCACCGCCACGTGCTCATCAACCGACTCAAGTCCTGCTATTTCTTTTCGTGCTATTCTCGCGTGGTCCACAAAGTAATTGTCCAGACCATGTGATGCGGAACTTTTGCTGTAGCTAGCCGGAGCAGCAAGATGCTGCGCAATCCACCAAGGCTTATAGCGGAGTTCGCTGTCGAAACCTGCAACTCGCGGATGCTTTTCGCGGGGAGAATCCGGCTGTACGGTTAAAATATTTTGACGAAGCCAACTCAGGAGCGTTGGATCGATCTTTGAGCCGATGTCCTGTCCCCGCGGATACTTGGCGGCTGCTTCAAATTTCTTTTCGAATTCGTCGGCCCGCGTCGGATCAAATTCAAAAACAAATCGCGTGCTGTCCTTTACCGCCAGGTCGTATGGCCCTGGCAATGGATAATCCTTGTTGCTGAGCGCATGAATCGAGCCCACAAGATAGAAGGGCGCTTCAGAATTCACGACGCGCCAGACGCAGCACTTTGGAAATTTGTGAGCAGGGGAAACTGCGATTGCGGATAACGGCATCAAACCCAGCAAGACTAATGCAATCCAGATGCCGCAGCTACGTCGAGTAGGCAAAAACATTTGCGGTTTCTACCAGAAAAACCTACCGAGTCAAATTATCTCTGAGCGCGTTCGTAAATTCATCATGCCTCGAGTCGCGCGCACATGCGGGCAGGTCCCCACCTTAGGAGCTGCGCCAGAGCGCGATTCTCTGGAAGCGGTTTCGGGATTCACAGAAACGCCCTACAAGTTTTTCAAGGCATCCAAAATAGACCGTGGATAAATGCCCAGCCAAATCGTCGCAATGATCAGCACGCTGAGTGCGAGGCGTGACAACCCGCTTACGGGAATCGTGTCGATCCTATCTCCAGACTGCCCGCCTGCAACGCTATACGAAGCAGTGGGGGCAGGCCAATACATCGCACGAACGACTTTAAGATAGTAGTAGAAGCCGCAGCCAACGGCGATCACGCCAACAGCGATTAGCGCGATCTGACGCTGCAAAACCGCTGCGTAGAAGATGAAAAATTTCCCAAAAAATCCTGCCGTGAACGGTAAACCGGCGAGCGACAGCATTCCGATCAACATCGCGAATGCGAGAAATGGTGAGCGCTTGCCCAAGCCGTCAAAATCGGAAATCTCTTCACCGGTTTGCTGAGCAACGATTATTAACACGGCAAAGCTTAACAGCGTCATCAGCAGGTATGCGACGAGGTAAAAACTCACGGCCTGCCCGTCGAAACACACTACACCGATCAAGAGATAGCCAGCATGCGCGATGCTGGAGTAAGCGAGCAATCGTTTTAGATTTGTCTGCGGCAACGCCGCGAGATTGCCGTAGATCAATGTGAGCACGGCGATTAACACAATTAGCCGTTGCGCCTGTGGAAGCGTCGCAAAGGCTTGCAACACGCGCAGCAGCACGACGAACCCCGCTGCCTTTGAACCAACCGAAAGATACGCCGTCACGGGCGTGGGCGCGCCTTGGTAAACATCTGGCACCCAGATTTGAAACGGAACGGCCGCGATTTTGAAACCAAGCGCGACCAGGACGAACACCATGCCCAGCAGCGCCGCGCCGCGATCAGTGCTCGGATTCTCCAATGCCTCTGCGATTCGTTGCAGATTTGTCTGGCCGGTGGCGCCGAAGATCCAGGCGATTCCATACACAATAAACGCCGTCGAGAGCGCGCTAAGTACGAGATATTTGGCGCCTGCTTCCAGAGTCACCGGATTGCGCCGCGTAAAGCTGACCAGCACATAAAAGGATATCGTAACTAGCTCGAGCGAAACGAAGATGAATACGAAATCGATCGCCGACACCAGATACATGAGTCCGGCACATGTAAAGATAGGCAGCGCGAAAAATTCGCCCAGTCCGTCTTGCGAAGTGGGAAAGGAACTCCGCACGACCGGCGCGTAGTCGATCATCATGATCACAACGAAAATTGTCGTTACCAACGCGAATTGCTTGAAGAAGATCGACAGGCGATCTGCGCTATAAAAACTCCAGAAACCAGTCGCTTGATTTTGCGGGGGAAATGGAGCGACGAAGAAGCTGGCGAGAAAAACTATCGCCAGACCGGCGATTGCAGCGAAGGCCAGAGTTCGCTTGTCGATTTTTGTTACAAACGCTTCGACCATCAGGATCGCCATCCCCAGCACCAGCACCGCAATCTCAAGTTCTGGCGCTGTGATCCTCATCATCTGTTCACGGTGAGATAAGTGCGGAAAGTGGGCACCACCATTCGCACAAAGGATTGCGGAAAAAATCCGTAGCAAAGAAGCGCGCCCACCAGCAGCGTCACCGGCACACGCAACGCCGGGCGAAGATCGGCAAGATCTTTCCACTGTTCGGGCATCGTGCCCATGAACGTCTTGCGATAGGCTCGCAGCATATAAACCGTCGAGATCACTACTCCCCAAAGGGCCAGCACCGTCGCAATTTGAAAACTGTGAAAGCCTTCCATTTTCCATCCATGTTTGAATGCGCCAAAGAAGATCATGATTTCGCCCGCAAAGTTTGCGACCCCGGGAAGACCGATCGCTGCGAATACGCCAAATCCAAACGCAAGGCCAGCGAACGGCATGAGCCTGGAAAGACCGCCAAGTTCATCAAAAACCAACGTGCCTGTCCTTCGGCGTAATTCACCTGCTAGGGCAAATAGCAATGCAATTGACAGACCGTGAGCGAACATCAGCACCGCCGCGCCGGTCACACCAAGAATGCCAGCGCTGGCGATACCAAGAAAGATGTAGCCCATGTGCATGACACTCGAATAACCCAGCATCCAATCGAGACGCTTCTGGGCAATCGTAACCAGTCCGATGTAAATGATGTTCCCCAGCAGAAGAATCATGAGCAGGTTGCTCCAGTGTCGAGCGCCTTCCGGCAGCAGAGGAATAGCGAGGCGCAAAAACCCGTATACCCCGAATTTTTTCAGCACGCCGGCATGCAACATTGCGGCCGGCGCCGGAGCGGATGCATAAGCTTCCGGCGCCCACGTGTGAAACGGAAAAAGCGAAACGAGAATTCCAAACCCGATAAGCAACAACAGGTAAATGTGACGCTGCGCCTCCGCTCCGATTTGTCCCATACTGGCGGCAGCCTGCAAGGCGCGTATGTCAAAGCTGCGTGAACTGGGTTCAACGCTTTGGTAAAGCAGGATCAGGCCAAGCAGCAGAATGAAGCTGCCTATCGCCAGATAGATTGTGATTTTCCATGCTGCCGCGACCCGATTTCCGGTGCCCCAAATCCCAATCAGGAAAAAGGTGGGAATAAGTGCAAGCTCATGAAATGCGTAGAAGAAAAACAAATCAATCGAAACAAATGCTCCGATTGCGCCGCCGGAAATGAACAAGAGACACGCATAGAATGCATTTTCATATTTCTCGATCGCGCCTGCGAACCAAACCGCCGCGAGTGTAATGATTGTAGCAAGCAGCACCATTATCAGGCTCAAGCCATCGACACCCGTCGTGAAGCTCAGTCGCCAGTCGGGCGATATCGTGAACGAGGTGACGTGTTGGAAATCGCGTTGGCCATATCCAAAAGAACCAAACAGAAACAGGGCCGCCGCAAACATCAGTGCGGACGCGGCTAATGCCGTCTTGCGCGCAGGCGCCCCGACCAGGATTAAAACGGCCGCGGCGATCGGGCAGAAAATGACGAATAAAACCATCAAGGAAAATGACGAAATCCTAATGACAAATGACGAAGGAATGACGAAGCACTAACGACGAAGCGCCACGGCAACGCATTGCCGTTTCGAGTTTCATTATTCGAGCTTAATTCGATATTCGTCATTCGGATTTCGTCATTGCCGTTTACCTTTCTCAGGAGCGGAAAAGCGCGAAATAAATCAGCGCGACAACACCAAGGCCGAACAAAAATGCGTAACCTTGAAGATTGCCGACTTGAAGCAATCGCAAGAGCGCACCGACGCCCCACATTCCGCGGCTGCCTCCGCCCACCGCGCCTGCATCAATGATCCATCGATCAACGAAAGCTGCGACGCGCGCGAGGAGCTCCTGAGTCCAGTGAATCAGCCAGCTGTAAAACTCGTCGAAATAAAACTTGTGACGTAACAGCTTGACGTCGACGGGATCGGTTTCCTGCTGGCGGTAAATCGCAACCGCCAGTCCGCTTCCCGCAATCAACGCGATGACTGCAAGCGCGGGAACGACGCTTGCGATGTGGTTCTCAACCGGGAGTGCGAGAAAGTTTCGCGCGAAAAACCCAAATCCGCCGAGCATCGCCAGGAGCGCGAGCAAAATTAGCGGCATGATCATCACCGGAAGCGATTCGCGGCTTTCACGCGCGATGTCGCTCCGCGGATTTCCGAAGAAGGCGATGACCAGCATGCGGATGACGTAGAACGCGGTGAGAAATGCTGTGAACAGCGCGATCGCGAAAATGGGCGTGTTGTGCTCATACGCGAGCGCGAGAATTGCGTCCTTGCTAAAAAAGCCACTGAACGGAGGGCAGCCGATCAACGCGAGCGCGCCAACACCGAAAGTCACGAATGTGATCGGTAGTTTTTTGGAAAGCCCTCCCATTTTCCAGATGTTCTGCTCATGATGCAGCATAACGATCACCGAGCCGGCGGCGAGAAAGAGGAGCGCTTTGAAGAACGCATGCGTAAACAAGTGGAACATGGCTGCTTCACTCGATGCGAGCCCCACGGCCATGATCATGTAACCAAGTTGCGAGAGCGTGGAGTAAGCGAGGATCCGTTTGATGTCGTCTTGCTGCGTTGCGATTAGCGCGGCCATGACCGCCGTGAGGGTGCCGATCCAGGCAACGATCACAAGAGCCGTCTGTGAAGCCTGAATGATAAACGCAACGCGCACCAGCATATAAACACCAGCCGCGACCATCGTGGCAGCGTGAATCAATGCGGAAATTGGCGTTGGACCTTCCATCGCGTCAGGCAACCACACGTGAAGGGGAAACTGCGCCGACTTGCCGACTGCTCCACAGAAGATTAAAAGCGCGACGATCATCAGAAACGTGGGATAACTCGTCAGGCCCGACATCCGGGGCGCGATCTCGGCGAAGACGATTGAGCCGGTCGACGTCCAAATCATTAAAATTCCGATCATGAAGCCGAAGTCGCCAATTCGTGTCGTGATGAATGCTTTGTTGGCCGCGTCTGCCGCGGCGTCGCGATAGAACCAATGACCAATCAACACATAGGAAGTAAAACCGACCAGTTCCCAGAAGATGAAAAGCATCACGAAATTGCTCGCGAGCACGATACCGAGCATCGCAAACATGAAGAGCGACAGTGCCGCGAAATAGCGCGATTTCCCCTGGTCATCTCGCATGTAGCCCAGCGAATAGATGTGAATGAGTGCGCCGACCCCGGAAACCAGAAGAACCATCGTCCTGCTCAGCGCGTCCAGCGTCAGGGCCATAGGCACTTTGAGTGCGCCGGCGACGTCGATCCACGTGATCTGGGCCGCATAGCTGGCCGAGTGCGCGAAAACCAAACAACTACAGATAAAACTCACGAGCACTGCGACGACTGAAATCGTACTGCTCAACGCCTTCCATCGAAGGGTAAACAGCGTGATGACTATGGCGCTCACCAGCGGCGCGATCAGGATTAGCCAGGGAACAAGCGAGCTCATCGTATTTGAAATGACGAAGGAATGACGAAGCCCGAATAACGAATACGCTCCCAGCGGGAACGCACTTTTTCGTCATTCGTCATTTGAAATTGCTTTGCCATTGCGTCATTAGACGTGGTGTAGCGTGCGCTGTCCTCAGCGCATAACTCCCACGCATTTTAAAAGTCCGCTGAGGACAGCGGACACTATAGCAACACCGTGATTTGCGTTTCGTTCGTCATTCGACATTCGTCGTTCTCTCCGCGTTTCGTGGGTTAAAATCTCAAACTGCTAATATCATTCACGTCCGTCGTCTGCCTTGCGCGAAACAGAGCGACGAGGATCGCAAGGCCCACCGCGACCTCGGCTGCTGCGACCGTGATGATGAAAAACACGAATACCTGCGCGTTGTAATTCGGCAGGCCGTCTGGATCGAGACGGAATCGAGAGAAAGCAACGAGCGATAAGTTTGCCGCATTGAACATCAACTCCAATGACATGAGAATGATGATCAGGTTGCGTCGCAACATCACCCCGGCAAAGCCGATGGAAAAAAGAATGCCGCTTACGAGCAGATAATCGCCCAGGGTGATCATGCGACTCTGAAATGACGAATGACGAATGACGGAATGATGAACGAAACCGAAATGCCAAATGCCGAAAAAGCGATGCGCGTGCTGGATCGATTTGTCATTCGGGCTTCATCATTCATTCGACATTCGTGATTAACTCCGTGGTTCCCGTTTGCTTAAAAGCACGACGCCAATAGTTGCCACAAGCACGAGAACACCGACCAGTTGAAACGGCAGATTGTAATTCGTGAAAAGCGCCGCGCCGACATTTCGAACGTCGTCGATGGACGATGAAGGCAGCGGTGGGAAGGTTTTCGCAGCAAGGTGAAACCGGGTGATCACCAGAAAAGTCTGGATCAAAAACGCGAGTGCGACGGCAATGCCGGCCGCCGAAGTGACCCAGTTGATCCGCCGCCTCTCTTCTGCCCGTATATTGAGCAGCATGATGATGAAGAGAAAAAGAACCATCACGGCGCCCGCATAAACGAGCACCTGAATGATT
>Ga0209802_1001404_pt1 | contig 17947 bp, 19 predicted proteins | sample GraSoiAngelo_129_FD_185886 | JGI IMG/M metagenome (GOLD analysis project Ga0209802, IMG submission 185886) | Grasslands soil microbial communities from the Angelo Coastal Reserve, California, USA - 14_0927_12_40cm (SPAdes) (version 2) | ecosystem: Environmental > Terrestrial > Soil > Grasslands ... | reverse complement strand
CGTCGGGACTCATTTCGGCTCCCCAACGGCCAACTGATCGGCCCGGGGTGCGTACGGTCCCCAGGGACCGATGTGTCCCCAAGCAATTGGGGGGCGTTCGTGTCAGCGCCTCGCTCGCCTCTCCGGCCATTTGACGGCCAGTCGCTCACTGAGAATCATCCGACCGCCGGCCAGCTACACCAACAACCTCAAGAATCAGCAGCTCCGCGCCGCTCGCTATGTGGACAAAACGCCGTCGCATTATGAGGAAGATCACTTGATCTCGCTCGAGCTGGGCGGCAACCCGAGGGACCCGAAGAACCTCTGGCCGGAGATGTGGGGCACCCTCAACCAGCCATTGACCGCCCGCGGCCCGTTCCCGCCGGAGCTCATCGGGGCCAAGGCCAAAGACGCGGTGGAGAACGCGCTCCATCATGAAGTTTGCGCGGGCACGCTTACGCTCAACGCGGCGCAGACCATCATCGCGACGGATTGGTTCAAGTAATACAAGGAGAAGATCCTGAAGTGACCCCCCGCGTGCAGAAAACCCGAGGCGTAGAGAGCGGTCGACGAACCCCACCCACGGGAAAATCGGCGTGAAAGAGTCCTACTTCACGAACCGCACCGCGTGAGCTACGAGGTCCTCAGGGCGACGGTGGCGCCGGCGACGTAGCCGTCCCCGTCGAGCGCCATCGTCCACATCACTAGGGACTTGTCGGCGATCGGCCCCAGGAAGCGATCCGCGGCGTTCGTCGTGTCGCGGTTCGGGTGCCGATCGTACGGGGCGCGCGCGTAGACGGCGTTCGTGACCTCGTCGGGAAAATAGAGCTGGGTGGTGGCCGCCTTCGCGCCGACGCGAAGCTTCAGATGTACGTGCGGGGTTCGGCCCGAATACCAGCCCGGATAGATCGTTCGGAACCGGACGGCGCCGGCGGCGTCCGTGAGCTGCGTGCCCCGCAGAAACGTCTTGTCGTCCACCGGCTCGACGTGCCGCGGGGCGATGGCGGCGCCCTCGTAGCCGGAGTAGATGCCGAGCGCATCGCATTGCCAGACGTCCACGGCGGCTGTTGGGATCGGCGCGCAGGACGCGGAGGCCTCGAGCACGCGGAGAATGAGCTGAAGCGGCACGCCGGGCCTGCCCTCGGAGATCGCTTCGCGAATGCGAGGCTGGTCCAGGTAGAACGGCCCTTCGATCTGCTCCGGCGTCAGCGTGCACACTGGTTGCGTGAGCGCGCGTTGACCCCACGCCGCGGCAACCGTGCCAAACGCGAGACTGCCGAGAACCCCCACCGCCGCTCGCCTGTTCATGTTTTCCTTTCGATGGCTCCACGCGGCGCCGCGTTTACCGCGGCCTCGGTTTTATCACTCCGCGAGCCGCGCAATCTCCTCGTTCTTCGCCTTTGCATACACGAACGCCCAAACTTCATCGCACTGGATGCGCGTGCACTTGAGCCCGTGCAGGTCGCGCGGTCGTTTCGGCCGTTTCGCCATGCGGCGAGTATCTCATGCCGTCAGCGCCTCGTTCGATCAGCCGGATTTCACCGTGATGCACGACAGGACCGCGAACGCGCGCCGCATTCGGGCATTTGCGGGCCTGGCAGGTCGTGGCGCATCATCCGCGCCATGACAGAACACTCGAAAAATCACGACTGGCTCGCGTTGACGGTCGAAGAGCCGCTCGAGCCCGGCCTGCCGATCTGCGACCCTCACCACCACCTCTGGGATCGGCGCGCCGGACGCGTGGCGCCGCGCTATCTGCTCGACGAGATCCTCGAGGACGTCGGCGCCGGGCACAACGTCGTCTCCACGGTCTTCATCGAGTGCGGAGCGATGCTCAAGACCGACGGCCCCGACGCCCTGCGGCCGATCGGCGAGACCGAGTTCGTGAACGGCATCGCGGCGATGAGCGCCTCCGGCCTCTACGGCAAGACGCGGATCGCGGCCGGAATCATCGGCACGGCCAGCCTTCGCATGGGTTCGGCCGTGGGGGCGGTGCTCGACGCGCAGATCGCCGCAGGTGGCGGCAGGTTCCGGGGCATCCGGCTGGGAGCGGCCTGGGATCCCGATCCGAGCATTCCCAACCACCGCACCGAGCCGCCGGAGCACCTGTTCCTGCGCGACGACTTCCGCGGCGGGTTCGCCCAGCTCGCGCCGCGCCACCTGACGTTCGAAGCGTGGTGCTATCACCGCCAGATCCCGGACGTCACCGCGCTCGCGCGGGCGTATCCCGGCACGACGATCATCCTCAACCACTTTGGCGGGCCGCTCGGCATCGGGCCGTACGCCGGCAAGGAGAAGGACGTGTACGCCGAGTGGCGCAGGTCCATCAGCGAGCTCGCCACCTGTCCGAACGTCGTGGCGAAGCTCGGCGGGATCAACATGGAGATCAACGGCTTCGGCTGGCACGAGCGGCGCCGGCCGCCGGGGAGCCAGGAGCTCGCCGACGCCACCCGCCACTACTACGAGTTCACGATCGAGAAGTTCGGGGCCGATCGCTGCATGTTCGAGTCGAACTTCCCGGTGGACAAGGCGAGCTGCAGCTACACGGTGCTGTGGAACTCGTTCAAGCGCTTGGCCTCCGGCTGCACGGCGGCGGAGAAGGCCAGGCTGTTCCACGACACGGCGGCGCGTGTCTACCGTCTATGAGCTCGGTGGCCGCTTTTCAGAGCGCTTTTCGAAACGTCAGGTTCAGGCGGCACCGGCCAGTGAGCGGATCGTCGCCATCGTCGAGCGGCTCGACACCGTGGAAGGTGAGCCGCGCCGGCCCACCCCACACGACGACGTCGCCGCTCTCGAGCCTGACGCGACGCGGACGCTCGTGACGGTGTGAGCCGCCGAAGAGGAACACCGCCGAGAGCCCGAGCGAGACCGACACGATCGGCTGCTCGAAGTCGCGCTCGTTCCTATCTTGATGGAGCGAGAGGCGTGCGCCGGGCTCGTAGCGGTTGATCAGGCACGCGTCCGGCTCGAAACCGTCGAATCCGCCCGCCGAGGCCGCGCGGAGGGCGAGGCTTCGAAACTCCGCGGGCATCGATGGCCAGGCGCGTCGAGTCAGGGGATCGATGGGATCGTAGCGATACCCGCCTCGGTCCGTCACCCAGCCGGCGCGGCCGCAGTTCGTGATTGCCACGGACATCCGATGACCACCCGGGGTCACCATGCGACGGAACGGGGCCGCCGCGAGCACGTGCGGCAGCGCCTGCAGCAGTGATCGAGTCTCGGACCCGGCGAAGCCGCGCAGGAGTGTTGCGCCTTCGGCCAGCAGAACGACGGGCTCGGCGGGCAGGAGGTTCAGAATGCCGTTCACCTCATCGTGACCAGCGGTGCCAGGCCGAACTCGCTCGTGCACTCGGCGAACCACTGGATCACCTCCTTGTGGAGTGGGATCCCGTGGGCCCGGCGATGCTGGATCTCCTCGGCCTCGGACAGCCCCGGATAGAGCACGCGCTCCTGTCCCGCCGCCGGCTTCGCCGTTCTCAACGTCCGCAGCATCGTGTCCATCGTGTCCTTGAACTGCTCGAGGTCGGTGAAGGCCTCGATGTTGTACGCGGCGAAGTGGTTCTTCGACCCGCTGCCGGGCACCAGCATCGTCGGGAGCGCGCCGGAGAGGACCGTGGACAGGACCTCGGCCATGAGGGCGAAGCCGTAGCCCTTGTGTGAGCCCTGCTCGCGCGTGCCCCCGAGCGGAGCCTGATAGACGTCGTCGCGGTCGAAGATCGGCTTCTCCTCCATGATCGGCGTGCCGTCCTTGTCAGTGACCCAGCCCGGCAGGAGCGGTGAGCCCACGCGCATTGCCAGCCGGATCTTGTTGCCCGCGATCGCCGAGGTCGCGGCGTCGAAGAGCATCGGCGCCTCGTGGCGCGCCGGCGCGGCCAGCGCGATCGGATTGGTGCCGAGCAGCGGCTTCGACGCGAACGTCGGCACCACGCTGAGCCCGGCGCCGGTGAAGCAGACGCCCACCATGTTCTGCTCGGCGGCCTGCATCGCGAAGTGGCCGATCGCGCCGAAGTGGCCGCTGTTGAACACGGTCACCACGCCGACCCCGACTCTCCGGGCCTTCTCCACGGCCAGCCGCATCGCCTTCGGCCCGATGATGATACCGAGCCTCCGCTCGGCGTCGATCACCGCGGTGCCGGGCGACTCGCGCACCATTCGCCAGCCGGGCCGCGGATCGAGCTTGCCGGCCTTGTAGTCGCGCACGTACGCGCGGAGCATGTTGGAGACGCCGTGCGTCTCGACGCCGCGGAGGTCGGTCATCGTCAGCACCTCGCCGGCCTCGGCGGCGTCGTCCGGGCTCACGCCCAGCTTTTCGAAGATCTGGGTCACCGTCCGTCGCAGTGCCGCGTCGTCGACCAGCACCTGATCCTTCTCGGGAACCTTGAAGCGCTCGAGGATCATCACTCGCTCCTTGCTCAGTGCTTGTGGACGTACTTGGTCAGGCTGCGCCCGCTGTTCGAGGCGAGATAGATGTCGCCGCGCGAATCGACCCAGAGGCCGTGGCCCGAGGGCGAGTCGAAGCGCGCCAGGACCGTGCCGCGCTTGTCGAGGACGCTCACCGACGGCCTGATCTCGCTGACGTAGGCGATCTCCTCCGGCGAGATGTAGATGTCCGTCGGGCGATGGATATCGCGCCACTGCGCGATGAACTTGCCCTCGGCGGTGAACACCTGGATCCGGCTGTTCTCGCGGTCGCAGACGTAGACGCTGCCTTGCTTGTCCACCCACAGGCTGTGCGGGAGATGGAACTCGCCGGGCTCCACCTTGCCGGGCGTGCCCCACGACGACAGCAGGCTGCCCTCGGACGAGAAGCGATGGACGCGGCTGTTGCGGTAGCCGTCCGAGACGTACAGGTCGCCCGACGGCGCCGCCACCATCTCGGTCGGCTTGTTGAACGGCCCGGCCGAGCGCGGCGGAAGCTCGATGTCCTTCACGGCGCCGGTGTCGGAGGGCTGGCCGCGCTTGCCGAGGACCATCAGCGGCTTGCCGTCCAGCGTGAACTTCAACGCCACGTGGTCGTCACGATCGGTGAGATAGACGATGTCGTGGTCGATGGAGATCCCGTGAGGATCGGTGATGGCGCTGCTGCCCCACGATCGCAGGTAGTTGCCATCGCGGTCGAACACGACGACGGGCGGATCCTTTCGCTGGAACGCGTAGACGCGGTCCTGGGAATCAGTGGCGACGGCGCTGACCGGGCCGAACGTCCACCCGGTGGGCAGCGTGGCCCACGACTCGTGTACCTCGTAGCTGTAGCGGCCGCTCCCGACGGTCGTCATCGGTTGAGGTCTCCTCTCAGTTCAGATCCGCGATGCGCGGACCGACCTCCTCGATCAGCAGTTGCAGCGAGCGATGATCCCACTCAGGGTTGTCCGAGTCCGTGGTGATGGCCAGCAACATGCCGAAGCCCCCGACGGACTCGTAGAGTCGCCGGATGCGATCGGCACATTCTTCGGGATCACCGACGATCCACAGGTGCTCCATCATGTAGTCCACGTCGAGCGCGTCGTCGGGCATGCTCGGGTCGATCTTGCACGCCGCCATCTGGCTGGTGCCCCGGCGGTTCGGGTACTGGTGCCGCACGTAGTTCCGCCCGAGCACCTCCCGCGCCCGCTCCTGGGCGAGCTTCGACGTCTCCGCCACGAATACGTCGCGGCCGATGCGCCACTGCCGGCGATCCGCCGCCCTCCCGGCGCTCGCCGCGCCCGCTTCGACGAGAGGCCAGTGGTCTTTGAGATGCGCGGGGGCCAGCAGCGAGCTGCTCATCGGCATGAAGCCGCGCGCGCCGGCGAGTCGGATCGCCGCCGAGCCGATCGAGGTGGCGGCGACCCCGATGGGCGGATGAGGTTTCTGATAGGGCTTCATGTAGAAGCCGCGCTCGCGGACCGGGTCCATGCTGGGCGCCGTCACCTCGAAGAATTTCCCGCGGTAGCTGAAGGTCCCGTCCGACGCCCAGAGCTTGAGAATGACGTCGAGCGCTTCGGCCGAACGCTCCCGCACCTGGGCGGGCGTGCAGTCCTGGAGCCCGAACAGCGCGAGATCCGTGGGAATGGCTCCGCCGCCGATGCCCCAGTAGAACCGTCCGCGGGCCAGGTGGTCGAGCATGGCGATGCGATGCGCGACCTCGACGGGGTTGTGCAGCGCCAGGAGCGTCACGCCGGTGGCCAGCACGATCTTCTCGGTCTTGATCAGCGCCTGGGCGATGAGGAGCTCGGGCGCCGGCGCGTTCTCCCACCGCTCGGTCAGGTGCTCGCCGATCCAGACTTCGTGATACCCGAGCCGGTCGGCCAGCACGATCTGCGCGAGGTCGCGCTCGTAGGCATCCACGAAGGAGCGCTCGGGTGGATGCAACGGCATCATGAACAGACCGAATTGCATCGATATCTCCTCACGTGGCAGGTTCAGGGGAAAGGAATCTATCATATGGCGCCAGGGGAGGAGCCCGACCGACATGACCGCCACGCTGACCGTCGCGAAACCCCAGGATCTGCTGTCGCACGTGGGCCGAGAGCTGGGCCCGTCCGAGTGGATGACCGTCGACCAGGCGATGATCGACAAGTTCGCCGACGCCACCGGCGATCACCAGTGGATTCACGTCGACGTGGAGCGCGCCCGGCGCGAGATGCCGGGCGGCAAGACGATCGCCCACGGCTACCTGACGCTGTCGCTCGTCCCACGGCTGGCGGCCACGCTCGTGAAGGTCGACCAGGTGAAGCGCGGCGTGAACTACGGCTCCAACCGGGTGCGCTTCACCGCTCCCGTGCCGGCCGGGGCGCGTGTGCGTCTGCGGCTGAAGATCGGCAAGGTCGAGCCCGTCGAGGGCAACGGCGTGCGGGTGACCAACGAGGTCACGATGGAGGTCGAGGGCCAGGAGCGGCCGGCGCTCGTGGCCGAGATCATGAGTGTTCGTTACGCGTGAGCAACTCGCGCGCCGTCGGGCACCGGCCTTTTTTGACTTTGGCCGAAGGATCGTGGGACGATAGATCTTGATCGAGTGAGCTCTGATTTACAGGGCAATGTGTAGGGGTGAGCCGTCACATCCCCGGAGAGCCGCGTGTCGCCCTGTAAACCCTATCCAGCACGCGGCTTGATGACGGATCTCGACGAAGGGGCCAGGAGCGGGTCCGACTCGCTTCTGGCCCTTCGTGTGTCCGCGGTCACCTCGATTTCTTGATTCTTCGTATGATCAGACGTAGCACGTCGATTGGTCCGATGCCGATCCTCCGACTGATGACGTAGTCGCCGACCACCCATCCGATGACGAACACCACCACCAGGATAGTGATGATGATGTCACCGATATACGCGCCCACGGAGCGTTAGCCCTCCTGGTCGAGACGCCTCGGCGTGGGCATGCCTCTCGAAGTTACCGCAACCGGAAGGCCATCATCGCACGCCTCCTTGACCACGGCAGGCGGGCGGGCTACGGTCTCCGCTACATCGCTGAGTGGAGGACCGGCCCATGGACAGACTCGCAGGCAAGGTGCGTTGATCAGCGGCGGTGCGCGCGGGCAGGGAGCCACCGAGACGCGGCTGTTCGTCCGGGAAGGCGCGACCGTGGTGTTCGGTGATGTGCTCGACGATGACGGGAAGAAGATCGAAGCCGCGATCCGCGCGTCGGGCGGCCGAGATCATGTTCGCTACGCGTGATGCCGCCGTTTATCCGGCACCAAGCGGCACGATAGCCCAGCCGAGCGCCTCCAGATCCTCGTGGATGGTGAGCACGCGGCGGTCATGCACGTGCGTCCCAGCGGTAACCCGGCGGTCCAGGATCACCATGACGCTGGGGAGGTCGGCAAACTCGGCGGCGATGCGTCGGTGGAGCTCGGGCCATTCGCGGGAGACGATGTAGAGGAACTTTGCCTTGCTCTTGTTACGGCTTGGGAGCTCGAGCGTCAGGCGTGTGCTCACAGTGCGTCGCTTTCCATTAGCCGAGCCGTGGGTCTCATCCCACGTTGACACTAGCCGCCGCACGCTCGCCTTCCTATTGGACCTTGGTCCAATGCGAACCCTCCGACGCATGCGTTGGAGCTGGGAGCCGGCTGATCTTGAGCGGGTGACGTGCCGGCGCCCCGTTGACATATGTAAACATATGAATTATATAAGAGGGCAACGGTATATACGCTGGCCAACGAAGCGATGATCGTCCTCGAGCTACCCTTCACCCTTCAGACCGTGTTCCGGCCCCTCATCGAACGGGCGGGCCGGCGGACCGGGCTCGGACTCGAAGACGAGCCCGCCGCGGCCCGTGACCGTGTCGTGACGCTTCCGGCGCAGCGAGTAGGCCGCGTGTGAGGTTGGAAGCTCAGTCGCTGGTGCTCGGCGCCGCAGTGGCGCTGATCGTGGCTGAGACGTTGGTCATCCTCTGGCTCTTGCTCCGGCGCTCGGCGCGCCGGCGGACGAAGTTCGTGATCGAGGAGCGCTTGCGATTCGAAGCGCTCCTCGCGGAGCTCTCGGCGGGGCTGATTCACGTCGCGGCCAGCGGCATCGACGCGGCGCTCGAGCGTGGACTCCGGCAGGTCGGCACGTTCCTGGGCGTGGATCGCGGCAGTGTCGACGAATACGTCGAGGGCGGGCCAAGTGTCCGGATCGCGTGGGCGCCGCCGGGCCTCGAGGAGCCGCCGCGCGTCATGGACTCCGACCAGTTCCCCTGGTCGGCCGAGAAACTGCGGCGCGGGGATGTCGTGCGATTTGCGTCGAAGGACGAGCTTCCGGAGGAGGCCGTGATCGATCGGGCCAGCTTCGAGCGCGTGGGCACGCGCTCGAAAGTGTCGCTTCCGCTCCGCGCTGGCGGACCGATGCTCGGCGTACTCTCCTTCGGCTCCGTGCGAGCCGAACGCGCCTGGCCGGATGAGCTGATCGAGCGGCTCCGCCTGCTGAGCGAGGCCTTCGCCGGTGCCCTGGAGCGAAAGCGCATGGAGCTCGCGCTCGGTGAGCGCCTGCGCCTGGAGAAGCTGCTGTCGTCCCTGGCGACCGCGTTCAGTCATCTGTCGGCCGGTGATTTCGATCGGGAGGTCCAGCGCGGGCTTCGCCAGGTCGTCGATTTCCTGGGCGTCGATCGCGGCAGTTTGATCGAGTTCTCCCGGGACGGCCGAGCCGCCCATTCGTGGGCGATCGAGGAATGGATGGATGCGGATGAGTTCCCATGGATGACGGCCCGCCTGCAACGCGGAGACGTCGTGAGTTTTTCACAGCTCGAGCAGCTTTCCGACGAGGCGGCCGTCGATCGGCAGAGCTATCTCAAACACCGCGTCAAGCCCCAGGTCGCGGTGCCGCTGCTGGTCGGCAGCACCGTCGTGGGCGGGCTGGTGTTCAGCGCGGCCAGCGCCGAGCGCGCGACGTCGGGTGAGCTGATGGAGCAGCTCAACCTCGTCGGGGACGTCTTCGCGCATGCGTTGTCGCGCAAGCAAGGGGAGCTCGAGGCCCGGCGGCTCCGGCAGGAGCTGACGCACATCGGCCGGGTTTCGGCCCTGGGTGAGCTCACGGCGTCGCTGGCTCATGAGCTGAACCAGCCGTTGACGGCGATCCTCAGCAACGCTCAGGCGGCCCGGCGGCTCCTCGACGTCGACGTCGTGAATCTCCAGGGGATCCGCGAGATCCTGAACGACATCATCGACGACGACAAGCGGGCCGCCGCCGTGATCCATCGCCTGCGGCTCATGCTCAAGAAGGGCGACCTCGAATTCGTCTCGCTCGACGTCAACGAAATCGTCAGTGAGGTGGCGTGGCTCGTGCGAAGCGACGTGGTGATCCGCCACGTGTCGATGAGCTTCGAGCTCGACACCGACCTGCCGAGAGTGCGTGGCGACCGCGTCCAGCTCCAGCAGGTCGTGCTGAACCTGGTCCTGAATAGCCTCGACGCCGTGCGCGAGCGCGACGCCGACGATCGAACCCTCGTCATCCGGACGACGAAGGATGGCGGCCCGGCCGTCGTGGTCGCGGTCGAGGACTCGGGGATCGGGATCGACGAGAAGGACACCGAGCGCATCTTCGAACCGCTCTACACGACCAAACAGGATGGATTGGGCATGGGCCTCGCCATCGCGCGCACCATCATCAACGCGCACGGCGGCCAGCTGGAAGCCGCGAGCAACATTCACGGTGGCGCGACGTTCCAGTTCACGTTGCCGGTGGACACGGAGGACGCGCCATGACCGCTGTCGCACCAATGATCTTCGTCGTCGACGACGACCTCGCCGTGCGCAAGAGCCTGACGCGACTGCTTGCCTCTGCCGGGTATGCGGTCACGGCGTCCGCGGCGCCCCGGGAGTTTCTGGCGTGCGAGCCCTACACCGATCCGTGCTGCCTGGTGCTGGACGTGCGGATGCCAGGCGTCACCGGGCTCGACTTGCAGGAGACGCTGGCGGCGGCCGGACGGCGCATGTCCGTCGTCTTCGTGACGGGCCACGTCGACGTCCCGATGAGCGTCAAGGCCATGAAAAACGGGGCGGTCGATCTTCTCACCAAGCCGGTCGACGAGAACGACCTCCTGGCCGCCGTTCAGCGTGCCATCGGCAAGGACGTGCAGAGTCGGGACGAAGCGGCGAGGGTCGCGGAGATCCAGGAGCGCGTGAAGACGCTGACTCCGCGCGAGACCGAGGTGTTCGCTCTCGTGGCGACCGGAATGCTGAACAAGCAGATCGCGGCCGATCTCCGAGTTTGCGAGAAGACGGTCAAGGTGCACCGTGCCCGCGTCATGGAGAAGATGCGGGCGGGGTCAGTGGCCGAGCTGGTGCGGCTGGCCGACCAGGTCGGCGTCATCGTGCCCAGGTGAAAATCTACCTGATCGCGCCAAAGAATCCCGAGTCGTTCTGGACCTTCGACCGGATCCTGCCGAGCCTGGGCAAGCGCTGCGTCTTCCCCAACCTTGCGCTGCCCACGGTCGCGGCGCTGACGCCGCCACCCCACGAGGTCGTGCTCTGCGACGAGAACGTGGAGCCGGTCGACTTCGACACGGACGCCGACATCATAGGCATCACGGGCTTCGTCATCCACAAGCGGCGGATGTTCGAGATAGCCGAGGCCTTCCGGCGGCGGGGGAAGCTCGTGGTGGCGGGTGGCCCCTTTGCCACGCTCTGTCCCGAAGAGCTGCGGGGCAAGGTGGACGTGCTCATCGTCGGCGAGGCCGAGCACACCTGGGCGCAGTTCGTCCGCGACTACGAGGTCGGCCGCTGGCAGTCGGAGTACGAGCAGCAGGAGAAGCCGAGCCTCCTCGACTCGCCCCTGCCGCGCTTCGACCTGCTCAAGGTGGACCGTTATCGCAGCATGGCCATCCAGTTCGGGCGGGGCTGCCCGTACAGCTGCGAGTTCTGCGACATCATCGTGATGTACGGCCGCCGGCCGCGGACGAAGTCCGTGCCCCAGGTCCTGGCCGAGGTCGAGGCGATCCACGCGCTCGGCGTGTCGAACATCTTCGTCGTCGACGACAACTTCATCGGCAACAAGAAGGACGCCAAGGCGCTGCTGGCCGCGCTCGCCGAGTGGCAAGAAGCGCGTGGCTATCCCATCGAGTTCATGACCGAGGTAAGCCTCAACGTTGCGCAGGACGCCGAGCTGCTCCGCCTCCTGAAGCAGGCCCACTTCGTCGTGATCTTCGTGGGCATCGAGTCGCCCCGCGCGGCGAGCTTACAGGAGACGAAGAAGACACAGAACATGCGGGAGGACATCGTCGCCTCCGTCCACCGCATCCAGGCCGCCGGCATCGAGGTCATGGCCGGCATGATCGTCGGCTTCGACAACGACGACCCGGCAATCTTCGAGGAGCAGTTCCAGTTCATCCAGCAGGCCCGGATCCCGATCTCGATGACCGGCCTGCTCAACGCCGTGCCCAAGACTCCGCTCCACGCACGCCTGAAGGCCGCCGGGCGGCTGATCGCCGAGTCGGTGGGCGATCAGTTCGTGTTCACCAACATCGTCCCGAGCGGCATGTCCCGGCTCGAGCTCTATGAGGGCTACCGGTCCTTGCTCCACCGCCTCTACGACTTCGGCAACTACCGGCGGCGCGCGATGGCCCTCATCCTGAACCGCGGGAGCCTCCTCGGTCCTCGGGTCCTGGCCCGGCGCGATGATCTGGCCGTCGTCCTGCGGATCTTCTGGACCTGTATCCTGCGTGCCTCGCCGCGCCGGGCCTGGCTGACGCTCTCCATGTGCCTGGAGACCGCGTGCCGGCGGCCTCGGGCGATCCGGGAGGCCTTCACCCTGGCGCTGATGCACAAACACTTCCACGAGTACGCACGGGACACGTCGCGGCAGCTGGAGGCGCTGATCGATGAGCTGCGGGAGGCGGAGCCTTCCTCGGCAGCCTAGACCAAGGTCCAGTAGGCCCACCCGCCGATCCTCGTTAGAGTCCTGTTGAGGGAACCATCCATGATCAGACATCGCTCGCCCGCGTTCTCGAGCACTACAACTCGTTCTTCAAGCTGGGGTTGAGCGAGACACACAAGCTCGAGCTCGTCGAGTACTTGAAATCGCTCTAGGGGCAGATCGAAATCCCCGCGCGTGATGGCGCGGTGAGAGGACGGCAGATGCTGAACCCAGGGTCGGGGCCGATCACCGTCGAATCACGAGTCGACGAGACGATCACTCGTTACCCCAGCACGGGCCCGATCTTCCTCCAGGGGGGGCCTCTTTATGTCCTCCGCCCGGGGCAGCTCTATGCGGCCTATCCCGGGCTGACGCTCGGCCAGTACGCGGCGCTCAACGGCCTCGCCTTCGAACGGCTCCTCGAGTCACTCAACGCGGCCGCGGAGGCCGAGCAGTTTGCCGAGCGAACCGCGAGCAGTTCGCGGTCGAAACCAGACGGGTCCGGCTGGCGGGTGCGAGCAACTCCGCCAGCCGGCTCGATCGGCTACACCGGGACTTATCGCGAGCCCTCCGCGGACATCGTTGAAGTGTCCGTGGTTTCGGTGCTGGAGGCGCGCGGTCCGGACTGAACCGCCCTCAGAACTCGATGCGCGCGCCGAGCTCGACGACGCGAGTCGGTGGGATGTTGAAGAAGTCGGTGGCCGCACTCGCGTTGCGCGCCATGAAGCCGAACAGACGCTTCCGCCACCGCATCATCGGGGCGGGGCCGGTCGGCAGGAGTCGCGCGCTGTCCACGTAGTAGATCGTCTCCTCCGCCGGCGCCCTGATTCCGAGGTCACCGCAGATGGCGAGAACCTCCTGCACATCCGGCCGTTCCATGAAACCGTAGTATGACCGGACGCGATGGAATCCCTGCGGCAGCGCCTCGGTGGTCACGCGCCTGTCGTGCTCCACCTCCGGGACCTCCTCGGTGATGATCGAGAGCAGAATGATCTCCTCGTGGAGGGCCTTGTTGTACATGAGGTGGCGCTGCAGGACCAGCGGCGCGCCCGCGACGTCGTGGGTCAAGAAGACCGCCGTGCCGAGCACGCGCGGTGGCTTCGTACGCTCTACCTCAGCGAGGAAGTGATCCATCGGGACCGCGGCCCGCGCCAAGATCCCGCGGAGCAGCTCGGTCCCCCGATTCCAGGTACTCAGGCCAAGGAAGACGCCGCCGCCGATCGCGAGCGACACCCAGCCGCCATGTTCGATCTTGATGACGTTGGCGCCGAGGAACGCGAGGTCGATCGTGAGGAATGCGCCGGTCAACGCGCCCGCGCGCACCACCGACCAGCGCCAGCGCCGGCGGGCAATGACGTAGAACAGCACCGTCGTCACCGCCATCGTTCCGGTCACCGCGACGCCGTAGGCGGCCCCGAGGGCGCTCGACGACTCGAAGCCGAGGACGAGAAGCAAGCAGCCGATCATCAGGGCCGTGTTCACTTCCGGGACGTAGATCTGCCCCGCCTTCGACCGCGACGTATGAACGATCGAGACGCGGGGGCTGTAGTGGAGCTGCACGCATTGCTGCGTCAGCGAAAACGCGCCGGAGATGAGGGCTTGTGACGCGACGACGGTGGCGAGCGTCGCGATCGCGACGAGCGGATAGAGGAAGGAGCGCGACGCCAAGAGGTAGAACGGGTTCTGGACCGCGTCCGGAACGCGCAGGACCAGGGCGCCTTGCCCGAAGTAGTTGAGCAGGAGCGCGGGAAACACGACTCCGAACCAGGCCAGGCGGATGGGTGTGCGGCCGAAGTGCCCCATGTCCGCGTACAGCGCCTCCGCCCCGGTCACGGCGAGCACGACCGAGCCGAGCACGAGAAAGCTGGCGAGACCGTGCTCCCGGAAGAACTGAATGCCGTACCACGGGTTCACCGCGAGCAGAATCGCCGGCGCGCGAACGATTTCGAGGGTCCCGAGCGTCGCGATCGTGCCGAACCACACGAGCATGATCGGCGCGAAGACGCCGCCCACCCTCGCCGTCCCGTACTTCTGGACGAAGAACAGCAGGAAGAGGATGAGCAGGGTGGACGGAAGCACATACGGTTTGAACGCCGGTGTGACGACCTCGAGACCTTCGGCGGCGCTGAGCACCGAGATTGCCGGCGTGATGACGCCGTCACCGTACAGGAGGGCCGCACCAAACAGCCCCAGCGCGAGGAGGACACCCCGACGCCGCTTCGGGCGGAGCAGGGCGAGGAGGGCCACGATGCCGCCTTCGCCGTGATTGTCCAAGCGCATGACGACGAGGATGTACTTCACGCTGACGATCAAGACCAACGACCAGACGATGAGCGACAGCACCCCGTAGACGGTGGAGGTCGTCGGCGCCAGCCCGTACTCGGCGTGGAAGCACGCCCGGAGTGCGTAGAGAGGGCTCGTGCCGATGTCGCCGTACACGACGCCGAGGCTGGTCAACGAGAGAGCCGCAAGCCGTCGTCCGGTCGGCCTTGGCTCCGCGGCTGGTCGATGCCGTGATCGCGCGGTCCTGCGATCGGCTGGGAGTCGCGGGTCCGCGTCGTGACCACTCGTTCTCACACTGATCACAGGATACTTGACAGGTCCCTCGGGGCCCTCCCCGCCTCGCGTGAGCTTCAGTAAACGACGAAGACGCGCGCCCTGGCGATCGTTGGGATGTCCGCGGGCCGATGCTTCGTTGCCCGGCGGCGAATCATCGCCTCGGCTGCTGGTGGTGAGCCTTCACTTCCTGCGCGATCAACTCGTTGAGCGCCTTGGCGACCGGGTCGGGGTCTCGCCAGATCACCGGAATGTCGGCGCCCTTCGCCAGCACGATGTCGCTGACCAGCTGGAAGGATCGGTCGTACTCAGACTTGGTGACGTGAGTCACGGCGCCACCCCGGTGCCGGAGCTCGTCCCATGCACCGATCACGAGTTCTTGATGAACCCGCACGTGGTTCTGAACGGCCTCGAGCACATCCTGGGGCGCTCCGTCGAGCTGGCAGACGGCGCGGTGAATGACTTCACGGAAGCTGGCGAACCCCTCGACGGTCATCGGATCAACCCTCACCGCCGTCCTCTCGGTACGGATCGTCGTCCAGGCTCGACCCGGAAAGGCCCGCGAGGGACTTCGCGTAGCGAGAGGGATCGGCCACCGCGTCGGCAGCGACAGGGGAAACGCTGCGGCGCCTGGACACTTCTGGGCTGGCCGGCCGATCCATGAGCATTCCTCCCATTCCTGAACCTTAGCCGGTCGGGTCCCCGCGCGCCTATTGGACCTTGGTCCAGTAGGCACAGCAGACCCGAACCAAGCGCTCACGGCCGTCACCGGTCCCGAACACCGCGCCAGCGTCCTGCGCGAAGGGCCAGCGAAAGGCATCGGCTGGACCAAGGTCCAATAGGCAGGGCGGATGACGCCGACTAGATTCGAGAGCGACGGGGGAGGCCTACCATGGATGACATCCGACAGCGGCTCGATCAAGATCTAATGTCGGCGGTAGCCCGCCTTCACCAGCTGCACCGGCCGGTGCCGGTCCCGAAGCTCCCCGAAGCGATCGGCGACAACTCTCCGTTCGCCGACGAGGTCGACGGGAGCCAGGTCAACGAGAGCCTGGAGATCGCCTTTGCCACACGGGAGCTGCTGCTGGCGCGCGTGAACCGCCTGTCGGCAGCGCTCGAGCGAATCGGCGAGGGTGACTACGGAGCCTGCGTCGAGTGCGGCGGCCCGATCTCGCCGGCTCGACTGAACGCCATGCCCGAGGCACAGACCTGCGTTCGCTGCCAGGACAGCCTCGAGCGTCTTGGCCGCCAAGCCGATCGGAGCCGGCACAGCGTGTTCGCCGCCGGCCACGACGGAGCGATCCACGCGGAGCCGGGCTTCGGCTCGCTCGTCGCGCCTGCCCGGCGAAGAGGACGACGATACGGATCGATGCGTCCGCTGGCCTTATAGCAGGCCGGCCGTCATCAAATCGCGCCGAAATGCCGAAGCGCCTCTTCGATCGCCTCACGCTTTTCGGGCGGGCACGGCTCGATGTCGCGATCCCGACGGGCGCGGTTCGCCTCACGCAGCGTCGGTATGCCGTGAACCTCCTTGACGTGGGCGATCCACCCCGTTTTCGGAATGAAGCCATGGTGATGCTGCACGAACTTCCGAATCTCGTCGTCCGTGGCCATTTCCTGCCCTCCACGATCGTTCCTGGATGAGAGGCCTATGATGAACCTGATCGACGTCGCCGTGGCCTGCGTATTGGACCCTGGTCTACGAGGCATTCCTGTCGCCGCGAGGGATCTCGGCCGGCGAACGTCGACTCGCTTGAGGGAGTAACGAGGTGGCGAGGCCCGATTACAGATGAGCGATCCGCTTCAGGGCTCGAACGGACCCGATCTCACCCTCGGCACTCCGGTGGACTCACTCGCCGACGGCGTTCCCTTGCTCGGTCACGTCGGGAGCAGTGCGATCATCCTGGTCCGCCGCGCCGATGCGATCTCGGCGATCGGCGCGACGTGCGGCCACTACGGCGGGCCCCTGGCCGAGGGGCTCGTCGTCGACGACACCGTCCGCTGTCCCTGGCACCACGCCTGCTTCAGCCTTCGCACGGGCGAAGCTCTGCGGGCACCTGCGCTCAACCCGGTTCCGTGCTACGCGGTCGTCGAGCGGGATGGTCGTGTGTTCGTCACGGGAAAGCAGGCGGCGCCGGGCAGCGTTCGGCGTCGCGTGCCTCGTGGGGCTCCGCTGCCGCGGTCGGTGGCAATCGTCGGAGCCGGGGCCGCGGGGAACAGCGCGGCCGAGGAACTGCGGCATCTCGGGTTCGATGGAGCCATCACGCTCATCGATCAAGACCGGCAGGCGCCGTATGATCGGCCGAACCTGTCCAAGGACTACCTGGCCGGCACCGCGCCGCAGGAATGGCTTCCGCTGCACCCGCGCGCCTACTACGAGGAGCGTGGTGTGGAGCTCGCGCTGGGCCGTCGGATCACGGCGCTCGACCCCGCCCGCAAGCGCCTGACCTGGGACGACGGAACGACGCGAGAGTTCGGCGCGATCGTTCTCGCGCCGGGAGCCGAGCCGATCCGGCTCGACATCGCCGGCGACGGTCCGCCTATTCACTACCTGCGAACGCACGCGGGAGCGATATGCCGAATACCCACCCTTCAAATGGATCGCCAATCACGAGGCGCCCTGGACGGCTCTGACGAAGCCTCTCTTCACCGAGAACGACAGCTCGTACCGGCTGATAGCCAAGAACACGGCTGCGCAGGATCTGCGCATCGATCATCACGCCTACCGTGACGATGATCCTGATCGCGATCCGAATTGCGTGTTCCCACTGGATCGCCTTCGCGAGCTCGAAGCCGCGAACGTCATTGGCGGCCTCGCCGATGACGCGGTCAGCTTTGTGACGTCGTACTCGGCCAGCCGCGATATCGAGCGTGCTGCAAAGATCGTCGTCGAGCTCCGGCGGATGGCCGTGGACGCTGTGCTCCTCGTCCCTGTCTGACCCGTCTGCCGCCAGTCCGTCGGACTGACGGCGCGCGAGATCGAGAAGGCTGGGATCCCGACGCTTTGCATGACCTCGGCCTGGGACATCACCTTTGCGGTTCGGCCACCGCGAGCGGTCTTCCTGAACTTCCCGCTGAATCACCAGACCGGTAAGGCCGGAGGCTCGGCCCT
>Ga0209802_1001403_pt1 | contig 17953 bp, 8 predicted proteins | sample GraSoiAngelo_129_FD_185886 | JGI IMG/M metagenome (GOLD analysis project Ga0209802, IMG submission 185886) | Grasslands soil microbial communities from the Angelo Coastal Reserve, California, USA - 14_0927_12_40cm (SPAdes) (version 2) | ecosystem: Environmental > Terrestrial > Soil > Grasslands ... | reverse complement strand
AACAGGGAGTGATTTTCTGCGGATGGTTCTCCGTCGACCAAAACACGCGTTCGGAAACAACTTTGCAGAGAGGAGGGAACAAAGAACGCAAACTTCACTCCGGCAGCCTACACTTCAGAGCTTGATAAGGTCAATGGTTGTCGGTGCGGATGGAATTCTTGGTATGTATAAGAAGCATTTTCAATATCTCAGGCTCCAATGCAACATATTCCAGGTAAAGACAAACCACACTACCCCAATCGCTGCCATGCCGATCAGGGTGTCGCCGATCCGGCTCCATAGCCAGCGATCAGATTGTCGCCACGACCGGAACGCGTTCCAAATAGCGACCACGGTGCCCAGCACTCCCACCCCGCCTATTAACTGGATCAGGCGCAACCAAATGTTGTAACGGGGACTGAGCAGGCCAATGTCCTTGAATGCCAAAGTAAAGAAGATGGCGAACCCTGCAAAAAACAGCAGATCTAGCAGGCTCACGATGCGCACCAGAAGCCGCAAGTGCCGCTGTTCGGGAGCAAGATTCAGCTTCTGCCCATAGTGCCACCGGATCAGCGCGGCAATTGGCCAGAGCAGCACTGCCAGCAGAAGTATTACCAACGACCCAATGATCAGTGGTAGATGGAATGCGCTGTTCTCATACCAGTGAGCTTTTTGGAAGACCATGAATGGATAATCGATCACCGCAATAGGATTTCCAGAGCTGTCACGCTTGAACCCGATCCGGTCCTGGCCGTTGACGTCCCGGAACATCAGAGGACCGATCTCGCGAAACTTCTTCGGCTCTCCATTTAAGTCCTTGAAGTCGCCGACGCTGATGGTACCGTCATCATTTACCGACAGCTTTGATTGGTCCGCCACACCAAGCACCTTCAGGATGGTCGTCTCAGAACGACGGCTGACGATGTAATGGCCTGCCAGCGACTGCGCATCCTGGGCGGCAGTGCTTACTTGCGAACCCGCAGGCGCTTTATAAGGAAAATAGCGATCGAGAAACTTGTGCCACACCGCCTCGCGCGCACCGATCTCGCCTTTTCCAGCGCTGTTGTAGGAAATAAAAAAGCCGAGATTCGCATCAGGTATCAGGTGCAGGTCGCTATGGAAATACTGAGTGTCGCCGCCATGTCCGATGATGCGATGCCCATTTCTTTTCTCTTCATAGAAGCCGAGTGCCATGGCATTCATGTCGGGTAAGTTTTCAAATTGACGGGAATGCATGAGCTTCGCCGTCTCCGGCCGCAAAATCTGAGCCCCTTCATAGGTCCCGTCTTGCAAGTGCGCAATCATGAAATGCGCCATGTCGGCGGCGGTGACGGAGGAACTTCCGGCAGGCGGGATGTTGACATATTCGAAAGACTTAGGCGGCTGTGACGCAACGTCGTAGCCGTTCGACATCATGGGCTTCAGATCGTCAAGCAGCGGCTGGCGAAAGGTGGAATGGTTCATGCCCAGCGGCTTGAGAATGTGCTCGTCGATGTAATCGAAGTACGGCTGTCCGGACACGCGTTGCACAATATATCCAGCCAGCCCGGTCCCATAGTTCGAATACGCCGGAGTCGTCCCTGCAGGAAAAATGCGCGCCGGCAGATGTTCCTTCAGATAAGTGTCGAGCGGCGTCAGGTCTTTTGCATCACTAACAAAAAGGGCCTGGACAGTTTCCTCGAATCCCGGCGTATGAGTCATGAGGTTGCGCAGGGTGATTGGCTTCCCATAAGCAGCCGGAATTTTGAAATCGATATACTCGTTCACGTCGCGATTGAGATCCAGCTTGCCCTGCTCCACTTGCTGCATCACTGCCGTCCAAGTAAACAGCTTGGAAATCGATCCGGGGCGGAACAGTGTGTTGTCGGGAGAGACAGCAACTTTCTTCTCCACGTCGGCGTAACCATAGCCTTGCTTGAACAGCACCTTGCCGTCCTTGACGATCATGATTACCGCGCCGGCGATATCCTCGCGCGCCAACTGTAACGGCATCACGCCAGCGAGGAACGCCTCGACGTCAGCCGCGGTGAGTTCATGTGTGGTCGGGATCGGAGGCTGCTCGGCTTCAACCGGAGGCTTCTTCGCTTTGGGAACTAAAGGATTCGGGACTTGCGGCTTCTGAGCCCAGGCCGAAGCCGTCATCATCAGGAGCATAACTGCCAAATATGGAAACCGGTGGACGGGCCCGAATATCCCGCTAGCAGCAGTGCTCGTATTCACGATGAAGTCCTCCTTCGGCGCATTGAAGAGTGCGCGCTTGCAAGCAGCCACCATTCTGTCGTCGAACATCCCAAACTAAAAGTTCAGCTTTAGCGCGAACTGAATAATTCGCGGCGAAACCGCAGTACTCAGGATCTGTCCAAAAGTAGCTGAATCCTGCTCGTAATCGGGATCGGAAAACTGCGGGGTATTGAAGGCATTGAAAAACTCCGCCCGGAATTCTACATTCGACTGCTCATTCGGCCACGCCGTACGGAATTCCTTGATCAGCGACAGATCCGTGTTGCGCTGATCCGGACCGTGAATAATCCCAGGGCGAGTGTTGCCGAAGGCGGTTGCGACTCCGTCATCACCGATCACCGGTGGCGTGGTAAAGCACGCTGTGTTGATGTAGTTGTTCAACTTGCTAGTGACGGAGCCCGAGGTGTTTGCTTTACTCACGCCGCAACCGGGGGCCAGCTGCCCAAAGTCCTGACCAAACGCCGAGATGCCGAAAACATTCGTGGCATTTGTATTCAGGACGGGCAGCAGATGACCGGATTGGAATACTGTTACGCCCGCGACTTTCCAGCCGCCCAGTGCGGCGCCTAACAACGAGCGGCGCTGCTTGAAGAAGGGCAGATCGTAAACGTAACTGGCAACAAGGCGATGCTCCCGAATAAACAAGTCGGGCCCATAGCGAGCGTGAGCATTATTCTGGTCACCTTCGGAGAAACCGCCGTTGGCGCCGATTGCACTGAAGGGGTCCGTGGTTAGGTCACGAGCGAAGGTGTAGGAAACCAGGAACTGCAGCCCGTGGGTGAAGCGTTTGCTGACACTGGTCTCGAGAGCGTTGTACCAGCTGGAGCCTGCGGATTCGATTTGCAGCAGATTATTGGCAGTCCACCCGAGCAGCGGAGCGCGAAATGCGACATTATCCACGGTATTAGTCGTTTCGCCCCGGATTGGATTGCTCACGCTTGCAAGCCGCGCCTGATTGGGGTCCCGCGTACGAATCATGTGTGTAGCCCGCGTCCCCACGTAGCCGACCTCCCAGACCAAGCCCTGCGTAAGCTCGGTCTGCAGGTTTAGGCTGTACCGCTGAAAGATAGGCGGGCGAAAATTTTGCGCAAACGCGATCGTGCTGAATTGGGTGCTCGGCGAATAAGGAGTGTAAGACGGAAACACCGGCGTTCCGGGAGGAAACGGATTTGCAAAACTGGCAGCTGCGTTATCGAAAGCGATCAACTGGCGCAACATTCCAAATGGTTGGTTCAGGAGCAACTGAAAGAGTGGTTGCCCCGTGACCCGCTGGTGATAGATGCCATATCCGCCGCGTAGCACCAACCGCCGTCCCGGAGGAATTTGCCAGGCAAAACCCACGCGTGGATTCCACGTGTTCTGGCCGTCTCCCCGGATTCCCAGGTTGTTGTCGAGCCGAGTTACTCCGTTGGGCGCCGTTCCCGGAAAGTTATTGGAAACCACGAAGCCCTGCAGAGTCCCGGCCACCGGCGGATTGGTATCGGCACGCGTGACATCAAAAGATGCGTTGCGCCCCAGTTCATCTCCCAAGTCTCCCAGGTGCTCAAACCGAAGTCCCAAATTGAATGTGAGCCGTGACGTCAACTTGAGATCGTCCTGCGTGTAAGTGTTGTAGTCCCAAACGCGCCAATGGCGATCGAACAGGCCCGGAACATCGATAGTCGCCAGCACGTTGCTGAGGCCAGTTCCGTTCGTGGTGCCATCTTGTCCGAGGAGAAAATCCGGGAAGGTGCCAAACACCAGCCCGCCAAGGAAATGGAAGTTGCCGATGTTCAGTTGACCGCGGTTCACCCCGCCGCCAAAGCGCAAGGAATGCCGGCCGTGAGTCCAGACCAGATCGTCCTGGAGAATGTAGGCATTCTGGGCCACCTGGATGGTTTGGCCGTTTCCGCCGAGCGTGAGCGCGCCGCTGATCTGAATCGCAGGAATCGGATTGTCGAAGGCCGGCGCGGTGACGCCGACATCGGAGAAGCGGAAAGCTTCCTCCTGATTAAGGTTTACGAATTGGCGGTTGTACGCAACCTCTGCCTGGTTGAGAAGATTGGGGCTGAACAGGTACGTATGGGCTACCGAAAAATTGCGGAAATGGTCGGCAGCGGTTACCGGAAATCCGGGCGCCGTCGGACCACCAAGGTTGGTTATCGGCAGCGACTTCTTGTCATGACTATTGGCAAAAAAGAACCGCACCGCCACCCTGCTCTTTTCCGAGTGGAGCCAGTCTCCATTGGTCATGAACTGCTCTTCGTTGAAGGTGCACGGAACGCTGAAGGCACTCGTGCCTTGCGTGTCGAATGGCTGGGTCGGATCGATTCTCTGCGGTGTGGGAATGAGGTAGCTGCCATCGGGCAGTTTGAATTGCAACAATGCGAGCGCTTGTGGAGCGATGTTGGAGCCGTCGGGCAGCACATTCGGACCAATCCCGGGGCCTAATATCTGCTGAATAAACGTGGGCTGGCCTGCGAACAAAGCACCCAGCGCGGCGGGCGAACGATCGTTGGTCAGAGGTGGTGTGGCGAAATTGCTGGAGCAACTGACGTCCACACCGTTGGTCTGCCGAGTTCCCTGGTAGGACGTAAAAAACAGCAGCTTGTTCCTGCGAATCGGTCCGCCCAGCGCGAATCCGAATTGATTTTGCCTCAGCACCTGCCTGGGTTGATTGCTTAGTTTTCGAAAATAGTCATTTGCGTTCAATGCTTCGTTGCGGAAATATTCAAACAGTGTTCCGTGGAATTCGTTGGTGCCGCCCTTGGTGACCACGTTGACGTTCGCACCTGCGTTGCGGCCATACGACGCATCGTACTGGCCTGTCTGTACCTTGAACTCCTGAATCGTATCCGGGTTCGGAACGGCAACGCCTCCGCTGAACGAACCACTTTGCTGCAGGTCATTGATCTGGACGCCATTCATTTGGAAGTTGTTGTCGGTCGAGGTTCCGCCATTGGCGACGAACGGCTCTTCCCCGTTACTGCCTCCTCCGCGCCCGAAACCACCGGCATTAGTGACGTCCGTTGCAACTCCCGGTGAGAGACCGACGATCTGCGTGTAATTGCGCGTCACTAACGGCAGGTTTTCGACCATCTCACTGGTCGTCACGTTTCCCAGGGTGCTGGTCTCCGTCTGTAACTGTTCGGCGGTGGTGTCAACCTGCACTGTCTCGTTGATCGCTCCAACTTGAAGGCGGATGTTCAGCGCTTTTGTCTCGGTCACGTTCACTGCGATATTGGGATAATTCGATACTTTGAATCCCTCTTTCGACGCTTCGAGCCGATATGATCCGGGCGGCAGCAGCGGGACCACATAGCTGCCGTTGTTTGTGGACATCACCACCACGGTTGCGCCAGTGGCTTCATTGGTGGCCGTAATCTTCGTCCCGGTTACGACCGCGCCGCTTTGGTCAGTCACAAGTCCTGAAATTGCACCCGTCCCGGCGCTCTGCGCTCCAGCCCGAGCACTAAACAAGCAAGCGATAATCAATAGCGCGACCGCAACATTCGAGCGGAGATCAGCCACGCTAAGAGGTGTGTTCGTTTCGGTGACTGGGGACATGGTCATCCTCCTTTTGGTTCCTCTGCCCGGACTCTTCCGCACGCGCAGGCGAATACCAGCGCGACCTGGAGTCCTGGTCTTTGCGTCGTAAGGAAGCCAGCGATCGCTTGGGCTGCAGGTGCGCGCACGCGACAATCAGCGCGTCCATCGCCGCCATGGGCGCTACATACGATCCGTGGAAAGATGGGTTCGCTATCGAGGCCAACCAGAAGGAATCGCAGAACCGGGCAATGGGAGTTTTCTCGCTATCTGTGATACCGAAGGTCGGCACACCGTTTTCGCGAGCATGCAGGGCTGCATCGACCGTCGCCTGCAGGCAACGTCCAAAACTGATGGCGATCAGCACATCTTTGGAACCGAGCAGGCTCACCTTCTGGTGCAAGTTGCCGGTCGATCCTATGGGAGCTTCGGCGTCATAGCCGAGCGAGGTGAGTCCATAAGCCAAGAGATAAGAGAGTGCGGCGGCGAAATCAACGCCGACCACCATGATGCGGCGCGCACGGTTCAGGCGCTTAGCCAATTGAATGACATGGTCTGCATCCAGCCTGGAGCGCAAAGTCTGCAGGTTATTGATGTCCATGTCGAGGCTGTGCTCCACGTGATCTGCAATGCTGCGCTTCTCGCGTGCAGCGGATTTCATCAATGTGTACGGGGTGATGCGGCTGACGAAATGCGCCCGCAAATCGGCGACGAAATCGGCATAGTGTTCGTAGCCGAGCGCCTGAATGGTGCGCACGATGGTCGCTTTGTCCACTTCGTAGCGCTTGGCCAGCGCACGTGAGGAGAGAAAGTAATTGTCTTCGGCACTGTCAAGGATGGCGCGAATCAGCTTACTGCGGCTGGAGTTCAAGCTCGGCTCAGCTTGAGTGACGCGGCTCTCCAGCGCCGTCATCCAACTCTTGCGATCGCCCGGGTTGCCGTTCGTCCGCATTTCCGATAAGCGTTCGCGGTCTCGTGAAACCATGATCGTCGGTTCCTGCCTGCCAGCAATGGCGATAACGTTTACACCGCATGGTGCACATTGTCAACAAAAAACACCATATGGTGCATTTTCCCGTTGACAGGAGTTCCCCCGCGTTTTACAAGTGTGATCCGGCGTGCTGCCCTGGGTCTCGGGCTAATCAAGCTGCATGAAAATCGAATCGATCACGTTGCGCGAGATCCGGATGCGCCTGAAGGCGCCGTTTGAGACCAGCTTCGGCGTTACCCAGGATCGCAGAATTGTCCTCGTCGAGGTCATCGCGGACGGAGTCAGCGGTTGGGGCGAAGTCACCACTATAGAAGCTCCTTCCTACAATTCAGAGACTACCGATACGGCCTGGCACATCATTTCAGACTTCATCGCGCCCTTGCTGGTAGGCAAGGACTTGCCCAATGGGACGGATGTGCCCCAACTTCTGGCCGCGATTCGTGGCCATCAGATGGCCAAGGCTGGCATAGAGAACGCGATCTGGGATGCCGAGGCTCAGCAAAAAGGAATCCCCCTTGCCACAATGCTGGGCGGAACCGCCGCGGAGATCGCGTGCGGCGTTTCTCTGGGTATCCGGGAAAGTCCGCTAGCCCTGGTCAAGAAAGTTGAAGAGGAGCTGAGCAGCGGATATCAACGCATCAAGCTGAAAATCAAACCGGGCAAGGACCTGGATTTCGTCGCCGCCGTCCGAAAACAGTTCCCTGCAATTTTGCTTTCGGTGGACGCTAACTCAGCTTACAGCCTCCTCGACACTGATCATCTGCGGCGATTTGACCAGTTCGCACTCCTCATGATCGAGCAACCGCTGGAATGGGACGACATTTACTCGCACGCGCAGCTTCAGGCGCGGATTCGCACCGCTATTTGTCTCGACGAATGCATTCAGAACGCGGGGCACGCAAATGCGGCAATCCAGTTGGGGGCATGCCGGATCATCAACATCAAGCTGGGACGTGTCGGTGGACATAGCGCCGCGCGCAACGTGCATGACGTTTGCCGCAAGCACTCAGTGCCGGTATGGTGCGGAGGTATGCTGGAATCCGGAATCGGACGCGCCCACAACATAGCCATGTCAACCTTGCCCGGCTTTGGTCTGCCCGGCGATGTCTCCGCCAGCCAGCGTTATTGGGACCAGGACATCATTGAACCCGAAGTTGAAGTAACACCGCACGGGACAATTCGGGTGCCAACTGCTCCGGGGCTAGGCTATTCGGTAAACCGTGATTTGATCGACCGCCTTAAAGTCAGAAGCAGGAATTGGAAGGCTGAAATTCAGGTCGGCGCTGAGTGATTCGAGACTTGATGCAACCAGCATGAAAATCGAGGTCATGGGGATGGGCAAACATTTCCGCGCAGTCACAGCACAATCGTTGTTCATGGTGTGCCTGGCAGCGAGTTCACTCTTTTCGCAAACGGCTACCAATTTCGAGCAACGTATCCAAACTATTGTCAGCCGCCCGGAATTCGCCCACTCCACCTTTGGGATTGAGTTCTATTCGCTGGATACGGGCAAACCGATCTATCAACTGAATCCCGACAAACTGCTGGTGCCAGGATCCACCACCAAGCTTCTGACTGAGGGCACTCTGCTCGAACTGCTCGGTGCTGACTACCGTTTTCACACTCGTGTGTACCGGACTGGCTCCGTAAAAAAAGGCACTCTCGACGGCGATCTCGTGCTCGTCGCTAGCGGCGATCCTAACCTTTCCGGCCGCATTCAGCCCGATGGCAGCTTAGGTTATGAAAACATGGACCACTCGTATGGCGGGCCTGATAGCCGAGGTCTGGGCGATCCGCTGCTCGTCATTAAACAACTGGCACAGCAGGTCGCGGATAAGGGAATCAAGCGCGTCAAAGGTCGGGTGATCATAGATGCGCGTCTCTTCCCGGAGGGTGAGCGGGAGTTGGGCACGAACGTTGTTCTTTCTCCCATCGTCGTGAATGACAACGTGGTCGACGTTATCGTAGGCCCCGGAGCCACGGAGGGCGCTCCGGTCCAATTGCAGATTTCGCCCAAGACTTCGTACGTGCAGGTGGCGAACGAGGCCAAGACCGGAAAAGCTGATTCGAAGCCGGATCTTAATTACACAGGAGAAAAGGTTAATCCAGACGGGACGCGGACGGCCACGCTCGGCGGCACCTTGCCGCTTGGTAAGGGATCGGAAATGGTGTCTTATCCAGTGCCCGAGCCAACTCAATTCGCGGCGACGGTTTTCACGGAGGCGCTCAGGGAAAAAGGTGTGGACATCAAACTCCGTGTCGTAGGTGGCGCGCCGGATTTCAAGGCGATTGCCGCCAGCTACAAGCCAGAGAATCTGGTCGGGGAGCACATCTCGCCGCCAATCAAGGAAGAAGTAAAGATCACGCTCAAAGTCAGTCAAAACCTACATGCCAGCCTGGGGCCGTTCCTACTGGGCGCATTGGTCGCGCACAAAGACAAGGAAATCGACCAGGCTGGTTTCGATTTGGAGCACGACTTCCTGAAGAAAGCCGGCCTCGACCTGACGAGTGCGTCGCAAACCGATGGAGCCGGCGGCAACGCGTTCTTCACACCAGATTTCGTGACACGCTACCTGGTCTTCATGTCCGGTGAGAGTAATTTCGCAGATTTCCGTCGTGGTCTGCCGATTATGGGACGCGACGGGACCCTCTCCAAAATTCAGATCAACTCACCAGCTGCTGGCCACGTCTATGCCAAGACCGGAACCTACGACGTCTACGATGCGCTGAATAAAAAGCTGCTGGTCACAGGCAAAGGTCTGGCTGGCTACATGGACACCGCCAAAGGAGAGCGGTTGGCGCTGGCGCTGTACGTGAACATGGTCGCTGTGCCCATGGACGATCCTGAAGCAGTCCAGAAGATTGCGGGTGAGGCTTTGGGAAAGATCGCGGCGGCGGCTTATGACGCGCCACCTGCGTTTGAAGCTCCGGTGCAGTCTACTTCTGCTTATGACGTGATAATCAAAAACGGGCGGATCATGGATGGGTCGGGCAATCCGTGGGTCTCGGGCGACATCGCCATTCGCGGTGATCGCATTGCTGCTATCGGCAAGCTGGACGACGCGCAAGCCAAACGCATCATCGACGCTTCCGGCCTCGTGGTCTCGCCCGGCTTCATTGACATGCTGGGGCAGTCTGAACTGGATCTCCTGATCGACAACCGTTCGTTGAGCAAACTTTCACAGGGGATCACGACAGAAATTACAGGCGAGGGAGCTTCCGTAGCTCCGCAAAACGCTCTCACGCTGGCTCAGCTTCAACCCGGGCTTGACCAGTACCACTTGAAAGTCGATTGGAGCACGCTGGACGAGTATTTCAAGCGGCTGGAGAAAACCGGCACGCCTCTGAACATCGGAACCTATGTTGGCGCGGCACAGGTGCGTGAAGCGGTGCTCGGAGATGCCGATCGGGCGCCCACACCTGAAGAACTCGAGAAAATGGAAGCGCTCACCGCACAAGCTATGCGGGATGGCGCGTTCGGGATCTCGACTGCTCTCATCTATCCTCCGGGTCACTACGCAAAAACCGATGAGCTGATCGAACTGGCAAAAGTCGCCGCGCAACACGGTGGAATTTACGGCACTCACATGCGCAGCGAAGGCCAGAGCGAAGTTGCCGCAATTGAGGAAGCCCTCCGCATCGGGCGTGAAGCTCACTTGCCGGTCGAGATTTTTCATCTGAAAGTGAGCGGCAAATCGCGCTGGGGCTCGATGCCCAAAATTGTAGCGATGATTCAGGCTGCACGCGACAAAGGACAAGACGTTTCTGCCAACATGTACCCCTACGTTGCCGGTGGCACGGCGTTAGCCTCCAGCTTGCCACCGTGGGTTGCAGAGGGAGGCACGAACAAGTTGCTCGCTCGCCTTCAGGACCACACGATACGGACAAAGATTAAGCAAGAAATGGCCGGCGATCATCCCAACTGGGAGAACCTCTACTTTGACAGCGGTGGGCCAAGCGGAGTTCTGGTGTCAGGTATCGTGAATCCTGACTTGAAGAAGTTCGACGGTAAGACCATCGCTCAAATCGCAGCTGCGCAGAAGAAGCCTCCACTCGACGCGTTATTTGACATGGTCCTCGCGGATAAGGCGCAGACCGGAGCACTCTACTTTATTGCTGACGAAAATGATCTGCGTTACGGATTGAAACAGCCGTGGACCAGCTTGTGCCTGGATGCGAGCGAACTGTCGCTTGATGGCCCACTGTTTGAACCCCATTCTCATCCGCGCGCCTTCGGCGCGATGCCGAGATTCGTGGGCCACTACGTTCGCGATGGGCATCTGCTTCCTTTAGAACAAGCCATTCGCAAGATGACTTCTTTGCCGGCGCAACGCGAACGTCTGCGTAATCGAGGACTGCTGAAGGAAAGCTACTTCGCCGATATCACGATTTTTGATCCGGCCAACATTCGGGACAAAGCCACATATGAGGAGCCGACACAGCTGTCAGAGGGTGTGAAATACGTTTTCGTAAATGGCCAACTTGAATTCGAAGGCGACCACTTGACCGGGGCCAAGGCTGGTCGGGTACTCCGTGGACCTGGGTGGAACCTGGAAAACTGAGCCCCGGATCAAGAACACTCCATTGATCGTCGCTCAAATCTCGCGCAGCATGACGCATATCCACATTGCCAGCGTGAACACGACGGGCGGAGAGTTTGAACTGGGCTAGGTCCGCCCGCTGTTTCCGACGGGCTATACCGCACCACTTGGGAACCCTTATAACGTGACCCCAGACGGCCAGCGTTTCATCTTCGCCACACTTTCCAGGAAGTGTTCCCACACCCCTCGTCCCGGTCGCAAACTGGAGCGCACCTGAAGAAGTAGTCACAGCTCTGGTGCTCAACCCCAACGCTCGCACAGGTAAGCAGGTGCCCTCGCAAGATTGCGATCATGCCTGAGTTACGGGCAACTCTGACGTAACGAGATTAGGTAAGGGTTGCGGACCACTCGTCCAGAATCGTCGGGATCCGAGGGTCGTGACACGACTGCAGGAATGGAGGGGCAGCCCCGCAAGTGCTGGGCGAGTCTGCGGTCTGTGTGCCGGACCAAGGTTGCTGAAGAAAGCTGCGGTCATCCTTCCTGTTTCCTCGGTCAATGTGACCTGCCCGGAGGAGGTCGGGGGGCTATGGAATTGGCTGGGAGTTCTGCCTTACTACAACGATTCCTCTGTCACGGCTCCACCGGCCGCTGCGCTTCATCTGGTAGAGATCGCGATCGGCCGCTTCCAATAGACTCTCAATCGTCTCGCCATCGCTCGGATAGGCGCTGATTCCAATGCCCACTGCAAGCGGCGGTTCTTCCTGGTCCGCGGCCAGTCGCTCCGAGACGCGCCTGGCCACTTGTCTGGCTGCCGTTCCATCCGTGTCGAGCAAAAGCATGGAAAACTCATCTCCACCGAACCGCGCCGCTGTATCAATGTTCCGGCCGCAACTCTGCAGAACCGCACTTAGGCGGCTCAGCGCCCGGTTGCCTACCAAGTGCCCGTGACGGTCGTTAATCTGCTTCATGCCATCCAGGTCGAGCAGCAAGACAGCAAACGGGCTCCCGGTTCGCTGCGACCGCTTAATCTCTTCCGTCAGAACTTCCATGAAACGGCGGTAATTAGCTAGGCTCGTGACCGGGTCGGTTGCGGCTAGTTGCTGGAGCTTTTCCTCAATTTCCTTGCGTTCTGAAACGAGAGCCGCTAGGGCTAGACCTATCACCGCCGAGACGCTCACATACACCTGTAATAGTACAAGAGACTCATTCTTGGTACCCCTTACAAACGGACCGAATCCGGCGAGTGTGCCCGAGATTGCAATTCCAGCAATCACGAAGACGGCCGTCGCTGTCTCGCGTGGGCTAAACCTGAATGCCGCCCAGATCAGGAAGGGGATGCAGAGAAACTCCAAGGGATAGTTCCTGATGCTAGACGGAAAGAACCCACCGAACACGTTCTGGCCGATGAGGAATATGCTCGTGAGCAAAATGACAGCCTCTGCAAGCTGCGCTCGGTTCCATCGAAAACGTGGATCCCGGAGCCAGAGAACAAGTAATGGAGTGATGACAAGGGCGCCTCCCGCATCGCCTAGCCACCAAGTCGACCAGATCGGCCCATACTCGGACCACCTTGCCAAACCGCCGAGACAAAGGCTGGTGACGCCGAGCGTGGCACTGATCGCTGTACTCACAAGACCTGCGAGAGCCGCGAACCTGAAGATATCCTGCGCCCGACTGAAAGCTTTGTGGCCGTGGGCAAACCGATTCACCAGGTAGCAACCTGCCAGCGCTTCGAGAGTATTTCCCATAGCGATACCGACGGAGGTTGCCACCGAGCCCGCAGTTGTGATGTTTACCAAGAATGCGCCAAAGAAGACGCCGGGCCAAACCTGATACCCCAGAACCAGTAAGGCCGCAAGTGCAATTCCAGCGGGAGGCCACACGGCGGTTGCGCTCGGATTCACAAACGCCAGTCGCAGTCCTAGCTTACCTGCAATCAAGTAGATGACAGCCAGGAGCACGAGGAGAGCTAGTTTCCGGAGAGACCGTGAACTATTCATTGCATGTTGCCGCTCGCGGTTCGAGTGGAGATATGATTTCAGGAACACTCGCCTTTCCGGTCCAGACTACCAAGCTCGACGCGCGGAAATAATTAGGCTTGATTTTCGAAACAGTCAAAGCGGCACGCCGCTTAAGGAGAGCACCACCGAGTCTCATCTTTCCAACACACAGCCTGTCCATAGCGAATAGGTAAACACGAACGCAGTGCACCATTTGTGACATGGGGATTTCGCAAGAGGACTCCCATGGTGTACTCGATCATGCAAGAGCCGAGTTCTCTATGCGGTCTTGCCGGTACTACCTCTTTCCACGTCAGTCTCGTTCAACAGTGCGCGGACCTTGCGCGCCAATTCAATTGGAAGAAATGGCTTTTCCAGGTAACCAGCGTCTTGCGGGAGGTGCGCTGTCCGGCCGATTGTGTCTTCCGCGTAGCCAGAGATGAACAAGAACCGCATATCTGGCCGCAGCAAAGTTGCTTTTTTCCTCAACTCCAGTCCATTCAGCTTAGGCATCATGATATCGCTGACCACAAGGTCAATCTCGCCGGGATTGTTCTCCAAAATCCGGATCGCCTCAGTGCCGTCCTCCGCCGCAAGTACGGTGTAGCCGCGTTTCTCCAAAGACACGGAAATCAATCTGCGCAAGGCTGGTTCGTCCTCGACTACGAGCACCGTTTCGGTGCCGGAGAGGATCTCGGTTTCCAACGGTGGCGTCTCATCTTCTACCTTCAGTTCGGTCACTGCCGTCGGAGGCAGGTAAATGCGGAACCTGCTGCCCTCTCGCAAGGCGCTCTCAACGGTGATGTGCCCCCCGCTCTGCCGTACGATGCCGTAAACCGTCGACAGCCCCAGTCCCGTCCCTTTGCCCTTCTGTTTGGTGGTAAAGAAAGGCTCGAAGATTCGGGCCTGGGTTTGTTCATCTATGCCAGAGCCGTTGTCGCTCACCGCCAGCATCACGTAGCGTCCGGGCCGCACCTCGATGTGGCGACCGGCGTATTCCTCATCCAGTTCCACGTTGGCCGTTTCAATCACCACTTTCCCGCCCTGCGGCATGGCGTCGCGAGCGTTCACCACCAGGTTGATGAGGATTTGCTGGATCTGTGCAGGGTCTACTTTGACCTGTTGCAGGTTCGGCTCCAGAACCGGAACCAGGTCGATGTTCCCGGGGATGAGGCGGCGCAGTAGCTTGTGTGTCTCCCACACCACGGCATTGACGTCTAGAACTTTTGGCTCGAGCACCTGCCGCCGGCTGAGGGCCAGCAGTTGTCGCGTCAGTGAAGCGGTCCTCTGAGTAGCCGCCTTGATCTCAGCCACGTTCCGGCGCAGCCCTTCAGTTGTGCCGGCTTCTTCCAACAACAATTCGCTGTATCCCAGGACGATTCCAAGATAATTGTTGAACTCGTGGGCCATCCCGCCAGCCAATTGCCCCACCGCTTCGATCTTCTGCGCCTGGCGCAACTGCTCTTCCAGAGCCCGCCGTTCGGTGACGTCTTCGGCGATCACCTCGAGCCCAGCAGGCCTCTGGTGCTCGCTGCCTAAAACCCGGCCGCTCAGCCGTACCGTGATCAGACGCTGATCCCGCCGCTTCCACTGCACTTCTTCTTCAATCTCCGCGGTCACCTGCCACTTGTGCAACAGACGCAGTCCTTCTTCGGGTTCGGCGAAAACATCCTGGGACACGCTCAGTTTCAGAACCTCTTCCGTTGAGCTGTAACCCAGCATGGCCACCAGGGCAGGATTCACATCCAGGAAGCGACCGTCCAGAGTGCCTCGGTAGATGCCGTGGACCGCGCCTTCGAAGACCGACCGGTGGTGAGTTTCCGATATCTTCAGTGCTGCTTCGGCCTGTACGCGCTCGGTGATGTCACGGACATTGCACTGAACCACCTGGGTTCCATCAACCGGGTAGACGTTGCTTACAAACTCCACGTTAATTCGCCGACCGTCTTTGGTTTCAAGCGGCAAATCCTCGTAGCGGATAACCCCCTTCGTTTGGAGCGCACTAAAAGCGGACCGGGAGGCGGGAATATCCTTAAACGGGCCGATTTCCCAGAGTTTCTTGCCCACGAACTCACTGTGCGTATAGCCCAACATCTCAATCAAAAATGGGTTCACGTCGGCGATCTGCCCAGTCTTGAAATCGAGAATCAATATTCCATCTTTGGCGGTTTCAAAGAGCCGCCGGTAGCGAGTCTCGGAGTCTTCCAGCGCCTGTTGCGCTTTATTGTGTGCCGTCTCAGCGGACTTCTGCTGCGAGATGTCTACCAGTGTGCCTTCGATCATGGCCGGTGTCCCGCCCCGCCCCGGCACTGTCTCGACGTTCTCCAGCACCCACACCGAACTGCCGTCCTTGCGACGCAACCGCGAAGCGAAATTGGTCAGGGAGCCGAGAGTCAGGCATTGTTCCAGAAACTCCTGCCGTTCGCTGGGGGAAAAGTAGAACTCCAAGGCATGGCAGGCTAGTAGCTCCTCCCGCGACACATAACCCATGATCCGCACAAACGCCGGATTGCAGTCGAGCAATTGACCGTCCAGGGTAGTACGGTAAAATCCCACCACGCTTGATTCGAAGAACCGCCGGTAGCGCTCATACGAATCCCTTTCGGGATTCGATCCCAAATCGCGCCGGTCTTCCAGATGCGCCATCACCTGCCGCGCCAGGGCCCACAGGATGCGCGTCTGCACTCCGGTCAGGGCCCGCGGAACATAATCCATCACTGACAGCGTTCCCAGCGCGTATCCCTCGGGCGTCAGCAAGGGGGCCCCGGCGTAGAAACGGACCCCCGCCTGCGTGGCCAGCTGATTCCTGACGAAACGTTCGTCTTTCAGGGTGTCAGAAACGATAAGTACATCGGGTTGCGTGATGGTGTGGGTACCGAAGGAGATTTCCCTCGGGATCTCGCTCAAGTCCCACCCGACTCTCGACTTGAACCATTCTCTGCCAGCGTCGATGAGGCCAACTAACCCGATGGGTGTGCCACAGATATAGGTGGCAACGCGAACAAGATCGTCGAAACGCTCCTCCGGAGGAGTATCCAGTATCCGATAATTCCAGAGAACTCGCGACCTCCCGGCTTCGTTCCCGGGCAGAGGCGACTGCATACGGCGTCCTCGAATGCCCACTCAATTACGATTAGGCCTTTTTCTAATTCTTATAGCCTTGCTTCGGGCTTGCCGCTATTAACCACTGAGGTGCCGTCATACTCCGTGACTGATTGTGTTACGTTTTGTGACTGCGACGCAAATTGTCTGAAATTCGGACAAAATCCGGCCGGAAGCGCAAGTCTCCTGCAACGCTTCAGTGTTCGGCTTCTGGGAAGTTTAGCGACACCGTTTGGAAGATTCCTCCCGTATCACGGGCTATCCGGAAACAATGCGATAAACAGCTTCGACAGCCGCGCGGCGACATCGAAAGACGCAAGATCAGTGCGGGAACATTACCTCGGATTCCACGCCCGCGTAGTTATAGTTCTCTCCATAGACATCACGGAAAATCTTGAAGGCCAGGTTGCCGGTGCAATGGGCGGGAGCCACACGCCGAACCCCGAGCTCGTCCTTCATTTGCCGCGCGAGCTTCGAAATATAGTCTTCGTCGTATGGAAACAGGTGGAATCCGCCTTCGACTAGTTCGATGGGGCTGCCAAGATACTGTTTGGTCGCACGGATAATCTCTTCGACTTTGCTGTGCGAGCAGCCCGTGATCAGAACCACGCCTTTTTCAGTCTTCAGCGCCAGCGACAATTCCGGGAAGCCCGCGAGGTCGGGATGTCCGGGCTCGTTCGGCGGGTAGGCGCTGAAGTCTCCCATCATGACCGAGCGGGTGACGATGAGGTAGACGCCGGGAGCGATCTCCCGGCTGGCCCCCACAAACTCGGCGTTGGCCCCGTGAAAGCGCTCGCCGGGCTTGTAGTCGATGAAATTGACGCCGCCGCCAAAATACAACTGTTCGGGTCGCAGGCCGACTAGGGACTCTTTGGTGTCCTTGGAAAATGTGAAGCGGAATGGCGCGCCCAGCGCTTCATCGGCGGGCAAATAAGCCTTCACTTGTGGCTTGACTTTCAGCATGTAGTCAAAACCAGAGATGTGGTCGTAGTGGCGGTGCGAGAGCACGGCGATATCCACCTGTTTCAGGTCCACACCCAGCGCCTTGACATTGTGCTCGAAGCCATCGGCACTATTGCCGGTATCAAAAAGAATGGTTTTGCCGTTGTACCGGACGAACGCCGAGAAACCCCAGTCGAGAATCGTGCCTCGCTTCTGGTAGCCGAAAGCGTCGTAGAGATTCAGAATAGAGTTCTGATCGGGGGTGGGCAGTTGGCCGGCTGGATTCTGCGTCAACAACAAGAGCGGGTAACAGACGAGCAACAGGGCGACCGCTCGCGAGATGTCTCTCATGGCGACCTCCGCAAAATCGCTGCCAATTCTATCAGCGGATTGGACGAGGGCGGCCCGAAACCTTGGCGATTGTTGCTGAGTGTCGGGCAAACAGGAAGGAACCAAATTACTTCTTGCTTGCCGACAAACCACGAACTTGGTTTCTTTTCTTCATCGCACGCACGTTTATTGGTACTAATCTGTAGGCTCACGCCGCGCGGTCACGTGAATCGGCTCAGGCTGGGGCCCGAGCTTTGCCGCGATCCCAAAGGGGCCAAGACCGCTTCCGCGCCGCCTGGAGC
>Ga0209802_1001402_pt1 | contig 17967 bp, 18 predicted proteins | sample GraSoiAngelo_129_FD_185886 | JGI IMG/M metagenome (GOLD analysis project Ga0209802, IMG submission 185886) | Grasslands soil microbial communities from the Angelo Coastal Reserve, California, USA - 14_0927_12_40cm (SPAdes) (version 2) | ecosystem: Environmental > Terrestrial > Soil > Grasslands ... | reverse complement strand
CTTGCGGTGCGAATCAAGTACCAAGCACAAGGGTCCGACTATCGACCGACAGAACCGCCGAAGGCGGATCTAGAAATTCCGTGACGGAAAACCCGTATGGCCACGTCCGCTGGAGGGCTGGTCGAATCCGTCCGTGGGACGACGCATATCAGAGCGAAATCGTCAGCGCTACGATCATTGCGCTTGGGTTCGCGTTACGGAAACCCCGGCCCACCGCGGCTCGAGCTCGGTCAAAACCTCGTTAGGACCGTAACTCCAGGTACTGAATCCCCGAGTGGCGCATGAATCTCGAACCTTTCTGGGCAAGCATGGCCGCTGTCGCCGTCCGCGCCGACTCCACCACGTCGTCGATGTGCTGGCGCTTCATCTCCCAGGTTGCGGTCGGCGCGGTGATCGGGCACAGGACGGTGATGCGGGCGCGTTCACGTAGGCGGTCGTAGTCGCTGAGCATCTGGTGGTGGAGCGCGAGCTGCAGGGTCCGGGCGATCAACTCCGCCCACGTGCTGGGCGCCTGCTCGTTCTCACCGCCGGCCATCAGGCTGACGGCGAGGATCTCTTTCGCCCCGTCACCGATGGCGACGTCGAGCGGCGTGTTGTCGACGATCCCGCCGTCCATGTGCTCGCGCCCCTCGATCCGCACCGAGGGAAACACGCCCGGGATCGCGGTCGAGGCCAGTAGCGCCGGCGTCAGAGCCCCGGCCCGGAAGACGGCCGGCTTTCCCGCATTCAGGTCCGTGGCGACGATCGCAAGGGGCACCCGCATCTGCTCGAACGTGGTGATGCCCGTCAGCGCCTGCGCACGCTCGACCAGCCGGCGCACGTTCTCCTGGGGCAGGGCGCTGAGCTGGCCGCGCCGAAGCCCCGAGAGGATGACGCCGAGCGGGTGTGCGCGAAAAACCTCGAGGGCCTGCCGTGACATCCATAGCTCGCGCAGCATCATCACCCCGGCCTGCGACGGATAGGCGGCGATGCAGCTGCCGTTCAGGGCGCCAACGCTGACGCCCACCAGCGCCGCGGGCGGATCCACACCCGCCTCGAACAGCGCCTGCAGCACCCCGACCTGGGCGGCGCCGCGAGCGCCGCCCCCGCCCAGCACCCACGTGCGCCGAGCGGGTCGAAAGATTGGCTAGGTCCCCTCTTCCCAGGACGTCAGGTAGCGCTGCTGCTCTTCGGTCAGGGTGTCGATCGCGATCCCCATTGCTTTCAGCTTCAGCCGAGCAACCTCCCTGTCGATATCGTCGGGAACGTCGTAGACCCGACGCTCGAGCTTGCTGGCGTTGGCGTTCACATACTCGGCGCAAAGCGCCTGGTTGGCGAAGCTCATGTCCATGACGGCGGCAGGGTGTCCCTCGGCGCCGGCGAGGTTGATCAGCCGGCCCTCGCCGAGCACATGCAGCCGCCGGCCGTCCTGGAGCTTGTACTCCTGCACCGACGGCCGCACCTGGCGCACCCCGGTGGCCAGCTGATCGAGCGCCTTGAGGTTGATCTCCGAGTTGAAATGTCCGGAGTTGGCGAGGATCGCTCCGTCCTTCATGACCTCGAAATGCTTGCGGTCGAGGACGTTGACGTCGCCCGTGACGGTGACGAAGATGTCGCCCGAACGCGCGGCTTCATCCATCTTCAGCACCCGGAAACCGTCCATCGCAGCCTCGAGAGCCTTTACGGGTTCGACCTCGGTGATCACGACATCCGCGCCGTGGCCCTTGGCTCTCGACGCCAGCCCGCGCCCCACCCATCCGTAGCCCGCGATGACAAACGTCTTCCCCGCGAGCAGGACGTTGGTGGACCGGATGATGCCGTCGATGGTCGACTGGCCGGTCCCATACCGGTTGTCGAACATGTGCTTCGTGTCGGCTTCGTTGACCGCGACGATCGGATAGCGCAGTACGCCGCGGTCGGCCATGGCGCGGAGCCGGATCACACCGGTGGTGGTCTCCTCTGTGCCTCCGATCACGTCGGCGATCTGGTCCTGCCGCGATTTGTGGAGGACCGAGACGAGGTCGGCCCCGTCGTCCATGGTCAGCTGCGGGCGGTGGTCGAGGGCCGCCTCGATGTGCTGGTAGTAGGTGTCGTTGTCCTCGCCCCTGATGGCGTAAGTCTTGATTGCGTGCTGTGACGCCAGGGCCGCGGCCACCGCGTCGTTGGTAGACAGCGGGTTCGAAGCGCACAGAACAACGTCCGCGCCTCCGGCTTTCAGGGTCAGCATGAGGTTGGCCGTCTCGCTCGTGACGTGGAGACATGCGCCGAGCCTCAAGCCCTTCAACGGCTGCTCTTTCTGGAAGCGCTGCCGGATGAGCGTGAGCACCGGCATCTCCCTGGCCGCCCAGTCGATCAGGTCCTGACCCTGCGCGGCTAGATTCAAATCTTTGACGTCGTTGACTTTAGCGCTGACTTTCAACAGTCTCTCTACTCCTCAATAAACCAGCTCACTCACAACCTCGAGCCCTTCAAGGCGTTGGCGTCCTTTCAGAAAGCTGAGCTCGATCAACACGTGCACGCCAAGGACGATCCCCCCGAGCTTCCTGATGAGCTCGGTCGCGGCGGCGGCCGTGCCGCCGGTGGCAAGCACATCATCCACGATCAGCACGGTCTGACCGGGCCGGACCGCATCCTCGTGGATCTGCAGCCGGTCGGTTCCGTATTCGAGCTGATAGTCCTGGCTCACCGTCTTCCAGGGCAGCTTGCCTGGCTTCCGGATGGGCACGAAGCCGGCGCTGAGGCCCAGGGCGACAGCGCCGCCGGGGATGAATCCACGTGCCTCGATGGCGGTGACGATGTCAGGCGGGCGGTCGACCCAGTGGCTGCAGACTTTCTCGACTACTGCCTTGAAGATCTTCTTTTCAGCGAGCAGGGGCGTGATGTCCTTGAAGATGATCCCCGGCTGCGGGAAATCGGGGACGTCGCGGATCAGTTTCCGCAGGGTCTCGTCAGAGATCACGTTCCTGGCACCACTCGACGGAAGTATTCCAGGGTCCGGCTGAGGCCGTCCTCGAGCGCCACCTCAGGCTGCCATGCGAGCAGCTTGCGGGCGCGCGTGATGTCTGGGCGGCGCTGCTTGGGATCGTCGACCGGCAGCGGCCGGAACTGAATCGGGCTCGAGGAACCCGACAGCCGAACGATGATCTGTGCCAGCTCCAGCACCGTCACCTCTTCGGGATTGCCGAGATTTACCGGCTGGTCGTCCCCCTTCTCGATCGCGGCGAGAATGCCGCGGACCAGGTCGGACACGTAGCAGAGGCTGCGCGTCTGCGAGCCGTCGCCGTAAACCGTGAGCGGCTCGCCCCGGACGGCCTGCGCCATGAAGTTGGGCACCGCCCGGCCGTCGAGAACCTGCATGCGTGGCCCGTGAGTGTTGAAGATCCGGATGATGCGGGTATCGACGCCGTGGGCGCGGTGATACGCCATCGCGAAAGCCTCGGCGCATCGCTTCGCCTCGTCATAGCAGCCGCGAGGCCCGATCGGGTTGACGTTGCCCCAGTACGACTCCGGCTGCGGATGCACGAGCGGGTCGCCATAGACCTCGGATGTGGATGCGAGCAGGAAGGTCGCCCCCTTGGCGCGCGCCAGGCCGAGCATGTTCATAGTTCCGAGTGTGCCGACTTTCAACGTGTGGATCGGATTAGCGTCGTACTGCGGCGGGGACGCCGGAGAGGCGAAATGGAGGACGAAGCGAACCTCGTCCTCCACGTCGATTCGTTCGTTGACGTTTGCCTGCCGGAACTCGAAATCAGGATGCTCGGCGAGCGGGTACAGGTTGTCGCGCGAGCCGGTGATGAAGTTGTCGAGCGCCAGCACGCGCATGCCGCGTGTAAGGAGCGCCTCGCACAGGTGGGACCCGATGAAACCGGCGCCGCCCGAAACCACCACGCGCGGCTTGGAGCTAGTCGCGGCCGATACCTCGATAGGTGAAGCCAAGACCGCGCATGACGACGGGATCGTAGATGTTGCGTCCATCCACAATCACCAGCCGGCGCATCGTCGATTTCAATCGCGCGAGGTCGAGATGGCGGAACTCGTTCCACTCGGTGACCACCACCAGCGCGTCGGCGCCGGCCGCCGCGGCGTACGCGTCGCGCGCGTACTCGACCTGGGGCAGCACGACGCGCGCGCCGTCCATGGCGGCCGGATCATAGGCCCGCACGTGAGCCCCCGCTGCGACCAGAACACGCGCGATATCGAGGCTCGGCGCGTCACGTAGGTCGTCCGTGTTGGGCTTGAAAGCGAGGCCGAGAAGCCCGACCGTCCGTTCGTTTAGCCCGTCCAACGCGTCCCGCAGCTTGTCGATCACCAGCATGCGCTGGTCGCGGTTGATGTCCATGACCGCATGAAGCAGCTCGGGGTGGTAGTCGAAACGCTGAGCCAAGGCCGCCAGCGCCTTCACGTCCTTGCCAAAACAACTGCCGCCGTAGCCAATCCCGACATCGAGGTAGCTCGGACCGATTCGCTTGTCGAGGCCCATCCCCTCGGCGACCAGCTTGGCGTCAGCACCTACACGTTCGGAGATTCGGGCAATCTCGTTGATGAACGAGATACGCGCGGCGAGAAATGCATTCGACGCGTACTTGACCATCTCGGCCGTGTAGATGTTCGGCGTGATGAGGATGGGCGCCTGCAGAGGCTCGTAGAGCTGCGCGACCTTCTCCGCGGCGCCGCGGTCGTGACTCCCGATCACGACGCGGTCGGGATGCATGAAGTCCTGGATGGCGGATCCTTCACGCAGGAACTCCGGGTTCGACACCACGTCGGCCCGGTACCTCGTGTTTCGCTCCCCGATCACGCGCGAAACCATGTCGCCGGTGAGCGGCGGCACCGTCGATTTATTGACGACGATGAGCGGACCGTCCATCGATTCGGCGATCGACCCCGCGGCCGATTCCACAAACGAGAGATCGGCCTCGCCGCCCTCGCCCTCGGGCGTGCTGACCGCGATGATCGCGTACTCCGCGCTGTGCAGCGCCTCCGGATAGGACGTCGTGAACGTGAGGCGCTTCGCCTTCGCATTGCGTTCGATCAGCTCACTCAAGCCGGGCTCATAGAAAGGAACGCGGTTGCGAAGCAGCTGTGCAATCCGCTCGCGGTTGATGTCGATCACGATGACGTCGTTGCCTAGATCGGCAAGACACGCACCCGTGGTGAGCCCTACGTAGCCCGCGCCGACGACGGCCACTCTTGACATCTCGCGCGGATTATCTCAGCGCGCCGCGGGCCAAGGCCGACTCGTAGGCGGCGATGGTCTGCCGTGCTGTCCGGCGCCAGCCGAAGGCTTTGGCGCGTTCGAAACCCGACCGCCGAGCCCGCTCAGGAGCCAGCGCCAATGCCGCAGCCGCCCGCCCAAGCGCCTCGGCGTCCCCGTCAGGCACCAGCTCGCCCGCGTCGTCCACGACTTCGGGAATGCTCGAATTCCTGAACGCCGCCACCGGGCAGCCACATGACATCGCCTCCAGGCATGGCAGCCCGAATCCCTCGTAACGGCTGGGGAACAGCAGGCAGCCGGCCGCCGCATAGAGGTCGGCGAGCTCGCCGTCGGCGACGTGGCCGAGCCTGTGCGCGGCGCCCATGTTCGGAGGGGCCTGCGGCCCCGGCTCACCGGCGATCACCAGCTCCAGGTCCTGGGTCGACGCGCATGCGGCCCGCCACGCGCGCAGCAGCGCGGCAGGGTCCTTCCTTGCATCCAGCGCACCGACGAACAGGAGGTAGCCGGGCTTCAGACCCCAGCGCCTTCGCACGCGGTCAGGCGCTCCCGGCCTCGCCTTGAACTCGTCCCCGGCCGCCTCGTGAACGATCTGGATCCGCTTGCGATCGACGCCGCTAAGGCGGACGGCGTCGTCGGCGGTCGCCTTCGAAACGGCGAGGACCACGTCCGCCCGCCTGAGAAATCGCCGGCCGAGCCAGAAGCGAAATCGCTCGCCGCGCATTCGTGGACCGCCCCAAGCCCACGGGATGAGGTCGTGCAGCGTCACGACCAGCGGCACCGGTGACCGCCCGGGCAGCTTGAGGTCGATGGCGTGGTAGACGTCCGGGGCGATTCGGGCCAGGTCGGAGCCCAGCACGACCGCCTCTTCGTACGCGGCAAGGTGGCCACGATAGCGGCGCCTCGACGAGGCCAGCCGGTATTCGCCGACCGGTAGCGGCGGGACCGGCAGGTCGGAGTCGAGGAGCAGCGTCAGGTTGCGATCGAAGCCCTCTTCGATCAGCCCATGCAGGATGCCGCTCGCGTAGGAGCCCACGCCCCGCTTCGCGCTCGGCCCCTGCAGAGGACGCATGTCGATGAGCACGCTTGGGCCGGATGCATCACGGCCGGCGCTTCTTGCAGTTTGCTTGGGGCTCAAGGTTGGGCCGAGGGCACGGGCCCAGCCATCATAATTTGGCGGCCATGGACCCCTTAGACGTTGTCGTTGTCGGCGGCTGCGGCCATGTAGGCCTGCCGCTCGCCCTGTCGCTTGCCGACAGCGGCTACCGGGTCGGCATCGACGACATCGACGCCGCCAAGATCGAGCAGGTCAAGTCGGGAAGTGTGCCCTTCCTCGAGACCGGCGCCGAGGAGCTGCTGAGGCGGCTGCTCCCCACCGGCCGCCTGGAATTCGCCGCCAACCCCTCGCTGCTCGAGCGCACGGACACCGTCATCCTGGTCATCGGCACACCGATCGACGAGTTCATGAACCCGTCTGTGCGCATCTTCGATCGCGTGATCGACGAGCTGATCCCGCACCTGCGCGACGGATCGCTGGTGGTCCTCCGGTCGACGGTGTACCCGAGCACCACCGAATCCGTGGAACGGCGGTTGCGGGCAGCCGGCGTCGACGTCGAGGTGGTCTTCTGCCCCGAGCGCATCGCCGAGGGTCACGCGCTGGAGGAGATCCGCAGCCTGCCTCAGCTGGTCGGGGCAACGACGGACAACGCTTTCGAGAAGGCGAGCAAGCTGTTCGAACGGCTGGGCGTCAAAGTGGTCCGCACGACGCCGCTGGAGGCGGAGCTGGCGAAGCTGCTCACGAACACCTGGCGCTACATGAAATTCGCGATCGCCAACCAGTTCTTCCAGATCGTCCACCGCTCCGGCCTCGACTACAACCGCGTGCTCGACGCCATCCGCCAGGACTATCCGCGCGCCGCCGATCTTCCCGGCCCCGGCTTCGCCGCCGGCCCGTGCCTGCTCAAGGACACGATGCAGCTCTCGGCGTTCACGCCCGACCACTTTCCGATGGGCCAGGCGGCGATGCAGGTCAACGAGGGCCTGCCGAACTACATCGTCGACACCCTCAACTCGAGGCGCCCCCTTTCTGGCCGCACGGTGGGCATTCTCGGCATGGCTTTCAAAGGCGAGTCGGACGACCCCCGGGCCTCGCTCAGCTACAAGCTGAGAAAGCTGGCCGCTTTCAAGGGTGCACGCGTCCTTTGTACCGACCCGTACATCCATGACGAGTCGTTCGTGCCGTTGGACCGCGTGCTGAAGGAAGCCGAGCTGCTCGTCATCGCCGCCCCGCATCACGCCTACAAGCACCTCGACCTCAAAGACCGCGAGGTGGTCGACGTCTGGGGCGTGACCGGGCCGATCCGACTCTGAAAAGGTCCGGCGGGCATTCCGCACGTTTGCACCCAAACGTGCGTATCCACGACGCGAATTCCGCGCTTTTGGCGCCAAACGCGCGATATGAGAACGTCGCCCCGATGCGGCAGCCTTGAAGGTCCTCGTCACCGGGTCGGCTGGTTTCATCTGCGGATACCTGGTCGCAGAGCTGCTGCAGGCCGGGCACGAGGTCGTCGGCGTGGACAACTTCAGCAAGTACGGCCCGGTGCGCCGCGGCCATGACGACGATCCGGGCTTCCGGCTGGTCGAGGGCGATGCCAAGGACGCGAAGCTGCTGACGGAGCTGGCCATGGACTGCGACCACGTGGTCGCGGGGGCAGCCATGATCGGCGGCATCTCGTACTTCCATGAGTTCGCATACGACCTGCTGGCCGAGAACGAACGCATCTGCGCCGCCACGTTCGATGCGGCCATCGCCGCGCGCCGAAGCGGCCGGCTCGATCGGATCACGGTCATCTCCAGCAGCATGGTCTTCGAGTCGGCGGAGGTCTTTCCCACCCCTGAAGGCGCCCAGCTCAGCAGTCCCCCGCCGCGATCGACTTACGGGTTTCAAAAGCTGGCGGTCGAGTATTTCGCCCGTGGGGCCCACGAGCAGTACAGCCTCCCCTACACGATCGTCCGGCCATTCAACTGCGTCGGCATCGGCGAGCGGCGCGCCCTGCGCGACCGCGACATCATGAGCGGCAACGTCAAGCTCGCGATGAGCCACGTCGTGCCGGACCTGTGCCAGAAGGTGCTCAAGGGCCAGGACCCCCTCCACATCCTTGGCGACGGCAGCCAGGTGCGCCACTACACGTACGGCGGCGACCTCGCACGTGGCATCCGGCTGGCGATGGAGTCACCGCGCGCGGTCAACGAGGACTTCAACCTGTCGACCGCCCAGTCCACGACTGTGCGTGAGCTCGCCGAGGCGATATGGCGCAAGGTGCACGGCGACGGCCGTCCGCTGCGCCTCGTTTCGGACCCCGCCTACGAGCACGATGTCCAGCGACGAGTGCCTGACGTGCGCAAAGCGCGCGAGGTCCTCGGATTCGAAGCCACGACCACGCTCGACGGGATGCTTGACGAGGTCATCCCTTGGGTGCGGGACGAGATCGAGGCGGGAAGGATCTGACCGCGCCCGAGGCACCGGCGCTGACCGTGGTGGTCCCGGTCTACAACGAGGGCGAGAACGTCGTGCCGACCCTGCGCGGAGTCGTCGAGCGCACGCACACGCGCCCGCTCGAGGTCCTGGTCGTCTACGACTTCGACGCCGACACCACAGTGCCGGTCGTGAAGGGACTCCAGGCCGAGCTGCCCGAGCTGCGCCTCCATCGCAACGACGTCGGGCGCGGCGTGGTCAACGCTCTCAGGTCCGGATTGGCCGCGGCCGCGGCGCCGTTCGTGCTCGTCACGATGGGCGACGCCTCGGACGACCCCGGCGACATCGACGCGATGTATGCCCTGGCGCATGGGGGCGCCGACGTCGTGGCCGGGTCGCGGTACGTAAAGGGTGGTCACCAGGTCGGTGGCCCGCTCTTGAAGCGAACGATGTCTCGCATCGCGGGGCTGTCGCTGCATTGGCTCGGCGGCCTGCCCATTCACGACGCCACCAGCAACTACAGGTTGTATTCGAAACGGCTCCTGCAGCGGGTCACGATCGAGTCGACCGGCGGCTTCGAGCTCGGGCTCGAGCTGACTGTCAAAGCCTATGCCCTTGGGATGCGCCTCGCTGAGGTGCCGACGACATGGCGCGATCGGACAGCCGGCCAGAGCCGGTTCCAGCTGTGGAAGTGGCTGCCACGATACCTGCGCTGGTATTGGGTTGGAATCGGGGTCCGGTTCGGTAGGATGCCCGGATGACCCGCCTGGTCGCCTTCCTGATCGCCGCTTTCGCGCTGCTTCCGGCGACCGTGCTTGCCACCTCCAGCCCGTCGCCCGCGCTCAGCACCATCCTGGCGCCGCCGCCCAAGACCGACTACAAGGAGGCGAGCACGACAAATACGACGTTGCTCGAAGGCCAGTTCGACGCCAAGACATTCGTCACCAAGACAGGTGCATCCAACCCCGACGCGGTCCTGCAAACACTGAACCGAGAAGGGTTCGTCGACGGTTACTGGCGCACATGGGTCCAGTCGGGGACCCAGCACGTGATGATCGAAGTCGCCATAGCCTTCGGCGGCGGTGCCGGCGCCAAGAGGTGGCTGGGGGCAGCAGAGCTTGCTGCCAAGGCTGAGGCCAGCTATACGAAGTCGCTTTCCACAACGGGAATCGACAACTACTTCGGAGCCCACTACCTGTACCCGGTCAACCACAGCGTCGGCGAAGAGTTCGCCTTTGTAAAAGGCAACGACTATTTCGACCTCGTCTTCGTCTCTCCGAAGGACGACCTCGGCACGAGTGCACCGACCCAGGCGACCGCGCAGTACAAGTTCGCGCCGGACGCCACCATTCCGAAATCACAGTGGCCGGAGACGATTACAAATTCAAGTGCTTACCAGGCCGGATTTGTGGTCGGCCGCGTCCTCTTCTTCGTGCTGATCGCAGCGGTGATCCTGGCTGTGGCCGGTATCGTGATCTGGCTCGTCCGCCGCCGCCCCAGGTTGGTCGCGGCGGTGCCAGGCGCGATGCCGGGTGCTATGGCGGGCGCGATGCCAGTCGCCGCCGCCGCACCAAGCCCCCAGATGTCGCCCGACGGCGCTTTCTGGTGGGATGGGCAAACCTGGCGCGATGCGCAGCACGAGGTCCCGCCGACGGCGCAGCGATCGGCCGACGGCGCCTTCTGGTGGGACGGCCAGAAGTGGCGACCGGTGTCATAGCGGTCGAGCGCGGGGAGCGGCACCACATGATGTCGCGGGTCGTGCGACTTCTTGGCGCGCTGCCGGTGGCAGCCGCGGCTCTGTTGCCGATCACGGCCGCGGCCATTCCGATTCCGTCGCCGAGCCTCGCGCAGGTGCTGCTGCCCGCGCCGAGCGGCTACACGGAGGTGGGGGCTTCAGCGCCGTTCCACGGGCAGTTCAACAGCCAGGTCTACGCCGCAGGCTGGGGGCCAAAGGCTGCCGATGCGCAAAAGGCCCTGGACGAAAACGGCTTCGTCGACGCGTACGGAAGGGTCCTGGTCAATCAGCTGGACAAACACGGGCTGATCGAATATGTGGTTGCTTTCGCCGGCGGCAACGGCGCGAGGAGCTGGCTCTCGTATACCGAAGCCAGCGATAAGCTTGATCCCACCTTCCGGCACGCGGACACGATGTCCGGCATCGACCCATATTTCGGGCAGCACAGGGTCTACCCGAGCCACAACGTCGCGGACGCGTTTGATTTTGTGAAGGGCAACGACTACTTCGTCATTGGATTCCAGTCGACGAGGGATGACGTTTTGGCCCTGGCGACCAGTCGGGCGAAGAGCCAGTTCGATTCCGCGCCCGGTTCGACGATTCCGTCCGCGCAATGGCCCGAAAACGCAAGCACCACGCCTTCGGATACCCCCGCATTCGATGTTGGCAGACTGCTTGGCGAGGTGGCGATTTTGGCCGTGGTTTTCGGGGTGATTGCGGCGATCGTATTCCAGGTCATGAGGTCGCGACGCACAGCGACGGCTGCTGCAGGTCCCGCCTGGGCGCAACTCGATCCCTCTCGCGACGCCGCAGTCCCAGCAGCCGCGGTTGCGGCCATACCTGTGCAGATGTCACCGGACGGCGCGTTCTGGTGGGACGGCCAGACCTGGCGCGACGCTCAGCACGAGGTCCCGCCGGCGGCGCAGCGATCGGACGATGGCGCCTTCTGGTGGGACGGCCAGAAGTGGCGGGCGGTGTCTTAGCGGGGCTCGCGAATGTGCGCAGCCAGGTGACACCTCCGGTGAGCCGGCTCGTTTGCGCGCTGCTGGTCGCGGCCGGCGCCCTGCAGCCGATGACGGCCTTCGCCATCCCGATCCCATCGCCCAGCCTTTCGGACATCCTCCTGCCTCCGCCCAGCGACTACGCCGAGTCGGGCGCGAACGCACCATTTCATGGGAGCTTCACCAGCTCGGCCTACGCAACAGCCTGGGGGACGAAGGCGGCGGAAGCCCATACGGCGCTCGAAGCAGACGGCTTCGTCGAAGGCTACGGCTTCACGTGGATCAACCAGCTGGACAAGCGTGCATTGATCGAGTTCGTCGTCGCCTTCGCAGGTGGACAGGGAGCGAGAAACTGGCTCACATTCGCAGAAGCCGGCGACAAGGCTGACCCCACGTATCAACACGCGGACACAGCGAGTGGCATCGACCCGTATTACGGCGAGCACAACGCGTATCCCAGCCACGACGTCTCGGATGCCTTTGCCTTCGTCAAGGGCAATGACTTCTTCGTCATCGGTTTCGAATCAACGCAGGATGACGTCCTGAATCTGGCGCAGACCCGGGCGAATAACCAGTACAACGCCGCGCCGGATTCGACGATTCCGCGCGACCAGTGGCCCGAGAACGCCAAGGCCACGGCATCTCCAGGAAGCGCCGGATTCCCTGCCGGCGGCTATGTATTCGTGGCCGCGTTGCTGATCGGATTGCTGGCCGTGGTCGTCGTTTTCGCCAGGCAATCGCGGCAGCGCGGCGCGACCATGTCAGGCGATGTCCAGATGTCGCCCGACGGAGCGAGCTGGTGGGACGGCCAGAAATGGCACGATGCGCAGCAGGAGGTCCCGTTCATGGCGCGGAGATCTCCCGACGGCGCCTTCTGGTGGGACGGCCAGAAATGGCGGCCGGTGCCTCAGTAGGCGAGCGAATGCCCGAAATGGCGACCCGGACCGACGCTCAGGTGACGAGCGGGCGGTAATTCCTCTTGTAGTACTCCCAGTACTCGCCTGACTTCAGCGGACGCCACCAATCCTGGTGATCGACGTACCAGCGGACGGTGCGCTCGAGGCCTTCGGCCAGCGCGATTCGAGGCTCCCAACCAAGGCCGGTGATGCGGCCGACATCGAGCGCGTAGCGGTAGTCGTGGCCCGGGCGGTCAGCCACATATTCGATGAGGCTCTTGGGTTTGCGCATGATCTCGAGCACGGCGGCGGCGACATGATTGCCGTCGGTCTCCACGCCCGTCCCGATGTTGTACACGGGCTCGGACAAGGGCGCCTCGTACAGGACGAGGTCGATGGCGCGGCAGTGGTCCTCGACATGGACGTAGTCGCGCACCGCTGATCCATCGTTGTAGAGCGGAAGTGGCAGATCGTCGATCGCGTTCGTGATCAGCACCGGCACGAGCTTCTCGGGGTACTGGTACTGGCCGAACGTGTTGGAGCCACGCGTGACCAGCAGCGGCAGGCCGAAGCTCTCGGCGTACGCGCGCGCGATGTGCTCGCCGCCGGCCTTGCTGGCCGAGTAGGGGCTGCGCGGCTTGAGCGCGTCCTCCTCGCGCGAGCGCCCCTCCTTCACCTCGCCGTACACCTCATCAGTGCTCACGAGCAGGAACACCTTGTGCGAATGCTTGCGGGCCGACTCGCACAGCACCGCGGTTCCCTTCATATCGGTGTCGATGAATGCCAGCGGCTCCATGAGCGAGCGGTCGACGTGCGTCTCGGCGGCAAAGTTGACGATCGCGTCGACCTTCGCGGCGAGGGAGTCCACGAGCGTGGCGTCGCAGATGTCGCCGTGGACGAACCGATAGCCGGGTGCGCCATCGAACTCGGCCAGGTTCGCGAGGTTGCCGGCGTACGTGAGCTTGTCGAGGACCGTGATCTCGACCTCCGGCCGCGTGTGCCTTAGCAAACGCACGAAGTTCGAGCCGATGAAACCCGCGCCTCCCGCCACCAGGAGACGCGTTAAAGACCGTGTCACTTGATGGCGGGGCCCGCCGTCCAGTCGTAACCGATGGCGGGATCGTCGTGAGGGATGCGGCCCTCGTCGTCGGGCGCGTACACGCTCGACGTGACATAAAGGAGATGGGTCCGCTCCAGCGCCCGGCAGCCGTGGGCAACCCCTGGCGGAATCTTCAAACACATCGCACTTGCGTCTCCCATCACGAGCTCCATCAGGTGGCCCTTGGTCGGCGAGCCGTCGCGCGTGTCGTACAACGCCACCTTCAACGCGCCGATCGCATACCACCAGTCCGTCTGCCTTTGATGGATGTGCCAGGCCTTGGTCACGCCCGGGTGCATCAGCGAATGGCTCCACTGGCCAAAGTGCTCGAAGAAGCCGTCGGTCTCGCGGATCACCTCGCGAAAGAAGCCGCGGTCATCGGTGTGCGTGACCAGCTCCTTGAGGACGACTCCTTCGATGTTGCTCAACGGTCGCGATTCGCTCCATGGTTGCGCACGAAGTCGTTGACGGCGTAGTAAGCCTCGATCGACTCGCCGGCGTCGCCCCAGAAGCCATCCAGCACGTCGTACTCCATGAGCTCGCGTTCGACGTACCAGTTGTTGACATCGGTGATCTCGAGCTCGCCGCGTCCTGACGGCTTCAGGTTCGGCAGCACGTCCCAGACCGTCTGGTCGTAGAAGTAAGCGCCGGTGACCGCAAACTCGCTCGGGGGGTCGCTCGGCTTTTCCACGATGCGCTCGATGCGGCGGCTGCCGTTGAGCTTCGCCACGCCCAGGTGGCGCAGGTGCTCGCGGTCGGTCTCGCGTGACAGCACGACGCGCGCGCCGGCTGCCTGCGCCGCAAAAGCGTCCACACAGGGGCGCAGTGAGTGCCCGAAGATGTTGTCGGCGAGAAGGACCACCGTACGGTCGCCACCGGCGAAGCGCTCGGCCAGCCCCAGCGCCTCGGCGATGCCGCCGGGCTTGGACTGGTACGCATAGAACAGACGCGCGATGCCGAACTCCTCGCCGTCGCCCAGCAAGCGCAGGAACTCGCCCGCGTGAGTGCCGCCCGTGATCAGCATGATCTCCGACACCCCCGCCTTGACCAGCGCCTCGATGCCATGGCTGATCATCGGCCGGTCGTAGATCGGCAGCAGGTGCTTGTTCGTGATCTGGGTGAGCGGATGCAGGCGGCTGCCCGTTCCGCCCGCCAGGACTACGCCCTTCATCGCTGTCGGATTGTCCACCAATGGATGTCGGATAGGCTTGATGTCGATGGCCGAATCTCCCCCGGCGCCGCCGGGCCCTCAGGGACCTTCCAGCACGCCGGCTCCCGCCGCTCCGGCCGCCCAGGCGGCCCAACCGGCGCCAAGAGCCGCGGCCGTGCCCGCAGGGAAGTTCTCCGCCGATGGCTTCTGGTGGTGGGACGGCGCCGCCTGGAAGCCCGCCTACTCGCAGGACCGCCTATGGCGATGGAATGGCGCCTCCTGGGTTCCGGCCGCGGGTCCGCCACCGCGCTCGAGCCACACGGGCCTCATCGTCGGCATCAGCATCGGCGCCTTTCTGCTCGTGGTGGTCATCGTGGCGGTGATAGTGGCGGCCGTCCTGTACACGAGCGGTGCCCAGATCGCCAACGTCTTTTCGAACGTGGCCGCGGCCCTGGGCTCCCCCAGCCCCTAAGTCCGGGGCACGGGAGTGCATAAGGCCACAAGTTGTTGTGGCAGACTCCGCAGGTGCCCCGACCCGACAATTGGCCGCGAACGATCCTCCACGTCGACATCGACGCCTTCTACACGTCGGTGCACCAGCGCGACGACCCCAGGCTGCGAGGCGTTCCGGTGGCGGTGGCGGGGCGCTCCAAGCGCGCCGTGGTGATGGGCGCCTCGTACGAAGCACGCGCTTTCGGCGTCCGCTCCGCAATGCCTCTGCACGAGGCCCTTCAGCTCTGCCCGCAACTTGTCGTGATCAGCCCGGACGGACCCAGGTACCGCGAGGCCAGCCGGCTGATCCACCAGATCTTCAGGCGCTACACCTCACCGGAGCTGGTCGAGGGAGTCAGCCTCGACGAGGCCTACCTGGACGTCACCGCGCGCACCCGCCACGGCACCTCCAACGCCGAGGAGGTGGCGCGCCGGATCAAGTTTCAGATCCACACCGAGGTCGGGCTCACGGCATCGGTTGGCGCGGCCACTTCGAAGCTGGTGGCCAAAGTGGCCAGCGGCACGAGGAAGCCGGACGGCCTCGTCCTGGTGCCACCCGGCACGGAGGCGAACTTTCTGGCCCCCCTCCCCATCGGCGCCATTCCCGGCATCGGCCCCAAGACCGAGGAGCGGCTGCAGGCGATGGGCGTGCGCACCGTCGGCGAGCTGGCCGCATATGAGACGCAGCGATTGGTGCAGGCTCTCGGCGTCGGCGGCGCCGTCCTCCAGCGCATGGCTCAGGGCCGCGACCGCGCCCCGGTCGATGGCAGCAAGCCGGCGAAGACGATCTCGGCCGAGACCACATTCGAAAACGACGTCAGCGACCACGGCGAGCTCGAGAAGGCGCTGCGCGAGCTCACGGATCGGGTGGTCGAGCGACTCAAGGCCGACGACGTTCGCGCGCGCACGATCTACGTGAAGCTCAAGCTCCCGGACTTCAGGCTGGTGAGCCGCCAGGTGAGTCGGACGAGCCCGACCGACGACGTCGAGACGATCTTCCGCGCCGCGCGTTCGGCGTTGGAGAAGTCGCACGTCGAGTCGCGGGCGGTGCGGCTGATCGGGGTTGGGCTGTCTGGCCTCGAGCACCCGGAGCCGGACCTGCAGCTGACGCTCTTCGATTAGGCGGCGTCCTGTCAACAACGGGTCGCGGCGGCAATGCTGCGAGAACGTCGCCTACGGTCTTCCAGCCCAGAGCTTCACGGGCTCGAGCGATCAACGCTCGAAACACCATCGCGGTGGCGCGAGCGTCGTCCAGGGCCGCGTGCGCCGGCGTGATGTCGAGGCCGAGCTCTTCCACGAGCCGTGCCAGGCCTGGCGTCTGACCCTTCGGCAGGTCGAGGACGAGCCTGGCGAGCGCGGATGTGTCGATGATCGGGTGCTCGAGCGGGCTTTCCAGGCCGCGGCCAACGAGCCACGTGTCGAAAGCGTCGTGGCTGTGTTCCACCAGGACCGCGCCCTGCGCAAAGCGCAGGAATGCGCGCCGCGCGTCCCTGAACTCGGGCGCACCGATCAGCATCGAGCGCTCGATGTGATGCCGCCGGCGGGCATAGGGATTGATCGGGGCGCGGCAATCGACGAGCGTGTCGAAGAACGACAGCGGCCCCGCGAGGGTGAACCGCTCGGCCCCGATCTCCAGCACGAGGAACGGGGCGTTGCCGGTCGTCTCCACGTCCAGCGCCACGAACTGGGCGTCTTCGAGCCGGGTCCGCGACCCGACCTCGGGCGCGTCCACGGCGATCTCTTCCCACGGCACCGGTTCGACCGCGCCACGAGGTTTCAGGAATACGGTTTTGGAGGGCACGTGCCTACTAACGCTAGCGTCTCGCTACCGAGGTCCGCCGGATATTCGCGGCATCGGCGGGCGGAGCCAAGGAAAGGGTGGCGCAAGGAGGAGCGCACACCTCTGGGGTCCCCGCGCGAAGCGCGGGAGGATGCGCGGCGACGGGCCCCTTGACGCCGGCTTCAGCGCCTCTCTCGGGGTCCCCGCGGAATCGCAAGATTCCGTGGGGTGAGCAGGCGCCCGTCCGTCTAGGCCGCGAAGATCCAAGGAACTTCGGGAGCGAGACGCTAACGCGCGAGAGCCAGCGCCCTCCGGGCGAATGCAATCTCGTCGGAGGTGATGGCGCGCAGCAGAAGGGCGGCGCCGGCGTAGACAGCGGCGCCGACCGCGATCGGGATCACGAGCTGGACCCCGTCGAGGTTGCGAAGCGGGAACAGAACCGCGCCCATGACGAGGCCGGCGAGGATTGGACGCCAGCTCATCTGCAGCACGGGAACCGAACCGATATGGCGCCGTGTCAAGACCCAGCCCGCGATGCCCAGCACCACCTCGGTGAGGACAGTGGCGACGGCAGCACCGAGGTAATGAAAGAGCGGAATCAAGAGAAGGTTGAGGAACACGTTGGCGACCAGGCTCCAGCCGGCGGCCCACGTGAAAGACTTCTGGTTGTCGGATGCGCTCAGGGCTCCGATGAAGGCGTTGTTGACGAAGCCGATCGCCAGTGCGATCGCGAGAATGCGCAGCGCCGGTTCCGATTGTGGGTACAGGAACATCGTCGTCAGAGGGTGCGCCAGCATGAAGAGGCCGACCGCGATCGGCCAACCCACTACCAGCAGAGCCTTGAAGAAACGGCTCACCGCATCGGTCAGCTCCTTCGGGCGCTCTCTGAAATAGACGGAGAGCACCGGGAACACGACCGAGAGAAGCGTCATCGGGATGAACAACAGAGCCTCGAAAGGCTTGTACGCGGCGGCGTACCAGCCCGCCTCGGCGTGCGGGCGGAGTGCGTAGAGGATCGGCTGGTCGACCTTGAAATAAAGGATGGTCAGCACGAACGTGAGCGCGAACGGCAGCCCCTGGAAGAACCATTCGCGCAGCAGCCCGGGCTCGAACTTCCATCCGATGGTCGCGATCTTTCGCCAGTAGAG
>Ga0209802_1001399_pt1 | contig 17982 bp, 13 predicted proteins | sample GraSoiAngelo_129_FD_185886 | JGI IMG/M metagenome (GOLD analysis project Ga0209802, IMG submission 185886) | Grasslands soil microbial communities from the Angelo Coastal Reserve, California, USA - 14_0927_12_40cm (SPAdes) (version 2) | ecosystem: Environmental > Terrestrial > Soil > Grasslands ... | reverse complement strand
GGGCGCGCAGATGGTGCGGGAGGTGGCCTCGAAGACCTCCGACGTCGCCGGCGACGGCACCACCACCGCTACCGTGCTGGCGCAAGCCATCTTCCGTGAAGGCGTAAGGACCGTCGCGGCAGGGGCGAGCCCGACCGGACTCAAGCGCGGCATCGAACGCGCCGTGGAAGCTTGCATCGACGAGATTCGCAAGCTGCACCGCGACGTCAAAGGCGAGATGATCGCGCAAGTCGGCACCATCAGCGCCAATAACGACAAGCAGATCGGCGGCATCATCGCCGAGGCCATGAAGAAAGTGGGCAAGGACGGCGTGATCACCGTGGAAGAGAGCCGCACCATGGAAACCACGCTGGAAGTCGTGGAAGGCATGCAATTCGACCGCGGCTACCTCTCGCCCTACTTCGTCACCGATCCCGAGCGCATGGAGTGCGTGCTCGAGGATGTCCGCATTCTGATCCACGAAAAAAAGATCAGCTCGATGAAGGACCTGCTGCCGCTGCTCGAGCAGATTGCCAAGATGGGCAAGCCGCTCGTGATCGTGGCGGAAGACGTGGAAGGCGAAGCGCTCGCCACCCTGGTGGTCAACAAGTTGCGCGGCACTCTTCAATGCGCGGCCGTGAAGGCGCCGGGCTTTGGCGATCGCCGCAAGGCCATGCTGGAAGACATCGCCACACTGACCGGCGGCAAGGCCATCACCGAAGACCTGGGCATCAAGCTCGAAAACGTGAAGGTGGAAGACCTCGGGCGAGCCAAGAAAGTCACCATCGATAAGGACAACACCACCCTCGTCGAGGGAGGCGGCAAGACCTCCGAGATCGAGGGGCGCGTGAAGCAGATCCGCACGCAGATCGACGACACTACTTCCGACTACGACCGCGAGAAGCTGCAGGAGCGCCTCGCCAAGCTCGTGGGCGGCGTGGCCGTGATCAAGGTGGGCGCGGCGACGGAAACCGAGCTCAAGGAAAAGAAAGCTCGCGTGGAAGACGCCATGCACGCCACGCGCGCGGCGGTCGAGGAAGGCATCGTGCCCGGAGGCGGCGTGGCCCTGCTGCGCTGCATCCCCGCGCTCGACAAGCTGAAGGCCGATGGCGACGAGGCCACCGGCATCAACATCGTCAAGCGCGCGCTCGAAGAGCCGCTGCGGCAGATTGCTTATAACGCGGGGTTCGAAGGCGCGGTGGTAATCGGCAAGGTCCGCGACTCCAAGGAAGACAACTTCGGCTTCAACGCGGAAAGCGACGAATATGGCGACATGGTCAAGATGGGCGTGATCGATCCCGCGAAGGTCACCCGTCTGGCCCTGCAAAACGCCGCTTCCATCGCGGGACTGATGCTGACCACGGAAGCTCTGGTGGCCGACATCCGCGAGGACGAAAAGAAGGCCGCCAGCGCGGGACCGCACGGCGGAGGCATGGGCGGCGGCATGTACTAAAACGCCGAGGCAATTTCGGGCGAAAACAGAAGGCGGTCCGACTCGAGCCGGACCGCCTTGTGTTCTCCATACCACTGCAGCAGGGCGGCCTAGCCGGCCGGTCTAAAGGCCGCCTCTAACAAACCCGCTGTTAAACGAGCCGGTTGTAGTGGCCGCCCCCCCAGCGACTCCAGTTTCTCTATTCCTCCCTCGCTTTCCGGCTATATAATGCTCGACCAAGCTGCGGGGAGATTCTTTCGCGCCGGCCTCTCCGGCATGGGACGGAGTTCCGCAGTCCTGGAATGCCGAAAGCAATCGCGGCATCCAAACGCCGGACCGCATCGGAGACGACGGCGCTACTACTGGAGGTGAAACCGTGGGCAGAAAACTATCTTTGAGCTTTGCGCTGTACTTCGGGCTTTTGCTGGGCTTGTGCTTCTCGGCAAGCGCTCAGGACGCCAAGAGCGTTTTGCAATCGGCCAGCAAGGCCATGGGCGACGTCAAATCGATTCAATATTCGGGCAGCGGACATGTGGGCGCTCTGGGACAGGCCTTTACGCCGGGCGGGGCATGGCCCATAAACGACATCAAGTCTTATACGCGCACGATTGACTATGGCTCCAAATCCGCTAAGGAAGAGATGACCCTGGTTGAGCCGACTCCCATCCGCAACGGCGGCGGAGGACCGTTCGCAGGCGAACAGAAGCAGGTGAATCTGGTGAGCGGCCAATCTGCCTGGAACCAGCCCGGCAATGCTGCCCAACCCGCGGTCGCCGCGGCGGAAGAGCGCCAGCTCCAGATCTGGCTCACTCCGCACGGCTTCCTGAAAGCAGCCATGGAAAACAACGCCACCGCGAAAAAGGGCAAGGGTGGCACTGTGGTGTCGTTCAGCGAAGGCAAATTCAAACTGGACGGCACGATCGATAGCCAGGGGATGGTCACCAGGACGGAAACCTGGCTTCCGAACCCGGTCCTCGGTGATATGCCGGTGGAAACCGATTACTCGGGCTACAAAGACTTCAACGGTGTGAAGTTCCCCACCACGATCGTGCAAAAGCAGGGCGGATCGCCGGTGCTGAATCTCACCGTCACGGATGTGCGAGCCAATCCCGACCTCGCCCTTACGGTTCCTGACAACGTCAAGGCTGCCAGGATCCCGCCAGTGAATGTCACGAACCAGAAACTCGCCGACGGAGTCTGGTTCCTGGCCGGCGGCACTCACAATAGCGTGCTGGTGGAGTTTCCAAACTATGCGGTCATGGTCGAAAGTCCGCTCAACGATGCGCGAGCCGCGGGCGTACTCGCGGAGGCGAGGAAGCTGATCCCGGAGAAGCCCATAAAGTATCTGATCAATACGCACGACCACTTCGACCACGCGGGCGGCGTGCGTTACTTTGTCGCCGAGGGCGCGACCCTGATCACGCAGGAGATGAACAAGGGCTTCTACGAACAGGCCTGGAAGGCGCCGCGCACGTTGGATCCGGACCACCTGGCGCAGAGTCCCAAGAAGGCCACGTTCGTTACGTTCAAAGACAAGTATGTTCTCAGCGATGGAGGACGCGAGCTCGATATTTATCGCCTCCCTGGCGACATTCACAATGTTGTCATGTCCATGGTGTACCTGCCGAAGGAAAAAATCCTGATCGAGGCAGATGACTTCACGCCGCCTCCTCCGAATGCGCCGTCGGCGGGTCCTCGATCTCACGCCGGCACGGTGCTGTTGTACCAGGATTTGCAGCAGATGAAGCTGGATGTGGCCACTATCGCGCCGCTGCACGGCTTTGTGGTGCCGTTCTCGGAGCTGCAAAAGGCCGCTTCGACCGAAGTGAGCAGCGCGTCGAAGTAAGGTTCACGCAACAGTTGCAGCTCAGGTAAAGCTCGGGGCGCTCGGCCAGTCCCGCGCCCTGAGCTCTTCGTCTGCTACGATAATAGTGATGTCCATCGAATTCGCAACCGTAGAAGAAGCCGCGGAAGAATTTCGGCAGGGCCGCCAGATCGTTCTGGTGGATGACGAAGACCGCGAGAACGAAGGCGATCTCGCGGTGGCGGCGGAGAAAATAACCCCCGCGGCAATCAACTTCATGGCCAAGTATGGGCGCGGCCTGATCTGCCTGGCGCTCACCGAAGAGCGCTGCGACGAGCTGAACCTGCCGCCCATGTCGCCGGTGAATACTTCCGCGCTGGGTACCGCGTTCACTGAATCGATCGATGCGCGCCGCGGAACCACTACCGGCATCAGCGCCTCCGATCGCGCCATCACCATCCTGGCGGCCATCGATCCGGGCACGCGCGCGGCCGATCTGGCGCGTCCTGGCCACGTCTTCCCCCTGCGAGCGCGCCGCGGCGGCGTGCTGGTTCGCGCCGGGCAGACGGAAGCGTCCGTGGACCTAGCGCGCATCGCCGGCCTTTATCCCGCCGGCGTGATCTGCGAAATCATGAGCGATGACGGCAGCATGGCGCGCCTGCCGCAGCTCGCCGAATTTTGCCGCACGCATGGCCTGAAGCTGCTGACCGTGGCGGAGCTGATCCGCTACCGCATGCGCCACGAGCGCTACGTGCGGCGGGTCGCGGAAACCGTTCTGGGCACGCGCTTCGGCGATTTCCGCATGATCGTTTTTTCGAGCGACGTAGACCGCGAACAGCACATCGCGCTGGTGCGCGGCGATTTGTCCGGCCCTCCGCCGCTGGTGCGCGTGCATTCGCATTGCCTGACGGGAGACGTTTTCGGCTCGAGCTCTTGTGATTGCTACGAAATCGTGGCGCGTTCGCTCGAGGCCATCGTGCGCGAAGATCGCGGCGTTTTTGTCTATTTGCACCACACCGGTAGAGGCTTCGGCTTGGAACAGCCGCCGGCGGGATCGGGTGAGATGGCGCGCGTGCTCTATCACACTCGCGGGCAGCTCGATCAGGATGCCGCGCGGCAGCGCCTCTTGCAGCATGAAAGCGGCATCGGCGCGCAAATTCTGATCGACCTCGGGCTCAAGCGCCTGCGCGTGCTCACCAATCATCCGCGCAAGGTGGTGGCGCTCGAAGCCTACGGGCTCACGATTGCCGATCAGGAGCCGCTGCCCATCGCGACGGGACGCGCCACCCATCAGCGCTTCTGACGTTTTCCTCCCGGTTGCTTTATATGCCGACCTTAAGCGTCGTCGCTACAACCGCGCTACGTTGCCACATCTTGTAGCGGCCGCCTTCAGGCGGGCCCGTTGCTCTCGATGGCAGCGTTGAGGATTTCTGATCCGCGAGAACTGCTGGGCTTTCGGGGCCCCGGTTTGGAGACACTGACGTAGGGGCGAATCTGCTCGAGCTTCCGCGCGCTGACGCCCCGAATCGCCAGCAAATCTTCGACGCGCTCGAAGGGGCCGCTTTTCTCCCGGAACTGCACGATGGCCCTGGCTGTAGCGGCGCCGATGCCGGGCACCTGCGCGAGCTGCGCGGCCGTAGCCGTATTCAGATCGAGCGGTGCGCTTGGCGGAATTTTCTTGCCGATCGCCGCGCGAGCGACAAGCAAAGCGCAGCAAAGCAGCAGAAGCGAGCATGCCCGAAGGCGGAGCTTCATCGCGCGGCCCTCTGCGCGCGGCGCGCGATCACGAATGCGGCCACGCATGGCCCCGCCGCCAGACCTCGCACCAGGTCGGCGGTCAAACGAGAAATCTTGAGCTTGCCCAATGCGACCAGAAGCATAAAGCCCGGCAGAAACAAAACGAACGGGACTCCCCAGGGCTGAGCATTTCGGCGGCGGTCGGATTGAGCGCCAGACGAATTTCCGGCGGCGCTTTCGCCGTGGTGCGATTCACCACGGCGCAATTCCTCGCGGCGCGATTCCCCATTCGCGCCCGGCTCATTTTGGCTCTGCATCGTATTCGGTGACCTGCCCGAAGAGCCTGGCCTGATCGGCAACCTGCCCGCGGTCTCCCACGACGACCACCTGCGCATTTGCCGAATCGAAATAGGCGCGCGCCGCCGCCAGCACATCCAAAGCCGTGAGGGCACGGATGCGCTGGCGATAGGTCTCCAGTTCGTCCTCGGGAAGCTCGTGCAGATATACGGTCGAGAGCTGCGAGGCCAGGCCTTCCTGCGTGGCCAGGCCCAGCGAGAAAACGCCGCTCATGTAAGTGCGGGCGTCGGAGAGCTCGTCTTCGGCGACGGCGAGCGAGCGCATGCGATCGAGCTCATAGAAAATTTCCGTGAGCGTGGCGGCAACGACGTCGTTGCGCACGGCGGCATTCACGGAGAAATATCCGTGCTGGCGCAAGGCATGCACGCCGCTGCGCGGGCTGTAGGTGTAGCCCTTCTGCTCGCGGATATTCATGATCAGCCGCGAATTGAAGGCGCCTCCATAGATGGAATTGGCGAGCGCCAGGCGCAGCCAATCGGGATGCTTGCGCGTGATGGCGTGATTCGCTACCAGAACTTGCGTCTGCACCGATTCCGGCAAATGTACCAGATGCACCTGCCGGCCGCGCAGTTCCGGCAGGCCCGCAGCCGGAATCGCGGGGACCTCCGCCGGCTTCCACGAGCCGAAAATGCGCTCGATCTGCTCCATCATTTGCGTCGAGGCAAAATCGCCGGCGGCGATGAGCAGGGCGTTGCCGGGGCGGTAGTGGGAGCGATAAAACTCGGCCAGCTGCGTGAGGCGATACTCCTTCACCTGCGTTTCCGTGGGCGCGATGATGGCGTAGGGATGCGCGCCAAAGAGGACGCGGCGCATACGTTCGTTCGCCAGGAAGGAAGGCGTGGTGCGCGCGATGCGCAGCCCCTCGATCATCTGGCGGCGTTCGCGCTCAAACTCCTCTTCGGGAAAGGAAGCCTGCTGCGCCAGCTCGGCCACCAGCTTCAGCAAATCCGCGGAGAACTCCACCAGGCCGTTGAAGCCGATGGCGCTGGTGTCCGCGCCGGCGCTCGTGCCGATATCCGCTCCGATGCGCCGCAAATCTTCTTCGATTTGGCGGCTGGAGCGCGCTTCGGTGCCTGTGCGAACCACCGTAGCCGTGATTTCCGCGAGCCCCGGCGCCTGCGCGGCGGCCGACGCATTGCCGCTGCGGAAATAAAGCTCGCCGGTAAATTTGGGAATGGTGTGCGATTCAACGAGAACGACTTCGAGACCGTTGGCGAGCTTGCGGCGCATGCGAGCCGGCCAGACCACCGGCCGTTCGGGGCCGAGCGACGGAACGTGTGCGAAAGGATCGGGGATCGCCACGGTGGCCATCATGCCGCTCCTTTTTTCGACGGCTGCCGGAACACGATGGCGCGCCGTTTGGGATCGAGGTAGCGCTGCGCGGCTTCGCGAGCCTGCTCCCGGCTGACCTGGAGAAAGCCGTCGAGAATGGAATTCACGAGCGACGCGTCGTTATCAAACAGCGTGAAGCAGGCCAGATAATGCATCAAGCCGTAGCGCGGAATGGAAGCTCCATGCCCGCCTTCGAGTGACGACACATATTCGGAGCGAAACTTCACCTTCACCTGTTCGAGTTCGTCCTGCTCGAGACCCTGCTGGCACGCGGCGTCGATGACCGCATCGTAGGCCTCGAGCGCTTGCTCGGAGTTGTATTCGGGCTTGTGCAGCACGCGCGAGACGAGCAGCGTGGGGCCGTTGTAGTCAAATAAATCGCCGACGGGATAGTGAATCCCGCCGGCGGTATCGACGGCGATCTGTTGCTCGAGTACCAGCCGGCGATAGACGCGGCCGGCGCGGCCGCCGTGCAGAGCATGATCGAGCATGGCCAAGGCGTACCAGTCGGGCGTTCGGCGCTCGGGCGCGCGGTAGCCCACAGCGAACGCGGGCAGTGTGCCGAATTTTTCCTCCACCTCGCCGCGACGCACGCCCTCGAAGCGAGCTTCGCTGACGTCGGCCTTCGGCTGCGGCGGGCCGGCAGGAATGCTTCCGAAATAGCGCAGCGCGAGCGCGAAGCCTTCGTCGGGAGTGAGGTCGCCGATCATGAGCAAGACCGCATTGGAGGGCGAATAGTAGGTGCGGAAAAACTGCTGCACGTCATCGAGCGTGGCGGCATCGAGATCGGCGAAATCGCCGTAAAAATTGTGCGCGTTGGGCCAGTTGCGGAAGGCGATCGGCGGCAAATCGAGCCAGGGGAAACCGCCGTACGGCTGATTGAGGACGTTGACGCGAACTTCCTCTTTCACGACGTCGCGCTGATTGCGCAGATTTTCATCGTCCACTTTCAGGGCGCGCATGCGGTCGGCCTCGAGCCAGAGCGCGCGTTCGAGAGCGTTCGAGGGAATCGATTCGTAATAGTTGGTGACATCGTAGTGCGTCGAGCCGTTGAGAACGCCGCCGGAGGAATTGATCAGCTTGATATGCATCATCTTCCCGGCGTGCTCGGAACCCTGGAACATCATGTGTTCAAAAAGATGCGCGAAGCCGCTGCGGCCGCGCGGCTCGAGGCGAAAGCCGATGTTGTAGTAGACGCCCAGAGTTGCCACCGGCGCCGTGCGATCGGGGGAAACAACGACGCGCAGTCCGTTGTCGAGTTCGGTGCTTTCCAGAGGAACGTGCAGTTGGTTCAATTTCGCTCCTTATTTACGCCGTCGCATTCGCGACGGGGGGCGTTTATGCCGTCGCTTCTCCCGCGGGAAAATCGTACTCGGCGGGTGTGCTATTTGATTCGCGCCAACGTGCGCTCGAGTTGCTGCTTTCTCGAGTCGCCGCGATTTCCCAGCACATTCACGCCGAGTCTCGAGAGCGCATCATAGGCTCCGCGATACTCTCGCGGAAAATGCCGCAATGCCTCAAGGTGCCGCTCGATGACGGCAAAATCGCCGCGGCTCAGCGGCCCCGTCCACGCGGCGCGAGCGCCCACGCGCTCGTAATTCGCGAGCGTTTGCCGCGTGAGCGGCACGAGAGCGCGCACCGCGGCTTTCCGGGAGAACCCCACGCTCACCAGGATGCGCACCGCCGCCTCGATCACGGCGAGAACGTGTCCCGCGGCCAAAGCCGCGGCAGCATGATACGCGGCCTTACGGCGCGGCGGGAGTACCACCGGAACGCCGCCCAGTTCGCGGCAAATTCGGCGCGCCGCGCGCAACGCGTCGGCGCTTCCCTCGATCGCACAGGTGGAGCCGGGGAGCCCAGGGATGGTTCGCCCGCTGAACGTCTGCAGCGGGTGCAGCGAGCCGATGGCCGCGCCTCGAAGCGCCAGCGGCCTCAGAACATCGCTGCCCAGGGCACCACTGGTGTGCAGAACGATTTTCCCGCGCCAGGCCCCGCTGCCAGACTTTTTTTTACCCTGCCGCGCCCGCCTGGCGCCGGAACGATGGTATTTGTCATTGCGCCGCGCAACAGAGCGCGGCCCAGCGCCAATTCGGGCCAGAGCATCCGCTGTTTCGGCGATCGCGCGATCGGGCGTGGCGATCAGGATCAGATCAGCCGCAAGCACGGCTTCCGACAAGCCCGCCTGCGGCTTGCCGCTCCCGATACGCCGCCGCGCAGCACGCGCGGTTCGCATCGAGCGCGTGATCACCGGCCCGATGCGCCAGCCCTTTTGATGCAAGCGCTTTCCCAACGCACAGCCTACGCGCCCGGCCCCGACGATGGCCACGACGGGTGGGCTGCCCTGCGATCGCTTAATCAGAATCGCTAGCCGCCCTTCGACTTCGCCGGCTGCACGGCTTCGGGTGTTGCCACAGGCATTGGCGGCGCCGCGGCATCCACCGCCGCGAATAGGCCGCCGAGTTCATGCTGCTGCAGAGCGCGAATTCTGTCCCGCAGGCCGGCGGCTCGCTCAAACTCAAATTTTTTGGCAGCTTCGCGCATCTGCGTTTCGAGTTGCGCGATCACCTGGCGCAATTCGTCTTCGCTGTGAATCTTTTCGGGCAGCACGTCCTCCGTGGGCACGGTGACGTAATCGGCTTCCACGATCGCGGCGAGCTTCATATCCACGCTCTTGACGATGCTTTGCGGTGTGATGCTGTTGGCTTCGTTGTAAGCGAGCTGCTTGGCGCGGCGCCGATTGGTCTCGTCGATGGCCTGCCGCATGGAGCCTGTCATTACATCCGCGTAGAGGATGGCCCGGCCGCTGATGTGGCGCGCGCAGCGGCCGATGGTCTGAATCAATGCCGTAGCGCTGCGCAGATAGCCTTCCTTATCCGCATCAAGAACGGCGACAAGCGAAACTTCCGGCAAATCCAGCCCCTCGCGCAAGAGATTGATGCCGATCAGCACGTCGAATACGCCGCGGCGGAGGTCGCGCAGAATGCGCACCCGCTCGAGCGTCTCGATTTCCGAATGCAAATAGCGGCAGCGCACGCCCACTTCGCCGAAATATTCGGCGAGGTCCTCAGACATGCGTTTGGTGAGCGTCGTGACCAGGACGCGCTCGCCCTTCTCGGCGCGAGCGTGAATCTCCTCGAGCAGGTCATCGACCTGGCCCTTCACCGGGCGCACCTCGACTTCCGGATCGATCAGGCCCGTGGGGCGAATCACCTGCTCCACGACGACGCCGGCCGAGCGCGTCAGTTCGTAGGGACCGGGAGTGGCGGACACATAGATCACCTGATTGGTGCGATGCTCGAACTCCTCGAAATTGAGAGGGCGATTATCCAGAGCGGAGGGCATGCGAAAACCGAAGTCGACCAGAGTTTGCTTGCGGGAGCGGTCGCCATGATACATCCCGCGCACCTGCGGAATGGTTTGGTGCGATTCGTCCACGAACAACAAATAGTCCTGCGGCACGTAATCGAGCAAAGTGGGCGGCGCTTCGCCGGGAAGGCGGCCCGACATGTGACGGGAGTAATTCTCGATGCCGTGGCAGTATCCGATGGTGCGCATCATCTCCACGTCGAACATGGTCCGCTGCCACACGCGCTGCGCCTCAATATATTTGCCCTGCTTTTCGAGTTCCGGCTTCCACCACGCCAGTTCTTCGAGAATGCCGCCGATGGCGCGCTCTTTCTGTTCCGCGGGCAAGACGTAGTGCGACTTGGGGTAGATGGGCAAACGCGTGAGCGGCTCGCCGCGAATTTCGCCGGTCAGCGGATCGATGGCGCGTAGACGATCGATCTGATCGCCCCACATCTCGATGCGAAAGGCGTGGTCTTCGTAGGGAGGATGAATTTCGATCATATCCCCGCGGACGCGAAACGTGCCCCGGCGCAGGTCCTCGCCGCGCTCGTACTGAATCTCCACGAAGCGGCGCAGGAGCGCCTCGCGGGAAATCCTCTGCCCCGCTTCCAGCATCACCAGCATGCCGTAATAGGCTTCCGGCGAACCCAAGCCGTAAATGCAGGAGACCGAAGCCACGATGACGACGTCGCGGCGCTCGAAAAGCGAACGGGTGGCGCTCATGCGCAACTTATCCAATTCGTCGTTGATGGTGGATTCCTTTTCGATGTAGGTGTCGGAAGCCGGTATGTAGGCTTCGGGCTGGTAATAATCGTAGTAGCTGACGAAATATTCGACCGCATTCTTCGGGAAGAAATTGCGAAATTCGTGGAAGAGCTGGGCGGCCAGCGTTTTGTTGTGCGCAAGCACCAGGGCCGGCCTATCCACCTGCTCGATGATCTTGGCCATGGTGAAAGTCTTGCCCGAGCCCGTCACTCCCAGCAGCACCTGGTGCTTTTCGCCACTCTCCACGCCGTGCACCAGTTCCCGAATGGCCTCGGGCTGGTCGCCGCAAGGCTGGTAATCGCTGGCGAGATGAAAAGCGTGAGAGTTCATCGTTCTCGGAAAGGACAGCGGAGAATTCGCGCTGGCGCTCAAACCAGGAATTATACCGCAGCGCGAGTGGACGCGGCGCCGGGCCGCTTGCTAATGAGAATCGGCCGCGTCCGGCGGCAGGAGTTTGACTCGGGAGTGCGTCTCGATGTTTCCGGCGTAACGAATAGACCGGCCGGAGGAATTTGTAACCGTGAAATCGATCCGCTGAGCGCTGTCTTGGGTAACGCTCACGGCCGAATGCGTTTGCAGGGAGATATAGCTAAGGCTTTCTCCGGAACCAGTCCAGCGGCCCGAGGTGCGCAATCCATTGCGGCGATAGTCCTCGGGTGTGGGATCACGGAGTTGTTTTTGAGGAAGAACGGATTGGCGGGTAAGAATGACAGCGCAAAGTTCCCCGGAGGAACCGGATTCCGTGGGTTCAGCAGGCTGGCAAGGCTCGTTGCGCAAATACGTGGAGTTGCTGCGCCAGATCATGCCGGCGAGCGGCATGGACGTAGCCGGCTGCGCGGAATTCCAGCTTTGGCCGAGGGCCACACCCTGTACAGCGATAGCCGGTCCGGAAACCTGCGCCATCCATTGCTCGGCGGCCTGGCGAACCCGATCGTCGTCGATTACGCCTTCCAGCCCACGAACATCCGAAACGTGGCCGTCCGTGCTGACCGTGAATTCGATGGCTTGACCTTCCAGCCGCTTGTACCTCTGCTCGACCTCTTCACCCTCCGGGTCGGGGCTATCGCTTTTTACGTTGGCGGTGGAATGCTCATAGGTAGTGTGGATGCGCATGGACGCGGCGGGGGCATTCGATTTCGCGCCGGGCATCTTGCCGCGAGGAGCTTTCGGGGCGAGGGAAGTGGCGGCCGGAAAGCCGGTCTCCCCAAGAACTTCTAATTTAATCGTAGCGTCCCAGGTGACGGCTAGCCGAGAAGGACCCTGCGGATCAGAAACCGCTCCGGTACGCTTTGTGTCCGTGACGGTCTGCAGCTGCACCTGATAGCGGAGCACTTCGCCGGGTACGAGCTTGGGCCGAAGGTCAATGCGCGGCGTCGAAGACGCAGCTTTCGAGCGAGACTGCGCCCGCAAGCCGGAGTTTGCGGAATACGCGAGTATCGCCCCGGCCGCGACCAGACATAAGCGTGCGGCGCGGCGCCAACGAGTAGCCAAACAGGAAATTGCGCGCCTGCTCATATCTTGAGAGGAACCATGTGAGTTCGATGCAAAACGGCGAGATAGCGCCGTCCGGTTCAGTGCCGGCCGGTGCGCACTATGGTTTGGTTACCGGCCGAAACCCGCTCTTCGCGAATGATCTGCGGCGCATCCAACGTGCCGCCGATCACCCAAACGTCATCGCCGGCCGGCGAGTCGGAGGCCGCGCTCAAGCGATCCGCTGGGGAGATCGATCGCACTTGCAGATCAAGACGGCGGCTGAAATCAATGTTGCCCACGATCTCCAACTGTCGCTGCCGTCCTGAGAGCAACCACGGATCAACGCGAATTGCGCCATCTTGCACGCGGAAGCTCACCGTGCTGCTTCTAAACAAATTGCCTGCGATATCCCGAAAGCCGCTCTCCGTCGACTCTAAGGGCAAATCCAAAAGATCGATTGCGGCGTCTTGGACGTGAAGAAAGCCTTCGCCCTTGAGGGAGGCAAGGAAGGCTTGCCGTCCCAGACCGCGCGCGGAAAGCTCCACTTCGCCCGATCCAATGCCTCCGAAACCATTCCTTATTGAGGTAAGGGAGGCCAGCGCGGACAAATCCGTCCGGTCGACTTGACCTCGCAAGCTGTAGTGCAGCTCGGTTCCCAATTGAGCGCGGAACCCGCCCCTCACGCGACCTCCGTAGAGATCGGCTTGGGCCCGGCGCAGAGCGAGACCGCCACGTTCCAAATCCGCTGTCGCCTCGAGGCTTTCCAAGCGCAAGGCTCCAAGCGTGAGTTCGTCTATATGCAGACGGCCATGTGCGTTGATCCGTGCAATCGCAGTTGCCGTTTGTGGCGCCAGTTCCGCAGATCCGGCAAACGGCAACAGGCGGTAAAGCAAACCCTGCCGGCTTTGCCCGAGCTCTCGACCGATATCCTCGAGATTCAACCGATCGGCGGAAACATCGAAGGTCCAATCTGCGCCTGCGGCTTTCCGTTCGAGGCTGCCCTTCCATCGCGCGCCCGCTGCCTGAGCGCCGCCGATTTCCACTCGCCGCTCACCCGGCGAAAACTCTATGCTCGCTGCCGACACGCGAATCGGTTGGGTGATCGCACTGCTCGTCAGGAGCAGATCGCGAAGATCTACTCGCCCATGAACAAGCGAGGCGCCAGGCCGCAGCGCACCGGAACAGACAAGCTGCAGGGAGGCCGGGCCTTCGATGTTCCAATTGGATCCGAATTGCCAGCCAAGCGCGGCCAGGGCTGCGCGCAAGTCCTGCAATCGCCCCGTCTGGCCGGAAATCGTCAGCCGGTAAGGCCAATCGCGCAAGCGGTCACCGGCACGAATCGGCCCCAGTGAACCGTCGATATGGAAGAGCCCTTCGGCAACCGCTCCTGATTGCACGCCACGCGGCTCCCGGGCCGGTGCTGGGGAGGAGAGACGCACAGCGACTGGCGCGAGGACCAAAGACGAGCGGCCCCAGTACGCCTGCATGGGGCCGATGCGAATGGGAGTTAGCCTCGCATTCTCGCTCCGGACAGTGGCACCTGTGCCTTCGAGATTTAAATCCTCGATGCGCAGCGGCCAGCCGGCGAATTTCGCTTCCAGACCCAAACTGCCGGCGATGTCAAGATTGTCGGCACGGCCGGGAAAAAAAGCGCGGCTCCAATTTACGAGATCAGGGAAACCGATTTGCGAGTCGAGCAGGCGCACCTCTGGATTAAATCCGTAGGACCAATCGATGCTGGCATCGCCATCGAGATTCGAGTGCGGCGCCTCCACGAGCCAGTGCTCCATCTCTAACCGCGACTCAGCAGGGTACAAAGCTGCCGTGAGCTTAACGTTTACAGCTGGATTATCAGCCCGCCCGACAAGATCCCACCGATGGATAGCCTGGAGACGAAGCCGTCCCTCGATTTTCCAGAGACCGCCCGTCTCATCGCCGTCCGCGTGATCGATGCGGGCAGCGAAGTGAGCGTCGAGCAGGCCGCGCAGGCCATAATCCGTTCCGCGCGCCAGGCGCGCGGCGTCCGCAAGCGATGCGCCTTCCCAACTCAGCCTCAGGTCCGCCGGCTGCAAACGCGCTGAGGTCCCTCCGATGGTTCCCCGCAGGCGCAGTGTCCCGGGCCTCTGCAAGACGACTGCGGCCCGCATCGGGTGAGCCTCGAGATCCAAAGACCAGCGGCCCGCGCTTTGCAGATTCAAGCTGCCGGCCACCTCAATCAAAGCGAAGGGAAGCTTTTCCGTGCCGCGCTTGAAATTGATCCTTCCCCCTTGAATATCAATTCGGGAGACGTGAGCCGGCACCTCAACCACAGAGCGATAAAATTGCAGCGATGTCTGCGTGTTCGCGGGCGGAAGCCATGTTTCGACATTCCATTTGCCGTCTGACGACCGCACCAGATTCAGGCTTGGGCGGCTCAGCGACAGCCGGTCAAACTCCATCCGCCCGTGGAGCAAAGCTGCCCATCGCAGGCTGGCGGTCAGCCGGTCGGCGCGAAGGAAATATTCCTGGCCCAAGCGCGCGTCCTCGGCGACCGTAACCGAATCCGCCTCGAATTTGGGGCCGCCCAAAATCGTGAATCCGAAGTGCGCCACTTCGACTGGGCGCCCAAACGTCGCCGCGAGCCGCGCTGAGATTGAGCGACGCAACCAACCGCCTCGCAGGGCGAGCGAAAAAGACCAACTCGCGACGACGATGCAAACGATCGGCAGAGCCAACCACCAGACAAGGTGTTTGCGCCGCATGGCTGAGGATTGTCGCAGATCAAAAGGCTGAAGCAAAGAGACAACCGGGGTCCCCAACACACGCCGCTTTTGCGTCTGTTGGGGTGGGGCAGCGATCAGTGAACCGTGCGCAGCATGCGGTTCCAGCGGGTTCGCGTGGGTATTTCAATCAAGGTACGCAAGATGCCAACCAGACCGCCCCCGAAGGAACGTTCGCTGTATTCCTCTTCGGAACTTTGAATGGACCAGTAAATCACCACGGGCCCGCCCATAATCGCCTCGCGATTGACGAAGCCCCAGTAGCGGCTGTCCCAGCTGTGGTCCCGATTGTCTCCCATGGCGAAATAGTTGCCGGCAGGAACCACGATTTCTCCATTTTGAATGTACTTGAAAATCTGATCGGCCCATTCCGGTTGCATGCTGGAAATTAATTCCTCGTGGCCGGCCGGCGGAAAATTGTAAAGAAAAGGATCGTAAGGAGCCGCGGCGTCGTGATAGGCGTACGGCTCAATCAGGCGCTCGCCGTTACGATAAACTTGCTGGTCCACGATTTTGATCCGATCGCCCGGCACTCCGATGACGCGCTTGACGTAATGCGGATGATCCTGGAAGGGAAATTTGAATACGATGATGTTGCCCCGGCGAACGGCACGATAGGGCAGGAATTTTTCGTACCAGGAATCTCGGCCGCCAAAGATAAATTTGTTTACGAGCAGATGGTCGCCGACCAGCAAAGTGGGTTCCATCGATTGTGATGGAATTTTAAAAGCCTGGACGACGAAGGTCGTCCCAAAAAGCGCCAGAATTACCGTCACCAGTAGCGACTCAATGTATTCGCGCACGGAGGTGTGGGCGCGTTCATCGGCTTTGGCCGCCTCTGTGCGGTGCTCGGCAACTGGCGCTACTTCGGTCACGCTCTGAACTACCTCACTTTACTTCGTCCGCGCGGAGCAGCTCGAGCGCCTGCGCCGCCGCGGATTGCTCGGCTTCTTTCTTATTGAGACCCGTGCCCGTCGCGTTCACCAGCCCCGGAACATGTACTTGTATCCAAAAAGTCTTCTGGTGATCGGGCCCAGCTTCGTGGACGACGGCATAGCGCGCCGGGGGCAAACCTCTGGCCTGCAGAAATTCCTGGAGCGCGGATTTATGATCGGATGACTCCAGCCGGCTCCCTTCCACCTCAATCGCGGTGTCCAGCAGAGCCCGCTTCACAAACTCCCGCGCCGCAGGCAGACCTGCGTCCAGATAGATCGCCGCCACCACGGCTTCAAAAGCGTCGGCGAGCAGCGCGGGCTTGTCTCGCCCGCCGGTCTTCTCCTCGCCTTTGCCAAGCCGGAGGTAATTTCCCAAATTCAGGCGGCGCGCCGCAATACAGAGTGACGCCGCGTTTACTAGCCGTGCGCGGCTCTTGGACAATTGCCCCTCGCTCCAGTGCGCGAACGTGCCGATGAGATATTCGCTGACGAGCATGCCCAGCACGGCGTCTCCCAGATATTCGAGCTGCTCGTTATCGGCACGGACCCGCGTGCTAGCACCTTCGGGCGCAGCGGAGCGATGAGTGAGCGCCCGCTCCAGGAGTACCGGCTGGCGGAAGCGGTAGCCAATGGCCCGCTCCAATTCCTCCAGCCGATTTTCACGCATCGGCGCTACAGAGTTTATTTGGGCGCCTCCAGACTATTCTGTGACTTCTTCTTGGCGTCTTCGAGACCAGCCTTGCACTGCGGTGGCAGCGGACCCGCGGTGGAACATTTCGTGAATGCGCTGATCGCGTCGGAAAAGTGGCTGGTCAGTTGGTTGGCGACGCCCAGGAGATAAAAGTCAACGGGATCGGGAGTGGCGGATAGCTCTACGGATTGATTGAGTTCGGCAATCGCATCATCGTACTTGCCCGTCTTTACTTCGGCCACGCCGATGCCGTCATGGCACATGGCCAATTTTTCGTTCTTGGCCTTGGTAAATGCGGCGTCGTCCATTTCCTCGGGCTTGGGCATGGTCGTCAGCAGTTGGATGCCGTGCTTGGCGTAATCCTGAGCTTTAGACAGTTGCTGGGCAGCGTCCGGCGTCTGGCCGGTCACGCGCCGGGGAATGGCCCAGGCGAGCAGCGGCAGAACGTCAACATTGTCCGGGTTTATTTCTACGGCCTTGGTCCCGGCGGTAACCATCTTGTCGGGCTGATTGGCGTTGAGATAAGCGGAAGCCAGCTCGGAATACACTGCACCCACGTAGAGGCTCATCGGATACTTGGCGAGAAACCCCTCGCCGACTTCGATCATGTGTGCAGGATCGCCGTTGCGAGCATCATAAACTTCTTTGTAGGCTTTGAGTTCGTCTTTGTTCGCCGCCCCCTGCTCACCGGGCTTTTCCTGATCGAGCGACGTGTTTCCCTGACCCTTCTGATCTTTCTTATTTTTCTGGTTCTGATTCTGGGCCCAGGCTACCGACATCAAGAAAAAACTCAGCAGAACGAGTGCGCTCGCCTTCGTTATGGAATGCCTCATTACAACTCTCCTCCTCTAAATTTCCAGGGCCCGCCGAGATGCGGACCTCGGTCCTTCCTTCGATCATATAACTTACCGCTCATCCGGAGGCCGATTGCTTACCGCCGGCCGGTAGGCCTGCTCGATCCCGCGCTGGGCAGCCGAACGCGCCGTTTCCGACGCATTATCGATTGCCAGAGCGGCGCGATACTCCTGGAGTGCCTCTTCGCGGTCATCTTCCAAATCGTGCATGCGTCCAAGATAGATGTGCGACCAGGCAAGCGTAGCCGGTTCCGGCCGCATCTGGGGCGATTCATCATGAGCTGCGGCCACCACGTGCTCAAAGAGCGCTCGGGCATGTTCGGCGTCGCCTTGCAATACGGAAGCAACCGCCAATCCATACACGGCGCGTGGCTGCCCCGGAATCTTCAGCAGGATTCGTTCAAATGCCTGAGCCGCTCCTGCCGCGTCTCGCTCCGCAATCATACGCTCGGCGGCACTCAACTCAGCCTCTAAATCGGAACCCGCATTTGCCGCATTGTCCTTTTTTGTTCCCAG
>Ga0209802_1001396_pt1 | contig 18004 bp, 17 predicted proteins | sample GraSoiAngelo_129_FD_185886 | JGI IMG/M metagenome (GOLD analysis project Ga0209802, IMG submission 185886) | Grasslands soil microbial communities from the Angelo Coastal Reserve, California, USA - 14_0927_12_40cm (SPAdes) (version 2) | ecosystem: Environmental > Terrestrial > Soil > Grasslands ... | reverse complement strand
CGACGACCAGGACCTTGAGGAACCTCACTCGAAGGCCGAAGGGTACCTCAGATCGGGGGCCACGGGATCGACCAGGCGGACGACGGTTCCGGGAATCGCCACCGTGGATCCAGGATGCCGCGGAGGCGGCGCCGCAGCATGTCGACCTCCGGCGGTTCGAGCAGGCGGTGAATGCGGCTCGCCAGGTCGCCTGACTGAAGGCTGCTGAGCGCCCGCTCCACGTCGTCGCACAGGTCGCTCGGCAGCCGCTCGCCGGCGAAGTTCCAGATCACGGTCCGCAGCTTCTGGTTGGTGTGGAATGTGAGCCCGTGGTCGATGACCCAGACGCGGTTCTCGCCATCGAACAGGCAGTGGCCTGACTTGCGGTCGGCATTGTTGGTGATGACGTCGAACAGTGCGACCCGAATCCACGTCTCTCGGAATGAGGACTGCTCGGAAAGAAAGTGCCGGTTGTCGGAATCCACGAAGAGCTGGACCATGCCGACGCCGTGCGGGGCGCGGCGGCGCACGACAGTCGGCGGGATGTTCGGCCAGCCGATGACCTTGCTGAGCTGGTAGGCCGCGACCTCCCTCTTGTACAGCGTGCCGGCCTGGAAGTCCCAGAGCGGTGACTCGCCGCGCGCCGGCTTGTACACCACACGCAATCCGGCGGGCTCATGCGGCTCGAGGGTGGCGAGAAACGTGTAGTTGGATGCCCCATGGAGCACGCCCGCAAGCCGCATCTCAGGCAGCGTGGTGAGCAGGCGCTCCGCCTCCTCGGGCTGCAGGTCAGAAGATCGGTCGGGCACCGTTGCTGACCGGGCAGGGATGGCCGGCGGGGTCCATGGGCAGGCCGCAGCGCGGGCACAAAGGCCGCCCGGCGGTCAGCACGTTCTCGGCTTGTTTGGAGAAGGCACGGACCTGCTGATGGCTGAGCCAGAAGCGAACGCTCGGAGATTCTGTCGGTGCCTCTTCCTCGCCTGCGGCCGTCTCGCTGGCGACCAGGACGAACATGCGCCGGTCCTCGTGGTATCCGAGGCCCATCTCCCCGACCTGCCACTCCGGCTCACCGGGCAAGAGATTCGCGTCCTTGCTCGGCACCTCTGCCGCTTCGATGCCCTGGGCGGCCATCATCTGCTGCAGGCGCACGAGCAGAGCCTGGATCTGCGACTTCTCACACGTCAGCGTCACGGTGCGACCTGAGCCGCTGGCGAGCAGGAAGAACTGGCGCTGCCCCGGCTGGCCGACCGCCGCGACGGCGATCTGGTCGACAGGGTCGAGCTCGAAAATAGGCATCGGGGAAAGACTACCGGGAACGGGTTTCAGGTCCGAATGCATGGGGAAGAAGGTGAGAGGTTGACAACTGAAATTCGCGCCCGTCGTGGCGCGGGAGGAATAGCAAACAGATGCCGAAAACCGTAGGAATCGACCTGGGGACGACCAACTCGGTCATCGCCGTCATGGAAGGCGGCGAGCCTGTCGTCATCCCGAACGCTGAAGGTTCGCGGACCACGCCCTCGGTCGTCGCGTTCACCAAGACCGGTGAGCGGCTGGTCGGCACGCTTGCCCGCCGGCAGGCCGCCGTGAACCCCGAGAACACCGTCTACTCCATCAAGCGCTTCATGGGGCGCAAGTTCGCCGAGGTGGAGTCCGAGCGGAAGATCGTCCCGTACCAGGTGAAGCCTGGCAAGGACGACCGCGTCGTTGTCCACGTCCCCGCAACGGACAAGGACTACACGCCCGAAGAGATCTCGGCGATGATCCTGCAGAAGCTCAAGACCGACGCCGAGGCCTACCTTGGCGAGAAGGTCACGGACGCGGTCATCACCGTGCCCGCGTACTTCAACGACTCGCAGCGGCAGGCGACGAAGAACGCCGGCCAGATCGCGGGCCTCAACGTGCTCCGCATCATCAACGAGCCCACCGCGGCATCGCTCGCTTACGGGCTCGACAAGAAGGCCAACGAGACGATCCTGGTCTTCGACCTCGGTGGTGGAACCTTTGACGTCTCAGTCCTCGATGTGGGCGACGGCGTCTTCGAGGTCAAGTCCACCAACGGTGACACCCACCTGGGCGGCGACGACTACGACCGTCGGGTCGTGGACTGGCTGGCCGATGAGTTCAAGAAGCAGAACGGCATCGACTTGAAGACCGACCGGCAAGCCCTGCAGCGGCTCACTGAGGCTGCGGAGCGGGCCAAGATCGAACTTTCGAGCAGGCTCGAGACGACGATCAACCTGCCATTCATCACCGCGGACCAGACCGGCCCGAAGCACCTCGAGATGACGCTCACGCGCGCCAAGTTCGAGTCACTGACCGCCGATCTCACCGAGCGGTGTCGCGGTCCGTTCCTGGCTGCGCTCAAGGACGCCAACCTGACGCCGCAGCAGATCGACGAGGTGGTTCTCGTCGGTGGATCGACCCGCATGCCGGTCATCCAGCAGCTCGTGAAGAACCTGCTTGGCGGAAAGGAAGCCCACAAGGGCGTCAACCCGGACGAGGTGGTCGCTGTCGGGGCCGCCATCCAGGCCGGAGTGCTCAAGGGAGAGGTCAAGGACATCCTGCTCCTCGACGTCACCCCGCTTTCGCTCGGCGTCGAGACGCTGGGCGGGGTCGCCACCAAGGTGATCGAGCGCAACACCACGATCCCGACGTCGCGGTCGCAGGTGTTCTCCACCGCGGCCGACAACCAGACTTCGGTCGAGGTTCACGTTCTGCAAGGCGAGCGCGAGATGGCGCGCGACAACCGCACGCTCGGTCGCTTCCACCTGGACGGGATTCCACCCTCACCGCGGGGCATGCCCCAGATCGAGGTCACGTTCGACATCGACGCGAACGGCATCCTCAACGTAAAGGCCCAGGACAAGGGCACCGGCCGCGAGCAGTCGGTGACCATAACCGCGTCGTCCACCCTTGCGAAGGATGAGGTCGAGCGGATGGTCAAGGAGGCCGAGGCGCACGCCGGCGAGGACCGCGCGAAGCGTGAAGAGGTCGAGCTTCGCAACCAGGCGGACCACATGATCCACCAGGCCGAGAAGGTCATCAAGGACAACGCCGACCGGATCCCGGACGACGTCAAGACCGAGGTGAACACGAAGCTGGAGGCGCTGAAGAGCGCGGCCAAGGGTTCGGACACGAACGCGCTGAAGCGGTCGATGGACGATTTCAACGAGGCGCTCCAGAAGATCGGCCAGCACATCTACCAGGGCGCGGGCGCGGGGGGCGGGACCTCGTCGTCGGCGCAGTCGGACGGCCACGAAGGTGGCGAGAGCGGTGAAAAGAAGAAAGAAGAGGATGTCGTCGACGCCGACTACAGGGAAGTCAACTAAAACCCAATCGTAAGACCCGCCAAAGGGCTCGGACTTCCGTCCGAGCCCTTACCTTTCTCTGGACGTGGTCTGGTCGCTGACCCTCGATGCGTACGTCCGGGCCAGGACCAGGCTGTGGGCAGCCGCCGGCCTTTGGGGCGGGCTGCTCCTCATCGGCGTCGACATCTATGTCGCCGTCGTCACTTACATCCCGCAGTACCGGGTGCGCAATGACTTCCGCCTCATCTACGGGGCGGCCCTAACCGGTCTACACCAGGGCTACGGCCATCTTTACGACCTGGCCGCGCAGAAGCAGGCGGTCGAAGGGCTGGGTGCGGGTTTCTACTGGTCGCCGTTCCTGAACCCGCCGCCGCTCGCCTGGCTCGTGACCCCTCTAACCACATTGCCGTTCACCGCGGCGCTCTTCGTGTGGACCGCATTGCTTCTCGGAGCCCTCGTCCTTGCGTGGTATCTGGCGGCGCCAGGCAGCCGCCTCACGCGGGCCGCGCACCTGGCGATGTTCCTTGGCGTTTTCCCGGTCGCCTTCGGAGTCATGGTCGGCCAGCCCGTGGCGCTCGTCGTCGCCGCCGTCGCTGCGTGCTGGTGGTTTGCCGAGCGCGACCGATCGGTCGTCGCAGGGATGGTTTTGACCGCGATCGCGCTCAAGCCACAGCTGGCGCTTTTCGTCCCGCTCTGCCTGCTCGTGTCGGGGCACGCTCGCGTCTTCGGAGCGTGGGCGTTGGCCACCGCCGTCATCGCACTGGTCGCGCTGGCGATGCTGGGCGCTGACGGCTTCGCCCGCTACCGCGACGTGTTGAACCTCGCGTCTCAGTGGGAGATCACGAGGCGCTATGCGTTTTCGGGCCTGGTCGGAGTCGGCCCGCCGCTCTATGTCAGCGAGGCGATCGTTGCTGCGGTGACGTTGCTGGCGGCCTGGCGCCATCGGGGCGGAGGCGCCGGCATGCCGATTGCGGCGGGCATCGTCGGGTCGCTCCTGTTCACTCCTTATGTCGGCTTCCAGGATTTCGCGATCCTGTTCGTGGCGGGCTGGTTGATTCTCCGGTCCAAACCGTCGGAGTGGCAGGTCGGGGCGCTGGTCGTGGGCTTCGTGCTGCTCGAGTTCTGCCTCGTTCTGCTACCCGCGCTCATCCTTCTCGTCGAGTCGTTGCTGCTGATTTCGCTGGCATGGCCATCGGGGTTCCGAGGCATCAACCAGGGTCGGGTCGCGCCGCCGGCCGCGCGTGGGAGCTAGGTGTGGAGCCGACGATGAGATTCGAACTCATGACCTGCCACTTACGAGGCGGCTGCTCTGCCAGCTGAGCTACGTCGGCATTTCACGCGATGAATGCGATTTTTCTTCGGGCGCCTAGGCTACCATCGAGACAATGAGGACACTCGACGTGGAACGGCTGGCAGACGGCGAGTACGACCTCATCAAGCCCCTGCTCGTCGAGCTGCACATGGGTGAGCAGGCCCACTACTCCGACCACCCGCAGCTCCGGCGCGAAGAGATCGAAAACCACCTGGCGACAGTGCCGTCGACCTTCCGCGGCGAGAACGTCGTCTTCGCGGTGCGGGACGAGATCGGCGAAGTGATCGGCTTCTCCTGGGTCGTCCTTTTCGACCCTGGCACCGGCCTCGAGGGCGAGGTTGCGGAGGTCTATGTCTCGCCTGAACATCGCGGCCGCGGCGTTGGCGAGATGCTCATGCAGCAGGCGGTCCGGCTGTTCCGCGAGCGGCGTGTCACGCTCGGCTACGTCTGGACGCGCCCGGACAACGAGGCGGCGGTCCGGCTCTACCAGTCCGCCGGTTTCGAGCACAACCGGCAGCTCGTGCTGACCTGGTACCCGACCGAGCAGTTAGGGCCAACCTAAACTCGCAGGGTGAGATCTGAGGTCGCCGGGCGAGACGCGCCCGACGACTCGAACGCGGCCAAGACAGATGGACTGCCCGCCAGACGCGGCCCCTGGAGGCCGGTCATGCTCGTGGTGGCGGTGGTGGCGCTCGCGGCGCTCGTCGCAGGTGGGGTCACGCTGGGCGTCCTCCAGCTGCAGTCGCCGACGAACCCCCAGTCGGTCAATCTCCGGTCGGGAGTCACGATCTCCGAGGATTCCGCCATCGTCCAGGCCGCCGCCCGAGCCAAGCCGGCGGTCGTCAGTGTGGTCACCCAGCTGCAGCCTTCGGTCAGCGGCGGCTCCGGCTACCTGGCGACGAGCGACGGGTACATCGTCACCAACGTGCAGGTGGTGGCGCACTCGAGCACGCTGACTGTGCTCCTGCTCGGCGACACCAAGCCTCACAAGGCGCGCCTGGTCGACTATGACTGCCAGACGGGCGTGGCGGTGATCAAGGTCGACCAGGTCAGTGGGCTGCCGACCCTGGCGTTCGCCGACCCGACCGCGCTCGTGCAAGGCCAGGTCCTCGTGGCCGTGGGCGGCCCGCTCAACGGCAGCTCGGTTGCCCGCGGCATCATCAGCGCCCTGCACCGGCCGGTCAAAGTGACCGACCCGGTGGCCTCGGACCAGAGCGTCGAGATCGGTGACACGATCCAGACCGACGCGGTGATCGACCCCGGCACCGCGGGCGGCCCGCTGCTCAACGTCGGCGGCCAGGTGATCGGCGTTTCGATGGCCGCGCAGGCGTCGAGCGGGGGCTTTGGCCTCAATACTGCTGACATCCAGGACGACGTCCAGCAAATCCTGTCGAGCGGCCAGCTGGTGGTCGCCTCCATGGGCGCAACCAGCACGGTGCTCACCCAGCAGGCCGCCGCGCTCATCGGCGCGCCGGAGGGGAGCCGGGTGGCCGCAGTCGACAGGGTCGGGCCCGCGGCGACGGCCGGGCTGCAGCCCGACGATGTCATCACTCAGTTGGACGACGTCACCGTCGACACCGCGCACCCGCTGCCGCTGCTGCTCCGATCGCGCTTCCATCCGAACCAGCGCGTCACCGTCACCTACACGCGTGGAAACACGTCAACCCAGGTGCAGCTGACGCTGGTGGGCGCACACCCGGCCTGCTGATGACCGAACCAGGCGGCATGGGGATCAGGACCCGGATCGGCGAGGCGCTGGCCGGGGCTGTGCGCTCGCTGGGAGTCGATGGAGAGCTGCCCGACCTGGAGCTCGGGCGGGCGAAGGGCCTCGGCCACGGTGACTATGCGAGCCCGGCAGGGCTCAAGCTGGCGCGCGTGCTGCGCAAGGCACCGCCCCAGATCGCCGAGACGATCGCGAAAACGATCGCCGTTCCCGACGGGGCGGCGACCGCGGAGGCTGCTGGCGGCTACATCAACTTCAGGCTTACGGCGGAGTGGCTGCAGCAGCTCGTCGCCGATGTTGCCTCACGCGGCGGTGATTACGGCGCGGCCGATCTCGGCCGCGGCGAGCGGCTCCAGGTGGAATTCGGAAGCATCAACCCGACCGGGCCCATGCACATCGGCCACGGCCGCGGCGTGATCCTCGGGGATTCGATGAGCCGGCTGCTCGACTTCACCGGCCACAAGGTCGAGCGCGAGTACTACGTCAACGATCAGAACACGCAGGCCCGCCGGTTCGGCGCGTCAGTGTGGGCGCGAATGCACGGAGAAGAGCCGCCCGAGGGCGGCTACGCAGGCGCGTATGTGACTGAGCTCGCCGAGATGGCGAAGCGCGACCTGGGCGACCTCGATTCCCTGCCGGTCGAGGAGGCGCAGACGAAGGTGCGGGCGTATGCGATCGGCGTGATCGTGGAGCAGCTGCGGGCCAGCGTCGCCCGACTGAACGTGCGTTACGACGAGTGGTTCCCGGAGTCTCGGCTCTGGGAGCAGGGGCTGCCGCAGGCCGCCATCGAGCGGCTGCGCGAGTCCGGCTTCCTCAAAGAGCGGGAAGGCGCTCTTTGGTTTGGAGAAGCGGATGACGAGGAGGAGGACCGCGTCGTCATCCGCTCCAATGGGGAGCCGACCTACTTCGCTTCAGACCTCGGCTACCTGGTGAGCCGCTTCGAACGACGGCACTTTCATCGCGTGGTCGAGGTGTGGGCTTCAGATCATCACGGCTACGTGGCGCGAATGAAAGGTGCCGCGGCCGCGCTTGGCGTCGACCCGGAGATGCTCGTGATCATCCTCCACCAGATGGTCAACTTGAAAGAAGGCAAGATGTCGAAACGGGCCGGACGCTTCGTACCGCTCGACGAGCTGGTCGACAAGGTCGGGGTCGACGCGGTGCGCTACTTCTATCTGTTGCGGTCGCCCGACACGACGATCGAGTTCGACCTCGAGCTCGCGCTGACGCAAAGCAGCGAGAACCCCGTGTATTACGCGCAATACGCGCATGCGCGGCTCGTCAACGTCGAAGGCACCGCGAGCGAAAAGCACCGTCGGCTGCCCGAGCGTGCGAACGTGGCGCTGCTCGTCCACCCGTGGGAGCTCGAGGTCGCGCGCGAGCTTGCGTTCTGGCCGGAGGTCGTCGAGGACGCAACTCGCCTTCTCGAGCCCCATCGCATTCCTTATTACGTGCATGACCTTTCGACCGCCGTGCACCGCTTCTACCACGCCGGCAACGAGACGGCCGAGCATCGTGTGGTCGTGGACGACCCGGATCTCACCCGGGCGCGCCTCGAGCTGTGCCGCGCGGCGCGTCACACTTTGAAGAAAGCCCTCGACCTCATCGGCGTCACGGCCCCAGACCGGATGTAAGGAGACAGAGATTTGGACGTCACCTGGCTTGGACACGGCTGCTTCCGGCTTCGGGGCCGCAGCGCCGCCGTGGTCACGGACCCGTACCCGCCCGCGATCGGCCTGAAGCTGCAGCGGCTCGACGCCGACCTCGTCACCATCAGCCACGAGCACGAGAACCACAACTACGCGCAGGCGGTCCGCGAGGCGTATGAGATCCGAGGACCGGGCGAGTACGAGGTCGCGGGCGTGGCGGTGATCGGCGTGCCCACCTATCACGATGCGGACAAGGGCGCGAAGCACGGCCGCAACACGGTCTATCTGATCGAGATCGACGACGTCCGGGTATGCCACCTCGGCGACCTCGGTCACAGCCTCGACGACGCCCAGGCCGAGACCCTGGCCTCCGCCGACGTCCTGCTCGTCCCCGTGGGCGGGCGGACGACGATCAGCGCCACGCAGGCCGCCGAGGTGGTGCGGCAGCTAGAGCCTCGCTACGTGGTGCCCATGCATTACGCCGTGCCTGGCCTGAAGCTGTCCCTCGACCCGATCGACAGGTTCCTCAAGGAGATGGGGCTGACGGCCGGAGAGGCGCAGGCGAAGCTGTCGGTCCAGGCCTCGTCGGGCGAGTACGACACCAAGTTGGTCTTGCTGGAGCCAAAAGCAGAACCGAAGAGCTAACTCCACCAACCGAAATGTTTGGTGGGGCCTCCGACCCGGTAAGATTTGAAAAACCGCCCTGGAGGTCGCCTATGTCGAAGTACGTTTTCGTGACCGGGGGTGTCGTCTCCTCGCTCGGCAAGGGGATCACCGCGGCGTCGCTCGGGAACATCCTGAAGGCCCGCCACCTCAGCGTCTCCCTGCAGAAGCTGGACCCTTACCTCAACGTCGATCCCGGGACCATGAGCCCCTACCAGCACGGCGAGGTGTTCGTCACCGACGACGGCGCGGAAACCGACCTCGACCTCGGCCATTACGAACGGTTCGTCGACGAGAACCTGACGGTCGCATCGAACGTGACCACCGGCAAGATCTACCAGGAGGTCATCGCGCGCGAGAGGCGCGGCGACTACCTCGGGGCCACCGTCCAGGTCATCCCGCATGTGACCAACGCGATCAAGGAGAAGATCCTCAGAGCCTCACGTGATCCACAGGCCGACGTGGTTGTGGTCGAGGTGGGTGGGACGGTCGGTGACATCGAGAGCCTGCCTTTCCTCGAGGCGATCCGCCAGCTCAAGAACGATGTCGGCCGTCAGAACGTCTTCTACGTCCATTGCTCTCTGGTCCCCGTGATTCGCGGCGAGGAGGCCAAGACCAAGCCCACTCAGCACTCCGTGCATGCGCTGCGGGCGATCGGCATCCAGCCCGACGCGATCATCTGCCGCTCGGAGAAGCCGATCGGCGCGGACCTCAAAGAGAAGATCGCGCTGTTCTGCGACGTGCCCCGCGAGGCGGTGGTCTCCGTTCCCGACGTGGACTCGATCTATGAAGTTCCGTTGATGCTCGAGGCTTCCGGGTTGGGCAAGGTGATGGCCAAGCACTTCGAGCTCGACGAGGTCGCGCACGCGCCGGAGAACGGCCCGTGGATCGAGATGGTCGAGCACATCAAGCACCCGCGGGCGACCGTGCCGATCGCGCTGGTGGGCAAGTACGTCGCCCTGCCTGACGCATACCTGAGCGTCATCGAGTCTTTGAAGCACGCGGGCGTGCACCACAACCTGGCCGTGGACATCCGCTGGGTCTCCTCTGAGAAGCTGGACGCGGGCGACACCTCACCGCTGATGGGCGTCGCCGGCATCGTCGTTCCCGGAGGATTCGGCTATCGCGGCATCGAGGGCAAGGTGCAGGCGTCTCGATACGCGCGCCACAATCGCATCCCTTATCTCGGTCTGTGCCTGGGCATGCAGTGCGCAGTCATCGACTTCGCGCGCGAGGCCCTCGACGCACCCGACGCCAATTCCACCGAGTTCGCGGCTTTCACATCGACGCCGGTGATCGACCTGATGCCCGAGCAGCGAAACATCGACCAGATGGGCGCGTCGATGCGCCTGGGTCTGTATCCATGCAAGCTCGTCCCTGGGTCGCTCGCGCACAAGGCTTATGGCGAAGAGGTCGTTTACGAGCGCCACCGTCACCGCTTCGAGTTCAACAACGAGTACCGCGAATCGCTCGGCGAGGCCGGGATGGTGTTCAGCGGTATATCGCCCAACGGGCGCCTGGTGGAGATCGTCGAGCTGGCGGGCCACCCGTGGTTCGTCGCGACTCAGTTCCACCCCGAGTTCCGGTCACGACCCAATCGCGCGCACCCGCTGTTTCGCGATTTCGTGCGTGCGGCGTTTCTGCAGAGCGGCATCGACCAGATGGAGCTCCGCCCGGCCGAGCTGCTCGAAGAGCGGGAACTCGACTAGAGCAGCGGGGAACCGAAAGCCATGCAGGACCCATCTCGAAACTATGTCGGCGCGCGTCGCGAGCTCGCCCTCGAGCTCGTGCACGCGACCGAGGCGGCGGCCCTTGCCTCAGCGCGCCTGCTGGGACGGGGTGACGAAGATCGCGTCCATGAGGTCGCCGGCGAAACGATGCGAAGGGTCCTGGAGGAATCGGCGCTCTCGGGAATCGTCGTGCTCGGCTCGCGGAATGAAGCGATCCTCCCGCCTGGAACGTCGCTGCCCGGCGCCGAGCCACCGCTGGATTTCGGCTTGTTCCCGGTTGAGGGCGCCGGTCAGGTAGCGCGCGGATATGCAAACGCCGTCTCGATCGTGGCCGCGGTCGACCGAGGCGGCTTTGCGCAGCTGCCCGCGGTTTGGTATGCGGAAAAGATCGTGGCCGGGCCGGCCGCACGCGGAGCGGTCGACCTCGACGACTCGATTGCCGACAACCTTCGGCGCATTGCTTTCGCACGTGACGCGCGCGTCCAGGATCTGACGGTCGCGGTTCTGGACCGCCCGCGTCACCAGGAGCTCATCGCCGAAGTTGCCGCAGCCGGGGCCAGGATCATGACCCTCGAGGAAGGCGACATCGCGGGCGTGGTGATGGCCGCCATGCCGGGTACCGGCGTCGACGCTGCGATCGGCATCGGCGGCCTGCACGCGACGGTGGTGGCCGCGTGTGCGGTCCGCTGCCTCGGCGGCGCGATGCAGGCGCGGCTGTGGCCCCGAAACGACGAGGAGCGCGCGCTTCTGGGCGAATCGGCCTCGCGCTCGTACGGGGTGGCCGACCTCGTGCCGGCGGTGGATGTCGCCGTCGCCATCACCGGGATCACCGGCGGACAGCTGCTGCCGGGGGTCGTTTTCGGGAGCGGGTACGCGGAAACCTCGTCCCTGCTCATGTCCAGCCGCCAGGCCACGATCCGTCGCCTGACCACACGCCACCACACGGTGGGGGAATCCAGCTAGGGCCGCTCCGGGTAGTCCGGATTAGGGCGCAACGGGCCGGGGTATCACATACAGAAGAGATGGAAGACAGGAACCAGCTGCCGCCGCCGCCACAGATCTATCCGGTGACGTCGGACATCCCGCCGACTTCGCCGTATCACTACTCGCCCGCGCCGTCGCGGCGGGCAAGTCGCGGCGTCCTGGGCGGCCTCGCCGCGGCCGCGGCCGCTGCGTTCGCCTACGGCAAGTACGCCCTGCTGCTCCTGTTCAAGATCCCGTTCGCGACCACCCTCCTCTCGCTCCTGGTCAGCTTCGGTGGCTACGCGATCTTTTACGGCCCATGGTTTGCGGTCGCCCTGGTGACGATGATCCTGGTCCACGAGATGGGTCACGTCATCGAGATCCGGCGCCAGGGCATGCAGGCCACAGCGCCGATTTTCATCCCCTTCCTGGGTGCGGCGATCTTCCAGCGCTCCCACCCGACCGACGCGTTGAAGCAGGCTCAGATCGGCATCGCCGGCCCAATCGCCGGCACGATCGGAGCCACGGCCGCGTTCGCTCTCTATGGCAGCACCCACATCGAGGTATTCCTGCTGGCGGCCTGGTTGGGGTTCTTCCTCAACCTGTTCAACCTGATCCCGGTCTGGCAGCTGGACGGCGCATGGATCGTGGCTCCCGTCTCGAAGTGGGTCCAGGCAGCCGGCTACGCCGTCGTCGCGGCTCTCGCCCTGCTCCACTTCGTGAGCATCTTCCTGATCGTCATCGCCCTTCTCGGCATACCGACCTTGATCCAGCGCTTCCGCAACGCCGACGACCCGTACTACAAGACGGTTCCAACCCAGGCTCGCTGGGCTCTCGGCGGTGCGTGGTTGGCGCTCGTCCTATACCTTGGCTTCGCGCTCGTGCAGAGCACCAGCTTGCTCAGCGCCATCCCCCGCTAAACTATTTATCCGCCTGGAGGCACCACATTGAAAGCACAGATCCATCCCACCTATTACGAAGACGCGGTCGTCACCTGCGCGTGCGGGAACACGTTCACGACCGGCTCGACGCGCAAGGAGCTCAAGACCGAGATCTGCTCCGTGTGCCATCCGTTCTTCACCGGCACCCAGAGGATCGTCGACACGGGCGGCCAGGTCGAGCGGTTCCGCAAGCGGGCGGCGAAGACCCGCAGCAACTAGATGCCGGAGGCGGAGGCTTCCGCTCCAGCGACTTCGGGGAGTGCATCGCCCCACCCGGCCGCTGACGCGGCCACCCTCCCCAAACGGGGAGGGGAACCCTTCTTTTATGGCGGCCAGGCCGTCATCGAAGGCGTGATGATGCGTGGCAAGCGTCAGTACGCGGTCGCCGTGCGCCTGCCCAGCACGAAAGAAATCGTCGTCGACCGCGGTGAGCTCAAGGCGGCGATCTACGTCCACCCCTTCTGGAAGCTGCCCTTCGTACGCGGCCTCGCCTTGATCGGCGAGCAGCTGCATCTCGGCATGAAGGCCTTGATGTGGTCCGCGAACACCAACGCCGGCAGCCAGGGCGTGCAGATCGGCAAGAAGGAGATCCGCACGTCGGTGGCGGTCGCCGGCGTGTTCGCGCTGCTGCTGTTCATCGGCCTTCCGCTGCTGCTCGCGGGCCTCGCGGTGCATCGCAGCAGCAACTTCACGTTCGTCGTCGTCGAGGGCCTGATCCGCGTCGGCCTCGTGCTTGGCTACCTCTCGGTGATCGCGCTCATACCTGACGTACGCCGTGTGTTCCAGTACCACGGCGCCGAGCACAAGACCATCAACGCGTACGAATCGGGATGGCCGCTCGAGGTTGCGTCGGTCCGGCGCGCCAGCCTTCTCCACCCGCGCTGCGGCACGGGGTTCCTGCTGGTCGTCCTGGTCGTCAGCGTCGTCGTGTTCTCCGTGGTGGCGCTGTTCCACCCGAACTGGTTCTGGCTGATCATGAGCCGGGTGCTGGCGATCCCCTTGATCGCCGGTGCGGGCTTCGAGCTCATCCGCTACATGGCCCGCCACCGGACCAACCCGGTCGTAAAGGTGCTGTTGCTGCCCGTCCTCGGGACGCAGAAGTTCACAACCCGCGAACCAAGCGATGACATGCTTGAGGTCGCGATCGTCGCCTTCAACAGCGCCAGGGAGGGTGAGGAGGACACGGCCGGAGCAGCAGCATGAAAGCGCAAGTGGGGAGGCACTCCCGCGACTTGGTCGCGGGGGCCCCAGCGGACGAGGCGCCAATCGAGGCTAGAGGCACGCTCGGAGAAACACGTTGATAGATCGCGTTAAAGCGATCGATCACCGCTATCACGAGATCGAGAATGAGATGGCGCGCCCTGAGGTCGCGTCCGACCACGCCCAACTGACCAAGCTTGCGCGCGAGCAGAGATCGCTGCGCGAGGTCGTCGACGCGTACCACTCCTTTCGAAATGCGCAAAAAGAGATGGAGTCGGCGCGGGAGATGGCCAGGCACGAGAAGGACGGCGAGATGCAGGAGTTCCTCCGCTCCGAAGAGCGCCGCGCGGCGTCCCAGGTCGCCGAGCTCGAGGAGCGGCTGAAGGTCCTGCTGCTGCCCAAGGACCCGAACGACGACAAGGACGTCGTGGTCGAGATCCAGGGCGCCGAAGGTGGGGAGGAGGCCGCGCTCTTCGCGGCCGACCTGTTCCGTATGTACACCAGGTGGGCCGAGAAGAAGGGTTGGAAGATCGAGGTCGTCGAGGCGTCGCCGAGCGAGAAGGGCGGCTTCGACAAGATCGTTTTCGAGGTTCACGGCCACGGCGCCTACTCACAGCTGAAGTACGAGGGTGGCGTGCACCGCGTGCAGCGCGTGCCGAAGACCGAGGCGCAAGGCCGCATCCACACGTCGGCGGCGACGGTCGCGGTGATGCCCGAGGCGGACCCGGTCGAGGTCGAGATCAAGCCCGAGGACCTCGAGATCAAGACCTCGACCTCCACCGGACCTGGCGGGCAGAGTGTCAACACCACCTACTCCGCGATTCGCATGACGCACAAGCCGACTGGTTTGGTCGTGAGCATGCAGGACGAGAAGTCGCAGCTGCAGAACAGGGAGAAGGCGCTGCGGGTCCTCCGCGCGCGGCTCTATGACCTGAAGCTTGCTGAGCAGCAGGCTGCCATTGGCGCGGAACGGCGTTCGATGGTCGGCACCGGCGGCCGCTCCGAGAAGATCCGCACGTACAACTTCAAAGAGAATCGGGTGACTGACCACCGCATCAAGCTCACCCTCCACCGGCTCGACTCCGTGATGAACGGTGACCTCGATGAGCTGGTCGCCGCCCTTGTCAACGCTGAACGCGCGGCGCAGCTGAATGGCGGGAATGCCTCTCCGAATTGACCGTAATCGAGGTCCTAAAAGCAGCCTCGGGACATCTGCAGAAGCACGGCTCCGACTCGGCGCGGCTGGACGCCGAGTTGCTTCTGGCGCAGGCGCTGGGAATCCGACGTCTCGATCTATACCTGCAGTTCGACCGGCGCCTGTCGGATGAGGAGCTCAGCGACTACCGCGACCTGACCAAACGGCGCGCTCGCGGTGAACCCGTCGCCTATCTCGTTGGGCACAAGGAGTTCATGGCCCTCGACTTCGAGGTGACCCCGGCCGTGCTGGTGCCGAACCCGGACACCGAGGTGCTCGTCCAGCGCGCCGTCGAGATCGCGCGGCAGGCGAAGGGTCCTCTGCGTGTGGCAGACGTGGGCACTGGCAGCGGCTGCATAGCCATCGCCATCGCGCATTACGCCCCGGAGGTCGAGGTCTGGGCGAGCGACATCAGCCGCGAGGCGCTCGAGGTCGCTGAGCGAAATGTCGCCAAGCATGGGTTGACCGAACGCGTGCATCTTGACTGTGGAGACCTCCTCGACCCGCTTCCCGGAAGCTTCGACCTGGTCTGCGCGAACCTTCCCTATGTAGCGGCCGGCGCGGAGCTGCCGGTCGAGGTGAAAGCCCAGCCGGCGAGCGCCCTCTATGCGGCGGACGGCGGCACCGCGCTAGTGCTTCGACTTCTCGAGGTGGCACCCGTTCGGCTCAATCCAGGCGGACGCTTGCTCGCCGAGGTCGATCCGGCGATTGCATCTGCGGCAAGGGACGCCGCGGGTCGCGACTTTTCCAACCTCACAGTGCACCGCGATGTTGGCGGCCGAGATAGGGTGATCGAAGCGTGGTCCTGAAGCCGACGCGTGCCGGTCTCACGCGCGCCGCCAACCTGCTGCGCAGCGGCGGCGTGGTCGCATTTCCGACCGACACCGTCTACGGGCTGGCCGCTGCTGCCGGCGACGAGGTGGCGACGCGCCGCATCTATGCGATCAAAGGCCGCCCGGTGGGCCTGCCATTGATCCTGATGGCCGCGGCGGAATCGCAGCTCGAGGGCTGGGTGCACCTCGACAGTCGAGCTGAGGAAATCATCCGGCGCTATTGGCCCGGACCCCTCACGGTCATCCTGCACGCCAAAGGTGGCGGCACCCTCGGCGTCCGCATCCCGAAGCACGAGGTCGCGCTGCAGCTCCTCCGCGCCGCCGGGCCGCTCATGACCACGAGCGCAAACCTTCACGGCAAGGATCCGGCGATGACCGCCGGCGAGGCCGCATCGCTGCCGGGGGTCGCGGCGATCATCGACGGCGGCACGGCGCCGGGCGGCGTGGCTTCGAGCGTCCTCGATCTCACGGGGCCCGAGCCACACGTCCTGCGCGAGGGGGCGATCCCGGCCGCAGTGCTTCTGGGCCCGCCGGCACCTCGCGCGGGTTAAGACTTAGGATTCGGGCAATGGCCGCGCCGATCACCACGATGACGTTTCGCGCCCTCGACCGAGAGGATCCGGACGTCGCCGAGCTGATCCGGAAGGAGTACAGGCGGCAGTCGGAGACCCTCGAGCTGATCGCCTCTGAGAACCTGGCCAGCCCCGCCGTCCTGGAGGCGCTCGGGACCCTGCTCACGAACAAGTATGCCGAGGGCTATCCAGGCCGCCGCTACTACGGGGGCACTGGCGAGGTCATCGACAAGATCGAATCGCTCGCCGTGGATCGAGCAAAGCAGCTGTTCGGCGCCGAGTACGTGAACGTTCAGCCGCACTCGGGGTCGCAGGCCAACGCCGCCGTCTACCTCGCGGTGTGCCAGCTCGGCGACAGGGTGATGGGCATGGACCTCTCCGCAGGCGGCCACCTTTCACACGGCAGTCCCGCCAACTTCAGCGGGAAGTTCTACGAGATCCATTCCTATGGAGTGAACCGAGAGACCGAGCTAATCGATTACGACGCGATGGAGAAGCTGGCTCAGCAGGTACGACCGAAGATGATCATCGGCGGGTTCTCCGCCTACACGCGCATCGTCGATTGGGCGCGCATGCGTGAGATCGCCGACTCAGTCGGCGCCACGTTCATGGTCGACATGGCCCACGTCGCGGGGCTGGTCGCGGGTGGTGTGTATCCGTCGCCGATCCCGCATGCTCCCATCGTGACGACCACCACGCAGAAGACGCTGCGCGGCGCATGGGGAGCAATCATCCTGTGCGACAACGAGCACCAGAAGGCGATCGACTCCGCTGTGTTCCCCGGTATCCAGGGCGGCCCGCTGATGCACGCCATTGCGGCGAAGGCCGTTTGTTTTGGCGAGGCGCTCAAGCCGGACTTCAAGGTGTACGCGAAGCAGGTCGTCGTCAACGCGAAAGCGCTGGCCGCTCAATTGCTGAACCGCGGCTTGCGCCTCGTGAGCGGCGGCACCGACAACCACATGATGCTCATCGACCTGCGAGCGCAAAAGCGCACTGGCAAGCAAGTGCAGGACATCGCGGACACCGTCGGCATCACGCTGAACCGCAACTCGATCCCTTACGACGAGGCGTCCAAGTTCAACCCGAGTGGCGTCCGCATCGGCACACCATTGGTGACGACGCGCGGCATGCGCGAGCCAGAGATGGTGGTGATCGCGGACTGCCTGGCCGACCTCATCGAGCGGATCGACGACCCCGCTGTGCTCGACTCGGTTCACGAGCGCTCGCTGGAGCTCTGCCGAAAGTTCCCTCTCCCGTACGCCTTTGACTGACCCGACCTGGTCCGACTTTTTCAGCGTCACCTTTCTCGAAACGCTGCGCGATCGGGTGCTTCCGGGCCTCTTGCCTTTGCTGGCGGCGCTCATTGTCTGCGCGGTGGTCGTCCCCTTAGCGATTCGCGTCTCCCGGCGAACGGGCCTGATGGCGGAACCCGGTGGGCGGCACGCCCATGCTCGAGCTACTCCTCTGCTCGGCGGCCTCGCGATGTTCGTCGGCTTCGCGGTCGCGGTCATCGTCTTCGTGCCGTCGAGTACCACCAGAACCGGCGTGCTGGTGGTGTCAGGCCTGGCCGCGCTGCTGCTGATCGCCGACGACCGCTGGAGCGTGAGCCCGGGCGTGAAGTTCGCCTTCCAGCTGCTCGTGGCGCTGGTCGCCGTCGCGGTGTTCGGATTCGTCATCACATTCATCGGTTTGCCCGACCATGGTCTTCGTTCGAATATCGTCGAGCTGGGCTGGTTTGCGGCCCCGGTCAGCCTGTTCTGGCTGCTGGGCATGCAGAACACGGTGAACTTTCTCGACGGCGTCGACGGGCTGGCCGCCGGCGTGGTTTTGATCGTCGCCTTGACGCTGATGATCGCCGCGGCCGGCACTCGGGGAACCGAGTCGCTGGTGGCGGTGCAGCTCTCGGGTGCGCTGGCAGGCACGTGCGCGGGCTTTC
>Ga0209802_1001387_pt1 | contig 18058 bp, 10 predicted proteins | sample GraSoiAngelo_129_FD_185886 | JGI IMG/M metagenome (GOLD analysis project Ga0209802, IMG submission 185886) | Grasslands soil microbial communities from the Angelo Coastal Reserve, California, USA - 14_0927_12_40cm (SPAdes) (version 2) | ecosystem: Environmental > Terrestrial > Soil > Grasslands ... | reverse complement strand
TACGGGAGAACGGCGCGTTCTGGTCGCCACCGAGAAGCTTGAATCCGTACTGCCCGCGGAACCCGAGCGAGCTACGCAGGCAACCGGACTCGGACGCCGGCCTCCTTCGCAATATCAATGGTCGCCGGACGGCCGAGCTTTGCTGTTTCAGGGACCGACGGCGCTGGTTTGGTTTGATCTTCAATCGCAAACGGCCCGAACGCTGGTTTCCGGCAAAGCCGAGCTTGCCGACCCCAAGATTTCTCCCGATGGGAAGTTTGTGAGCTTTGTCCGCGAACACAACGTGTGGCTGGTGAATGTGGCGGACGGGCTTGAGAGAGCGCTATCGCAAGGAGGGACGGAAGAGACTCGCAAAGGCGAACTCGACTGGGTGTATCCGGAAGAACTCGACATCAAGACGGCGTACTGGTGGGCGCCGGACGCATCGGCAATCGCGTATCTGGAGATGGACGAGCGCAAGGTCTCGCAATATCCGATCGTGGATTTTGCTTCGCCGAGTGGGAAAGCGGACATGGAACGGTATCCCGTGGCGGGCGGAACGAATCCCATCGTGCGTGTGTTCGTGGCGCTGCTGAGCGGAGGCGAACCGCGCGCGATGGATATTGGTGCCGAAACGGACATTTACATTCCGCGAGTGAACTGGCTGCGCGATTCGAAGCGCGTTGCCATTCAGCGGCTGAATCGAACGCAGACGCAGCTCGACCTGCTGGTTGCGGATGCGACGAATGGGAAGAGCCGCGTGATCTTAAGCGAGAAGGATCCTTACTGGATTAACGTCAGCGACGATTTGTATTTCTTGAAAGATGGAAAACGATTCGTGTGGTCAAGCGAGCGCAGCGGGTACCGACACCTTTATGTTTTTGACTTGGAAGGCAGGCAGCTCGCGCAAATGACCAAAGGCGAGTGGGAAGTGACCGGACTGGACGCCGTGGATGAAACGAAAGGCGTGGCGTACTTTACGGCAACGGAAAAGTCGCCGCTGGAACGGCATCTGTATCGAGCGGGATTGGATGGCGCGGGTTTTGCGCGCGTGACCAAGGAAGAGGGCACACACGCTGTTGTTGTTTCGTCGAATAAAGCGGCGTTCGTGGATACGTATTCGAACGCCGCTGCTCCGCCGCGACAGGACTTGTGCCGGACCGACGCAGCGCGCATTGCGGTGACTAACGAGAATAAAGTCGCCGAGCTTGCGGATTACCACCTCTCGCCGATGGAATTTCTGACCGTCGAATCGCGGGATGGAGCGCTGCTGAACGCCATCATGATCAAGCCGCCGGATTTTAATTCGCAAAAAAAGTATCCCGTGCTGGTCTATACGTACGGAGGACCGCACGCGCAGGTGATTCGCAACGCGTGGGGTGGAGCGAATTTTCTGTGGCACGAACTCATGGCGCAGAAGGGCTACATTATTTTCTCCTTAGACAATCGAGGCTCTTCGGGGCGCGGCCACGCGTTCGAGACGCCGCTGCACTTTCGAATGGGCAAACAGGAACTGGAGGACCAGCGAGACGGCGTGGCCTGGCTGAAATCGCTTCCCTACGTCGATGGCAATCGTATTGGGATATGGGGATGGAGCTACGGCGGCCACATGACGTTGCACGCGATGTTCGAAGCGGGCGATGATTTCAAGGTGGGTTTCGCGGGCGGGCCGGTGACGGACTGGCACTACTATGACTCGATCTACACGGAGCGATACTTGGGCCTGCCGCAACAGAATGAGAAGGGCTACGAAGACTCTTCTCCGGTGAAGTACGCCAGCCAGCTAAAAGGGAAGCTGCTCATCGCGCATGGCGCGGGCGACGACAACGTACATTATGGAAACACGCTGTCCGTCATCAACGCGCTCGTCGAGGCCGGGAAATATGTCGAGGTGCTTGCGTTTCCGGGGCGCGGCCACGGCGTGAGCGACCCGCCCGCCCGGCGCCTGCTGATGCAGAGGGTGACGCAGTTCTTCCTCGACAATTTGTGATTTCCTGCGGTGGCCGCGTATCCTTGCAGGTCAAAAGAAAAGGCAGAGTAATTGACTCTGCCCTTCCGTCCAAACGAAATAGCTCATTGCCAATGGATTGCGAAATAGCTTCTCTAGTGCAAGCCAAAATATTCGACGTGGACGTAGCGGCCTAAGCGGGCATTAAAGAGCAAATACCAGCCGGGATGATGATCGTCGTCGTAGACGTAGACGCGATCGCGATCCCATTCCCAATCGCGGCAGCGGTCGAGGTCGTAGGGAGCCACAACCCAGTTCGAGTTATCGTAGAGCACGACGCGACGGGTGCGGTAGTCGATGCGGGTGGCAATGAAGACGTCTCTCACATGAGCATAGCGGCCGTAAGGATAGGCGCGGCCGGGGCGGATGCGATCATGATCGTCATCCCAATCGCGATGGTCATCGCGGTCGCCATGCTTGTACCAGCCTTTGTGCTTGCCGTTATCGTGGCGGTCGTCATCACGGGCTTCGTGTTTGTCCCAGCCTTTGTGCTTTCCGTTGTCATGACGATCATCGCGATCATCGCGGTCGCGCTGTGGCGCAGCAAGCGCCAGCGAGCCTGTCAATGCCATGAAAACGATACCAGCAAAGAATTTGCGCATAAGTTTTCTCTCCAAAAATTGCGAAGCCGGCCGGGATAGAATTGCCCGATTGCCTTGAGTTTGCCGGATCGGCGTTTCGCAGGCGATTCAGTGCCTTCTTCTATCTGTAACACATTTCTCGGGAAATGGTTTCGGAGTTGTTCATTCAGTACGTGTTCGCAGGGACAGGCAAGCCATTGCGCCATTGTTTCTTCTATCTGTAACACATTTCTCGGGAAATGGTTTCGGAGTTGTTCATTCAGTACGTGTCCGCAGGGACAGGCAAGCCATTGCGCCATTGTTGGTCGGATTTTTCCATTTCACCAAGATGGCTTTATAATCCTCTCCGCCTGGAGGTCTCGCCTTGCTTAAACGGAGTTTTGTTCTCGCATCGCTCATCATGATCGGTTTTGCGGCGCCATCAATGACCAGCGCGCAACAGAATCCACAGGAGAAAGAGCAAATCCTGTGGCAAAAGCTGGCAACCACCGTCAATGAAGTGGACCGCAACCTCGACGGCGTTCTTGCGGTAGCCATTCTGGACCTGTCCACCGAGCAGAAGTACCTGCTACACGCCGATGAAGTGATGCCCACGGCGAGCTCGATCAAGATCGCGATTCTCGCGGAGCTCTATCGGCAGGCGCAGCAGGGCAAACTTAAGCTCACGGATTTTTATACCCTGCAATCGTCCGATCTTGTTGGCGGAAGCGGAATCTCAAGCGTGCTCACTCCGGGCGCGACGCGGCTCACGCTGCGCGACGTTGCGGGCCTGATGATTTCTGTGAGCGACAATTCAGCCACCAACGTCATCATTGACCGCGTTGGCATGGAAAACGTAAACGCACTGTTGGACTCACTGGGACTGACGCACACCCGGCTGCGGCGCAAGATGATGGATCTGAAGGCCGCCGGGGAAGGAAGAGAAAATATCGCCACGCCACGCGAGATGATGCTACTGCTCGAAAGTCTCTATCGCGGCAAGGTATTGAACAAGCAGATGACGGAAGACTTTTTTAATCTGCTCAGTGTGCACAAGGAAAGCTACATCCCGCGGGAATTGCCGGAGGATTTGAAAGTAGCGAACAAGCCCGGCGAGCTAGAGGGCGTGCGCAACGATTCCGGAATCGTTTTTACTGGCAAGCGGCCTTATGTGATCAGCGTCATGACCACGTATCTGCGGCGTGAGCGGGACGGCGGGGAGGCCATTATTAAGATCTCCAACGCAGCTTACCAAATGTTTGACCGGCTAAGCCGCGCGTCCGAATATGGCCGAGTCGTTTCACCTCACGACACCGGAAATCCGTAACGAATCCTCACCCGGTGCAACCTGCCCCGAACTGGTACAGTTCCAGACGATGTGAAACAGTACGTTGGCACCTTCGAATTCGCCGCTCCGGTACACCATCTTGACGCGCAGTAAATAATCGCGGCGCAAGTAAAGCAAAACAGACAACTTCGATGAAGAGTGCTCGCAGAAATTTTTACGCAGGCATCACCTGAACCGTTGGAAGGAGGATTGCGAACTCATTTGGGGCTGTGTTTGAGCAGCTCGAGTGAGAGTTCTTGAATTATCGATCTTTTCTTTGCGCGATGATTTTTCAGGTGTTCTTGTTCGTACCGCGGAGCAAGGGACAATCTACGCCAGTACTGTTCGACGCAGGAACGGCGCTCCGTCCGGCGGAAACGAAAACAATAGGCCCGAGTCCAGTGGTCCCTGATAGGTTCCGGAAGAGTGAGGGCGTGAAAGCAAGCGAGTTGCCGCCAGTGCGCTTCCACAAGAAACTGTTCATCGCATTGAGTGTGTCCGTTTACGGAGCCAGCGTCGCCGACATGCATCAAACCATGCATGTGAGGAATTATTCGTGGTGGTATGAGACAGACCCGCTTGCGAAACCCATCGTGAGATTACCCGCACCCGCTTATTATGCAACCGGCCTAGCGCTCGCAACGGGAGTGAATTGGTTGAGCTGGAAAATGGGGCACTCAAGACGGTGGCACAGGCTCGCTCCCCTCCCTCAAGTGCTCTCGATAGTGGGGAACACGTACGGATTCAAGAGCAACTGTTTTTCGAACTACTGAAGGCGATGTAACAGCACTGCCGGCGTGGCCGAGGCGCTCTATTTTATTACTAGGGTGCCACGACGTCTCTGAGCTTGGTCTTAACCTGAACGGCGGCGAGGCTGGAGGCATCCCATCCGCCACCAAGCGCTTTGATCAGCAGAACGCTGCTGACCAGGCGCTGGCCGCGAATCACAGCAAGCTCCTGCTCATTGTTCAATAAATTCTGCTGGGCGTTGACGACATCAAGGTAGCTGACGAGGCCGCCGACGTAACGGCTGGTGGCAATATCCAGTGTGCGGCGGGCGGCATCGACGGCCTGCTGCTGCGAGCGGATGGCCTGATCGAGCACCGTCAGGCCGGTGACATCGTCTTGCACTTCGCGGAAAGCGTTGAGAACGGTATCGCGATACGCTGCCACACTGGCGTCGTAACCCGCTTTGGCAAACTGAGTTTGCGCGCGTCGAGCACCTCCGGTAAAGATGCTTTCCGCGACATTCGCCCCGACAGCCCAGAAGGTGCTCTGCACATTCAAGAGTTTGGCGATGTCCGACGCCTGCCATCCGCCATTGGCAAAGAGATTCAGCGAAGGGTAGTAAGCCGCGCGCGCAATCCCAATTTGTGCGTTGGCCACAGCCATCTGGCGTTCGGCTTCGGCGATGTCCGGGCGGCGCTCCAGGAGATCCGAGGGCAATCCGGCATCCAGCGCCGGGGGCTCCGCGTTTAGTTCTTTTTGCGGAAAGTGAAAGTCCGGGGCAGGTTTTCCCACCAAAACGGCAATCGCGTCTTCAGCCTGCTTTCTTTGCTGATAAAGCAAAACTGCCTGCGTCCGTGTGGTGTTCAAGAGCGTCTCTTCTTCAGCGACGTCCAGCCCAGAGGCCAGGCCACCCTTGTGGCGCGAATCCACCAATTGCAGACCTTTTTGCAGCGTCTCGACAGTGCGGTTCAGGATACTCAACTCGGTGTCGAGCTGGCGTAGAGTGAAATAATCGCCGGCAAGCTCCGCGGTGATGACCAGTCGGACGCTTTCCAGATCCGCAGCCGTGGCCTGGTAAGAAGCCTGCGCGGCCTCAATGCTGCGCCGGCGCCGCCCAAACAGATCCGCCTCGTAACCCACCGTAAACGGCAGTACGACATTGGTTTGCGACACCGGCGACCTTACCGGGAAGTTGCTATTCGCAGGCCGATTCCCTGAGAGGCGCTGGCGCTGCGCGCTGGGAGTGGTGGAGAGAGTTGGAAATTGCGTCGCGACCTGAAGCGCGGCGGAGGCACGCGCCTGTTCCAAATGCGCAACGGCGATTTTGATGGTTTGATTGGCGTCAAGAGCTTGTTTTTCGAGAGCGCTGAGTTCCCCGTCCTGGAAAACGCTCCACCATTCGCCTTTGGCCACGCCATCCTTTGGCGCGCTTTCGCGCCAGGGCTCAGCGACGTCCCATTTCGCCGGCACGGGGACGGATGCGCGCTGGTACTTCGGCCCGACCGTGCAACCGGCCGCGAAGACGAAGACAGCAAGACCACTCAAAGCAGCGAAATGCTTCGCACTTAGCATTATTGTTTCTTGGATCCCTGCGCGGGTGCTCCCTGTTGGCCGCGTCCCGAAGCGGCGTTCATGGCAATTTCCTTCACGCGAACTTCCTGGCCTTCCTCAAGGGAATCAGCGGGGTTAAGGACAAGCCAATCGTTCTGGTCGAGACCCTGCAAGACTTCGAGGGTTGTTCCATAATCGCGCCCGACGGTGATTTGGCGCAGGTGGATCTTGTGATTGGCATCCACGACCACCGCACGAAGCCCTTCTGAACGGAACAGCAGCGCGTTCACGGGAACTTGCAGCCGGGTGCCGGTAACTTTGACTTCCAAGTGCACCTGGGCGTAGCCGCCGGGCAAAAGCGCACCGTCTCGGTTCGGAACGTCCACTTCGGTGTTTAGCGTGCGCGTGGCAGCATCGATGGCTTCCGCCGTGCGCACGACTTTCCCTTCAAATCTCCGCCCGGGGTATTGCGTCAGTTCAAGATGCGCCCCCAAGCCCGCGCGAGTGTTGTTGGCGTAAATTTCCGGGACGTGTACGAAAACACGCAAGGGACTCGTCTGCGCCAGGAAGAATAATTGCTGTGTTGTCCCGCCGTTTCCGGCGTTGATCAGCATCCCGATGTCGACGTTCCGTCGCGTGATCACGCCGGAAAACGGGGCGTAAATGTGCTGGAAGGATTTCATCTCTTCCAGGCGGCGCACATTGGCTTCCGCGGACTGCACGATAGCGCGCTTGGCCGCGAGGTCACCCGCGGCGTTATCGACTTCCTGTTTGGAGACCCCGTCGGTTTTCAGAAGTTCTGCATAACGGGAGGAAGTGATTTCAGAAAGATGAGCATTGGCCTGCGCGGTTGAGAGGTCGGCGCGCGCTTGCGAGAGCTGCTGATCCACTTCCGGCGTGTCAATGTCTGCAAGCAAATCGCCTTTCTGAACCCGGCTGCCGATGTCGTGATACCACTTTTTCAAGTAGCCGTTAGTGCGGGCGTAGATCGGAGCCTCGACAAAAGCTTCCATGGTTCCCGGTAGGACCAGATCCTCCTGGCCCGATTCCGGAGATGCGTGAATCACGCCCACGGTTTGAATCGCCAGCGTTTCCGTCTCTTCTGCCAGCGTGCGGTATTCCGAACGGCGCTGCAGCATCGTCAATGCACCCAGAACTACAAGAATCAGTGCTCCGCCCATCAGCACCTTGAAGAACCCGCCCCCTTTGCCGGTGGCCTGACTGTCGTCTTGAGACTTCATCTCAACTCCGTCTTCCTTAATCGCTTACCATCCCGCATCTGCCACGCATTCTCATCTGCTCAGGGTATTACGGGAGCGGTGCGGGTTTCCAGAGCCCTTCTGCGTTCCCGATGTCCGTGAATGATCGAGAAAACCGTGGGCACGAAGAACAGTGTGGCGAAAGTGGCGAAAATCAAGCCGCCAATCACGGCGCGGCCCAGCGGCGCATTTTGCTCACCACCCTCACCAAGGCCGATGGCCAGAGGAACCATGCCGATGATCATCGCCAGGGCCGTCATGATCACCGGGCGAATGCGCACGAATCCGGCTTCGAGCGCGGCCTGCTGCGCATTTTTTCCTTCCTGCAACTGTTCGCGCGCAAAAGAAACCACCAGGATGCTGTTGGACGTTGCCACACCCATGCACATGATCGCGCCGATCATCGAAGGCACATTCAGCGTCGTATGCGTAAAGAACAGCATCCAACAGATGCCGGCCAGAGCGCCCGGCAGGGCGGTGATAATGATGAACGGATCGAGCCAGGATTGGAAATTCACGACGATGAGCAAGTAAGCCAGAACGATGGCGCCAACCAGTCCAATCGCCAGGCCCTCGAAAGAATACTTCATGGTTTGCACTTGGCCGCGGATGGTGATGTGGCTGCCGCGGGGCAAATCCTTCTCGATATTGTGTACGCGAGCCGCGATTTCGTCGGAAACCGCGCCCAAATCACGGCCGTCCACCGAGGCATAAACGTTGATGAGCGGCTGGATGTTGTAGTGGGATACCACCGCGGGCCGCATGGCCGCGGACATATTCACCAGGTTGCCCAGAATCTGAGGAGTTGTATCGGGCACGTTGCTGGTGACCGGCGTGTTGGCCAGCGCCTGGATCGAATCAATCCTGTATTGCGGAGTTTGCACGGCCACTTGATAGGTGGCGCCGTTTTTGGGGTCCAGCCAGAGGACCGGGGCTGTCTGGAAGCTGGAACTTAGGGAGACCAGCAGGTTCTGCGCGATATCCCGTGCCTGCAAACCCACCGACTGAGCGCGCGCGCGGTCGATCTCCATGCGGATGGTGGGATCGTCGAAGGACTGCTGCACGTGGACGTCGACGGCGCCGGGAACGTGCTGGATCTGGGACGCGAGCCTTTCGGCAATTTGATAATTGCCGGGCTGATTTTGTCCCATAACTTCTATATCGATGGGTGCGGGCATGCCGAAATTCAGGATCTGAGAAACAATGTCGGGCGGCTGGAAGAAAAATTGCGTCGCCGGGAATCGCCGTGGCAGCATCTCGCGGAGTTCTTTGATGTAAGTAGCGGCGAAATTCAGGATCTGAGAAACAATGTCGGGCGGCTGGAAGAAAAATTGCGTCGCCGGGAATCGCCGTGGCAGCATCTCGCGGAGTTCTTTGATGTAAGTAGCGGTGGAATTTCCCCGCTCTTTTTTCAACTGCACGAGAATCTCCGCGTCGGAGGTGCCGATGGTGCCGGCGTTGCTGTAGGTCATGTTGATACTGCTGTAGGGAAGGCCGATATTGTCAAGGACGGTGACCAAATCCCTCTTAGGGATAACTTCCTGAATCGTGCTTTCCACCTGGTCCGCCAGCCGCGCGGTTTCTTCGATGCGCAGCCCGGAGCGGGCGCGCATGTGCAGGCGAATCTGGCCGGCGTCCACGGTGGGAAAATAATCGCGGCCGACCACGAAAACCAGCCCGCCGGAAAGGACGCAGAAGCCGAGAAAGCATGGGATAAATAGCCAGGGGTGATGCAAGGCAGTCATCAATGCGCGGCGGTAACCTTCGCGAAATGCTTCAAACCGCCGCTCGAATCCCTGCTGATAGCGGCGAAAAAATCCCATGTTTTCGCCGATGTGTTCCTCAGTGTGGTATTCGTCTTCGGAACTCAGGAGATACATGGCCAAGGTTGGCACAATGGTGCGCGACCAGAAATACGAGGCGAGCATGGCGAAGATCACGGCTTCGGCGAGAGGCACGAAGAGAAATTTTGCGACGCCGGACAAGAAGAACATGGGAATGAACACAATGCAAATGCAGATCGTGGAAACGAAGGCCGGGACGGCAATTTGCTGAGCGCCATCGAGGATTGCCTGCATGGTCTCTTTGCCCATGGCCAGGTTGCGGTTAATGTTTTCAATTTCAACGGTGGCGTCGTCGACAAGGATACCGACGGCGAGCGCGAGCCCACCCAGCGTCATGATGTTGATGGTCTCTCCCAGGGCGCTGAGTGCGATGACACTCACCAGAATGGACAAGGGAATGGAAATGGCGATGATCAAGGTGCTCTTCCAGTTGCCGAGGAACAGCAAAATCATGACCGCGGTCAGGCAAGCGGCGATGAGGGCTTCACGGATTACGCCTTGGATGGCAGCGCGCACAAAGAGCGACTGATCGAAAAACGTGGTGAGGTGCAGGCCTTCGGGCAAGGCCGAGGAGTAATACTTCAGAATTTCCTTAACGCGGGACACGACCTCCAGAGTCGAAGTCCCGCCCGTCTTGAGAATACTCAAGATCACGCCGCGCTGGCCATTGGCGCGCACGATGTTGGTCTGTGGAGCGAAGCCGTCGCGAACGTGGGCCACTTCCTTCATGTAAATCGTGCTGCCATTGGTTGTCTTGACCGGCAGATCGTTGAGCTCGGCCACCGTCCGTGGGCTCCCGTTCATCTCCACGTTGTACTCGAGCTGGCCCAGTTTTGCCGTTCCCGTGGGCAAGATGAGATTTTGTGAGTTCATGGCGTTGACGATATCCACGGGGGAGAGGCCTTTGGCCTGCAAGGCTGCGGAATCGATATCCACAGAGATAAAGCGCTGCTTTCCGCCGTAGGGCCAGGGAATCGCTGCGCCCGGGACAGTGGTCAGCTGGGGACGAAGAAACGTGGTGCCGAAGTCAAAGAGTTGCTGCTCGCTCATGGAATCGCTGGTGAGCCCGATCTGGATGACCGGAACCGTCGAAGCCGAGTAGATGATGACCAGCGGTGGAGTCGCCCCCGGCGGGAGCCACCTCATCATGGTTTCCGTAGCAGCCGCCGTCTGCGCCAACGCCGTCGAAATGTTCGCTCTTGGCTGAAAGTACAGCTTGATGATGGACATCCCTGGAAGGGACTGCGACTCGAGGTGCTCGATGTCGTTGACCATGGTCGTGGCGCCGCGCTCGATGGTGGAGGTAACGCGCTGCTCCATCTCGAGCGGCGAGAGGCCGCCGTAGGTCCACGCGATGCTCACCACCGGAATGTTAATTTCCGGGAAAATGTCCGTGGGCGTGCGCAGAAGCACTACTGGCGTGAGCAGAATAATCGCCAGCGCCAGAACGATGAACGTATACGGTCTTGCCAGCGCTAATCGGACAATCCACATAACCTGTTACTCTTTCGCGGTAGGCACTTCCTAAATCTAGTTAGATTCGTCGAGTACCTGGTTTGGGTACGGGCCCACCTTGCCTTGACCGCCCGTCCCCTGCGTCATTCGATGCCGACATTTTGACACACGGCACAGGCAAGGCTCCATCCAATTTGGACCCCAATCAGGAGAGGAGAAGTCCTCCAAAGAGGAAAGATTAGCCCGGCAGAAGCTATTTGTGGGTCATGGTGAAGACGCCGTCCCAGCCGGAGGGAGGCTCATCGAAGAGATATTCCTGGCAGCGCTTCCAGTAGGCCCGTGAGGGGCCGTCGTTGGGCCACCGGTCAAGGATGGTCTGAAAAGCGTTTTGCGCGGCTTGCCATTGGCGCTGGCGGAAGAGAGCGCGGGCCTGCTGGAAGAGTTCTAGCCGCGAAGACGTTTCTTCCGATGTGCCGTAGACGGAATTTTCGCCCATCCGGCCGATAAGTTCATAAATCGTGACTGGTTGAAGCTTGCCCTTGACGCGAATGAGATCGAGCTCGCGAAAAACCAAACCGTCATTCTTGACGGCCGCGAAGGTCGTTTCATTGACGAGGATGTGCGTACCGTAATCTTTGTTGAGCCCTTCCAGGCGCGAGGAGAGATTCACGGTGTCGCCGAGGGCGGTGTAGCCATAACGCAGCGCGGAGCCCATGTTGCCGACGCTCGCCATGCCGGTGTTCACGCCTATCCCGATGTCGAGGTGTGGCTTGCCTTCGGCTTCCCATACTTTTTGCAGTTCGCGAACGTGCTCCATCATCTTCAGTGCCGTGTTGCAGGCCTTTGCGGCGTGGCCGACTTCTTCGAAGGGCGCGCCCCAGAAGGCCATGACGGCATCGCCGATGTACTTGTCGAGCGTACCCTGGTGATCAAAGACCAGACTGGTCATGTCCGAAAGATACTGGTTCAGGAAAAGCGCCAGGTCCTGCGCGTCGAGTTTTTCGGAAATCGTGGTAAAGCCGCGAATGTCGCTGAACATCACGGTGATTTCGGTCTTCTTTGGCTCGACGAGTTGCGGATTCACCAGCAGGCGGCGGATGACTTCCGGGCTGAGATATTGGCCGAACGCCGAGCGCACGCGGCGCTTCTCTTTTTCCTCGAAGAGTGAACGGTAGAGCGAGACGAGTAAGACATTGGAACTCAGAGTCAGGGCCGGCACAGTGAAGTTGAGCCACCAGCCCCGCAGAAACGCTGCATAGTCCACAGCGACAAGAGGCAGCAGCAGGCCAGCGCCAAGCCACATCCACCGTGGCGTGACTAGGGCCATCCATATCCCCAATGGAAATCCGAAACACAGAATCAGCAGAACATCTGTGAGTGTCTGTTTCGCGCCGCGAATCAAAAACGATTGGTGCAGGATGTCATCGATGACATTGGCATGAATTTCCACGCCGGGATAATCCAGGCCGCCGTAGGGTGTGGTTCGCAGATCGCCGATGCCCGTGGCCGTCGCTCCGATGAGCACAATCTTGCCTCGGAAGGTCTCGGGCGAGAATTTTCTCTCGGTCACATCAGCCAGGGAATAATGAGGGTAGGTGTAGCCTGGACCGTGAAAATTAATGACCACACGCCCTAAATCGTCCGTGCGAATCTGAGCCGCTTGCCCGAAGACGATGCGGAAAGCGCCGACGGGGCCATATTCCAGAACGACTTGTTCGTTGGGCAGACGGAAATACGACCGGACGGCTTGCACATCAAGCGAAGCAAAAATGTCCCAATCGCTATAGTCTTTGGAGCGTCCGTAAGGAATGATGAGATTGGATTCGCGCACAACGCCATCCACGTCCGGGTAAACGTTGAAAAAACCGGTCGAGGAGGCTTCCTCGCTCAGAGCGCTGGTAAGGACTTCGAGATTCGCCTCAGTGCCCTTCGGGAGAAGATTGTCTGGCGCAAATTTTTCCATGAGACCGATGCGGTCCTGCTTGCCGGTTTCAGGATGCAGCGGCCGCACGCTGGGGAAAGAATAAAAAGCAATCTGATTGGCGTAGGCGTCCAGAGTCTTGTCGTCCAGTCCACGCAGATCGGCTTCGGTGTGAAGAAAGAAATTGCCAAGCACAACCGCGCCGAAATGCTGAATCGCGGAGGCAAATTGTTTGTCTGCGTCGTACGCTGCGGCGAGTTTTTGCACTTCGGAGACGAGGGCCGGATCAATCCGTTCGCCGAGCTTTCTCCTGGCTTCCATTTCAGCCAACAGCGCGCGTATGGGCGCCGCGCTCTGATCCGGCTTGCTGAAAGTGATATCAAACCCGGCTACCCTTGCGCCATCCTCGCGAAGCACGTCCAGCATCTTTGCGAAGTGAGTCCTGGAGAAGGGCCACTTGCCCAGCACTTCCTGGGAATGCTGATCGATATCCACGATTACAATTCGCGAATCAACCGGCGTGGCGCTCCGCGGGCGGTAGCGAAATCGCGTGTCCAGCGAGGCGTATTCCAGCCGCTGGATGAAATTAAAAATGGGAGTGGGGCGTTCGCCGAAAAAAGTGAAGTAATACAGCGTGAATGCACCGAACGTAATAACCAGGCTGATGATGAATGAGACGCGATGGCGCCACCACGATTGGAGCAGTTCGTAGAGGGCGAACAAGCCCCGCCGCTGCCAAAAACCTTCTGACGGAGCTGCCATCGCGCCCCGAGGGCTACTCGCGGAAAATGAAGTTCAACTTGACGCCCGAGACTTCGATCATATCGCCGTTGTTGAGCCGCACCGGCCCGGGAATCGGCGTGCCATTAACGGTGGGCACTTTGTCGCCCGGGCCGAGGTAGTAACCGTCGTCGCGCTGATTGATTTGCGCCGCCATTTGCGGCTTGAACCAGCCCTTCAGGCGGATCGTGGCCATGGCGGACTTTCCGATGACCGTGAGTTTGTTGGTCAGAACATATTCCTTTTGATCCGATTTTCCGCCAAGAACAACCAGGGTCGGGACTTTCATGCGCGTGGAGGCAAACTGCATGGATTCGCCCATGGCGGCGGCCTGCTGGAGCATCTGGCGGCGTTCCTTGGTGTCCAGCACCATGGTTTCATTGATGCGTGGCGCGGCGGCCTTGCGGCCTGTTTGCCATGGCAGTGGGGCGTCGCCGCTGGTGTCGACCTTGATCGTATGCTTGCCGATGTGCACGTTGTCTCCATCGTGCAGCGTGGAGCGCTCGATGCGCAGGTCGTTGACAAAAGTGCCATTGAGGCTGTTCAGATCCTCAATGACCATGCGTCCTGCCTCGTAATAAACCTTGGCGTGGTAATTGGACACGGCGAGGTTATCCACTGGCAAATCGTTATCCGGTGCCCGTCCGATGGTGACCGGGCGGCTGCCCACCGACACCTCTTTGACGATTTTGTTATCAAACATGAGGCTGAGCTTCGGCATCTCAATTCCCTCCAGCGTTGCCATTAGCGCCTAGATTCTTTCGTTCTCCACGGCGCAACCAGGAAAACCACCCTTTGGAATCCTTGAGCAGCCGCACCACCACGACCGTGATGTTGTCCGGACCGCCGCGCTCATTGGCGAGCGCGACGAGTTCTTCCGCCCCGCGCACCGGATCGGGTTCCGCCTGCAGCACTCCGGCAATCTCCGGCTCGGTGACCACCCGTGTCAGTCCATCGGAGCAGAGCAGCAAAACATCGCGCGGGAAGAGTGTGTGTTCCTCGGCGTCTACCTCGATTTCCGGCTGTGCGCCAAGCGCGCGCAACAGGACGCTCTGCATTTCGCTCTCTTCCGCTTCGGCGATCGTCAAAATGCCCCGGCGAACTTGTTCAGCGACGAGAGAATGATCCCGCGTGAGCTGCAGCAGGTTGCCTCCGCGAAGCAGATACGCGCGGCTATCACCGACGTGGGCGATGCTGAGTTTCGTGCCGTCAATCCAGGCCGCCGTCAGCGTGGCACCCATGCCATGTTGCTCCATGTGTTCTTGGGCGGACTTGAAGATGCTCCTGTTGGCGAGATGCACCGCCGTCGAAAGGCGTTTTGTGTTGGCGCTCCAATTCGGCTCAACCTTGCCGAGGACTCGGGCGGCGGGGTTGGTCTCGGCGTCGAGACAATGCTTCATCACGGTTTCCACGGCCAAGGCGCTGGCGATTTCACCATGCGCTTCACCTCCCATGCCGTCGGCCAGCACAAACAGGTTCAGCGGCGCAACGATGCGGAAGCAATCCTCGTTGTTGGTACGCACGCGACCGACGTCGGTCACGCCTCCACTGACAATTCGCACACTCGCTCCCTGTAGCACGGTGAAATCACACCCTGCCCACACGTAGCCGATGATCCTGTTCCCAAGCTAGCAGAGCCCCAGGCCCTGCGAAAGGCTTTGAACCCTACTAATTACTCGCTCTTAAGCCACAATCGGCAAATGAGAATTGGCTTATCTTGTGTATTTCAATGGGCTTAACGGGCACCTCGCGCGTGCATCACACGCGCCTCTCCGCGCGGCTTTCTCAATCCTCTCCGCCAACCGAGAGCTCCCTAACTCCCCGTGGGGACATTACTCTCTCCTCATCGCTGAAATCAAGACGCCGAAGCCGGAACGCGTTGGGAACTCCCCTGATGAACGGACCGCCTCGCTTCGCGCGCAGGAGATTCTCCACTACAATCCCACGCATGGCCCGGCACCGCCCATTGTTGTTTCTTGCCTGTTCCATCGCCAGCTTCTTCGTGTTGCGGTCCGCCGCGCAGCAACCGCCTCCTGCCCCTTCCGGGGCCAGGATCCTTCTCCTGCCGCGGCGAATCGTCTCCGGCCAACGCGCGACGCTGGCGGTGCTCGACGTAAACGGGCGGCTGACGCCCAGCGTTGTCGTGAACTTCTCCAACGGCGACCGCGTAACCACCGATGCGACGGGCCGGGCGCTTTTCGTGGCGCCCCTGAATCCCGGCGTGATTTTTGGTTCGCTTACAGGACGCGCGGGCCGAGTTGCAACGACGATTCTCACGCCGACGGAAGCGGCCACGTCTTCCATGGAAATATCCTCCGCCCCGCGCGTAGCTTCATTGACGGATCGCTTTGAGATTTTTGGCAAAGGTTTCTGCGGGGATGCGGATGCCAATCAGGTACGGATCGCGGGGCAGACTTCACTCGTACTCGCTTCCTCGTCCGTCTCTTTGGTGATTCTTCCTCCCTCCGATCTGCGACCCGGTGGGGCCACGGTCGAAATCGTTTGCGCGAAGGGGGAAGCGCGGCCATTCTCCCTTACGCTCGTCGGACTGGATCTCGTGGCTGATTCTTCGCCATTGAAACCGGGAGAGCATCGCGGGCTCACGGTGCGCGTTCGCGGCATCACGGCGAGAATTTCCCTGGAGGCCCGGAACTTGGCTCCTGAAGTCGCGGAACTCGCGGGCGGCAATCCGGCGCGGGCCTTGAGCAGCGGAGGAACCGAGAATTGGGCGCGCTTCGAGGTGACGGGACGGAAGAGCGGCAACTTCCTGATATCGATTCGCCTGGTCCCGTGGCTTGGACGACCGCAGTAACGGGTAGCACAGCCAGGAATGTGTGCTTTTAGCACCCGTTCAATTTTGAACAGACACGTTGTGCCTCGGAGTCATAACCTCAATCTCCAGAGTAGAAGGTTGGAAATAAGTCCGCGATGGCGCCCCGTCGGCAGCCTCCGAGGACGTCATCGTGGGCAGGCGCTTCACCGCAATCCCCGACGACCCCACCCCCGATGTTGAGGGTGGGGGTTTTTCTCTCAGTCGCGCCGCAACCGCGGCCCGTGCTCCCCCCACCCGTTCAGCAGCCTAAATTATTCGCCTTTTCTTCGCCAGTGCTTTGTGTTAGATTTCAAACTGCTCTCATATTAGCTTTCGAGAGCGGTTCGAGGCGTCGCCATGACCTTCGCGCTTCTGGTAGGTGTCATCGTCGCTTTTGCCGTCGGCTTCTTGGCCACTTGGCTCGTCGCATCTTCCCGTGCTAGCCGGTTACGCTATGAGTCTGCTGCGATAACAGCTCAGCTTTCAGAAACGCGCCAACAACTCGCGACGAGTCGAGCCGAAACGGAAGCTCTCCGAAGGGAAGTCCTTGAGGAAAAGACGTTACGCACGCGCGCCGAAGTCGATGTCCAGAATCAACGCGCGAATCTCGAAGAACAAAAGCGCCTTGTGGGAGATGCCGAAGAGAACCTGCGCCAGGCCTTTGACTCCCTGGCGGCCAAAGCCTTACAGCAGAGCACGGATCAGTTTCTACTGCTTGCGCAGGAGAGGCTCGCAAAGCTCCAACAGGAAACCTCAGGTGATTTGTCGCAAAGGCAGGAGGCCATCAAAGGGCTAGTGGAGCCTCTTCAGCAGCGTCTCTCCGATCTGCAGACGCATCTTCGCCAGATGGAATCGAATCGGGAATCGTCCTACGGTGAACTCCGCAATCAAGTACAGCAGCTCGCTGCGACCAATCGTGACCTCCAGAGGGAGACTGGCACACTCGTGAGCACCCTGAAACAGCCACAAGTCAAGGGTAGATGGGGTGAACTGACTCTCCGCCGCACCGTCGAGCTCGCCGGCATGTCTCCCCACTGTGATTTTGACGAGCAGGTTTCTGTGCACACGGACGAAGGTCGCCTTCGTCCTGACTTGGTTGTACGCCTTCCTGGCGGAGCGAACGTCGTCGTGGATGCCAAGGTGCCTCTACACGGCTTTCTGCGCGTCGCCGCGGCGCAAAATGACACGGAGCGCGAAGCGGGTCTCGTGGAGCATGCCCGGCTTGTCCGGGCGCACGTAAACCAACTCTCCTCCAAAGAATACTGGAAACAATTCCAGCCCTGCCCCGAGTTCGTAGTGCTCTTCGTGCCGGGCGAATCCTTTTTCAGCGCCGCGCTGGAACGGGATCCAGCACTGCTGGAGGACGCCATTACGAACCACGTCTTGCTGGCGAGTCCTGCGAATCTCATTGCCATTCTTAAAGCGGTGGCATACGGCTGGCGGCAAGAGCAAATTGCTGAGAATGCGCAGCAGATCAGCGATCTTGGGAGCGAGCTCTATTTTCGCATTCTCAAGTTTCTCGAGCACATGGATGACGTGCGATGTGGGATCGAACGCACCAATAAAGCCTTTAACAGCGCAGTGGGTTCTCTGGAAGGCCGTGTCCTGCCAGCGGTTCGGAAACTCAAGGAAAAAGGCGGCTATTGGGGAGAGTTTCCCGCCATTGAGCCAACTGAAACGGCTCTGCGAGCCCTCAATCCCGCGGTAAGTGGTGAAGAGAAATAGCTATCCCCTCGCGCGAAGAAGAAGGAGACTTCGTTGTTCGAAGCCTCCCCGTCGAGTAGGAATTCTCCGCTACCAGCTCAACTTGAGCGCAAACTGGAACTGGCGCGC
>Ga0209802_1001386_pt1 | contig 18059 bp, 26 predicted proteins | sample GraSoiAngelo_129_FD_185886 | JGI IMG/M metagenome (GOLD analysis project Ga0209802, IMG submission 185886) | Grasslands soil microbial communities from the Angelo Coastal Reserve, California, USA - 14_0927_12_40cm (SPAdes) (version 2) | ecosystem: Environmental > Terrestrial > Soil > Grasslands ... | reverse complement strand
CCCCCCGAGCCCGATGGCTCATCAGGGACCACGACTGAGGCCTTCGAGAGGAGGTTCGCATGCTCGCAAAAGCGTCGATCGTCGTCGCCGTCGTGTTCACGCTCGCCGCGATCGCGGTCGCTCAAACGGAGAAGCCGATCACGGATCTCAAGATGCTCGCCGGCACGTGGAACGGTTGGTACAACCCGCTGCGAGGCGGTGCGCCGGTCCGGGCTCAAACCGTCATCAAGGACGACGGTTCGTTCAGTTTCCACCCATCGGGCATGAACATGACGACTGGCAGCATTGCGCTCGCCGACGGTAAAGCGCGGTACCAGGCGTCGGTGGGTGATCCGGGCACCGTCGTCATCATCGACAAGAACGGCAAGGACGTACTGCGGTTCATCCGGCGCGACGGAACGATCGCGTCCGAATTCGAGCGCTGACGGCTCGGAGGGGACTTCGCCCCTTCCGAGTTACCCGTTCGGCGTGATGACCGTCTTCGCGCCGCTACTGGCGGCGGCGGCCGCCAAGCTGTCCGCCCACACGCTGGTGCTGGAGGGCGAAGTTGCGATCTACGACCTGGAGCTGAGATCGCGGTTCGAGTGGCTGCGCGAGCCCGACCCGGACGCCGTCGCGACGCCGCCCATGTTCCTGGTGTTCGACCTACTCCATCGCAACGGCCACGACCTGACCGGGCGTCCGCTCCGCGAACGCCGCGCTCGGCTGGAGGATGCCGTCGCCGACAACGACCTGGTCCTCCCGGTACGACGGCTCGCGGAGGACGGCTTGCAGGCGTGGGCGCAGGTGATCGAACGCGGCTACGAGGGCTCCGGCAGCCTAGCACGTCAATCAGGTGATTTTCGTTGGGCGCACGTTGAGGGCGCCTCTAATGGCCTCCCGACGGCAGGGATTTTTCCGAACGAGGCAACGCTTGTCAGCGTCGCGCAGAGCTTGTGACACAGAATTCGCCAAGCTGTGCGCATCGCCCGCCAGCAGCCCTTTGAGCTGAAGGTGGGGGGCGGCCTCGGTGGTGTGCTGGGGCGTGATGCCGAGCGGGATGCCGCGGCATCCACTTTTTCTGAGCTGGTCTCGATAAGCCCCGGCTTTATCTCGTCTGGATGTCTTCCGGGCTCAGGTGGAGCTTAACTCCCGCACCGACACGACCACGCGAAACCGGAAGGGCGACCTCGGGCCGCCAGCCACGACCTCGTTCTCTCCGACGGCAAGTGGCACGGTGGCGACGTGACGATGACCGCCAATCGGTACCCCGTTTACGATGGTACCGACGTAGCTGCCACGGTCTCGCACTTGAACGCCATCAGGCCCGCGCTCGATTGCGAAATGGTCCCGCGAAACGTTGAACGGCTTGGTATCCGAGAGCTGGATGTCGTTGCCCTCGATCGGCTGAGCTTCCCCTGCGACGGGGATGCGCCCAACGCGAATTGGCAGACGGGCGAGATGGAGTGGCCGGTTGGCTGCCATGGCGGCGGGCGTGACCCCGAATATCACGACGTCGAAACCCCAGCCCTCCGTGGACTCCACTGCGTGTGGGTACCCGAATGGTTCCTCGGAACGGTCAAGCAGCAGGTCCATTGGCTCGCCCCGCGTCACGTGCCCCATCGCAGACCTCCTCAGTGCAACATCGCCTATGCCCTTTTGAGGCGGCTCACAGAGGCGTCGGCATCGGCCTGAAAATTTCGGCAAGAAGACGCAAGGCCCGGCCGGGGCGCTGGTGCCTGTTCTGGCGTTCGACTACACTCCCGCCAGCCATCCCCACCGAGGTGCCCATGCGGCGGATCGGGGCTTGCAGTCGTTTTCGTTCAGATTGGGGATATACCGATCCGCCGTCGCAGGTAATCGTGCGCGTTATGCTTCAGGGAGACTGAGTCATGCTATACGACTCAACTGCCGTCCCCGAGCGGTATCACCGTTCGCGTGCTCTGACATCTGCCGATACAGAGTCCCATGTGCAGGGAGCACCTTGTTGCTTGATCTGGGCTGTGGCACGGGAAGATCCACTGTCCCCTTCGCTGAACACTTGGGAGTCTCCGTCATCGGCGTCGATCCCTCGCAAACGATGCTGCAGAAGGCAGCACACCAGACCCGTTCACGGCGCATCACCTATCGAGAGGGCCGCGCAGAAGCGATCCCCTTGGGGGCAAACGTGGCAGGGCTGATCTTTATGTCGAATGCCATCCACCATGTGACGAACCTGGACAAATCATTACAGGAAATGTCGCGAGTGCACCAACCCCAGGGGATTGTGTTCATCCGAAATTACTCTCTCGAAAATCTGTCATCACTGGGGCGCCCGTCGCCTGCCTGTACGACTGCGTGACTGAAACGGGACGCCGCTACGAAACTGGCACCAAACTCACCGTGCTTCCTCCACCTGGAACAGTTCCTGGGCAACTAGGCGAGGGTCGGACACCGCCCGCGGGTCCCAGGGGCGTCTGGGGAACGGCACGACGGTGCGGTGGCCCTCAAGGAACGGTGCGAAAAGGGCACGCTCGAAGCGAGTGATGTAGCGCCCCCGCGAGTGGAACTGGAGCCCAGCACAGACCTGGCATCGCAGGCCAAGGTATTCGACGAGCTTGGCCCCGCTCAAGCTCAGAAGGTAGAGATGCCGGCGTGGCTTCCGGCACCAGGGGCATCGATAGAAGAGGGCCACGCCACTCCCTCTCGGCAGCGGGCGGCGCACAACCTGAATTCGGTAGGTCTCCCCGCTCTCGAGCGCCACTAGCACGGCGTCCCCGTGGTCGGTCGGCGCCATCTTGAGACCGTACTAAAGATCGCCATCGTCTGACGTCCAGAACACGAAATACGGGCACCGACGGCGATCATCGAGGACCCAGCGAAGCGGGAAGGTCGGTAAGCGGGGCACGCCCTCGACGTTCCGGCGCGCACCCGCAAAGCGGCCGTCGGGATCACGCCGACGCTGGATCTCGTTTTTATGTGCCCTCTGGTCCAAGGGATCCCGAGGCTCGTTGGCGACCTTTGCGCGCATCTGGTCGAAGAACTTCTTGGCGGCGTCCTGGACCCTCGAGGTCAACTCCTACTCGCTGCTGTCGGCGCCGTGCTGGTGCGCGTCGCGGCGTTCGGCTAGACTCCCGCCAGCCATCTCCACCGAGGTGCCCATGCGGCTGATCGGGCTCGCGGTCGTTCTCATTCTCAGCCTCGCTCTCGCGCCGCTCGCCGCCGAGACGCAGCAGGCGGGGAAGGTGCCACGGATTGGTCTCATCACGGGCCTCTCCGAGTCAACTGCTCGAAGCCGCGTCGAAGCATTCGGGCAGGCGTTGCGCGAATTAGGGTTTATCGAAGGACAACGGCGACTGGAAGCGCGTATCGACGGTACTCGTCGAACTCATTCGATTGGACGTGAACGTCATAGTCGCGCACGGCTCTCCGCCGGCCGTTGCCGCCAAGCGAGCCACGAGCGTAGTTCCAATCGTGATGTTCGAGGTTGGCGATCCCATCGGCATGGGGCTCGTTCCCAGTCTTGCGAAACCAGGTGGAAATGTGACCGGCGTGGCGCAGGTCGTTGCCCATGAGATATATGGGAAACAGCTTCAGATGCTCGTGGACTTAATTCCTCGGCTATCTCGGGTCGCCTTGCTGTGGAATCCAGCAAACCTCGCGCAGCCCGCAGTGGTGAAGCAGACGGAGGCGGCGGCGAAGACCCTAGGTATCACGCTGCAATCGCTGACGGCACAAGGTCCTGACGATTTCGAGAAGGCGGTGCTCTCGGCAATCCGGGGCCATTCGGGTGCGCTCATCGTCTCTCGTGATGCCATCTTCGCCAACCATGTCGGCCGTCTTGTCGAGCTCACTGCCGTACACCGATTGCCGGCAATATACGGCTACGGCTCCTTCGCCGAGGCTGGCGGACTGATCGGCTACGGCCCCGACCCCGTTGAGATTTCCCGTCGCGCAGCTGCCCTGGTTGCCAGGATCCTCAACGGCGCGAAGCCGTCTGATTTGCCCGTCGAGCAACCGACCAAGTTCGAGCTTGTCATCAATCTCAAGACGGCCAAGGCCTTGGGCATCACCATTCCGCAATCGATCCTGGTCCGAGCCGACGAGCTCATCCAGTAGTGGACCGGCGAGCGTTCATCTCCATTGTGGGAGGAAGCGTCTTCGCCATGCCGCCGACCGGTGGGGCGCAGCAGGCGGGGAAGCTAGTACGTCTCGGTCGCCTTTCCCTCGCCGAGCTTGACGCTCAACCAGGTCGTGCATCCACTGATGCCATCTTCGATGGACTACGCGAGCTCGGATATACAGAAGGTCGAGATTTCCGACTCGAACGACGCGATGCCGGCGGAAACCCCGGCCGTCTACACGAGTTGGTGATGGAACTCGTGCGCCTGCCGGTCGACGTGCTGCTAGTGACGGGCGTTACGGCGACGGCGGCGGCCCATCGAGTAACTAAGACCATCCCCATCGTCTGCATGATGGGCGACCCCGTGGGCCAGGGGTTTGTCAAGAGCTTGGCGCGCCCAGGAGGGAACATCACGGGTGTGACGCTCACGTCTGGAGGATCGGACATCGGCGGGAAGTTCCTCCAGTTGCTGAGCGAGGTCGCGCCGAGTGCCACCCGCATCGGCTTTCTTCGGTCTGCTAATAATCCCGGTACCCCGCCGACCGTATTCTTCCCAACGACCAGTCTCGCAGCGCTCCAGCTGGTGACAGTCGAGATTCGCGATCCGAATGGGCTCGACCAAGCGTTCGACGCCTTGGTTCGAGCGAAGGTCCAAGCTCTCACCAGCGACGGCGATCCGTTGACTGATGCGCAGTTCCGTAGGATCGCCGACTTCGCGATCAAGCGGCGCCTGCCAGGAATGTACCCTAGAAGGCAATTTGTGGACGCTGGCGGGCTCATGAGCTATGGACCAAACCTCTATGACACATGGAAGCGCGCGGCTCTTCACGTCGACAAGATCCTCAAAGGCGCTAAACCCGGTGATCTCCCCGTCGAGCAACCCACGAAATTCGAGCTGGTCATCAACATGAAGACCGCCAAGGCACTCGGGCTGACGATCCCGCAGTCGGTATTGGTGCGAGCGGACGAGATCATCCAATGATGGACCGGCGAGCGTTCATCAGTTTAGTGGGCGGGATCATCCTCGCCACGCCGCTCGCTGCCATTGGTTCAGAGAGGTAGGGTGCACATGCCTGATCTAGCGCCGCTGTTCTTCGCCCTAGCAGCGGGCACGATGTCCGCCAGCTACGCCATTCTCATCAGGTATCCTGCTACTCACGGCGTTCTACGTGGACAACGGACCACATCTTCCCCTCTGGAGTTCTCTGCCGCCCGTCGCATATTGGGTCGGTCCGAGTCTTGAAGGGATTCCGCTCCTGGCTTGGGCATTCGTGAGACACACGAAGATGTGAGGCTCCAGCGCATCGGAACCGCGCCTCAGCGCACCCTGAAATCACTCTGCTCGCGCGGGCTGCTACAGGTGCAAGGGCGGCCAGGACGCTGGAGCCCGTCAGTCGACGTTGAGTGCGAGTAGGCAGAAGGCACTTGATGCGGTGATCGGGGTAGTCTAAAGTTCACGAGACGGTGACGCCCATGGTGTTGGGTCCAGGCGATCGGGCACCACACTTCGCCCTCCCGGCGGCCTATGCTGACGGCACCGTCTCACTCGCGGAATATCTCGGTCGGGGTCCAGTCTTCTTGACGATGCTCCGGGGCCTGTACTGTCCATTCTGCCGCCGCCACGTCAGCCAGTTGAGGCCGGCGTGTGAGGCGCTACGGGCGAGCGGGATTACGCACCTTGGTATTGTCGTCGCAAGTCCCGAGCGGGCGCGGCAATATTTCAGACACTTTCCACCCTGCTTTCCCATAGGCGCGGCCCCCGATCGCGCAATTCATCGCGCTTATGGTCTGCCTGAGGTCGTCAGACCTCCCGATATTCATCAATCCTCAGAGCGCGAAGCCGCCGATATTCTCCGAGAGTCGGGTTTACAATTCGCGCCCGGCCAAGCACTGGACGTGTTCGCGAAAGCCGACGGCTTCGAGATGACGAGCGAAGACGACGCTGAATGGCGCAGACCGTTGCAAAAGACGGGTGACTTTCTGATTGGACGCGATGGTGTAATTCGCTGGGCTCGCGTCGACATAATTCTTACCGCGTTCCCAAAAGTAGCAGACCTGGTCTCGCTTCTCTGAACGTGTCGCGACTCGCCTGGGGCCCAGTCGCGGGCTCGTTCTGCTAGACTCCCTGCCAGCCATCCTCACCGAGGTGCCCATGCGGCTGGTCGGGCTCGCGGTCGTTCTCACTCTTAGCCTTGCTCTGGCGCTGCTCGCCGCCGAGGCACAACAAGCGGGGAAGGTACCCAGGATCGGGTACCTGAACCCTGGTTCCGCTACTACTCAACATCGGATTTTGGAAGCATTCAAGCAAAGCCTGCGGGACCAGGGCTACATCGAGGGACAGAATGTTGCGATTGAAAGCCGATTCGCTGAGGGCCGCTGGGAGCGGGTTCCCGCTCTCGCTACCGAACTCGCGAACCTCGACGTAGATGTGTTCGTGGTGAACGTCAACAGAACAGCCGTGGCCGTGCAGCAGGCTACTACGAAGACCCCCATCGTGATGGCGGTTGCCGAGGATCCGGTTGGCGTTGGACTCGTCAAGAGCCTCGCGCGTCCTGGGGGGAATATCACGGGGGTGACCATCGTGGCCGGACCCGAGCTCTATGGCAAGAACCTAGAGTTACTGAGGGAGGTCCTACCGAAGGGGGCACGCATAGCGGTTCTCTTCAACACCACGTCTCAAATCAATTCACGCTGGTTGACGGCCACTGAGGAGGCCGCTCGGAAGCTCGGGGTGAGGCTTGTGCCGACCGGAGTCCGCAGTGCGGAGGACTTCGAACAGGCGTTTGCGCTGATGACGCAAGGGCACGCAAGAGGATTTGTCGTCCTCGGTGAGCCTCTCTTCTTTGTCAACCCCCGACGTCTCACCGATCTCGCGGTGCAGAGTGGACTAGCCTCAATGTGGCCCGTTCGAGAGGGTGTAGACGCAGGTGGCTTGATGTCGTACGGCGCAAACGTGCCTGATCTCTATCGCCACGCGGCGACCTATGTGGTCAAGATTCTAAAGGGGGCCAAGCCCGCCGACCTGCCGATGGAGCAGCCCACGAAGTTTGCGCTGATCATCAACCTCAAGACCGCCAAGGCGCTCGGGCTGACGATTCCTCAGTCGCTGCTGCTGCGGGCGGATGAGGTGATCCAGTAGCCCGTGCTCGACCAACGCGGCCAGATCCTCCGAGCAGCCGCCGTCTGCTAGACTTCCCGCCAGCCATCCTCCACCGAGGTCCCCCATGCGGGTGATCGGGTTCGTCGTCCTTGCTGCCAGCCTTGCTCTCGCGCCGCTCGCGGCCGAGGCACAGCAGGCGGCCAAGGCCCTCGAATAGGCTACCTCGCGACCAACCTAGCCTCTGGCCCTCACATGCGAGAGGCCTTCCGTCAAGGGCTGCGTGACCTCGGTTACGTCGAGGGCCGCAACGTCGTGATTGAATACCGAGATGCCGAGGGAAAGCACGAGCGGCTGCCCGCTCTTGCGGCCGAACTGGTTGCGCTCAAGGTTGATGTCATCGTGGCCCCGCCCACACCCGCCGCCCTGGCCGCCAAGCAAGTGACCAAGACTATCCCCATTGTCTTCGCTGCTGTTTCCGATCCGGTTTCGAGCGGGCTCGTCACCAGCCTTGCGCGACCGGGCGGCAATGTCACGGGGTTGTCCGACCTCACCCCGGAGCTGGTCGGCAAGTGTCTGGAACAGCTTAAGCAGGCCGTTCCGGGGGTCAGTCGGGCCGCTGTCCTTTGGCAGCCAGGTGCCTTCGGCGAACGCACGGAAAAGGACCTGCTGAAGGCAGCAGAAGTCGCGGCGCGGGCGCTGGGGGTGCGGCTTCAATTCGTTGAGGCGCGAGGGCCAGACGATTTCGACAGGGCCTTCTCAAAAATGACCAGCGCGCGCGCGGATGCTCTGACTGTGTTGCCAACCGCCATGTTCGTCTCGGAGCGAAGACGCCTCGTGGACCTGGCGGCAAAGAACCGGCTGCCGACGGTGTTCCCATACAGGGAGAGTGTCGATGCCGGGGGCCTTATGTCCTATGGACCGAACCTTGCTGATATGTATCGGCGCGCCGCCACCTACGTGGACAAGATCCTCAAAGGTGCGAAGCCCGGCGATCTTCCTGTCGAGCAGCCCACCAAGTTCGAGCTGGTCATCAACGCCAAGACCGCGAAGGCGCTCAGCCTGACGATCCCGCAGTCGGTGCTGCTGCGAGCGGACCAAGTGATCCAGTAGCAGAATGCTCAGTCAACGCGGACGGCTCCTGCGATCCACCGCCGTCTGCTAGACTCCCGCCAGCCATCCTCCACCGGAGGTGCTCATGCGGCGGATCGGGCTCATCATTCTCACTGTCAGCCTCACACTTGCGCCGCTCGTCGTCGAGGCACAGCAGGCGGGCAACATGCCCCGTATCGGCCTCCTCGGGACCGCAACCCCCTCCCTCATGTCCGCCTGGATCACGGCATTTCGCGAAGGATTGCGTGAACGCGGCTACGTGGAGGGCCAAAACGTCGCGATTGAGTATCGATGGGGCGAAGGGAAGCCAGAACGGTTTCCTGGCCTTGCTGCGGAGTTAGTCGGGCTCAAGGTTGACGTCATTGTCACTTCGGGTCCGCACGCGATCCGCGCTGCTCGGCACGCCACCAGCACGGTCCCCATCGTCATGGCCATCGTTGAAGACCCTGTCGAACAGGGATTCATTACAAGCCTCGCTCACCCAGGCGGGAACCTCACAGGACTTTCCTTTCAGGACTCGGAACTGGTGACGAGACGACTGCAACTACTGAGAGAGGCGCTTCCGGGCGTCATCCGTGTGGCCGCGCTCTGGGATTCAACTGCTCGCAGTCCGACCGCGTTGAAAGCCGTAGAGCAAGCTGCCCCGTCGATGGGGCTAGTCCTGCAAGTCCTTGAGGTGCGCGTCGTGCAGGACTTGGCTCGAGCAGTTGAAGCCGCCAGGCGGCAGCGTGCTCAAGCGGTCATCCAACTGGCGTCACCACTCCTTGCCGCTCACAGGGAGACAATTCTGAGCCTCTTGGCAAAGGCTCGTCTTCCTACTATGTGCCAAGAGCGCACCTTTGTCGTGGATGGCTGTCTCATGGCCTACGGGCCGAGCTTTCCCGATATGTTCCTGCGGGCTGCCTACTACGTCGACAGAATCCTCCATGGCGCGAAGCCCGGTGATTTGCCCGTGGAGCAGACCTCAAAGTTCGAGTTCCTCATCAACCTCAAAACCGCCAAGGCGCTTGGGCTGACGATTCCGCAGACGCTGCTACAGCGGGCGGACCAGGTGATCCAGTAGCGTGCTCGATCAACGTGGCCGACTCCTCGTCGCGGCGCTCGGCTTCGCCGGGTGCTCGTTGCCCTCGTACGATCGCGCGCTCTGGGCGCTGCGGACCTGGCTAGACTCGTGGTCTGGTATCAGCCACGTCGCCGTCGGGATGCACCGCCAGGGCTACGATCTCCAGCTCACTCAGGTACGACGACCGTGGCTGGCGCGCGACGTTCTACGAGGGAAGTTTTACGGCCTGATGCGCGGAGGCGCATAGAACGTGCCCTCGACCTCCACGATGTCGTCCTGGTTCAGGCGATGGACCTCGATGATCGTGCGCGGAGGGTACGGGCCGGCGCCCCACAGCTCTTCCTGGACCTTGTTCACGATCGGTCGGAAGCGGTACATGTCCGTCACATAGACCACGAGGCGGACGGCATCGCGCAGGCGCGCGCCCTCCGACCCGGCGATGTGCTCCATGTTGCGGAACGCTTGCCGAACCCGCGCCTCCGGATCGGCCACGAGGGTGTTCGTCTTCGGATCGATGCCCCGCATGCCGGCCACGAAGACGTGGTCGCCGGCGCGCGCTCCCAGGCTCCACGTCCCCGTCGGCTTGATCGCGTCGGCCGGCGCCAGCGTCTTCACTCCGCCCGGCGTCGCCGGCTGGGCGTCCGCGCCCACCGTCAGTGCCAACCCGATCGCCAGTGCGCATACGAATCGCCGAATGTGCATGTCACCCTCCTCGGAGTCTGATTGGAAGTCGTTACTCGGCGACCCGGTCGCGACGCGGCCGGTCGCTACTCCGCCAGCCAGACCTGATCGAGCTGCTGATTGAGTCTACACGACCGGGATGGGACACTCGCCCACGAGCGCGACCGGCACCGGATGGGAGCGCACGCCGTGGCACGCCGTCCAGAGCCATGGGACGCGCTCAAGCACGCAGACCGGAGACAGTGAATGTGCTATGCGGTCTGTTTGTGTGGCTGTCGCCTCTCGTCGTTCCACAGCTCGAAGCAGAGGACGTGGAATCGAACCCACGCTGTGCGCCCGCCCGCCCCAACCAGACACTCCATCACTAATCCCTCGTCAATTGCGCTGTCACAGGCGGCGCAGGTTTCGCCAGTTGCCGGGCGTCCTGAGACCTTCGTGGCGCTGTCATAGGGCAGTTGGCCGCTCTCGAGCTTGTAATGTATGCGGATGCGGAGATCATCTGTGAGGTCGTCCATATCCACTCTCCTCTGGAAGATCCAGGCCATGGGGCGTCCTGATGGAGCGGGCTAGTGTGGTCCGCCACGCCAAGGATCAAATACTCGAAAGTCGCTGCGAACTCCATCAAGCAGCTTGTTCAGCCCTGCTTCATCCCCGAATACACCAGCCGCAATGGTCGTCCGTACGATATTGACGGGGCCTTGGCGAAACTTCACGGTATAGCCGTCATCGCTCCACATCAGATGGCTCAGCGTAAACGCCTCTTGTCGCCGAGCCAGCGCGGTCTCGATCATCCGCCAGACGTCACCAACTTCACTTGTTTCGGGCTGCATGACAACTGAGTAATCCCACTGCGCCACGTTCTCGTGTGGGAATCCACCGGGTGAAGTCTTCATTCGGGGCCGGGAAAACCTGGGTCCGTCAGCGACGGTCACGGCGCGTCTCGGCTTGCGCCGGGACTCGGGATCAACAAGAGCATCATCGAGGAGCACGAGCGGCTCGTACAACAGTTGTTCTCGCCGCTGACGATGGGTGAGCTCAGGAAACCTCTGCCTAGGCTTTCGCCTGACACGGGCAGGTCAGTCCAGCCGAAACCCCCGCAAGTGCTTCCGGCCTGACGTCGCGGCGAGTCTTCTCCCGGGCGGATTCTCCCATGGCCATGGCGGAGTGCGGGGACGCCCAAACAACACCGTGAGGAGCACCTCAATAAGCCGCTTCATCCTCACATCCCCGAGCGCACCGCTATTATGGTTCAGCCTCTAAGCTCGATGGTGATCGGCCACCATCAGACGGATCATGAGGTCGCGCGTGGAAGATACCCGAGAAGTGATTTCCGGCGAACGGGGCGGCGCCGCAGTGAGGCGAGCTATTTTCCGGAAAGTAGCTCGGTGAGCGACAGCGGGGGGTGGGGGATATTCCCTCAGCTGAGTGCGCTAGCGTCGTCCGACGAGAGAGCCAAGCGCCGCTGTGACGGGGAGAGGCGCTCGCCCGATTTCCTCTGACGGAGGCACTTCAGTCCCTGTGGAGCAAGTCGCGAAGTTCGAGCTCGTGATCAACCTCAAGACCGCGAAGGCCCTTGGCCTGACGATCCCGCCTTCGGTGCTTGTCCGGGCGGATCAGGTCATCGAATAGCGCGTGCTCGACCAACGCGGACGGCTCCTGCGATCAGCCGTCGTCTGCTAGACTCCCGCCAGCCATCCTCTACCGAGGTGCCCATGCGGCTGATCGGGCTCGCGGTCGTTCTCGCTCTCGGCCTTCTTCTCGCGCCTCTCGCCGCTCAGGCGCAGCCACCCCGGACTCCCCGGATTGGTGTCCTCAGCAACGGGAACCCTACTGCTTCGAACCCGCAACAGGAAGCGCTCCGTCGACGCTTGCGCGAGCTTGGCTGGATCGAAGGCCAGACCCTGACCTTCGAGTATCGCTGGGCGGACGGGGATAATAGCCGCTTCCCGGTCCTCGTCGCAGAGCTCGTGCAACTCAAGGTTGACGTCATCGTGCTATCCGGTCCATCCGCCATGCGCGCGGCGCAGAAGGCTACCAACACGATTCCAATTGTCTTCGTCCTCCTGTCCGACCCGGCGGTTGGGGGCTACGTGACGAGCCTGGCGCGCCCCGGCGGAAACATGACTGGACTGGCGTCCCAATATGAGGAGCTGATCACCAAGCAACTCCAGCTGCTGCAGGAGGCGTTGCCCAAGATTTCTCGGGTCGCGATCCTGCAACAGCGGGAGAGCTCGCCTGCGATCCTCAGCGCGGCGGAAACGGCAGCGCGGAATCTCGCTCTTACCGCGAGAACTCGCGTGGTCTCCCAAGTCAGCGAGTTGGAGGGCGTCTTCAAGACGGCGCGGAGTGAGCGGGTCGGCGCCATCCACGTGCTACCCAGTCCCGTCTTCAACGCGCACCGCAAGCGTTTGATCGAGCTCGCCGCTAGATACCGTCTGCCCGCAGTTTACGAATTCAGGGAATACGTGGAGGACGGCGGGCTCATGTCCTATGGCCCGAGCATCGTCGAAATGTTTCGGGGCATGGCGAGCTATGTCGATCGAATCTTGAAGGGCGCCAAGCCTGGCGACCTGCCAATCGAGCGCCCGACGAAGTTCGAGCTGGTATTGAACCTCAAGACGGCGAAGACGCTCGGGTTGACCATTCCGCAGACGCTGCTGCAGCGAGCCGACGAAATCATCCAGTGATGAACCGGCGGGCGTTCATCACCATGGTGGGTGGGAGCATTCTCGCAAGGTCGCTCGCCTCCGAGGCGCAGCAGACGGGGAAGGTGTGGCGGATCGGGTCGCTGTCGCAAACCTCTCCTGCCGTTGGCGCCATCTACACCGAGGCATTTTTGCAGGGGCTACGGGAGTCCGGCTACATCGAGGGACGGGACTTCATCTTCGAGATGCGATACGCGGGAGGGAGGTTTGAGCGATTGCCCGATCTGGCAGCTGAGCTGGCAGGCCTCAAGGTTGACGTCATCTTTGCGAGGAGTTCGCGTGCGGTGACGGCGGCAAGGGGAGCGACCGGCACGATCCCGATCGTTGCATTAGACCTGGAGTCCGATCCTGTTGTGATGGGGTTCGTCGCCAGCCTGGCCCGGCCGGGCGGGAACATCACGGGTTGGTTTCTCGATCTCCCGGAATTAATGGGAAAGCAACTGGAGTTGCTCAAGGAAGTCGTGCCAGAGCTCTCCCGCGTGGCGGTACTCGGTGATTCCGCGATCAACGCGTCTCACTTCAAAGCAGTCGAGGGGGCGGGTCGCGCGCTTGGCGTGCGCGTTCAGGCCTTAGAGGCGAGACGCTCCAAGGATTTGGGCATCGCCTTTGACGCGGCAACCAGGGAGCGCGCAAGAGGCATGATCGTCTTCTCGCCCTCCTTTACCTTTCTTCATAACGCCCTGATCTCCGACTTGGCGGCAAAGAACAAGCTAGCGACAATTTCCATCGTCAAAGAATTTGTGGAGGCCGGTGGCCTCATGGCCTATGGGGTGAACCTCTGGGACCTCCACCGGCGCTGCGCCGCCTACGTCGTGAAGATCTTGAAAGGCGCGAAGCCGGGGGAGCTACCGGTGGAGCGGCCCGCGCGGTTCGAATTCATCGTCAACCTTAAGGCGGCCAAAGCCCTCGGGCTGACGATCCCTCAGACGCTGCTACAGCGGGCAGACGAAGTGATCCAATGATGGACCGGCGCACCTTCCTATGGGGGCTGACGCTGGGGATGCTGTTCGCGCCCGGTGCTGCTCAGGCGCAGAAGGTGCCGCGGATCGGCGTCCTATTCCCAGCCGAACCGGCCTCTCCGACGGAGCCCGACACCGCGGCATTCCGGCAAGGTCTCCGCGATCTCGGCTACGTCGAGGGCAAGACCATCGCCGTCGAGTACCGATACGCTCACGGCAAGGCTGAGCTTTACGCTGAGCTAGTGGCCCAGCTGGTCCGCTTCGAGGTGAATGTCATGGTCGTCGGGTCTGCGGCGGCGACGCTGGCGGCCAAGAATGCGACTCGGACGATTCCGATCGTCATGGTGGGAGGCGGTGATCCGGTCCACTCCGGCGTCGTGGCGAGCCTCGCCCGACCGGGCGGCAACGTTACGGGTTTAGTCTTTGAGGCCGCTCCTGAAATCTTCGGGAAATACGTCGAGCTGTTAGCCGAAACCGTTCCTCGGCTGTCGCGAATCGCTGGCCTCGTGGACCCTCGCGACCCACGTAATACGCACACTACCCACTGGGGCGCAGCGGACCTCGCGGCCAAGAGGCGCGGCATCGTGCTCCAGCAGGTGGACGTTGGCGGCGATGACGATGTCCCCAGGGCGTTCACGCAAATCACCGACCAGCGGGCGGGCGCGGTGATCGTGTTCAGTGGGCCGTTCTTGTACTCTCTGCGGAAACAGATCGCGGATCATGCGCTCAAGAACGGTTTGCCCGCGATATCGGCGTATCGAGCGGGACCGGAAGCAGGCGGGCTGATGTCCTACGGTCCCAGCCTTTCCGATCTCTGGCGCCGCGCCGCCATCTACGTCGACAAAATCCTCAAAGGTGGCGAGCCCGCCATGCTTCCAGTAGAGCAGCCCACCAAGTTCGAGTTGGTGATTAACCTAAAGACGGCCAAGGCGCTCGGGCTGACGATCCCTCAGTCCGTGCTGCTGCGAGCCGACGAGATCATTCAGTAACCGTGCCCGACCAGCGCGGCCAGCTCCCCAGGGCAGCACTGGGATTCGCTGGGTGCTCCATGCCCTCCTACGACCGTGCCCTTCACGCGCTCCGCGCCTGGCTCGACTCGTGGGCCGGCATCGGACACATCACCGTCGGGATGCACCGACAAGGCTACGACCTCCAGTTGACGCAATACGACGACAGAGGGTGGCGCGCGACCTTCAACACGACCGGGATGGAGCACAGCCCGACGAGCGCGACCGGCACCGCGTGGGAGCGCACTCCGCGGCACGCGACGCAGCGGGCGGCGTGGGCGGCGCTGAAGAAACCTGAACGGCTAGGCCAGGAGACTTCAATGGACGTACGCTACCTCTTCCTCTTTGAGCACCGTCCCGGCTCTGCCCCCCGAGCCCGATGGCTCATCAGGGACCACGACTGAGGCCTTCGAGAGGAGGTTCGCATGCTCGCAAAAGCGTCGATCATCGTCGCCGTCGTGTTCACGCTCGCCGCGATCGCGGTCGCTCAAACGGAGAAGCCGATCACGGATCTCAAGATGCTCGCCGGCACGTGGAACGGTTGGTACAACCCGCTGCGAGGCGGTGCGCCGGTCCGGGCTCAAACCGTCATCAAGGACGACGGTTCGTTCAGTTTCCACCCATCGGGCATGAACATGACGACTGGCAGCATTGCGCTCGCCGACGGTAAAGCGCGGTACCAGGCGTCGGTGGGTGATCCGGGCACCGTCGTCATCATCGACAAGAACGGCAAGGACGTACTGCGGTTCATCCGGCGCGACGGAACGATCGCGTCCGAATTCGAGCGCTGACGGCTCGGAGGGGACTTCGCCCCTTCCGAGTTACCCGTTCGGCGTGATGACCGTCTTCGCGCCGCTACTGGCGGCGGCGGCCGCCAAGCTGTCCGCCCACACGCTGGTGCTGGAGGGCGAAGTTGCGATCTACGACCTGGAGCTGAGATCGCGGTTCGAGTGGCTGCGCGAGCCCGACCCCCGACGCCGTCGCCTCGCCGCCAGTCCTGACGGCATTCGACCTCCTGTACTTCGACCGCCGCGACCTCACGGCGTGCCCACTGCGCGCTCGCCGCGCCCCGTCTGGAGTACATCGGGAGCGAGCTGGTGTTCCCGGTGCGGCGGCTGGCACCAGATGGTCTTCAGGCGTGGGCGGAGGTGGTCGAGCGCGGCTACGAGGGCCTGGTCGCCAAGGACGAGGCCAGCGCGTACGAGAGCGGGCGCACGACGCGGTGGTTGAAGGTGAAGCAGAAGGACTGGACGGTCAAGGAGGATCGCTGGCGGCGGCGGATCAGCGTGGCGCCGTCGCGCGGGCCGAAGAAATGAACGAGACCGACGCCCGCTGGCCCCCCTGGCTCCGCATCGACCGTGTGCTACGCGTGATGCTGCACACGCGGTGGAGTGCGGAGGCATGGGCTCAGGTCCGCGTCGAGTTCAGGAAGGCGCTCGCGCTTCGGAGCGAGATCCGACGCGCGGGGTGGTTCCACTAGGCTCGTGACCGCGCCCTCCTCGTGCGGCGCCGTGCTGGTGCGCGTCGTGGCGTTCGGCTAGACTCCCGCCAGCCACCCCAACCGAGGTGCTCATGCGGCTGATCGGGCTCGTGGTCGTTCTCGCTGCCATCCTAACGCTTGCGCCGATTGCTGCGGAGGGAGAGTCGCCTCAAAACGCGAAGATCGCGAAGATTGGCGTCCTGTCCCCAGCTACAGCCGGGGACCCGGCAGCGAACGCTCTCGAGGGTGCTTTTCAAGACGCACTTCGAAAACTGGGCTGGGTCAAAGGGCACAACCTAGTACTCGAACGCCGGTTTGTTGGTGGCCACATCGATCAATTCGCGTCAGCTGCTCGCGAATTGGTTCAGCTTAACGTTGATTTAATCGTCGCCTGGAGCCCGGCCGGGACCGTCGCCGCCAAGAATGCGACAAGCGTCATTCCGATAGTTTTCCTGGCCGGGGGTGCAGCAGTCGAGCACGGTCTCGTCGCAGGTCTTCCTCGTCCCGGCGGGAACCTAACGGGAATCACCTTTCAAGCAAATAGAACGCTTGCGCCAAAATATCTAGAAATCCTCAAGGACCTGGTACCTAGACTGTCAGATGTAGCGGTCCTCAGAGTCCCGGCAGAGGATCCGGCTGACGAGACTGAAAACTATGAAGCTCCCGCCAGAACATTGAACATACGCCTTCGACAAATTGCACTCCATCGACCGGATGACCTCAAAGACGCGCTGAGGACGATCCAAAGGAACAGACCTCAAGCACTGCTCGGTGCTCCCAGCGGGTTGTTGTACGTCTTCCGCCGAGAAATAGCTGACTTTGCCGCGACCCAACGATTGCCCGCCCTATATGGACTTCGGGAGGTCGTTGACGCAGGCGGATTAATGTCACTCAGCCCTAGTATGGCGGACATTGCCGTTCGTGGAGCGTCCTACGTTGATAAGGTGTTGAGAGGTGCCAAGCCCGCTGACCTACCCGTCGCGCAGCCCACGAAGTTCGAACTGGTGATCAATATGAAGACCGCCAAGGACTTGGGCCTGTCGATCCCTCAGTCCGTCCTTGTCCGAGCCGACGAGATCATCCATCCATGAGAACTGGCCTTGGCGTCAAGGGCGTTGTCGCCGCAGATTTTCGGTCTGGACCGGACGCGGGGGAAGACGCAATCGCAGAATTGGCTCAGGAGCGACGATCACCGCGTGAGCCATATCGTGATAGCCCCCGAAATTTCGGTTCTGACCGGAAATGATGGAGCTGGCGTGAGGACGGATTTATGACTCCACGCGAGGCGAATGCAGATCTGCTCGCCGAAATTACAGCGCTGCGCGACCGCGTTGCGTCGCTCACCCGCGAGAATGCCGAACTTCAAGGAGCGTTAGCGCAGGCTAGCCACCGGGAAGGCGCGACGAGCGAGATCCTGCGGGTCATTTCCGGCTCGCCGACCGACGTGCAGCCCGTGTTCGACACGATCGCGGTGAGCGCGAGACACCTGTGCGATGCCCTGTACAGCGTCGTGTTCCGATTCGATGGAGAGTTGATCACGCTGGTCGCCGACGATGGCGCATCGCCGGAATGGATCGCGGCCATACGGAGCGCCTATCCAGCGCCTCCGGGCCGAAGTAGCGTCGCCGCCCAGGCGATTCTGGAGCGACGCGTGATCGCGATCGCTGACGCCCAGGCCGGTGTTGAATACCCGCACGTGGCAGAGCGCGCCAAAGCGATCGGCTACCGCAGCATCATTTCGGTGCCGATGTTGCGGGGTGATACGGTGTTCGGGGCCATCAATGTCCTTCGCACAGAGGTCCTTCCGTTTAGCGACACACAGATCGCGCTGCTTCAGACGTTCGCCGACCAAGCGGTCATCGCGATCGAGAAT
>Ga0209802_1001384_pt1 | contig 18066 bp, 17 predicted proteins | sample GraSoiAngelo_129_FD_185886 | JGI IMG/M metagenome (GOLD analysis project Ga0209802, IMG submission 185886) | Grasslands soil microbial communities from the Angelo Coastal Reserve, California, USA - 14_0927_12_40cm (SPAdes) (version 2) | ecosystem: Environmental > Terrestrial > Soil > Grasslands ... | reverse complement strand
CGGTGGTTGCCATTCGCCTCGAAAACCAATCACCGACCATTTTTCGGTAGCCGGTGCTTCCGACCATTGCGCTCTCGCGCCCGCGGATTACGCGCGCAGGTACAACAGCGTTCATGACCCCAAACAACAGGGTGACCGGCGCCAGTCCCCACCAGACGCCACTGATGACTGCAATCCATGGGTTGAATCCGCTCAGGGCCAGGACAAAGATCGCTGCCGCCATTAGCAGACAAGTCCCGGTGATCAGGGCGACTCGCTGCGGCGAACTCACCATTGGCCTCTCTCAGACCCGGTCACGTCAGACAAGAACTCAGCTTCATGTTGCATTACCCACCGACGGGCCATTCGACCGCCTGAGCGCCCGCCCGTCAGGGCTCCCTACCGTCCCTTGTCTTGCGCCTAGCGGGTTGCTAGGGGCGACAGCGAAGATTCGGTGACTTTCCCGAATATCCAGGATCGAGTAAAACTCGAAGCATGGAGGCCGTGACCGGTCGCAGGATCTACTGGCTTCGCGCGGCCATGTTGGCTGCGTATGCCGCATCTCTGCTGTTGATCGGCCTTGCCGCTGGCTTCCATCACGGCACGACCCAGTGGCTGATCGTGGCCGGCCTCGCGGCGTTAGCCACCGGAATGACTGCATCAGCACTTCTCCACCTCGCCGTTGTCGTTGGCGATCGGCAAATTCGTGATCGGCTGTGGGCCAGGGCGAGACCGGGGACTCGCGCGCGGCGGGCACTCTTCCTGGCCGCGCGGATCGCAGCGGCGCTAGTGATGTGGGCCTTCTCGTTCGGAATCGTGCATCGCTAGGCAGAGCCCGGCCGCGCTTGATGGCTAGGCAGCACCAACAGCAATCGACAGCCCCACTTAGCGACTCGGCTGACCGACACGAGGTATGCGTGCCTGAAGAGCCGTAGACACGGGTCGCCCGCTCTAGCCGCTTCTCTTCAGGAGGCCCAGGCGCTTGGCGCGGTTCTCGGCCCAGGCGAAGACAAAGATGCTGACGGGGATCAGCACCGCGCCCATGCCCAGCAGGATGCCGATGGTCGGCAGCTGGTCCTTCATACCGGCCCCATCGAGGAGGCTCGACCGGATGCCGGACAGCGCGTATGTAAGGGGCGACGCCGCGCCGGCGACCTGCATCACCGCCGGCAGCACCGACAGCGGGTAGTAGACACCGGACACCAGGAGCAGGAAACCCTGCACAGCGATCGACATCTGCTCGCCCTTTTGCGGCGACAGAAGGGGCAGGACCGCGGTCAGGATGCTCAGCCCGATGAGCGGCACCGTCGATGCCGCGAGCACCGCGAGCGCCGCCGGGATGTCGGCGTGCGAAAAATCTAGATGGAACATCGCGGCGGCAATCAGTAAAACCACGAACGTGCGCGCGAGCCCATATCCGATGGCGAAAAGGCAGATACCGAAGAGGTGTGTGACCCGCCGTATCGGCGCCATGAAGGTGTACTCGATGGTGCCCTCCCACCGCTCCCAGGCGATCGCGTAAGCGGCCTCCATGAACACCAGGGAGAGGTACCCCCACAGCAGCGCACCGACGAGCAAGTAGAGCTGGGCGCGGTGCAGGTCGAAGGACCCACCGGCGACGCCGAGCGTCCCGAGGCCCGACGCGAGAAAGCCGATCGACAGCACGCTGACCAGGCTGTAGAAGAGCCACACCACCTCCCATACCCAGTAGCGCTTGACGACGTGCATCTGCCGCTCGGCGAATCCGAACAGAGCATTCAGCTCCGTATGCCTGGCTTCGATCATCCGGCCTCCTCCTCCCCATCGAGCTCAAAGCGCTTGCCGGACAGGAGCATGAAGACGTCCTCGAGCGTGGCCGGCCTGCCGTCGACGCCGTAGCGACGACAAAGCTCGTCGGGCGAGCCGTCGGCCAGCACGCGGCCGGCGTCCATCATCAACACACGGTCGCAGAGGGCCGTGGCCTCGTCCATGTCGTGCGTGCAAAGAAGGACGGTGACATCGCGCTCGGCCCTCAGCATCTGAAGGAGCGACTGCACCTCCTTCTTGGATCGCGGGTCGAGACCCGTGGTCGGCTCGTCCATGAGCAGGAGCGACGGAGCGGTCAGGAAGCTCCTCGCGATCGCGACCTTCTGCTGCTGGCCTCGCGAGAGCTGCTTCATCGGCTGGTCGAGCGTGTCGAGAGGAAGGCCGAGCTTGTCGAGGATCTCGACGACCTTCTCTCGGGTGCCGCCCTGGCCGCGCCCGTAGAGGCGTGCCGCGTAGAGCATGTTCTCCCAGGGGCTCAGCTCCTTGAAGAAGGCAGCCTCGACCGACACGCGGTTCACGTGCTTGCGCACCGATAACGGCTCCGCGACCACATCCCACCCGAAAACGGTGGCGCGACCGGAGTCCGGTGTCAGCAGCGTCCCGAGAATTCGGATGAGCGTCGACTTCCCACTTCCGTTCGGGCCCAGGATGCCGGTGATGCCGCCTGGCTGGATGACCAGGTCCAGCTCGTGGAGCGCCACCTTGTCCTTCCATTCGCGGCGCCACCAGGGCGCGCCCGTTTCGCGCTCGCGGCGCCTGAATGCCTTGGTTATGCCCTGCAGCTCGATGGCTGCTGATGTCATCGGTTCACTCCTGGTTCAGATTTGACAAAAAGAAAAGGACCGTCGCGGTGCCCAACTACCGCACGGTCCTTTCGGTTGACTAGAGGGAGGTCGCTACCGGAAAAGAATCAATGTGCGGTCAGAAGGCACACTTCGCCCTCGGCGAAGCGCTCCCTCGTAAGACCGCCCATTTGCACGCTCCTGATTTCGAAAGACATGGACACACCCGGGTGGGTGTGAAGACCGGCTTAGAGTAACCGCGCCCCGGCCCTAAGTCAAGATCAGCCGGCGGCTTCGAGCTGATCGACGACGAAGGCTGATACGAATGCCTCCTCACGCCACGACTCGTAACGGCCGGATGGGCCTGAATGCCCCGAGCCGAGGTCGGTCTTGAGGAGGATCGGGCGCGCGGAAAGCGTCGCCGGGCGCAGCTTCGCGACCCACTTGGCCGGCTCCCAGTAGGGCACCCGCGGATCGTTGAGGCCGGCGGTCACGAGCAGGGCGGGATAGGGCGCGCGATGCACGTTGTCGTACGGCGAGTAGCTCTTCATGTACTCGTAGAACTCAGGGTCGTTGGGGTCGCCCCACTCCTCGTATTCGTTGACCGTCAGCGGGATCGACTCGTCGAGCATGGTCGTCAACACGTCGACGAACGGCACCTGCGCGACGGCGCACGCGAACAGGTCGGGCCTGGCGTTGACAACCGCTCCGATGAGCAGGCCGCCGGCACTGCGTCCGCGGATGGCGAGCTTCCGAGGATTCGTATACCCCTGCTTGATCAGCTCGAGCCCGCAGGCGATGAAGTCGTCGAACGTGTTCGTCTTGTTCAGGAATTTCCCTTCCTCGTACCACTCCCGCCCCATCTCACCGCCGCCCCGGACGTGGGCGATCGCGTATACGAAGCCGCGGTCGAGGAGGCTGATTCGCGCGGCGTCGAACATGGGATCGCTCGGGATCTCGTAAGCACCGTAGCCGTAGAGCATCGTGGGGTTGGCGCCGCTTCGCACGAGACCGCGGCGGTAAACGATCGACAGCGGCACGAGCACGCCATCGGGTGCGGTCGCCCACAGCCGATCGGTGACGTAGTCCGCGCGGTTGTAGCCGCCGGGGACCGGCTGCTCCTTCACCAGCGTGCGCTCACGCGTGTTCATGTCGTAGTCGAACGTCGACCAGGGTGCGTTCAGCGACGTGTAGTAGAACCGCATCACAGTGCTCTCGTAGACGGGGTTGGAGCCGGCGAACGCGGTGTACGCGGCATCGGGCTGCTCGACGATGTGCAGCTCGCCGCTCGTTGAATCCAGGACCTCGAGCCGCTGCAGCCCATCAGAACGCTGGCCGAGAACGACATGGCGGGCGTGGACGTCGATCGCGTTGAGGCGTACGCCGGCGCGCTCCGGGACCAGCTCGCGCCACGACGCGCGGTCCGGATGCGCGACCGGCGCCGTCATGAGACGGAAGTTGCGCGCTCCATCGTTGGTGAGGATGAGGAAGTCATCCTCCTGGTGGTCGACCGAGTACTCGATGCCGTGGCGGCGGGCTTCGATAAGCACCGGCTCGGCTGCCGGCTCGTCGCTGCGCAGGTAGCGGCTCTCGCTCGTCACCTGGCTCGAGGATGTGAAGATGATGTACCTCTCGCTCTTGGTCATCTCAACGCTGAGCTCGAAACGCTCGTCGTCTTCCTGGAGCACGAGCACGTCATCGGCGGTCGGCAAGCCGAGCGTGTGGCGCCACACCTGGTGCGGGCGCATTGCCTTGTCCGTCTTTACATAGAAGAAGGTCTTGCTGTCCGCCGACCAGGCGGACCCGTAGTAGACGCCTTCGAGGACGTCCTCCAGGTCTCGCCCGGTGGTCAGGTCGCGGAACCGCAGCTCGTGGAGCTCGTTGCCCGTGACGTCCACCGCATAGGCGAGGATGTTCTCGTCCGGGCTTCGCTCGGTGAGGCCGAGCTCGAAGTAGTCGTGGCCGCGGCCGAGCTCGTTGGCGTCTAGCTCAACCTCCTCGGGGGCCTCCATCGATTCCCTGCGCCGGCAGAGGATCTCGTAATCCAGGCCCTCGACCGTCCGCACGTAGTGCCACCAGCCTTTGAAGAAGGTGGCCGGCGAGGTGTCGGTCTGCTGGATGCGGGCGACGATCTCCTGGTAGAGCTGCTCCTGGAGCCCTGCCATGGGGGCCATGGCGGCATCGGTGTGCTCGTTCTCGGCCTGTAGGTAGGCGACAACCTCCGGGTTGGCTCTCTGGCGTAGCCAGAAATAGGGGTCGATCCTGCTGTCCCCGTGCTTGGTGAGCACGGTCGGGTGCTGCGCTGGGGCAGGGGGCGCCGGGGCGAGGATCGGCTCTTCCATGGGGGATACATCCTGCCAGGTTGAGGCCGCTTCCAAACTACCCTCCGAGTCCTGAATCGAGGCCCATATCGGTCATTCAGGGAACCCCCGCCTCGGCCCCGCTACCGGTCAAAATCGGTGTGCAAAACGTCCTATCTCCTGGCCCTGGGGCCCGGTCTAGGTTGGGGGCTGCTTGGCCAGCTTGAAGGCCTTTCGAACCAGGCTCCGTATGGCCGGCCGGCCGGCGTCCGCCGGGGACCGGAGGGTGACAAAGCGGGAGTCCTTCCCGCTGCCGTGGAGCAGGCCGCTGCCGTCGTCCAGCTCGCGGCCTCGATAGAAGAAAAGCGCCGAGTGCCCTGTGAAGGCGCCCACCCCGACCACGTTGACGCCGTCGAGCGCGTAGCGGGCGATCTTGTACATGGCCGATCTCGAGCGTGGCGGCTTGCTCCGGTAGGTGATCTCCTCCGCTTTGGGCGCAGCCTTCTTGACCGTCTGGATCGCCGCCTTGACCGTGGGCCGGACGGCTGCCGGGGTGTTCTTCAGGTGCTCGGAAAGGGTGAATCCGGCGGTGGGCACTGGCCTAGCCCACCGGCTTGAAGGGCGGGTTCGCGACTGCCATCAGCTCGGTCATGAAGTCAACCCTCACACTACATCGTTGGGTAGATTTCATCCCGTGAAAGCAACTGCATGGAATCAGAAGACGATCGACGAGTTCCACGCCAAGCAGGGCCGTGGGGTCGGCATGTGGGGCGACCACGTGCTGCTGATGACCGCCACAGGCAAGGCGAGCGGAGACGCGATCACGACGCCGCTGGTCTGCGGCAGGGAGGGCGACGATTACGTCGTTTGCGCATCCAAGGGCGGGGCGCCCGCGCATCCGGCGTGGTTCGCAAACATCAAGGCCAACCCTGAGGTCGAGGTGGAGGTGGCGACCGCCGGCGGGACTGAGAAGTTCAAGGCACAGGCCCGTCCGATCGAAAGCGGGCCCGAGCGGGACCGCCTATATAAGGAGATGACGAAGATCTGGCCCGCGTTCGCCGATTACCAGACGCGGACGGAGCGCGTGATTCCGGTAGTCGTCCTCAAGCGCCGGCGCTGACCAGGCCGTGCCCGAGTATGTAGACCTGCCCATCTATCACGAGGAGCTGGCCTCAGCTCTAGGGTTTACCGCATCCGACCTCGACGCAAATCGCGGCGGCCGGCTGTCTGCAGCTCAACGCTCCGCACTGCTGCGCTTCGAGGCCAGGCGAATGGTTGGGATCGCGTTGAGCCTCCTGATCGCCGGCGGATTCCTTGCGGCGGCCTTCGCGATCGGAATCACAACCGGGTTGTCGGTGCGCTTCCTGGTGCTTGCGGCCCTGGCTGCTTTCGTAGCAGCCTTACTTGGGTTCAGCTCACTGAAGCTGTGGCCGGACATCAGCGCGGGAAAGGTCTCGAGCATGGAAGGCTTCGTGAACCCCGGCATGGAAACAAAACATGTCGGCCGAAACACGGCCCCGGACTTTTACTGGGACCTAGGCGATCAGCGATTTCACGTGCCGGGCAAGGCCTACGGCGTCCTCACACCTGCGCCGCACCGTCTCTATTTCTTGCCGTTGACACGACGCATCGTCGCCGCCGAACCGATCAGCGGCCACGGAACGCAGCCACCGATACCAGGTCAGCGATCGCTGCCTTAGCCGGCTAGGCCCGGCGGTTCGACAGGCTGCGCCGAAATTGCCGCCGGCGAATCGCCATCCTGCGCTCGGTGGTCGAATTTGGATGGGTGGTGGTCCGGCGCTCACCATCGCGTCGATCGACGCCGGTTCTTCTTCCGATGCTTCTTCTCTCGTCCAAGGTCGCGTCGCCTCCCTTTCGCCTGCATTTCGCGTTTTCGCATTGCCCCCAGGCAACTTCGCGAAGACCTCGCCAGGCGATGCGGTGGGCCGATATTCCGCGAGAAGACAGAGCGGGTCCGTCTCCTCGCTTACTTTGAGAACGTTCAGAAAGTCAAAACGACCGTATAAATTCCTGTAAACGGTAAGCCAGGGGATCGGGCGCGCTTACAAGCATGCTTTTGCGCCGGCTCATACCGTGATCACGACCTTCCCTCGAGCGTGTCCCACCTCGATATAGGCGAGCGCGGCGGGGGTCTCGTTAAGCGGATATGTCCGGTCGATCACCGGGGCCAGTTTCCCTGCCTCGAGAAGCCCTTGTAAAAACACCAGGTCCTCTTTTTTGAGGCTCGCCAGAAAGAAAGGGACCACCTTGCGGCTCGCACCCATCGAGGTGAGACCAATAGCGGCGGTATGGGTCAGAGGTCCAAGCAGGCGATTCGTACTCGGCCCTCCGATGACAACGAAGGTCGCCTTCGGGCCCAGCACGCGCTTGCACTCCCTCCACGAGCGGGTCCCGGCTATGTCGAGCATCAGGTCGTAGCGCTGGTCGCTGCGGGTGAAATCGTCTTTGGTGTAATCGATGACCGTGTCCGCTCCTATGCGTCGGACCATGTCGACGTTCCTCGTGCTGCAGACGGCGGTCACCTCGGCTCCGAAAGATCTGGCGATCTGCACGGCGAACGTCCCCACCCCACCCGATGCGCCGTTGATCAACACCTTCTGTCCGGGCTGAATGTGCCCGTGGTCGCGAAGGCCTTGCAGCGCGGTGACAGCCGCCACCGGTACGGCCGCTGCTTGCTCAAACGTGAGCTTGTCGGGCTTGAGCACCACCGCTCGATCCTGCGGAACACACAGGTACTCGGCGAAAGCTCCGCTTCTCCCGCCAAACACCTCGTCGCCCGGCTTGAGCTGAGTCACGTTTGCGCCGACCGACTCAACCGTCCCGGCGAAGTCGACGCCCATCACTTCGCTTTTCTTTGGTTTGCGCAGCCCCATGCCCAGGCGCATCAGATAGGGCTCGCCTCTCATCGAATGCCAGTCGAGAGGGTTGACCGCGGCCGCGTGAACGCGGACCAGCACATCGTTGTCGGTGACCGCGGGCCGGTCGACGTCCACCAGCTCGAGAGTGTCGGGCGCCCCATACACCTTCTGGACGATCGCCTTCATCTGGAGGCCTGGTCGATGGTCAACACGACGTTTCCGGTTTTCTGCTCGGTTTCCACGTACGTGGCCGCTTCGACCACGTCCTCCATGGGGTAGCGGCGATCGATGACGGGCCTGAACTTCCCGGTCTCGATGAGCTCCTTGAGCAAGAGGATGTCCTGCTTGGTCCATCGAGGCGGCAGCTGGAAGATGACCTTCTTGTCCCCGAAGCGCCGCGTCCACAACCCGAGCACCACGTTCGTGAACCCGTCCGTGGCCAGATATCTGCCACCAGGCATGAGCGAGCCCTCGCTGCGTTTGAACGAATGCTTGCCGACCGCGTCGAAGATCACGTCATACGCCTGGCCGTTCGTCGTGAAATCTTCCTTCGTGTAATCGATCACCCTGTCGGCGCCAAGCGACTTCACGAGCTCGAGGTTCTTCGTGTTGCACACCGCCGTGACGTCGGCGCCGAAGTACTTGGCCAGCTGCACACCCGCGGTGCCGATCGCGCCTGATGCGCCGTAAATCAGCACAGTCGACCCCTGTTGGAGTCGAGCCAGCCGCAGGCACCACAACGCGTTCAGCGCTCCGTCGCAAATCGGAGCGGCCTGCTCGAAAGTCATGCCGGCCGGCATCTTTGCAATTCGGGCGCTCTCCGACATGCAGATGAACTCCGCGTGCGCGCCGAACCCAAGGCCGGTGTTGCCGAAGACACGGTCGCCGACCGCGAATTCGGTGACGGCCGCGCCGACCGCGGCGACCTCACCCGCAAACTCGCTGCCGAGGATCCGCTGCCTCGGTGCGCGTACCCCCGAGACAAGACGGCTCAGCACGCTGACGGCCAGGCCTCCGCGTCGATTGGCCTCGCGGGTATGGACGTCCATACGGTTGACCGTGGTGGCGTGGATCTTCACGAGGACCTCGTCCTCTTTGGTGACCGGTTGACTGACGTCCTCGATTCGCAGGACGTCGGGTGGTCCGTAGTGGTCGTAGACAACCGCCCTCATGACTTCCCCTTCGCCCGATTGACGTTCAGAACGACGTTGCCGGTCTTCTGCCACGTTTCGACATATCTCGTTGCCTCGACCACACCCTCGAGTGGGTAGCACCGGTCGATGACGGCGCGGTATTTGCCCGCCTCGATCAGTTCCTTCATGAACAGGACGTCCGGCTTGATGTCTCGAGGTGGTATGAGGAGTAGAACTTTCTTGTCTCCGAACCGCGAGGTCCTCAGCGCAAGGACAAGGTTGCGGAATCCGTCAGTGGCCAGGAAAACTCCACCCGGCTTCAATGAGCCCTTGCACCCTTTGAACGACAGGTTGCCGACGGCGTCGAGGATGGCGTCGTATGTCTCGCCGTTCCTGGTGAAGTCGCTCCGCGTGTGATCGATCACCCTGTCGGCTCCGATCGACTCCACGAGCTCGAGGTTTTTCGTGGTGCACACACCAGTGACGTCGGCGCCGAAGTACTTGGCCAGCTGCACTCCGGCGGTGCCGATGGATCCGGATGCGCCGTAAACGAGGATTCTCTGCCCCTTCTGCACACCCCCCGACCTCAGACACTTCAACGCCAGGATCGGGCCGTCGCAGGCCGCTGCGGCCTCTTCCAAGCTCACGCCGGCCGGCATTTGTGCCAGCGGCGCGGTTTCCCTCATGCACATGAACTCGGCATGCGCCCCGAACCTCCACGTGCTGATGCCAAAGACGCGGTCACCGACCGCGAAGTCGCGGACAGATGCGCCGACCGCTTCGATCTCTCCAGCCATCTCTGAACCGAGGACTCGCAGCTTCGGCCGGAGGAGGCCAAAAAAGAAACGGACCAAGAACGGGTGGCCGGCACGGAGCCCGCAGTCCGTCCGGTTGACGGTCGTCGCGTGGACCTTGACCAGGACCTCGTCATCTTTGGGAACTGGCTTGTCGACCTCTTCGATGCGCAGGACGTCCGGCGGCCCGTACCGGTCGAAGACAGCTGCTCTCATGAATCTCCCTTCCTTCTTCCATTCGGCTGCGAGCGCCGGATCGGGCTGCCATATCTCCACATCCGGCCTGCCCGATATAGCTCCGCGGGCTTGCCGCCGGTCGAGCCCGGCTGGGCTCGGCGCCCGGTGGGGATCACCCAGCCCTGGTCGGTGATGACGCTGCGGCGGAAGTTGGCGGCGTCGAAACCCACCTTCCAGACCGCCTCGTACACCGCCCTGAGCTCGGCCAACGTGAACTTCGAGCCGACGAACGCGATCGCCATGCCCGTGAGGTCGAGGTCGACTCGGACTCGCTCGACCGCATCGCGCAGGATCTTTGCGTGGTCGAACGCGAGCTCGATCTTTCCGTTCAGCGCATCGGAAACGGGAATCAGCGCGGCTGCGGCCGCATCGGTGCCGGCGGCTATCCCCCCCACCTCGCGAAGCACTGCGAGGTACGCGACCGTGACGACGTTCATTCGGGGGTCGCGCCCAGGATCCCCATAGGCGCCGAACTGGGTGAGCAGGCTCGCGCCGCTGACGCCGGTCTCCTCAGCAAGCTCGCGCTTGGCCGCTTCGTCCAGCGTCTCCGCGGGCCGCTTGAAGCCACCTGGGATCGCCCACATAGCCTCGAACGGGGGCACGCCGCGACGCACGAGAAGAACCTGTAAGCGGCCGCCGGATATGGTCAGGATCACCACATCCACCGTGACCGCGAAGGCGGGGAACTGCGAGGGGTCGTAGCCGGCGGGCACTCCCGGATCTTTGGTTTTAGTCGTCACGACTGTTACCCTAGCAGAACGTTATGGTCCTGTCGACAAGAACCTTTAGCAATGCGCAAGTCGGTTCTCGATCGGGCTTGTTTCGCCCTTTTGGACCCAAAACGCCCGAATTCATGCGGGCCGCACCCCCCGATTGAGCCCAAAAGTACGGAATCGGACCAGGCGCCCTACGTGACGAGGCGGTCTTAGTGGGCGGGCTCCGTCTTGGGGCGGGCGATGTACTTGCCTGGATCGCTGTCGAAGGTCTCCTTACAGCCCGCGGAACAGAAGTAGTAGGTATCGCCCTTCTGAAACGAGCGATATTCCGCGCGGTCGGTGTCGACCGTCATCCCACAGACCGGATCGATCGCGGACTTCTGACGCTCCATTTCTCCTCCTGGCATCGATCCGATGCCGTGTGAAAGACCGAGGTGGACGGCGGGTGCGAGCTCGACGATCCTGGCTGTGTATCGAGCCGGATCCTTTTCGAACTTCTCCCGGCAGCCAGGCGAGCAGAAGTAAGACGTCGCGCCCATGTACTCGACGTGCTCCTTCGCCGCGACCGGGTCTACGCTCATGCCGCATACAGGATCGCGGACCAGATTCGCACCCGCCTGCGGTCGGTGCGCATGGGCTCGCAGCATCTCGATGCCACCGGTCGTCACGAAACGCCAGGCCATCACGGCCATCAAGAGCAGAAATGCGATATCGAGAAACGTCGTGTAGTTCCAGCTGGGCTGGGTTTCGAAGATGGTGACGTGGTGGTTGGTAGGAGCAAGTCCGAGGAGCTGGAAGGCGCCACCGATCAAGAACCCCGCGAGCGCCATCGCGGCGTATGAGACCAGGAGGAGGTAGAGGGCGGTCCGGCCGCCGTAGTACTTCCGATAGATATTGAGGATCGGAAGGATGATCAGGTCGGCGAAGATGAAGCTGATCACGCCGCCGAAGCTGATGCCTCCGTTCCAGAGCACCACGGCCAGCGGCACGTTCCCAACCGAGCAGACAAAGCTGAGCATCGAGATCACCGGGCCGATCAGCGGTCCCCAGAACTCGTTGAGGGTGGGGTGGTTGGTCAGGAAGAACGCCTGCCACCAGCTGTTAGGCACCCAGGCCGCGAGGGCGCCGGCGATGAGGAAGCCCAGGCCCAGGTCCACGTATAGAGCGTTCAGGTCCATGAAGAACGCATGCGAGATGGCGGTGAACGCCCGCCCCGAGAAGAGCCTGGAAAGGAAGGGCCCGTCGGTGATCGACACATCCATGTCGCCGTGGGCTTCGTGGGTCGAGCCAAAGACTCCGCGCTCGGCCTGGCGCTTCGCGTCATCGACCATCCGCTGACGCAGCGTCACTTTGAAGAGGATCCACAGGATCACCGCCATGAGGAGGCCGCCCGCGAACTCGGCGGCCACGAACTGCCAACCCAGAAGGATGAGCAGCACGAGACCCAGCTCGAAGACCAGGTTGGTCGAGGCGAACTCGAAGATGATCGCGTTGACGAAGCTGGCCCCCCTTCGGAAGAGGGTCCTGGCTACGGCCACCGCGGCGTAAGAGCAGGACGAGCTCGCCGCGCCGAAGCCGCACGCCAGCACGAAGCCTTTCAGGTCGGGCCGGCCCAGCGCGTTCGCAACCGCCCTCTTCGAAACGACGGTCTGGATCATGGCTGAAAGCAGGAAGCCGAAAGCGAGCGGCCACAGGACCTCCCAGAGCATGAAGAGCGAGATCTGCAGCGCATGAAGGAAGGCATTGACGACGAACAATCCCGCCTAGCTCCTCACCAGCCGCTCGACCGCCTCGTTGAGCTCCCGAACCTTCTTGCTTCCGCCGCCAGAACGGATCGCGTCCATCACGCAATGCTCGGTATGGTCAGCGAGCAATTGCAGCGCGACGCTCTCGAGCGCTGCCCGGGTCGCGTTGACCTGGGTGAGGACGTCGATGCAATAGCGATCCTCCTCCACCATTTTCTGAATACCGCGCACCTGACCTTCGATCCGCCGGAGCCTTGCCTCGATTCTTTGCTTGTCTTTCGTATAACCTGGCATCTGTCCATAATACCCCCCACGGGTATAGTGGCCTTGTGGACCACCACCACGAAACGGCGATGAGCTCTCCGCACGAGGCGATGGCGCACAGCGGGGATGAGGCGATGTCCATGGAAGGCATGGTCCAGGACATGCGCAACCGCTTTCTGGTCGCCGCCGTCCTCTCGGTGCCGATCCTGCTGTGGTCGTCCATCGGCCGGCAGGTCTTGCATTTCGGCTTGCCCGCTCCGTTCGGTCTACGCGACGACGTCTTCCAGCTGATCCTGAGCCTGCCGGTCATCGCGTATTCAGGCTGGTTCTTCTTCGCGGGCGCCGTTCGAGCGCTGCGCGCGCGGACGCTGGACATGATGGTGCTGGTATCGGTCGCCATCGCGGCCGGCTGGACGTACTCGGTCGTCGTCACCTTCCGCGGTGGCGGAGACGTCTTCTACGAGGCGTCCACGGTCCTGGCCGCTTTTGTGCTCTTGGGCCACTGGCTCGAAATGCGAGCGCGGGGTGGCGCCAACGACGCCGTTCGCGCGTTGTTGAATCTCGCCCCGCCCCACGCGATCGTCATCAGGAACGGCGAGCCGGTCGAGTTGCCGACCTCGGAGGTGCAGGTCGGCGACCTGCTTCTCATCAGGCCGGGCGGCAGGGTCCCAGTGGATGCCGCGGTCGAGGATGGGACCAGCGAGGTGGACGAATCGGTCGTGACCGGCGAGAGCCTCCCCGTTTCGAAGGCGCCGGGTGACGAGCTCATCGGTGGTTCGATCAACAGCAATGGAACGTTGCGGGCCCGCGCGACGAGGGTGGGCTCGGAAACAGCGCTGGCTCAGATTGTGAAGCTCGTCCAGGAAGCCCAGAGCTCGAAGGCGCCCGGGCAGCAGCTTGCGGATCGGGCCGCATTCTGGCTCGTGCTGGTGGCGCTGGCCGGCGGCACGCTGACGTTGATCGTCTGGCTGCTGGCCGGCCGCACATTCAGCCAGGCCATCCTCTTCGCCATCACCGTCGTCGTCATCACCTGCCCCGATGCTCTCGGGCTCGCCACGCCCACCGCGATCATGGTCGGCACCGGGCTCGGCGCCAGGCGCGGGATCCTGTTCAAGAGCGCGGCCGCAATCGAAGCAGCTGCTCGAGTCCAGGTCGTGGTCATGGACAAGACGGGAACACTGACCAGGGGCGAACCTGAGGTCACGAGGATTCAGGCCGATGCAATGTCCGAGCGCGAGGTCCTGGCGTTGGCGGCGGCGGTCGAGCGAGACTCGGAGCATCCACTGGCCGAGGCCATAGTTCGCCGCGCGGAGCAGGCGGGCGTCGCGCGACTCACCGCCACCGAGTTCGAGAGCGTCCCCGGGTACGGCGCGCTGGCCGCGGTCGACGGCCATCGAGTGGCGGTTGGGAACGCAAAACTGATGGCCCGCGAAAACATCGGCCTCGACGAATTGGCGGATGAGCGCGACGCGATCGCCGCCGAGGGGCGAACAGTCGTCGTGGTTGCGGTCGACGGCCGCGCAGCTGCTTTGATCGGCGTCAGCGACGCTCCCCGCCCGACCGCGAAGGCTGCTGTTGACGCCCTTTATCGGCAGGGAGTCGAGGTCGTGATGCTGACGGGCGACAACCGCGCCACCGCGGAGCGCATTGCCCGCGAGCTCGGCATTCGCGAGGTGATGGCCGAGGTCCTCCCCGCCGACAAGGCAAGCAAGATCGCCGAGCTGCAGCGAGCCGGCAAGAAGGTGGCGATGGTCGGGGACGGCGTCAATGACGCTCCCGCACTGGCCCAGGCCGACCTCGGTATCGCAATCGGCGCCGGCACCGATGTCGCCATTGAGACCGCGGACGTGGTGCTGATGCGCTCGGATCCGTTCGACGTCGCCACCGCCATCACGATCGGACGCGCGACGCTTCGGAAGATGCGCCAGAACCTCGGCTGGGCGGTTGGCTACAACGCGATCGCCATCCCCATTGCCGCCGGCATCTTCGAGCCCAGGTTCGGGCTCGTCCTCCGACCCGAGATAGCGGCTCTCTCCATGTCGGGATCGAGCCTGTTGGTCGCGGTAAACGCGCTGTTGCTGAGGCGGCTGAAGCTGCCATCCTGAACTCGCCATCTGGGCCCATGTGGCGAAATCCTGGGTACGGGGCGAAGCTGCTTAGAGTCCGAGTCGGCTCGCTCGCATCCTTTGGGCGGCCAGCGCGATGAGCCCGAATGCGATCACGCCGAGGCTGTAGATCACCGTCGTGGAGTGCAGACCAACTGAGGTGGCGGCGTAGCCCGCGGCCACGGCCGGGAGGCTGAACGCCAGGTACGCGATGACGAGGGCGAAGGCGAACAGCTCGCTGCGCTCGCCGGGTGAGCCGATTCGGGCAAGCGTCCCGAACGAGGCGAGGGCGGATGCACCGAAACCGACGCCCGCCACGACGGTCCCGATGCCGGCCAGCGCCACCGTGTGGACTTCCACGCCGGCGAGCGTCAATGCTGTTCCAGCTGACAGCGTGATGGCGCTGATGCCCAGGATCCTGCTCGTCGGCCGGCTCCTCAATACGAAGGCCGTCGCTGCCCCGGCGCCGCACAGCAGCGTTACGACAAAGCCCCCGATGAGGTGGTTGCTCAGGCCAAAGAGGCTCGCCGCGACCGAAGGCCCGAGCGAGAGGTACAGCCCGCCGAGCGCCCAGCTCGCGATGATGATCGGCACCAGGGCGAGCACATCGGCACGGAGACGGGCAGGAATGCCGAGGATGGGTTTCAGCGAGGCGATCGCGCCCGCACGTCGTGCCGACGTTTCCGGCATGCGGCCGACGGCCACGCCAGCTATTACCGCGCCGGCCAGCAGCACCGCGAAGACGAGGTGGGTCGGGGCGGGTCCGAGCTGGACGAGCGCACCGCAACCAATCGCACCCACCGCCAGGCCGCTGATCGGCGCGACGCTGTTGACGAGGCCGGCGCGCCCAGGGGCGTGCGGCGGGTTCAGGTCGACGAGCGTGGCTCCGAGTGTCGAAAATGCCGCACCGGTTGCGATGCCCTGGAAGATGCGAGCGATGACAAGCACCGTCACGCCACCTGCGATGAAGAACAGGACGAACGCAGCGCCTTCCAGCGCGATCGCCGCGGCCAGAACGGGACGGCGACCAACGTGATCGGAAAGACCGCCGAGAACGAGCAGCGAGCCGATGAGGGCGAAAACGTAGACCGCGAAAACGATGGTTAGCGTCGAGGTGGGGAAACCCCACTCCTTCTGATAGACGACGTAAAGCGGCGTCGGCGCGCTGGCCGCCGCGGCGAAGAGCACCAGGATGCCGGCGGTCGCCGCGAACGCGATCGCAGGCGACAGCCGGCCGAGACGGTCTCTCACCTCAGATCCTGGTGGAAGCTCGATAGGAACGGTTTCGATCACTACTTACCGGCGAGCTCTCGGCGGGCGGCCGCAACGATATCGGCACCCGTGTTGGCATGCCCGTTGATGCCCCACCCTCCCTCGGGTGACTCGGTGATCAGAACCCACGTGCGCTCGGTCAGCGTCGGATCGCCGGCGGCGGCCGCCACGATATCCGTGAGCTCCCGCACCACGCCGAGCTGCTTGTCGCGATCGAGAACCCCGACCGGCGTCAAGACCTGCACGCGGACGTAGTTGCTGTCTCCGGCAACGTTCGAGAGGGCATCGGCCGGCAGATCGTGGACGAACGCAGCGGTGTTGTTCCGGAACATCGCGAGGTCGGGCACCTTCTCCCAACGCATCACGGCGGAGGCGAGGTCCTGGGCCAGCCCGTGCTTGTCTTTGAAAGTTCCCTCGGCGGCGTACACGTCGATCATGGGCATGGTCTCTTCTCCCCCACTTGCGATTCGAACATCGACTACTGAGTCAACAGAACGGTTGGTATAGTAACAACTATTCCGGTGATAAACAGAACGGTCGGTAAAATGCACGAGGTGGCTCTGAAAACCAGCGAGCCCAAGGCTTCGCACAAGCTGTCGGCTCGGGACCGCTTGCTCGCGGCCGCCGACGACCTGTTCTACGCCGAAGGTGTCCATGTGGTCGGAGTCGACAGGATCGTGGAGCGGGCCGGCGTCACCAAGGCCTCGCTGTACAACACCTTCGGCAGCAAGGACGAGCTCGTTCGTGCCTACCTCCAGAACCATTTCCGCCGGCGGCAGGCCCGCGTAGCGCAGATCCTGGCCACGAACAAGACGCCCAGGGAGCGCATTCTCGCCATGTTCGGCGAGGTCGAGGATCTGCTGGCCGGCTCGGCGTTTCGCGGCTGCCGGTTCATCAGCGCCGCGGCGGAGTCGCAACCGGGCGACCCGGGCCAGGTCGTGGCGGAGGACTATCGGGCATGGCTCTGGTCCCTTTTCACCGACCTTGCCAAGGAGGCCGGCGCAAAGGATGCCAAGCAGGTAGGTAGACAGCTGTTCCTGCTTTACGACGGTGCCGCTGTCGCCGCGCGGATGGACGATGATCGCAAGGCCGCAGCCAGAGCAGTGAGCGCGGCGGTCGTGGCGTTGCTCGAGGCCGCGATCCCCACTACGCGCAGCACCCGGCGGGCACGGAGAGCGACCGCCTAAGCCGGGTACGATCCATCGCTCATGGCCAGGGTCATCTCGGCCGCGGTCGCGCGGCGCTACCTCGTGCTGAGGCACCTGCTCGCCCCTCCCCGCTCCCTAGGCGCCGAGCCGGCCAGCGTCATGCACGTCTTCGACCGCCTGGGCTCGCTGCAGTTCGATCCGATCGACGTGGCCGGCCGGAATCACGACCTCGCCCTTCTGGCGCGCATCCGCGGCTACCGCCGCGAGTGGACCGACGACCTTCTGTACCGAGAGCGTTCGCTCTATGAGACCTACAACAAAGGCTTGAGCCTGGTCCCGACCGCGGAGCTGCCGTGGTACCGGATCGGTTGGGATCTGAGCCACGCAAGGCACGCGGACACGACGTTCGAGAAGCACGCGACACTGGTCCGGGAGTTGCTGGATCGCATACAGCGCGACGGACCGCTGGCCTCCACCGACGTCGAACCGCGAGAAGCCATCGATTGGTTCTGGCGTCCAACCAACCAGGTCCGCGCGATCCTCGAAGCGCTCGCCCTGGCCGGCGTGCTTGGGCTGATGCGCCGCGACGGCAACCGGCGAGTCTACGACCTGGTCGAGCGGCTGTTTCCGGCCGAGCTGCTGCAGTCGCGCCTGACCCCGGACGAACAGCGGAGGCACAAGATGCTTTCGCGCTATCGAGCCCACGGACTGCTCGGATCGGGCGGCGGGACGGGCGAGGTGTGGCTGGGAACCGGGTCGACCCCGGAGCGCGCCGCGAGCCGAGCGCAGCTCGTGGCGTCGGGGGCAATCGTCCCCATCCAGGTCGAGGGACTCCACGGGCAGCGATACATCACGGCCTCGGACGATGAATTTCTCGACGCCGCTGAACGCGAAGTTTCGGCCGGC
>Ga0209802_1001378_pt1 | contig 18110 bp, 15 predicted proteins | sample GraSoiAngelo_129_FD_185886 | JGI IMG/M metagenome (GOLD analysis project Ga0209802, IMG submission 185886) | Grasslands soil microbial communities from the Angelo Coastal Reserve, California, USA - 14_0927_12_40cm (SPAdes) (version 2) | ecosystem: Environmental > Terrestrial > Soil > Grasslands ... | reverse complement strand
CGTGAGTAGCCGGTCCACGTTCGACGTCTCATCGCACCCCCCAGTCGCCGGACCGTCGGGCCATTCGCAGTCCGCGCCGCGGTCGGGAGTGTCACCAGGTAGACTCGCGACCTGAACATCCGGGACGGACGTGGCCAGGTGCCCGTCGATCGTAAATATCGTCAGCGAGACTTCTCTCAAGAACATTGACGCTTCCTCGTCTTGAAGTCGCAGCGCCGCCGAACCCGGTGCGTCTGGGCGTCGCACGGCCAGATGACCCAAGACCGCCACCGTGACGACGAGCGAGGCCGCGATGGCAACGGCCGACACCCACGACGGCCTCCGAGCGACGGACGCCCTCGGCTCGTCGGTATAAAGAAGCACGTGCCTCACGGTCTCCAGCTCGCGGTCGAGGCTACGATAGCGATCGCCACAGGCCCCGCATACGCTCAAGTGAGCGCGCTGCTTGGTGCTGCCGTCGCCGGCCTGGAGCCGCATTAACACCTTGTCGGACAGACAGCGCTTCATGTCGAGCCTCCAACAGCCGCCGTGCGAAGGTGCTGAATGGCGCGGAACAGATGACGCTTCACGCTGCCGGGACTCAGGCCCAGTGTCCTTGCCACAGTGTCAGTCGGCCATCCCTCGAGATGCCGCAGGACGAAGACTTCGCGCTGGCGATCGGACAGGCCTCGAAAGGCCGTCCAGACCCGTCGCCACGTCTCTTTGCTGATCGCCGCTTCCTCGGGCGTAGGCTCCTTGCTCGCGAGCGAGATGTCTTCGACACGGTCGCTTCGCCGTCGAAACCGCCACCACCAGCCGGCTCGATGGCGGTCCCGGCACGCGTTGACGGCCACGCGCGTCAGCCACGCCCCCCAGTCGCTCACCGGCCGGGCCTGGCAACGCGCCTCGTGAAGTCTCATAAGCACTTCCTGCACCACCTCCCGGCTCTCCTCGCGATCGCCGAGCAGCAATCGACATAGTCGGTTCAGACGCCCCGCGTGCTCTTCGAAGAGCTCCTCATACGTCGGTGGACGTTCCACGTGGGTCTGACCGTCGCCGATCACGCCCTCCTTCGCTCAAATTGACGAATCGCGCGACTCTTGGTTGACGCGTGACTCGTAGAATCCTGGCTGACACGCGCCCTACAGCCCGACATCGCACCATGTCAGGACATGTGGCGTGCAACGGCTGACGCCTCACGACGACGGCGTCCAGACACTAAGACGTTCCGCGATCCACCTACGGTCCCGGATTGAGCAACGTCCGCATCTGCGAGCGAAGCTGGTTCAGCTGCAGCCGGGTCTGGGCCGCCTTGGCGACCTGGTCCGACGTCAAGACGCCTCGGACCTCCAGCGCAGCCTGCAGCCGCTCCTGCGCCAGCCGGTCACGCAGCGTATCGATCTGTTGCACGAGAGGGGCGAGCGCGGCGGGCGTGACGGGATTGGTGCCGTAGAGTTGGTCGCCGAGCTGGCCCCGTGCCGCTCGAAGTTGCTCTCGCAGCGCGCGGAACTCCGGCCGGTGGCTCGCCATGATTTGATGGATCTGCGCCTTCTGCGCGTCGGTGAGGCCGACGCTTCGGAGGATCGGTCCGTCCCAGCCCGTGCCGTGCCGGCCCGGACCAACCCCCTCCCCGAAGGCCGTCCCTGTCAAGAGCATCGACGCGACGATCGCAGCGACTGCGAGATTGCTACGCAGAGTCATGATCAGTCCCCCTTGTCCTGGTTTGGGGCGCGAGAACGCGCCCTCACCCATGATTGACGAACTTCTGGCGAGAACGTTGACCTCGAGCGGCGCGGTCGCCTTGGTGATGGGCTCCGTGGCGCCCGCGTCAACCGGCAAGTCGGTCGTTCGTCAAGAGCCATGGAGGTGCACGACCGCGATGAGGAAGCGCGTAGGCGTTTGCCTGATGATCGCGCTCACCGTGCTGACAGGGGTGCGTGCTGGCGCTCAGGAACGTCGGGAGGAACGAGGTCGCGAGCGCCAAGAAGAGCGCCGAGAATTCGAGCGCCACGGCGAGGGGCCGTGGCGCTTCGAGCATGGCTTAGGGTGGCGCTTTGAGCACCGGCCCGGGACCTGGTCGCCGTTCTACCTCTGGTGGTGGGTCGATGGGCGTGTGGTGCTCCTCCCGGCGCCAGCCGTCAGAGTCGTGCAGTACTCCAACGGCTACTATGAGCTGCAAGGTGACGGCATCTCCGTTCCCTATCACTGGGTCTGGATCGCGGCGCTGCCACTCGTGGCGCCACCCCCACCTCCGGCCGCTCCACCTCCGCCACCGGCCCCACCCGCGCCGCCGCCCTCTGGCTCGGCCCCGCCGGTCCCTCCGCCGCCACCGCCAGGGTGAGGGACTGCATGCCTGTCACACCCCGGCGCCGACCTCCGGCTCGGGCTCCTCCTGGCTGCGGCGCTCGAAGCTCAGCAACCCCTGGGGCCGGAACACCATCAGCACCATCAGCATGAGCCCGAAGGCGAGCAGCCGATAGCGCTGCAGGTCGCGGAACACCTCGGGGATCGACACCAACAGCGCGGCTCCGGCCACGACCCCGAGCAGGTTGCCCATCCCGCCCAGGATCACCATGGCCAGGATATTGATCGACTCGGTGAAGAGGAAGTTCTCGGGGAACACCGAGCGCTGCCAGGAGGCGAGAAAGCTGCCGCCGATCCCCGCGAAGGAGGCCCCGATGGCGAACGCCTGGAGCTTCGCCACGGTGGTGTTGATGCCCATCGCCCGCGCGGCCAGCTCGTCCTCGCGGATCGCCTGCCAGGCCCACCCGATCCGCGAGTGCCGGAGCCGCGCCGAGGCCAGCAGGGTCAGGGCCAGGGCGGCGAGGAACAGATAGTAGTAGTGGGTGTTGCGGGAGAGGGCGAAGCCGGCGACGGCGGGCGGATCGATCCCCACGATCCCGCTCGGGCCCCCGGTGATATTGACGGGCCGGTCGAGGTTGATGAGGAGGAGGTAGGTGATCTCACCGAACCCGAGGGTGACGATCGCGAGATAATCCCCCGCGAGGCGGAGGGTCGGCGCCCCGATCAGGATCCCTGAGCAGGCGGTGAGGACGATCACGATCGGCAGGGTTACCAGAAATGGCAGGTGCAGGCCAAAGTGCGCGGAGGCCAGGAACGTGTAGAGGTAGGAGCCGATGCCGAAGAACGCCACGTAACCCAGGTCCAGGAGGCCGGCGAAGCCGACCACGATATTGAGCCCGAGGGCGAGCGTGGCGTAGAGGCAGATCCGGGCCATCACGCCGATCCAGTAGTCGTTGGGCGCCACCAGAGGCGCCACCAGGACCACCAGCCCGAGGACCGCCGCCGCCCACCGCGGGAAGCCGGGCTCGGCCATGTCAGACTTTCGCTCGCGCGGCCACGGTCTCGCCCAGGAGGCCCGTCGGCCGAACCACGAGGACCACGATCAGGAGCACGAACGCGACGACGTCCTTGTAGGCCGGGTTCATGAAGGTGACGGCAAGGCTCTCCACCAGCCCGAGGATCAGGCCACCCAGCATCGCGCCCCGGATGTTGCCGATCCCGCCGAGCACCGCCGCGGTGAAGGCCTTGAGGCCGGCCGAGTACCCCATGAAGAAATCGATCTGGGTGTAGTAGAGCCCGACCAGCACCCCGCCGGCCCCGCCGAGCGCCGAGCCCATGAAAAAGGTGACGGCGATGACCCGCCGGACGTTGACCCCCATGATGGCGGCCATCTCGCGATCCTCGGCCACCGCGCGGATCGACCGACCGAGCGTCGTTCGCTGCACGAGGAGATGCAGGCCCCACATCATCAGCCCGGCCACGACGACCATGACGATCACGAGCGCCGAGATGCTGGCCCCGGCGATCTGGATCCGCCAGCTGCGGGGGAACAGAAGGCTCGTCATGTAGACCTTCATCCGGGCGCCCTGGGTCAGCATGACGGCGTTCTGGAGGAAGATGGAGGCGCCGATGGCGCTGATGAGGGGTCCGAGACGGGTGGCCCCGCGTAGGTAGAGCGGCCGGTAGGCGAAGCGCTCGAGCCCCACGCCAAGCGCACCGGCGAAGAGCATCGCAGGGAGCAGCATGAGTGGCAGCACCCATGCCGGGTGAAGCCCGCCCACCTGGGCCCGGAGCAGCAGGGCCAGTACCCACCAGCCCACGTAGGCGCCGATCATGAAGATCTCGCCGTGGGCGAAGTTGATCATGAAGAGAATGCCGTAGACCATCGTGTAGCCGAGGGCGACGAGCCCGTAGACGGTCCCGAGGGCGAGGCCGAAGACGAGCTGCTGGGGCAGGATCGCGAGGACGTCCGCCACGGCGTCAGTCTTCGCCCAGGTAGGCACGCCGGATAGAGTCGGTGGCCAGGAGGGTTCGGGCCGTGTCGTGGATGACGATCCGGCCGTTCTGCAGCACGTAACCCCGGCTGGCGATCGAGAGCGCCACGGGCGCGTTCTGCTCGACCACCAGGATCGTGGTCCCCGATCGGTTGATGGCCTGGATGATGTCGAAGACCTGGTCCACCAGCACGGGCGCGAGTCCCATCGAGGGCTCGTCCATCAAGAGCAGGCGGGGGCGGGCCATGAGGGCGCGTCCGATGGCCAGCATTTGCTGCTCGCCACCCGAGAGCGTGCCGCCGAGTTGGTGCTGGCGCTCCAGAAGCCTTGGGAAGAGCGCCCACACGCGCTCGAAGTCCTCGGCCACCTCGCCGGCCGGCGCCTTCTGGCGGGTGAAGGCCCCCATGGCAAGGTTCTCCCACACGGTCATGCGGGCGAAGATCCGGCGAGCCTCGGGGACCAGTGAGATCCCGCGACGGACGATGACCTCGGTCGGCAGGCCGTCGATCCGGTCGCCTTCGAACTCGACGCGTCCGGCCGTGGGCCGGACCACGCCGAGGACCGTCTTCATCGTGGTCGACTTTCCCGATGCGTTCCCGCCCAGCAGGCACACGATCTCCCCGGCTCGCACCTCGAGGTTGACCGACTTGAGGACTCGGAGGGGCCCGTAGTGGGTGACGACGTCGGTGAGCTTAAGCACGACCCGCCTGCCGCCCGAGATAGGCCTCCAGGACGGCCGGGCTCCGCCGCACCTCTTCGAAGCTCCCCTCGGCGATCTTGGTCCCGTGGTCGAGCGCCGCGACGCGGTCGCAGATCCCGCGGACCACCCCCATGTCGTGCTCGATCAGGAGGATCGTGACGCCGGCCTCGCGGATTCGTCGAATGTCGCGCATCAGCTCACGCGTCTCGGTGGGGTTCATGCCGGCTGCGGGCTCGTCGAGGAGCAGGAGCCGCGGCTCGGCGGCCAGGCCGCGGGCGATCTCCAGGCGTCGGCGGTTGGCATAGGAGAGCGTCCAGGCGGGCCGGGCCGCCCGGGGGAGCAGCCGATCACCAAAGAGCCCGAGCAGCTCGGCCGCCCGCGCCTTGGCGCGACGGTGCTCCTTTCGGGACCAAGGCAGGCCAAGCAGGATGCTCGCGATGCCGGACCGGGTCCGGCAGTGCATGCCCACCAGCACATTTTCCAGAACCGTCATGTGATCGAAGAGGCGCTGGTTCTGGAACGTGCGGGCGATGCCGAGCGCCGTGATGCGGTGGGGGGCGAGACCGACGAGCTCCCGCCGTCCGTGGTCGAACCGGATCCGCCCGTCCGTCGCCTGGTAGAGACCCGTGATCAGGTTGAAGCAGGTCGTCTTCCCGGAGCCGTTGGGCCCGATGAGGCCGACGATCTCGCCCTCCTCGACCCGGAGCGCAAGATCGTGCACGGCCCGGAGGCCGCCGAAGTCCTTCGTCAGGCCTTCGGTCTCGAGGAGCGACATCCTTCAGGGCCGCTCCCGCGCCCCCGCCCTACTTCACCGTGATCTGCTTCACCTGCTCGAAGCCGGCCCCCTTCACTCGGTAGAAGTAGATCACGCCGCCGGCCACATCGCCCTTGTCGTCTAACGAGATGGGCACACCGAGGATGCCCTTGTAGTTCTTTGTGGCACGGACGGCGTCGCGAACCGCGGCCCGGTCGGCTTTGCCGACCTTCTTGATCGATTCCAGAATGATATTGGCGGCCTCGTAGGCGAGGGGGCCGTAGGAGCTGACGGGTCCGTACTTGGCTTCGAAGGCCTTCACGAAGGCGGTGGCGGCCGGGATCTTCTTGAGGTCGGGCACGAGGAAGCTCACGTAGTTCCCCTCGGCAGCGCCGCCCGAGGCCTGGATGTAGTCCACCGGCTCGAACTGTCCATCGGGCCCGATCATCCGAACGTTCAGGCCGACGTCGGAGAGTTGCTTGGCGATGAGCGCGGCGTCGGGCGCCCACAGGCTCGCGTAGATCACGCTGACATCTTTGGGCACGGTGGCCAGGATCGCGCGGAAGTCCTTGTCGCCCGAGCGGATGACGTAGCGGATCGGCTGGGCGCCGAGCTGCTTGGCCTTCTTCTCCACCTCATCGGCCACGCCTTTCGGGCCCGTGGTGCCGTCGTCGAAGACGGCGATCTTCTTCGCCTTGAGGTCCTGGACGGCAAAGATCGCGCCGGCCGGGCCCTGGGCGTCGTCCCGCGCGCAGACGCGATTCGTGTTCTTGAGCCCTCGATCGGTCACCTTCGGGTTGGTGCAGCCGGGGCTGATCAGGACCAGATTGACCCGGTCGAGCACCTCCGAGACCGGAATGCACGTCACGCTGGTGATCCCCCAGACGGCGCCGAGAACGGCCGCGTCCGCCGCCACCTTCTCGGCGGCGGCGACGCCGACCTGTGGGTTGCCCTGGTCGTCGGCTTCCAGGACCTCGATCTTCCGGCCGAGGACCCCGCCTTTCTTGTTCCACTCCTCGGCTGCGAGCTTGACGGCATCGGCCACCTCTTGACCCTGCTTGGCGAGCGGACCGGTGAGCGGTACGCCTGCCGCGAGTTTCACGACCTGCTGCGCCTCGACAGCGGGCGCGACGACGCAGAGCCCGAGCGCGACCGCCACCGCCCACACACGCCTCTCGATGGATGTCCGGCAAGCCATACGCTCCTCCTCGGGTCCGAATTGGCGCAACTATGGTGGAGCGCCCTCGCTCAGTCAAGGGGCCGAAGCAACTCACTCCAACCGAGGAGGAACGATCGTCGACGATGGCGCGAGCTCCTTTCTGAAGCCGTACTCGCGGCTCCGGTCAGCGTCCTCCACGGTGCGCTCGCCGAACCGCCCGAACCCCATGCGCTCGTAAACGCCGTGTGCCGTCGTGAGTCGCGCGTCGGACCATGCGACGATGTGCCGATAGCCCGACGCCGCCGCCCAGCCGAGCGGCTGCTCCATGAGCGCACGCCCGAGGCCGCGGCCACGGTACCCGGGGAGCAGATAGAGCCGCTTGATCTCGCAGGCGACCCGCCCGGTTGGGACGACCGCGACGGTGCCCACCACGCGGTCGTCGTCCACGAGAACCCAGAACCGGCCTCCCCGCTCCAGGTAGGAGCGACGGATGTCGGTGAGGTCCGCGTCGAATCCCGACGGATCAAACGTCATCGCGTACTCGCGGAACACGGCGCCGATGACGTCGAGCACGGCCGTCGCGTGCGACGCCTCGAACGGCACGATCGCGGGGCCTCGTCGCGCCCCGCCTAATCCAGCCAATCCTTCTCTTTGAGCTTGCGGGGAAGATACTTCTTGGTGAGGTACTGGAAGTCCTTGTTGGCGAGGGCGTCCAATTCGTATTTGAGCCCGCTCGAGAGCATCCGCTTGATTTCCGCCTGCCAGCTCTTCTTCTGGAACCACGTATAGCCGAGGAGCTCGCGGGCGCGGGCGATGTCTTTGTCGTTGAGCTTGATGCCCACGTTGCGCGGGAGCCCGTACGATTCGGCGTCCCCGCTCGAGAGCCCGATGAACTTGGCCTTCGGAATCGCCATGCGCTGGCTCTCGAAGGCGAGATTGATCGAGCCCTGCTTGACGACCGAGTAGATGTAGTAGCCCCACGGGTCGTTGTCGACGAGGACATAGACGGGGAGCCGCCTCTCCTCGTGCAGCCGCCGCGCCAGACGCCTGACGCCGCGGGGCGGCTGCCCGTTTCCCGTGAGGAGAATGCAGTTGTACTTCCGCCAGAACTTGTCCTCGGAGAGCCGGTTCCACTGGGTGCCCTTCTCGACCAGGAGGACGAAATCGGCCGTGCATTTCTTGATCTGGAGATATTCCGGCTCGACGATGGAGGGCACGGAATAGCCGCCCTTCCCGAGCCGCGCGCAGTCCACCCGGTCGCCGTCGTCCACCAGCACCAGGGGCCCGACGACGGAGCCCGCGTTCTCGGCCCGCACGTGCAGCTCCTCGCGGAGAGCCGCCAGGGTCACCTCCAGGTCCTCGATGAGCGGATCGGACTCGTCCTGGGTGTCGAGGGTGTTCTCGTGCGAGTTCTTGATCGTGTGCTTGCTTCGGTAGTAGATCTCCCTGAGCGAGGTCGTGAGGTTGGCCCGCTGGAGCTCGCAGAGGGCATCCGCCACGAGGACCGTCTGCATGAACTTCTTGGCCATCCCGACGTTGAAGAACGACCGGGCCTGCTTCCGCTTGCCCATCTCGATCAGGCCCTTGCGCTCGCTGAAGGTGACGTTCGAAAGGGAGCGGACCGGGATCGCGATGGTGGGGTCCCGGTGCCGTTGGGCCGCGGTGATCACCACGTCCGCCACCCCGACGAGCTTCTTCTCGACCGCGCTCGTCCGTCGCTGCCTCTGGGCCATGGGGCGTCTCAGGCCTTCCGGCGCGTCGCGGTCGCGCGTTTGCGCGTCGCCCGACCCGTGGTCTTCCCTCGTGGCCGCGACGGCCTCCCGGCTTTCGCTTCGTCTTCGGGAGCTCCGTTCGGGGACATGGCCCCTCCTGGCGCTTCGCGGATCAGGACCGGCACCTCGCCTTCAACGCCCTCCGGCGTGACGATGATCGAATGCGGGAGACCTTCCGGGCCACCTCCGTTCTTCCCCAGGAGCTCGTCGGTCTTTTCGCCTCCGGTCCGCCTCATGGCGATCCTCTGGAGCTGCGCCTTGAGCTTCGCCGTGGGCAATCGGCCACCCTTGAGGCGGTTACACGACTCGACGACCTCCTCGATGTAGAGCTCGAAGATGTTGCGTCGACGGAACTCGCTGTGGGCCCGGTCGCGTCGCCTGAGAAAGGCTCCCAGCCGTCGGCCGCATTCGCGCAGCGCCAGGGTGATCTCTTTGCGGATCTCGTCGTAATCGGCGATCGCTTCCTTGGATTCGCTGGTAAACGGAACCCAGACCGAGGCCATATGGGCGAAGACCACCATCGGGCCAGACGGGAGTGCGCCCTTGGACTGAGACACTCCGTAGTTGCGCCAGGTGGTGTCGAGCACCGACTTGTAGATCACGCAGGCGGACTGCTGATAGAGGAGCGGCACGCGGTTGGCGTAGCGGATGAGGCGGGCGAGCTCATGGTCGTTCTCCTGCGTCTCTCCTTCCGCCAGCGCGATCGGCTTCGACTCCTGGCTCTCGTCCCCATGCTCTGGCCCGCGTCCGTAGGCCAGGCCCGCCTCGATCACAAACGGGTTGCCGCGGTACACGGCTGGCGGCCGGCTCACCGCCGTGTAGAACTCCCCTTTGATTTGCTGATACAGGCCGGAGAGGATCGCCTTTTCTCCGACCGGGGAGAGGCAGTTGGTCGGTGGCGCCATGATCTTGGTCGACTGGATGGCCTTATAGAGGGTCTCGGAGGCCTGCCCGTGGATGTCCCGGGGACGCGCGCGGGCCGAGAGGCCCGCGGCCTTGCAGATGTCCGCGGCAAGGCGAGGCGACACCCGACTGAAATCACTGGCCAGGAACCCTGACAGGGAATGGCTCTTGGTGTCCTGGAGCATCTTGAGCAACATCCCGAGCTCGATTCCGTAGGGATGCGGCTTGATCTCGCGTGGTGCTGGAGGGAGCTCGTGGTACGTCCTGGGATACTCCTTCGTTTCTCCCTCCGGCGTGAGGTACGTCAGCTTGACGTGCGGATTGGCGATGATGGTTTGCTCGACGTACTCGTCGACCGAGGCCCGCCCCTTCTGGTAACGCCCCTCGACTTCCATGGTCACCTGGGTTCCACGCTGGGACTCCCAGGCGATCTGCTTCTTCTCCAGAATCTGCGGCTCGTTCTTCTTGGTATCGATCTGGACCTCGAAGTAATGGGCGGGCGCTCGCGCACTGGTGCGGGAGATGATCTGGACGGGCTTGCCGGTCGTGAGCTGTCCATACATGCCGGCCGCCGAGATGCCGATGCCCTGCTGTCCTCGGCTCATGCGCAGCCGATGGAACTTGGACCCGTACAGGAGCTTCGCGAAGATCGGCGGAATCTGCTGGCGGATGATGCCGGGCCCGTTGTCGGTGACCGTAATCCGGAAGCGGCTCGCCTGGCTCGCCGGGGGCGGAGCCTCCCCATTGGCGACGGCCTCCACCTTGACGATCACGTCGGGGAGGATCCCGGCTTCCTCGCAGGCGTCAAGCGCGTTATCGACGGCCTCCTTCACACAGGTGAGCAGCGCCTTTCGCGGATTGTCGAACCCCAACAGATGCCGGTTCTTGGTGAAGAACTCGGAGACGGAGATCTCCCGCTGGCGCGCCCCCATCTCGACGGCGGACACCGCCGGCTTCGGCTGCGTGGCGACCGGACTGGTCTTCGACGGATGGAGCTTCCGGCCGCGCGTTGGCACGGGCTCTGTTCCACGATTCCGCATATACCATTCATACAAGCAGAGTCCGCTACAGGGACTCAAGTTTTCCCTCTGACCGCCTGGTAGGGCTCAAGTACACTGGGACGAGAAGGCCCTGGGGCGATGTCCAATCAGCAGGCGCTCGTCGTGTTCCTGCGCGCGCTCGTGGCAGCCAAGAAATCGCTGGCGCTCTACCCGCCGGGCAGTGAGACAGCGATGGCATGGATCGAGCGGCTACGGCGCTCGTTGGACGACGCCTTCCGCCAGGGCCTGATCTTCCCGATCCGCGTGGCCCGGGACAGCTTCGCCTGGGCGGGCGGCGAGCTCCCCACCACGGACCGGGCGCTGAAGGGTCTCCGGTTCGAGATGCAGTCCCGGGGGATCGGCGAGCTCAGCATCGAGCCGTCGGTCGAGAACTGGGAGCTCCAGGCAATGCTGGAGCTGCTCAACAAGCCGATCGAGCAGCTCGCCTCCATCACCGCCGCGCACAGCTACCTCCGCGACCGAGCCGTCGTCCGCGTGAGTGTCGGCGGGGCAGGTCTCGGGGGCCTCCCGGCTTCCCCGGCTCTGGACACCGGCTGGGGCACCGGCACAGAGGAGTCGGGCTCGGGCGCGAGCCTCGCTTGGACGGACGGGGACGCCCTGGATCTGCTCGTCGAGTCGATCCTGGAATTGGTCGACAAGCGATTCGAGAGCCTGGCCTATGACCGTACCGGGTTGCTCGAGTGGTTCCAGACGGTCTCGCGCGGCGGGCGCGTCGATCGCCTCTACGCGGCGGTGAACATGCTCGGCGCGATGGCGCAAGGCAGTGGCGACCGCGAGGTTCGCGCACGGACGACGCTCGAGGCCCTCATGCTCCTCCCCGACGCCACGCTGGCGCCCTTCTTCACCGACTGCCTCCTGCCCGGCGCGGCGAGCGATCTCACCGCGTTCAACCTGCTCACGCAGGTCACCGAGGACGAGCTGCGGGGGATCGCCCGCCACGTCCCACGGGAGCGGCTCGTCGCGCTGACGACGGAGCTGCTCGAGTACCCCTGGGAGGAAGGCAAGCGCTTGCGCTTGCTGGAGGCGATCACGTTGACGCTCGAGCGTGGCGCTGAGCCCGGGGCGTCTCCGGCAGGACCCGCCCTGCTCTCGCACCAAGATCCGCTCTTACTCGAGCTGCGGCAGGAGATCATCGACGCCTGCCGCCCCGACGTGCTCCTCGCGCGAAGCGCGGACGTGCTCCTGGCGCTGGTCTCTAGCGTCCATCCGGGCGAATATCCGGGGTTCGCAGCCGATGCGCTGGCGGAGATCGCCCGCGAGGCGCTGGCGGGCGGCCAGCCCGATCTGGTCCTCCGGGTCTTGCGCGGCGTGGCGACCGACGCCGCGCCCGAGGTATCCCGAGAGCCCCCGACCCCGACCATGCTGATCCGCCGCAAGCTCGCCGGGCCGAGCCACGTCTCGCTCGTCGTGGATCTCCTCCGTCGGGAGCCTCCGATGGGCCCCATGGACGTCGCGACCGAATATCTGCGTTTCGCCGGCCCGGAGGGAGTCGAGGTGTTCACGGCGCTCCTCGCGGAGGAGCCACACCGACGGGTCCGGATACGGATGTGCGAAGTGCTGGCCCGGGTGGGAGTGCCGGCGATCCCCCCGTTGCTGTCGCGGCTCGCTGACAAGCGCTGGTTCGTGGTGAGGAACGCCCTCTACACGCTCCGCAAGATCGGGCACGCGTCCGCGTTCCCGGCCATCGTCGCCGCGCTGGAGCACCCCGACCCGCGGGTCCGGCTGGAGGCCGTGCGGGTCGCCGTCCAGGTCGGCGGGGCAGCCGCGAGAGCGCCGGTTCTCCGCCGCGTGCATGATCCAGACGCGTCGGTGCGACGGGCGGCGATCAGCGCGGTCGGTGCCCCGGGGAACGACGGCGCGGTCCCGGAGTTGCGAAAGGTGCTCCTGGGCCCGGGCGCCCGAAGCGAGGACGACGCGGAGGTCCAGCTCGGGACGATCCGCGCGCTCGCCTCGATCGGCACCTCGGCGGCGCTGAGCGTTCTCGAGGCTGCCGTCAGCCGACGCACCTGGTTCTGGAGGCGCGCCGAGCGCCGCGTCCGTGATCTGGCCGCCCAGACGTTGAGCGCCCGGAAGCCACGGGCGCGGGTCTCCCCCAAGGCCGTCGATGACCGGTAGCCCGACCGAGCAGGCGTCGCACGTCTTCGGGTGCTTGCACGGCATGGTCCGGACGGCCGCGCTCTATCCACCGATGCACGCCCAGACCGTCAAAGCCAAGCAGACGCTGCACGACGCGTTGACCGCCTACCTGAGCTCGCACGGGAGGCTCGTGTACCGCTTCCTGGGCGACGTTCTCGTCGCCGACGATCGGATCCTCCCCCGGGAGAGCCTCCTCTACCGTCAGTTCCTCGCGGTCTGCCAAAACGAGCGGCAGATCGGGAGCATCTCGTTCATGGTGGGGGTGGAGCCACGCGAAGTGGACGCGCTCCTCGAGGCCGTGACCGAGGGCGTGGGCGGCGAGCCGTCGTCGTGGACGTCTCGCAAGGGGTTGACCCACGTGCGGCTGGGTCCGCCGGTGCAGCCCGAGCAACAGAGCGGAGAAGCGACGGCCCGACGAGCCTACTACGGCTCCATCGACGCACTCCGCGACATCCAGGCGACCGTCCGCGCTCGCTCCCCCCTCGCCGTGGAGCAAATCGGAACGCTGCGCGTCTTCACCTCGACGCTCTTGGAGCAGATCCTCCAGAGCCCGGCGCTGGTGCTCCGCCTCGCGAGCATCAAGTCCTACGACGAGTACACCCTCTACCACTCGGTGAACGTGGCCGTCATCTCGATCGGCCTCGGGCTCGTGATCGGCTTGCCGGAGACCCTCCTCCGGGAGATCGCCATGGCCGGGATGCTCCATGACGTCGGCAAGATCGCCATCCCGCACGAGATCCTACGGAAGCCGGGCCCGCTCGACGAAGAGGAATGGCAGGTCATGCGACGTCACCCCGTCCTCGGCGCGGATCTCCTGAGCCGCCTGCCAGGCTCGAACCGTCTGCCGATGATCGTCGCCTTCGAGCATCACATCCGCTTCGACATGCGCGGCTATCCGTCCGTTCCCACCGGCTGGACGCAGCATCCGATCAGCCGCCTGGCCTGCGTGGCCGACGTGTTCGACGCCATGACCTCGCGCCGCGCATACAAGAAGGCCATCCCGAACACGGACGTGCGCGGTTATGTTCGCGACGAGTCCGGGCGGACGTTCGATCCCCGACTCGTTCGTGTCCTGGATCTCATGCTCGGACGGCTGGAGGAGGAGACGCCCGAGGAGGACGCTCGAGGAAGGACGGCATGAAAAGAGGACTCGTCGAGTCTCTCGCGCTCGAGGGGACCGCGCTCACGGTGACCCTCGCGCCGACTCTGCCGGTCGAGGCGCGCACCCTCGCCGCGGCCACGGCCATCCGCGTCTTCGATCGCTACACGGTCATCGATCGTGTGATCATCGTGACCGGCGCGGACAAGGTCAGCCTGGCCCGAGGAGAGGTCGAGCATCTCCTGCGCTCGGAGAGCCTCGCCGGGCTCGACGGCAGGCAGCGGTGGCGGCATGCAGTCGCCCGCGTCGCCGCCGGGCTGCCCACGCCAGAGGGCGAGCGGCCGTGATGCGGTAGCGCCTTCCCCGGCTCACTCCCCGTAGCGGATCCGCGGATCGAGATACCCGTACACCATGTCCACCGCCAGGTTGATCGCCATGAAGAGGACGGCGACGAAGAGGATGGTGGACTGCGTGAGCGGGTAGTCGCGCTGGTAGATGGACCAGAGGACGAGGCGGCCGACGCCGGGGAGGGTGAAGACCTCCTCGACGACGACGGTGCCGCCGAGGAGGATGCCCATCTGGAGGCCGGCGACGGTCACGATGGGGATGAGGGCGTTCTTGAGGGCATGCTTCATGACGACGGCGCGGCCCGCGAGGCCCTTGGCGGCGGCCGTGCGGATGTACTCCGAGCGCAGGACGTCGAGCATGCAGGCGCGCGTGGTGCGGGCGATGTTGGCAGCGCTCGCGGTGCCGAGGCAGAGGGCGGGCAGCACCATGATCGTGAGGTTTCGCCGCGGGTCGGCGAACAAGTCCACCCAGACGACGGGCGGCATCCAGCGGAGGTAGATCGAGAAGAAGAGGATCAGCATCGTCCCCTGCCAGAAGACCGGGACGGAGAGGCCGAGGAGCGCGCCGACGCGGACCACGTTGTCCACGGCGCGGTCCCGCCGCACGGCGGAGACGATGCCGGCGGCGATGCCGAGGGCGAGCGCGAACCCCACGGCGAGGAGCGTCAGCTCGATGGTGACCGGGAGGCGCTCGAGGATGAGGCGGACGACGGGCTTGCCCGTGCGCCACGAGGTGCCGAGATCACCCTGGGCGAGGTTGCCGAGCCAGCGGGAATACTGGACCCACCAGGGCTGGTCGAGGCCGAAGAAGCGCCGGAGCTGCGCGACCATCTCCGGGCTCACGATCGCGTCGGCGCCGATCATCTGCTCGACGACCGTCCCCGGGATGAGCCGGAGCATCAGAAACACCAGGACCGTCAGCCCCAGGAGGGTCAGGGCCATCGAGTACGCCCGCACGACGAGATAGCGGCCCACCCTCAGCGCCTCCCCCTCAGCGCCGCACGCCCCTCGCTCACGCCCGGTCGAGCGAGACGCCCTCGAAGCCGTACAGGAGCGTCATCGGGTGCTGCTTGAACCCCTTCACGGACGCCTGCGTGAAGTCGATCGTGTCGGCGGAGAAGAGCCAGAGGTGCGGCACGTTCTCGAGGATCAGGATCTGGACGCGGTCGTAGATGTCCTTCCGCTTCTTCTGATCCAGCGTACGGCGCCCTTCCTCCATGAGGCTGTCGAGCTCGGGGACGCTCCAGCTGTTCCAGTTCTGGCCCTTCGTGGAATGGAGCGCGCGGAAGAACGCGGTGTCGGGGTCGGCGTAGCCCGGCGTGGTGTTCATCGTCAGGTCGAAGTCTTTCGCGAGCCAGCGCTTGATCCACACGGCGTATTCGACGTTCTCGATCTCCGCGGTGATGCCGATGCGCTTGAGCTGGGCGGCGACGACGGGCGCGCCCAGGACCATCGTGGGGAAGGTCGGGATGACCCCGAGCTTCACGGTGAAGCCGCCGGCCTGGCCCGCGTCGGCCATGAGCTTCTTCGCGCGGTCGAGGTCGGGCCTGTAGTAGCGCATCCACTGCTCCTCGGGAAGCTGCCACTGCTTCATGGGCGCGGTCGCGGGCGCCGTGAGCCGGCCGAACCCCGAGGCGGCGACGCGCAGCACCTGGCTCCGATCCACGGCCCAGCTGATCGCCTGTCGCACGCGGACGTCCCGGAGCGGCCCGCGGCTCGCGTTGATGTTGAGGAAGTCGTAGCCGAGACGGGAGCTCCGGTAGCCGGTCAGCGTCTTCTCGTCCTTCAGGAGGTTGAAGTTCTTGTTGTCCTCGAGGAAGGCGTGGTGGATCTGGCCCGTGCGGAGCGCCGCGACGATATTCGCCTCGTCCGGGATGATCCGGAGGATGACCTCGTCCACGTGGGGCAGCCCCTTCTTGAAGTAGTGCGGGTGGCGCTTGAGGACCATCTGCTGCTCGACCTTCCAGTCCTGCAGCATGAAGGGGCCCGTGCCGAGGGCGGCCGTGTTGAGGTCGCCGTGCTTCTTGATCCCGGCCTCGCTGAGGATGAAGCCCCAGAAGCCGCCGAGCGCCGCGAGGAGCCCCGCGAAGGGCTCCTTCGTCAGGAACTTCACCCCGTAGCGCCCCGTGGGCTCGACGCGGTCCACCGCGATGAAGTCCGACTTCCCGGGCGACTTCTCGAAGAGCCGGTCGAAGGTGAACTTGACGTCGGCGGAGGTCAGCTCCTGGCCGTCGTGGAAGCGCACGCCCTCGCGGAGCTTGAAGGTCCACGTGAGCCCGTCCGGGCTGATCTGCCAGGACTCGGCGAGCTCCGGCACGGGGGTCATCTCGGCGTCGAAGCGGACGAGCTGGTTGTACATCATGGGCGAGCGGCGGCTGCGCGAGAACGCCGGGACGAGCTGCGGGTCGAGGCCGGTCGCCTCGGTCGTCTGCGCCGAGACGAAGGTGCCGCCCGGCTTCGGCGCCTGCGCGTGCGCGGGCCGGCCGACGGAGAGCGCGGCGAGGGCTGCGCCGCTGGCTTTCAGGAGATCTCTTCGGGTCCACGGGGTCGTCATCGCTGTGGCTCCTTCAGTGTCCTGTGGCTCGTTCGCTGTCAGGGGGTCACTGGACGTTGGGGTCGAGGATATCGCGCAAGCCGTCGCCGATCAGGTTGAACGCGAGCACGCTCAGCATGATCGCGATGCCCGGGAAGACGGAGATCCACGGCGCGGTCTCGAGGTACGTCCGCCCCTCGTTCAGCATGTTCCCCCACGAGGGCGTCGGCGGCTGGGCCGAGAGGCCCAGATAGCTCAGCGAGGCCTCGATCAGGATCGCCTGCGAGAAGGCGACCGTCCCCTGGACCACAAACGGGGACATCACGTTGGGGAGCACGTGCTTGAGCGCCACGGCGAGCCGCGTCGCGCCGAGGGCGCGCACCGCCTGGACGTAGTCCTTCTCGCGCTCGGCCAGCACCGGCCCGCGCATGACGCGCGCGAAGAGGGGCGTGTAGACGATCGAGATCGCGACGACCGCGCTGTTCACGCCGGGGCCGCGCATCGCCGCGATGCCGACCGCGAGGAGGAGGCCCGGGACGCTAAAGAAGATGTCCATCACGCGGTTGATGACGTTGTCCCAGGCGCCGCCGAGGTAGCCCGCCGTGAGCCCGAGCACGCCGCCGATGGCCATCGCGATGCCGATCGAGACCGTGGCGACGTAGAGGGAGATCCGCGAGCCGTAGATGACCCGGCTCAGGACGTCCCGGCCGAACCGGTCGGTCCCGAAGAGCGCCCTCGCCCCGGGCGCGGACTCGATCAGGTCGAAGTTCTGTTCGTCGGGCGCGCTGGGCGCGAGGCCGCCGGCGAAGAGCGCCGTGGCGACGATCACGAGGGCCACGAGCCCACCGAGGACCACGACGGTGCTACGCGTGACGCGCCGGAGCTGCCGCCCCCTCAACGGATCACGCGAACGGCCTGCTCGAGCGCTCGCTGGGGCACGGCGACCCCGAGGCTTCCCGCGGATTTGAGATTGACCAGCAGCTCGAAGACCGGATGCTCGATCGGAAGGTCGGCCGGCCTGGCGCCCTTGAGGATCCTGGCGGTCATCCGGCCGCAGATCTTCCCGAGCTCCCGCTGGTCCGGGCCGACAGCGGCCACCACGCCCGGCATCGTCACCAGGTCTTGGTCGCCGACCAGGATCGGAAGCTTCTGCGCGATCGCGGCGCGCCCGACCTCGTCCGCCGCGCGCCGCAGCAGCGCTTCCTTCAGGACGAAGACCGCGTCCGCGTCGGCCCGGCCGAGCCCCCGGAGCGCCGCGACGGCGGCGGTCTCGTCGCCGACCGCCCGCGTGACGAGGGTCACGCCGGTCGAGGGGGCGATCTGCTCCAGATTCGTCATCTGGACGCGGTCGGGCGGGAAGCCCGGATCG
>Ga0209802_1001366_pt1 | contig 18196 bp, 16 predicted proteins | sample GraSoiAngelo_129_FD_185886 | JGI IMG/M metagenome (GOLD analysis project Ga0209802, IMG submission 185886) | Grasslands soil microbial communities from the Angelo Coastal Reserve, California, USA - 14_0927_12_40cm (SPAdes) (version 2) | ecosystem: Environmental > Terrestrial > Soil > Grasslands ... | reverse complement strand
ACAAAAACAAGATACGAGAAGCTCCACTACCTCGAGCCGACAAAGGAGCTAACGACGCGAGACCTGGACTACCTACCCCGACAGTGCGCAAAAACGTTACCCGGGTCCAACCAGAACCAACAACATCGGACGTTACCCTACCTCAACAGCTGAGCTCGGACACAACATAGGTGGACCACAGCATTGCCAAGTCCAAGCTGGCAAAAGGAACCACTGGCCTCTCAACTTCTCGGGACGAGACAATAGAGAGGTTTCGCATCCTTCGCACCGACCCTCAAGAACGTCGGTGCCACTAAAGTCCCCGATCTTATGTCTGCTTATTATTGCTCCTACAGACGAATATCCAAGGCATGCTACTTATACCCATCACGAGAACGGGAGCGTTTTGAGATATTTCCTGTAGCGAAACCGACACTGACGGCAGACCCAGTTACCAGTCCCGGGAACTCAAAGAAAAGAAAAAAGGGGAGGTTTTGTTGGTCGCTAGCCTACGACCTTGGCGTCGGCTATGAAGAAGCCAGAGCCGTTACTGTTGAACTGCGTACCACTGAAGCTGGCTTGCGTCCAGGCCGCGGCCACTGTTGTGTCAGTATAGTTTCTTGGATAGCTTGCTGCTGACTGGCTTGTGCCGATGAGGCCATAGCTCAGCTTCACCGACAACAGTACTATCTGGCCCGGCATCAATGGGTGGCCGACGCCCGTGGCCGTGAAGTTGGATATGGCCAGTTGAACAGTTTCAGGATTGCCCGAGGATACTGTGATGGTCGAAGGCTGGGTGATCTCAGGGTTTGTGCTGAGGCTCGTGGTGTTGGCATAAAAGACATGAATTGCGCCGACGCTCCCTTTGGGAGGCGTCCAGGCCGGAGTAACCAGCCAGTCGACGGGAAGTGTCTCATTGACCTTGAGGGATTGAAGCGGCGAGCCGGAAGTGTTGGTAACATTCACCCAGGCAATGATCTGACCAGGATTCGTACTCCTGACGATGCCTCGAGCCTGAGTGACCTTCACTGAGGGATTGCCATTGGAGTCCAGGGGAAGCGGGTTGAGGCTCGAATCAGTGAAGAACTTGGTGACCCCTAGGGCGACCGGATGCAGGACTACCTTGCCGATATTATTGCCATCCGTCTCGGTGAACCAGAGATTACCATCAGGCCCGGAGGTAACCTCTCCAAGGACGTCTCCGGCGAGACCCGATGGCGTGGGTGCGGGATACTCAGTGATAACCCCCGCGGTAGTAATCCTCCCTAGTTGGTTGACGCTGAAGTTGACCTCTGTGAACCAGAGGTTACCGTCGGGACCCACGGTGATGCCAAACGGATCACTGTTCGGCGTAGGCACGGGATACTCGATTATCGCACCGGTTGTAGTGATGCGCCCAATGTTGTTGCCAGATCCCTCTGTGAACCAGAGATTTCCATCAGGCCCAGCGGTTATCTCAAGCGGGTTGCTGGCGCTCGTTGGAACAGAATACTCGATGATTGATCCCGTCGTACTGATGCGCCCAATCTTGTTGGCGGCGTTCTCCGTGAACCAGAGATTGGCGTCAGGCCCGGCAGTGATGCCCGACAGTCCGGGGTTGGGCGTCGGGACCGGATACTCGATCATCGCGCCTGTTGTAGTGATGCGCCCAATGTTATTGACGTTGATATTATCCTCCGTGAACCAGAGATTGCCGTCAGGCCCAGCAGTGATGAATTCTGGATCGCTGTTCGGTGTAGGCACAGCGTACTCTGTTATTGCGCCAGCGATGGTGATCCTTCCAATGTTGTTCCCGGACTCCTCCGTGAACCATAGGTTGCCGTCAGGACCAGAAGTGATCTCTATCGGCTTACAGTTGGTCGTGGGCACGGCATACTCGATGATCGCGCCGTTGACAGTGATTCTCCCGATATTATTGCCATCAAGCTCTGTGAACCAGAGACTACCGTCAGGTCCTGCCGTGATACCGACCGGGGTACTGTTTGGAGTGGGCACAGGATACTGTATGAATGCCAAAGCCGCGAAGACTGGCTGTACGGCTGGAACCAGTAGCAAGAGTCCTATGCCGAATATTGCCGTCATTCCTAACGATGCGATTCTATTTGTTATTCTTCTCACCTGTCTGCAGTACGTGTCTCGCCGCGAGGCTGGTCAGAATTTAACGCTGCCGGTATCTGCGGATTGAACTTGAAAGATATTGGACGGCTGTCTCTCATGCGTCTCTCGAAGCCCAGAACTCATAACACTTCTGCGACTATGTTTCCACACTCCTTGCAGAGGAAGCATCTGCCGCCCCACCGGAACACTATCTCATGCGTCGTGACCCTGCCGCAGGTCTAGCACCATGGTGGTGAAAAGCGGGCGAAGAACTCGAGATCCTTATTCAGGGTACGCATGGAACTCGCGTCATAGCATGGAAGTTATTGTTGCAAGACTGAAGTGAAAGTCAATAGTATGAGAACTGTGTTGCTGGTTAGAGCGAAGGGACGAATAATCGAGAATCCCAACGCTTCAAACTACGTAGTCGCTGAAGCTGCGGCCTTTGCGACCAAGATCGGAGGGATTTGTAGCGTGTAGGACGACGGTTAATGAACCGACAACGAATCATCATGAAAGATCGTCTGAAAACGCCTCCGAAGATCCGCCTAGGGCTACGACGGCTCTGGCTGACAGCTTGGGTGAAAATGCGAGGTGATCCAGGATCATAGTCATCGGTTCAAAGTATCCGATGGATCTTGCGTGGTCTCTCTCAAGTTGTCGTAGCGCGTTGACGGTTGTGTTGCGTGTAATGTGGTGTAGTAGTTTCCATCCGAAGCGCTGGTCTGAGACGAAGCTCTCTGGGTCCGGGCGGAGTTTGTATGTGTTCCTGACTATTGCTTGGTCCCAGAGCATGACAGTTTCAGGGAGGAAGAAATGGAGTGCCTTACCAATAGTGGTTGGAGGGGCCCCGCCGTCTCGGAACCTCGAACTTAGCTCAAGAATATGTTGAAAGTCCTCAGGGGCAAGCCTGTAGAGGACCCTGCCTTGAAGACGTTGTAGGTCGGTCAGATTCTTTCTTAGCCAGATGCTACAAATCCTTCGGAAGGCTGCGCCTCCACCTTTGAAGCGGAGGGCCTTCCATTTACCCAGGAACTCGACAGCGTCATCGAGTCTCGCTACCGGAGATCTGCTTCTCCGTTCCCATACGAGCCTCGGCCAGACCCCGTGAGTACCAGCCCCGTGACCAACATACGTTTCGGCTGCCTCCCTTAGTTGCTCCGGCTCGAAGCTCAATCTGACGCACTTGCTTTCATCAATAGTATATGCGCGTAGTGGAGAGCCCGTAGCTCAGTGGTCTCACATCAACGGACTGAAAGAGTAGCATAGCGCTAAATCCTGAGGGTCATGCCTTGAGACAGACGCATGGTCCTTGTCACGGCTGAAGGTCTAGCAAAGTCCTACGGTAGTGTTCGAGCTGTCAATGGGCTGAGTCTCAAGATTGACGACGGTTCAATTTCAGGTCTGATTGGACCGAACGGCGCAGGGAAAACCACTACGATCAAGATGATTCTCGGCCTTCTACGACCGGACGGTGGAAGGGTCCAGACTTTCGGTCAGAATCCGTGGGACAATCCGGAGATTCGCAAATTAATGGGCGTGGTCTACGAGAAAGCCCTCTTCCCTTCCCATCAGAGAGCTCTTGATTACTTGCAGAGAGTATGCCGAATTTATGGCGTCCCTGAATCTAGGGCTCTCGAGGTTTTGCGAATGGTGCAGCTGGAATATGCGAGGGACCGTCCGATCAAGGGACTCTCGGCCGGGATGCTACAGAAATTCGCGATAGCTCACGCTATGATCAACCATCCACAGCTCGTTATCGCCGACGAAATGACGTCCAACCTAGATCCTCAGGCAAGGAGCTCTCTCCTCGATCTAGTTCTTCAGCTAAGAAAAGATGAGAAGGTCACATTCCTATTGTCCTCTCACATACTACCGGAGTTGAGCAGGGTCTGCGATTCCGTCTCCATCATCAATTGGGGGAAGGTTCTAGCCTCCGGAAATGTGAACGAACTCTATGCAAGGTATAGCGCAGGCACCGTTAGGATTACAACCGACAAGCCTGACGCGTTGGCCGTTGAACTCAGAAAGCTACTGTACGTGAAAGGAGTTCAGTTAGACTATAGATCCGTCGCGGTTCAGGTGCAGCCTGAAGACCAGGACAAGCTCTACGAGGACTCGCCTAGGCTCGCCCGAGCTATAAGCGCGAAAATCCAAGGAATCGAGACTGGAAGCGCCTCACTGGAAGAGCTCTACAATATGGTAGTAAGCGGGAAGGCTTAGCGAGTCTTGGCCAAGGCCCATGGGGGCAAGGGCAGACCTTTCGTAGAATTATTCGCGTCGGCCCTCAATGAGGATTATCGGTTTCCGTTGCTGGAAATCTTCTGCTTTCTCTACGCAATAGGGGCCTTCATCTTCGCCGGTTTCTTGTTTGGTCTTGGTGGGCCGAGTGCATCGGGAGACGCTGTCGCTTATGGCCTGACCTCTTCGTTACTCGGCTTCCCCCTCTTCATATTCGTCGTCCTAATTCTCAAGAATGTCGCCTTCGGGCTGGGTAACGATTTAGAGAAGGGTATCGTCCAAACCTTCTTCTCATATCCGATCAAAAGACGCTGGATCCTTTCCGCCAAACTTCTGTCCGCAGTAGGAGTGGGCCTCATTCCCTTCGTTGGAATTCTGACCGCGGGCATGTACGTCCTCGCTCCCGACGTAGTTGGACCTCACATCGGTATTGTACTCTTGACCTTCGCTACCAGCTTGAGTGAGCCGCTCTTGGTGGCAGGCATAGTTCTTCTGGTTACGTTGCTTCTCAAGCGTGGCGCTCTGGCACTGGTCTTGGGAATAGTCACATACTTTGCGCTTTTCATAGTTCAAGGAATAGTCAGCGTCATAGCAGCGTTTACAAACAATGTTACAGGACTCCAAATCCTATCAGTAATATCGCCAAGTCTGATTGAAGGTCGATACTTTAGCACTCAATCGACAGGGCCCTTCTTCGGCCCGACGACATCTTGGACTCCAACCTTCACCGACGTCCTAGCGTACACTGCGGCGAGCTACACTATTGTCGCCATTGTCTTCCTATTGGGATACATGTACTTCTCGAGGAGACTAAACCTATGAACCGCTGGCTAGCCCTCACCAGCCGGATAGGCACATCCCTCACGGCGATAGGCCTGGCACTTCTTCTAATCTCCCTAATTCCTTCCAGCTCGTCCGGGAGCTCATCGCAGATTGGCACTCAGATTCAAGCCGGCACCTACACTGCCAATCTGTTCGGTCAAATCATGTCACCTCAACAGAGCGCAACCCTCACCGTGACATCCGACACAACTATTGACATCTACCTCGTCGAAGTCAGTAGCGCATTCCTATACCAGTGGATCTATTCCCATTATGGAAACAATGGGAAGTACTACGACAATAATGTGACATATCTCAAATTGTTCTTGGGAAATTTCACACAATCCGTCGCATACTCTCAGAAAGCCACTCTCTCCTTCAACTATCAATACACCCCGACCAAGATCACTAACGCCACGTTGATCATCTCCGACCCGTCTTCTTCACCGGCGAATGTTCAAACAAGCTGGAAGGTCTCTCAGCAGGTCGCTCCCGCCTCCAGAGTTGCCACTCTCGCTTATTGGAGCATACCGCTCGGGCTGGTCTTGGCGATTCCCTGGTTCATCGACCTCTATCAGAGAAGAGTGCGAAGACCAATTACGGGAACCAATCTATCTGCCTAGCAGTTTCCTATTATCATTCCGAGAACGCAACCTGTCTCCAAGAATCAATTCAGAGCTCGACGTGGAGTCTTAATTGCCAAGACTCGACGCTCGCCTCGGCCAGACCGCGTGCGTGCCAGCGTCATGATAGGTGTATTTCTCGGGTGCCTCTCGCAGCTGCTCCAATTCGAAGGACAATCTGGTCCACTCTTGGATTACGTGTCATGACATAAGCCAAATTCAGACTCCCTTCTGGACTCCAAGCCGAAGCCGCAGGCTTACTTGATGCAGCGTCTTAACGAATCTTAACGTTAAGCACCATCGGCCTCTTCGAACTTAGCGAGTTCCTTGTACAACAATTGCCCAACAGGAGTGTGATCGTTTCGCTGTTAGGCTCTCTCACGGTTTCTCGAGGAATCACTTTCAGCTCTTCGCTTGACTGTGAGATTCTAATTCTTGGCAAAACGGTGCCTTCGTAGAAGAACTTCTAAGACGAAATACGTCAGCCTAGTCGAATCCCACTCTTTTCAGCATGTCGAGATATCTGGGATCATCGCGAACCCGATCGAAATCCCAGTCCCACCTGAGTCTCATGAGGCTGGATTCTCGTCTTGCGTAGGAGCGTTCCAACCATTCGAACCCTTCATCGTTCTCGCGGAGGTGGAAATGGAAACAGGCAATCCCATACGCGTCGGTCAAACTTTCTTCGAGATTCGTTTCTAGCATGGGGAGAAGACCTTTGAGAGTTTGCAAATCATCCTCAAGGCAAGCAATGGTGGCGTCCATTCCGGTCCTTGCCAAGGGATACATCTTTTGAACGAGTTCTACGAAAATCGCTGCTTCGCGTTTCATATCGTCGAACATTTTCATGCAGCCGTAGGTAGCGGCTAGAAGAGTGTGTGCAGCGGCTAACTTCATGTCCGCGGCCCTTTTGAAGGGTTCAAGCGACTTGGGATAATCCCTCTTCGCGAAGTGGAGTAGGCCAATGTTGAGAGTGATGATGGGGGACAAGGGGTCGAGGTCCAACGACCTCGAGATTTGCTCGAGGCCCTCATTCCATCGCAGTTGATCTCGTAGCAGAATGGAGTACCATTGGTGGGCGCTCGCATAGTTCGGCTTCAGCTCGATTGATTTTCTGAATTCCCCTTCGGCCTCTTGTAGATGGTATTCCTCTTGCAGGATGAGCGCGTTTGTCGCGTGGGCTTCAGCGAGCTCCGGGTTGAGTCTCAGAGCCTTCGCCACCATCTCCCTGGCCTTCTCCAGATTCGCCTCGGGATCGAGGGACCAATTCTTGCGGAGTACGAGGCAGCAGTCGGCCTGCCCGACGTATCCTAGGACAAAGTCTGGGTCTTCGTGCACTGAGAGCTCGAAGTATTGCATCGCCTTCTTGACATCTTCAATGCCGCGTTTGTTCCAGTGCGATCTTCCCTTTAGATAGAGATCATACGCTGTCGTGTTCTCGGTCAGCCTCCGATCAATCTGTTCTGTTTCGGGGGTCAGTATCTTGACTCTAAGCGAGTCTGCAACATTTTTCGCAATCTCGCTCTGGAGTGCGAATACGTTCTTCAGTTCCCGATCGTAGCTCTGTGACCACAGGTGCCTGTCCGTGTTCACGTCAACCAATTGGGCTGTGATTCTAACGAAACTGTCTGCTTTCCTGATGCTGCCTTCCAGTACACTCCCGACTTTGAGCTCTTGTCCTATCTCCGGGATCCGCTTGTTTGCGCCTTTGTATCCCATGACGGATGTGCGGGAGATGACCTGTAGCCCGCTGATGTTTGAGATTGTCGAGATGAGTTCTTCGGTGACACCATCGGCGAAGTAGGAATCTTTCGGGTCTGGACTCATGTTAGCAAATGGAAGGATGGCGATCCGCTTGGAGTCCAAAGGGACCGACGCGTTAGGCCTCTCTCTTTCCCATGGCATCAATATCTTGAAAACTTCCATGGGAGTGTTGACATTTTTCAAGGTCTTGACTCCAACGCTTACGATCGGCAGATCGAACTTGTTCTGGACATGGTCGTAGACTTGACGGGACATGCACACTCCGCCATCTTCTGCGAGAGGCTCAATTCTCGACGCCACGTTTACTGCGTCTCCTGAAATGTCACCTTCAAGCTCCATTACGTCGCCAAGATGAACACCAATTCGAAGGTGAACCTTCCGGTCGTCTGAGACAGAGAAATTGGATTCTCTGATTACTCTCTGGATGTCGTAGGCGCACCGAACCGCGTCTAGAGCGCTGGGGAATTCGACCAAGAAAGCGTCTCCCATCGTCTTGACTTCCCGTCCGTTGTGGTCCTTGAGAACGCGCCTGATCTCTCTTCTCTGTTCTCCCACTAGCTCAAGGGATAGTGACTCGTTCCTCTGGCCCAGAGCAGTGTAGCCCACTATGTCAGTGAACATTATGGCCGCGAGCCGTCGCCGACTTTGTAACAAGCCCTGCCATCGGGAGTACTATGCAACAACAATAAAAGCCGTTATGAAAAGCCCGCTAAATTAAATAATGGCGCGCAATCAGAGTTTCGGGAACCTCTGACCACAACACCGCCAAGATCCAACCGCTCTGCCAATAATCCTCGGAAAACAGGCCCCTCTATGAATGGAGGTCTCGTTTCCTTCTGCTATTTGATGCTAGCTTGGAGCTCTAGATTGACCAGGGAAAGACAAGACAGAAGCGTCGCAAAAATTGGGTCTGCCTACTGGGCGTGGAGGGCTGATCTTCAGTCAGATTATTTGCTAAATCATAGCCAGATGGTCTCAGGTAGGTCTTTGAAGTGCGGGTCTCCAGTCACGACTTTGGCTTCTTGCTGTCTGGCGGCTCCCAGGACGAGACCGTCGAAGAGACTCGGGGACCGAAGCCTTCTCTTCCGAGCCGTCTCGACAAGCTCGAGGTAGGCCTTTGACGCGGACATCGCAAGTTCCGGAGTTATTGGCAGCACATGGGACGCTCCTTGCACTGCCAATAGCCTCTCTCTGACCAGCCTCTCAGGAAACTTTTCACGGAGATATTTTCTAGAGAGCTCCGCAAGAACTGTGTCAGGAGTAAAGGCCGCGTCAGCCGACTCGATGAGCTCCCTCACCCGAACACCTTTACCGCTTCCGAGAAAGAGTTCGACCCATGCGTAAGAATCGACAAGAACCCTCAACGGTCTTCTCCCCTATCTTCATCCGTGAACGGTCTAACCCGGCCTTTGTCCGCGCCGAAGACACCTGCCAGAATCTTCCTACGGTGACTCTTGATCAGAGCCATGACCGTCTCGTCAATGCTCCTGGCCTTCATCTCCTCCCTCAGACGCTCTAGATTCGATAGAGTCTCCCGTGAAATCTTTACTGTAGTATCGGAGGCCACGATGTATACCAGTATACCTTTACACTATTCTACCTATTTAACCCAGCCTTAGAGATTCACCGCGTTCCATAAGTCTAAAGGCAATGATATCATCGGCTTCGAACGACTTTTCGCATGACCATCACGCGATTGCTTGTGCCGAAAGAACCGAGTGGACGGAATCCTAGGTCTCGGTACATTGACTCGGTTCCGCCCCAGATAAATGAGCTCGAGTATTTTTTCCCTTGAGGAATCGCGATTGGATATCCGTCAACCGTACCGCCTCCTTTGGCCTTGATGAAGCGGAGTGCGCCTTCCAGCGCGGCCCTCGCAACTCCCTCGCGTCTATGGTCGCGGTCGACGAAGAAACAGGTAGTCCTCCAATCGGGCGGAGCGACGTCCATCGTACCATACCCCCTCATCCGACCCGGGAGTTCCACAAGGGGTCCGAACTGACACCACCCAACGACATCCGCCCCATCGTAGACTAGAGCTGCGTGGGACCGGTTCGCTCGAACAAGCTTCTCCTTGTACTCCTGGTGCTTCCCAGACCACTGCTTATGCTCGCTAGGGGCGAGGTGGAAGAAGGTGCACCAGCAGCCACCCCAGACTCCATTGTGTTTCTCTACCATCCGCTCAAAGTCGGGCCATGTCTCCTTTCCGAGTTCCTTGATCTGAAATCGCGTTGTGGGCTGTCTTGGGCGTTTAGTGTCAGACCCTTCATCTCTGTCCGAGTCCAATCTTGCGGCAGGTGGTCTAGTCTGAGGGCTGAGTTTCTTGGGTCTGCTAGTTCTTGTAAGGGGGGAGTTCGAGTGCGCGTTCATATGCTGCTCGGCTCTGCACCGGGTCACGGTCGCAATGTGAAATAATGACTCTCTCGAATGGAAGCTGTAACAGCTCTCGCATCGCCGGCAACGCTCGCTTCTCATGCCACGGCGAATACCAGACGCGAAGTTCGCCGCCTCGTTCAGTTAGCGCGTCGCCGAAGACTACGACACGCTGCTCTGGTAGCCATAGAGGCGTCTCCATACGGCCTCTCCCATCGTAGAGCGCGACTATGCCTCCGGGAAGGACCTTGTCCGGTTCGATTATCTTCAGAGGGGTCTTAGGGATGTCATCGTAGGGAGAGAAGTAGTTAGGACCGTAGGCGCGTACCTGGTAGCGGCGTACAAAATCATCGAGGTCCCGTGAGTGGTCAGGAATCGTTATTGCAGCCACGGTCGGCGGCCGATTGTCCAGACGCTTCCATAATTCTTCAGCCGCGGTTCTAGGAGAGAGCGCGTCAATTACCAGCCTCTCGCCTCCCGATTCGACATAGGTCGAGGTCACGAGCGGCTGCCAGCCTTCGCCCGGCTTCCATTGAGGATGCTGAGCCCGCCAGATCCACAAACCAGACGCCACATCGCGAATCTCGACCGTAGTGGCAGCAGACTGCATGATGTGATTTGATAGTCCCTTATCGAGATAAGGTTTGCTGAAATCATCATTCTCAGGAATGTCGATTAGCTGCTCTCTTCCGATGGATGCTTTCAAGAGCCAATCCTCATCAACGATTACTTTGATTTAGTTAGCTCGCTCGTTTTTCCTACTTTTGCCCCCATCGAGAATCTGTATATTCTTCGACAATGGGAGCCGGTATTCGGCCAGTTTCTTCGGGCGAACTTTCGACAACCGAATGCAGAGTTTGACTTCGGAGATTATGCTTGAATGTTCCGACAGTAAAACCGGAAAAAAAAGGAAGGTTGAGATGCTGGCGCCGAGCCTAGGCTGCTGCGATTAGATCTGGGATCAGTTTGGCAGCATTGGGCGTGCCGAGTCCAGTGACCGCGTCCCAGCCTGGGGACGCGCAGTATCCGGGGATCGAGGGATCGATCTGGTTGCAGTTCGTAGTGATGTCGTGGAAGTCCGTCGCATAGCTTACGGAGTTGCTCGCGATTGTGTAGAGTGCCGGATTGATCTGTCCGAGGTCTCGGCCTGCCATCTGGTCCGCGATTGCAGTGAGTCCTGCCCACTGGGGGGAGCTAGAACTCGTGCCTCCGACTACGTACCAGCCTATGCTGCAGGGATTAGCGCCTCCACATCCAGTTCCTGAAGTGGTCGTGGCGGGTTCTGACATGTAGACGAGGACTCCTGTTCGGGCGCTCGCCTGGTAGGCTATATCTGGGATGCCTCTCATGTTCACGTTGGGGCCGGGCGCTCCGACAGAGCTGCCCACGAAAGTGCTGCCTGGGGGAAGAGTATTCTGGTAGTCAGGTCTTGGGAAGAGGATGCTGTAGCCTCCGCCAGAGGGTACCCAGCCATTCTCCCTTTGACCGGGGTGCGCCCGGCACTGTGTCGGTGGGGATACGTTGTCGATCGTAAGCCCCGTGTTAGCGTCGGTACAGAGGTATGTTCCGCCAACCGCAGTGACTAGGGGATCGGACGCTGGCCAGCCTACGCTGGGATAGGGGATCGACTGAGGATTCTTGACCGGAGTCTTCATGATGTTGGCTGTTCCAGAATCTCCTGAGGAGGCGAACAGTGTGATATGGTTGGTTGCTGCGTTGACGAAGGCCGTGCGGAGTCCAACTAGGGCTGCGAGGCCGCCGTTGAATGCGCCTTCACCGGTGCCGAAGCTCATGCTGATCACATCAGCCAGATGATTGTCGACCACGAACTGGATAGCGTTCATCATGTCTGGGAGGCCCTGGACGCCTAGTGTCTCCGCTGTCGGAGTGGTCACTAGAAGGATGTTTGCGAGTGGAGCTGTGGCGTGGGCCCATTCGACATCAAGCGAGACTTCAAGCGCCCAGAGGTTGTGGTTCTCCTGCCCTGTTCCACTGTTGGGTGGTGGTGGTGTAGGAGGGGGTGATCCTTGGACTTCTAGGATGTTGAAGGTCGGCATACCCGCTGTACAGGCTACTCCGTCCTCGCCGCACAAGTGGGGCAGTCCGAAAGCGGTGTTAAAGACCTTCAGGTCCGTGCGGATGGTGTTACTCCCAAAGGAGTCAACAACCGCAATGGTCTTTCCCTGACCCTCGTTCCCTGATCCGAGAAGCGAGGCGTAATTGTAGGAGTTTGCCATCGCTGCAGGGTCGAAGCATCGTCGGCCTACTGTATTACAGGCTGCTTGGCTGGGTGGTGTGGTGCCGCTCGACAGAAACAACCAGTCGCCAATTGCTGGATGAAGGGTTGGAGCGTTTCCTACTGCCGTAACAGTCGCGTAGATTGGGAGTACCGTGGACGTGATTGTCAGCAGTATGGCGATTGCTGCAAATATGGAGAAGGGTTTTTGCAAAGAAATCTTCAGCTTTCCACTGCTTGCTCGTGGTATATAAGTGGCGACGCTTCGTTCTGAGCAACTTCCTAATTGTCGGCGCCGTTCATCTAAGAACGAATCTGATCGATCGAAATCCAACGCGGAATCGGTTGCATTACTAGGGATGATCAACCGTACGGAAGAAGCCCATGTTTGGGGACCTTTCAGCAGTCGCAAAGACTGAACGCCAAACGAGAGAGATCTTCGCGGCTCGCGACCAAGATTCTTCGCGATCAGTTCGCAATCAGTTCGCAGCGCTTTCGACAACCAGACCGATTAGTTCGTGGAATTTTCTGGTGATTCTTAGGCTGCGAGCATTCTCTGGTCCGGCAATCATGGCCTCCGTAACGCTAGGAGTGGCTCTGGGAATCCTTCTCCGAGTGAGGAGCGAGGTTGCTTCTATACAATCTTAAAGACCTCTTGGCTTGAAGTATTGATGAACATGAAAATCGTGCTCGACGACCAGGTTACGGAACGGTCGGTGCGCGCAGACCTAGCGTGGGAATTGTTCTTCAAGTCGAAGACGGAGATGCCGAAGGGACACGGCGAACCTCTGCTCCCCTTCGCCAACTGGTTTTGGGACGAGATGGGCCAGAGGGCAGGACGGCTGATGAAGTACTCCAAAGGGGAGGCAACTGTCACGATCCCTCCTCTGGCTCCTGAAGCCCTAGACTTCGTGGTGCGTCTGGCATCGTTCTGGGCTGACGAGGTCTATGTGAGGAAGAGAGGGTCTCTGTCGGGGAACATGTGGAGGAGGCCGGTGGTGAACGTTCTCGACGATGACACCCTTGAAGGAGCCGAGCGCCCGCTGACTTCGAGGAAAGAGACGGGCTCGATCGACAGGTTCCTGATGCCGCTCCTCGGGCCTGGGCGCGCCTTCTTCAGGGTCAGAGTGGTCGAGAAGGACGAGAGCGCTGCTCGATTCCACAGTCATTCGCACGTGGACGAATATTACTTGATCCTCACGGGGAAAGGGACGCTGCGATACAATGGCTCGGAGACAGAAGTGAAAGCCGGGGACCTAATCGGCAAACCGGCCGGGCCGGAGGTCGCTACGCAACTCATTGCCGACCGAGGAGAGCGGCTCCGAATACTCGATATGGAGGTTTGGCACGACCGCGCTCAAGTCTCCAAGGATATCCTAGTGAACCCAGACTTCAAGGAGCTCCTATTGAGCGGGTCTGGCTGGGGGGCCATCGTTCCGGAAGAGTCCCTGATTACGCCAGAGGATTTCTTCAGCCACTACGACCAAGGATACAAGAGGACGAAGGACGGAGGGTGGGTCCCGTCGAAGAACCGAGGCCACAAGCAGACACGCGAGAAGTGATCATCCTTGGCTCCCACGACATCACCTGATGCGCTGAAGAAACAAGACGAGTTCGAGTTCGCATCGAGTTGAATCCGGGCCCCGACGGGGCTCGGGTCTCTCCGGGTCGGCCCTAACGCTGTTCCGAGTTCTCATTCGATGAAGATTCTGAACGCAAGTCAAGCGAATCTTCTTCGTTAATAGACTGGTTCGAACAGCAACAACTGATACAATGCCTGTTGCTCAGGGTCCTCCGCCGAAGAATTGTCCGATCTGCCGGGAAGAGATCTGGTCCCGCGAGGACAGAACCACTCTTCGGGGGCGTGGTCCCGTTACAAAGTTCATGTTCACACGGTCCATCCGGAATGCGAGGCTTGGGATAGAAGATTGTCTTGGATGTACGTTATTGGTATTCTTCTATCGCTTCTACCTTTGTCGGTTCTAGCGACGCAGGTCGCCTCAACTTATCTCGCGAGGTTTTCGCCTTACTAGCATTAGCGTTGTTGGTTGTTGTAATTGCCACTGTTTCCCTGATTCGACGAAGAGGGAAGAGGAGATTCCGAGAATTGTGGAACCAAGAGCACGGCGCGCCTCTAAACCCAATGTGAACCAGCCGCAGATGGACTCTCTCCATCCATCACCTCTCGGCAATGTTATAGAAGAAGCCTGATCACTTTCTCTCCTCACTGCTAGAAATAATCAATATTGGAGTGGAAGGTTGGAGTGAGTAATCGATGAAGGTTGGACTGATGGTCTTTCTCGCGAACGAGCGCGAAACCAACAAGCCGCGTCCTTTATGATTCAATCCGGGCCGTCGCGCAGCGGGCGGAGGCGGATGGTTTCGACAGTATTTGGCTTCCTGACCATTTCTTCTATCGTAGTCCTGGTGAGCCAACGCGGGGAATCTGGGAGTGCTGGACCGTGCTGTCGGCGTTGGCCGAGGCGACTCGTCGAGTGGAGATCGGCACTTTGGTGGCGTGCAACTCCTTCAGGCATCCGGCGATTCTTGCGAAGATGGCGACGAGCCTCGACGAAGTAAGCCAGGGCCGCTTGATCCTTGGTGTCGGTGCGGGATGGAACGAGCCGGAATATCACGCGTTTGGATTGCCCTTCGATCATTGAGTCGACCGGTTCGAAGAGGCCTTGCAGATTCTCAAGGCACTATTGCGTGACGGTCACGTCGATTTCAAGGGGCAATACTATCAGGCGCCAAACTGTGAGATCTTGCCACGCGGACCCCGGTCAGAAGGACCGCCGTTGATGGTCGGAGCCGACAAACCGCGTATGTTGAAACTGACGGCACAGTACGCCGACCTCTGGAACACATGCTACATGGGCAAACCTGAGACCTTGGCCGATCGGCGAACCAAGATCGAAGCCGCTTGCCACGAGACCAAGCGCGACCCCGCGACGCTAGGCGTTACGGCGCTCATCGGCCTCTGGTATCCAGAGCTCCAGGCAAAGAAACCAGGCTTCTTCGACAATCCCCTGACAGGAACGGTACAAGAGATCGCAACGGCAATTCGCGGCTACGCGGACCTCGGCGTCCAGCACATTATGTTTCAAGTCGAGCCTTACACTCCCGAAGCGCGACTGCGCCTGACCGAGGCGCTCCAACTCTATCGCCATATGAAGCAGCATTAAGAGCGTCTAACAAAATCTACTCTTACTGGAACTGGTAACAAATCAGGCAACATCCCAACGTATGGTGAACGCGTTGCTTGCGATTTCCGATGTTTTGCGATTCATTGCGTAGTCGGAAATTCAGATGGGCCTCCCTTGAATTCGGACACTTTTAATGAGTAGTGTGGACCGTAAATATCTCATGGCTCAAACTCCGGAGTTCGACAAGGAAATAGAAATTCTCAAAATGATGGGTGTTGGCAGATGAGTGAGACGGAGAAACTGATGAGGGCCAATGAAGATCGGGCAAAGTCAGGACCCTTGTTTCCAGCGCTGTTTCCAAAGACTCTCTTTCCAACTCTATTCCCAATCCAAGAATCGTCATCAGGAGAAGGCTTGGCCATCCTCACTTGCATGGACCCTCGGGTAGGCCCTGATTTCGTACCGGGGTTCGAAAGAGTCACTAGCATCATCAGAAACGCGGGCGGCGTCGTAACAGATGATGTCGTTCGATCTCTCATGGTGTCCAACGAGTTCTTCGGTGTAAAGGAATTTCTGATAATCAACCACACCGATTGTGCCATGCTCAAATTCACGGACCCGGAACTTCAGGGAAGACTCGGGAAAAAGTACGGAAAAGAAGCAGGCGCCATGAAGTTCTACTCGTTCTCTAGCCTAGAACAGAATGTCAAAGACCAAGTCCAGAAAGTCAAAAGCCATCCCGTAGTCCCGAAGGACATAATGGTCTATGGCCTAATCTATGACGTAGAAACCAGAGAGCTCAGCAGGCCCAGCACCTAGACAGTAGCCGGAGAGGTTGACTTTTTCATGATTCCGATATCCACACCTTGTAACATTTGGAAGAATGGATCAGCGAAACGAATTCCTCCAAGCCTTCGGCACGCGAGCCGTGTATACGACTTCCCTAACACCCAGAAATTCTGCGAACTGCTGCATCGTCCTATCGACCTTTGATGCGACCTCCTTCTCTCCTAGTGCGCCTGGTTCGGCATGTACCAAGTTGACTAGCAACTTCTCGCTCTTCCTGTCCATTAACATGTCAGCTCTACCTATCAGCCTCTCACCCCAGAGGATGGGTAGGACCCACGTTCCGGTCAGTTGAGCCTGGCCCCGCACTTTGTGCAGAAGGTGGACGAGGAGATATTCTGCGTGCCGCAGGTGGGGCAGAGCTTCATTCCAGCCTGGAACGTCGCCGTTGGTCCTATGGGCATCTGGCCAGGAGGAGGCTGTGAGATTCTTGCAAGATTGGAGTAGTAATAGACGACCATGAGTATCGGGAATAGTGGTTGGTAGAGTGCTGAGAGGATCCCGTTGACCACTGGGCCTATGATGATGCCCAGGGGGGCGGTTATCGCGCTGAAGATGAGCGAGGCGATCAGGACGATTATTCCTAGGACGAGGAATGTTCCGAAGGTCTTGGCCCACCGATGGCTGACGAGCTCACGGCTCCTCCCCATACTCTCGGTTACTCCTTTGTTCTCGATCAGAAGGACTGGGAGTGCTAGGGAGAACATTATCGCCAGTATGATTCCGGGGACGACTAGAGCGATGAGGCCTAGGAAGACGATGATCCCGACGATTATGCTGAGCGCCCAGATCGAGAGAAGTCTTGAGACAGCAAATCTGATGAATGCTCCGAAGTCGACTTGTCCCTTCGTAATCTGCTCGGAGGCCAGTTTGATTGCGCTACCCTCTGCAATTGTAGAGAACACGATATTCACAATGAAGATCACGGCGAAAAGCAGGAAAAACGCTGCAAACAGTGCAGAGAACCAGCTGGAGACCTGCTGGGGCGTGGGATTGACAGGAAGAGTCGGGAGGACGAACGCTTGCTGTGCCAGCGTGGTAACGACCTGGACGATCACTCCGACTACCGCAAAGAGAACGAAATATTTGGCGAAGTCTCGTCGATACACCTCGAAGGTTTTCGAAACGACCTCGCCGAGACCCAGCTCGCGGCTGATACCCCGCTCCGGCTGCATCGTCATGTTACCTCATCTTGACATGTGGTGTAATCGCTTCCTGTATAAAAGCGGAACAATAGTTTCAACGTCAGAAAAAGTGTAGCTTGTCCCAATTCGCATCGCGACTGAAGCGGTCAATCCACAAACATGAGTGGTGTCCACGTGACATTTTGTGGACGAACCTCCCTCTCCTTCTTACCCAATGAAGAGCTTCCATCTTAAGAGTCCAAATTACTTCGCTAATTGCGAGGAGCATTTTTCTGGACTGCACATTTTTGACGCATGAATGTGACAGTGATTTCTTGATGCACTTGTGTACATGGATAGTATATGCAGGCTCCTGATGAGTAGCATGCGGAACCGATGAGCACGTATTCGAAGAGAGGAGCGGCTGGTGTTGTTCTACTAGTCACGATCATAGAGGATGCAGGACTGATTGCATGGCTGGTACTAGCCCGCGCCTCGATGTTCTACAAGAGTATCCCAATCGCCCCGCTCCTACTCCTGCTCGTACTCCTCATCGAGCATTCGATCATGCAACGCGCCGAGAATCCGAATTTTACCGGCAGAGTATTCGCCCAAATATTCGGCTTTAGTTTGCTTGAAGTGGTCAACTGGAGCGTATGGCTGACCCTCCTGTCCAACACTTCTTCTCTGACCTCGATGAGTTCGCTCCTCGCCTCGCTCTACTTCTTGGTAGGCTTCTACATTGAACACCAGATCACTGAGAACGTTATAACTCAGCAGCCGTATCTTCGCTTCAGAAATGGAAGAGCCGCGATCACAGGAGGGGTCATTCTTGAGACTCTCAGTGAGGGAGTCGGGGCACGCCTCTGGCTACTCTACGCACCGATTGGTCCTGCATTCCTAGTCGTCGGCTCTCTGATAGAGCACTCGATCCAGTATGCAGTT
>Ga0209802_1001365_pt1 | contig 18196 bp, 17 predicted proteins | sample GraSoiAngelo_129_FD_185886 | JGI IMG/M metagenome (GOLD analysis project Ga0209802, IMG submission 185886) | Grasslands soil microbial communities from the Angelo Coastal Reserve, California, USA - 14_0927_12_40cm (SPAdes) (version 2) | ecosystem: Environmental > Terrestrial > Soil > Grasslands ... | reverse complement strand
CATACGAGCCGGGCTGCGCCAGCAGCTCGGCCTGGAACAGCTCGCCGTTCGAGCTTTCGGCCGTGGAGCGGATGACGAGCCGCTCGCCGGTCTGCGGGCTGTCGATCTCAGTGCCGAGTGCGATCAAATCTATGACCGGCGCAAGGCGGAACGAATCATCGCTCCACCAATGACCAACGGGTGATTGATCACAGTTGCGATCTTGCCTGCCCGTGAGTTGGGATCGCGCGCCACCCCGAGCTGTCGGAGCGGGGTGGCGATGTCGAAGTAAGTCCGTTCGCACACCATCCGATCTTCTTCGAACATGAAGACGATGATCAGGCGAAAGTCGACATTACGCCCCGTCGGGGGCAGGCCGCGCCAGTTTCCTCTGTGGGTTCCCGTGAATCGGCCCTCCACGATCACAGCTTCGGATGCGTGATGGAACGATTCTGGGTGGAACTGGAAATCGGGGAATCCTCGCTTGTTTTCCTGGAGCAGGGTGTTGACGCCTGAGTGCCCGTCCCAGACCTCTCCGGTGGCCATGATCTCGTAGCGGGCGTGCGAGAAAGCCGCGATGCAGCGAGCGAAGTCGTGCGCGTTCTCGGCTTCCATGTGCTCGCGAACCGTAGCTTCCCGTCGCTGCCGGATCGTGTTGTCGATGCTCACGACCCTCGCGGGCTAGGAGCGGGCCCGGTCGAGCACCGCCACCAGGTTGCGCGCCGACACCAGGCCCACTGGCTTTCCATTCCCGTCCACGACCGGGAGGTGACGGACGCCGAGACGCATCATCTTCAACGCCACCACGCTGACGTCCTCGTCAGCGGTTACGGTCGCTGGGTCGGCGGTCATGATCACGCTGGCCATGGTCTGGCTTGGATTCACTCCATCGGCGATCGCGCGCACGAGGTCTCGTTCGGTGATGATCCCCACCAGCGCGCCGTCCTCCATGACGGCCACCGAGTCAGCGTCGTTGCCTCGCATCTCGCGCGCCACTTCCGCCAGCCTCGTCTGAGGATCGACCGAGAGCAGGCGACCGGGCGGCAGATCCCTGACTTTCACCTTTTAGTCCACCTCGTATGTGATCGGCACCATTCTCTGTGAGCTTTTCGGCGGTCGGCTATAGCTGCGTTTCTGTCGTGGCGGCAGCTTGATCTCGTCGTGCGGCACTTCCTCGTAAGGGATGAGCGACAGAAAGTGGCTGATCAGGTTCAGGTGCGCGGCCCGCTTGTTGTCTGTCTCGACTACGTTCCACGGCGCTTCCTTGATGTCGCAGTACGAGAACATCTGGTCCTTCGCCTCGGAGTAGTCGACCCAGCGGGCGCGGGCCTGCAGGTCCATCGGGCTGAGCTTCCAGCGCTTGCTGGGATCGTTGATGCGCCCGAGGAACCGCCGCTCCTGCTCGTCATCGCTGACCGACAGCCAGTACTTGATGAGAACGATCCCTGCCCGGACCAGCATTCGCTCGAACTGCGGGCACGTGCGCATGAACTCGTCGTATTCCTCGTCTGTGCAGAAGCCCATCACGCGCTCGACGCCGGCGCGGTTGTACCAGCTGCGGTCGAACAGCACCATCTCGCCGGCCGACGGCAGGTGCGCGATGTAGCGCTGGAAGTACCACTGCGTCCTTTCTCTCTCCGTCGGAGCGGGGAGCGCCACGACGCGCACGTAGCGCGGGTTGAGCAGCGCAGTCATGCGCTTGATGACGCCGCCCTTGCCGGCCGTGTCGCGGCCCTCGAACAGGACGACCACCCTCAGGCCGCGATTCCTGACCCATTCCTCGAGCTGGACCAGCTCGACCTGGAGCCGGCGCAGCTCTTTGTCGTAGTCCTTCCTGGACAGCACGCCCTTCTTGGGCGTCCACTGGCCGTCCTTCTTCTTCCGCTTCTTGTCCTTCTTGGCGATGGCGGTGGCCATGTCCGTGCCCCTTCCCCTACCTCAGGCCGAAAACGCGTCCAACTGTAGTGGCAAATCGGGCAGTCCGGCGAAGGAACTAGGCCAGCAGCGCCTTCAGCTGCGCCGGGCTGATGTTCCCTCCGCTGCAGATCAGCGCCACAGTCCGGCCGCGGACCTGATCGCGCAATTTCAGGGCGGCCGCGAGCGAGGCCGCCCCCGCGGCCTCGACCAGCGTGCGCGTCTTCTCGATCATGACCGCCGTCGCCGCGTCGATCTCGTCGTCGGAGACCAGGACGAAGTCGTCCAGCAGCCGGCGCAGGATCCGCTGCGGCAGCTCGAACGGCGTCGCGGTGGCCAGGCCCTCGACCCGCGTCTGGTTTGGGGCTTCCTGGAGCGAGCCGGACTTCCAGCTCAGGTAGGCGGCCTGGGCCTGGTCCGACTGGACACCGATCACCTTGATCTCCGGGTTCACGGCCTTGGCCACGATGCAGGCGCCTGCGGCACCGGAACCGCCCCCGATCGGAACGATGACCGTGTCGACGTGAGGCTGCTCCTGGAGCACTTCGAGAGTGTGCGTGCCCACACCGGCGATGAGGAGCGGCTCGTCACCCGAGTGGATGTAGCGGTAGCCCTGCTCGCGCGCCAGCCGGGCGGCGTTGCGCCGCGAGTCGTCGTAGCGCTCGCCGTCGAGGATCACCTCCGCGCCCAGGTCTTGCATCGCCTCGACCTTGACCGGGTTCGCCGCGGCGGGAGCGCAGATGATGGCGCTCACCCCAAACAGCCGCGAGGCATACGCCACCGATTGGCCGTGGTTGCCGGTCGAGGCGGCGATCACGCCTCGCTTTCGCTCCTCCTCGCTCAGCCGGCTGACGAGGTTGATCCCGCCCCGGACCTTGAACGCCCCGGTCGGGTTGTGGTTCTCGTGCTTCACGTACAGCTCGGTCCCGACCAGGCGCTCGAGTGGGGGATAACGGCGGAGGGGAGTCGGCTGCAGGTACGGCCGGATCTGCCTGGCCGCGTCCAGCACGTCGGCGAACGCCGGCTCCTCCAACTCGCCCACCGCTGACAGATTAGGCATCTCGGCTAAGCCGGATCGAAACTCGGTCCCCTCACTCAACATATCGGCCGTGCCCAGGGCATTCGCCAGAGCGCTGCTCGTCGCGTCGGTCCTGCTCGTGGCCGCCGGCTGCGGTTACGACACCTCTGCGACATTCAACCCCGACGGTTCGGTCACGGTAGGCATGAAGTTCCTGTTTCCCAAATCGCTGATGCAGGGAGGCAGCGGCACCACGGTGTCAGGCTTCAGCCCGTCCGATATCGCCTCGGCCAACGCCAAGCTCCAGAAGCAGTACCCCGGAGGGAAGGTCACCGTCGTGACCGAAGGCGACGAGACCGGCGCGCTGGTCACCATCCCGTTCAAGACCGAGAAGGAGGCGTTCGCGTTCCTCACCCAGCCTTCGAAGCTGAGCCCGTCAGGCGCGACGAGCGGATCGACCATCAACCTCTCCAACACGGGCGGCATGTTCACGTCGGCGACGCACACCACGTCCGGGCAGTCGGACACCTATTCCTTCAAGACAGCCCCGACGCCGATGCCCACCCCCGCGCCGGGCGAGCAGCAGATGATCTCCCAGGATGAGATCGCGTCGATCTTCATCGTGACGTTCGCGGTGACGCTCCCGCACGTGATCACATCGGCTCCCAACGCGCTCTTTACGCTCGACCGCAAGACCGCGATCTGGAAGCTGTCCTGGACGAAGTCCCAAACGCTTACGGCGACGACAGGGTCCGAGGTAGGGCTGGTCGCCAACGTCTCCCCGCTGCAGGATGCCCGTCTGGTGATCGCGGTGGGCTTCACCGCCGTCGCCGTCGGATTCCTGCTCGGCATGTTCCTGACCTGGCGTGGACTTTTCCAGAGGGCCCCGCAGCGGGCGGCCCAAACCGTCGCGCCGGCACCGACCTCAGCAGAACCGCCGGCGGTCCAGACGTCAGGCGCGTGGCCCGGTCCGCCACCGGAAGCGCCGCCGCCGACCGAGATTTAGGCTCCGCCTCAGCTCCGACTACATTAGGCGCGTGGCCGCGGCCGAGCTGAAGATCGGGGTCTTCCTACCGCAGGGCTGGCGCATGGACCTGGCCGACATTCGGGACCCGGTCGAGAAGTACGAGACCATGTCGCGCTGCGCCAAGGAAGCGGAGCAGGCTGGATTCGACGCCCTGTTTCTCTACGACCACTTCCATACCGTGCCGACGCCTCAGCTCGAGTCTGTGTTCGAGTGCTGGACCTCGTTGGCCGCCCTGGCGCGCGACACCAGCACCATCCGGCTCGGCCAGATGGTGACGTGCAACAGCTACCGGCCGCCATCGCTGCTCGCGAAGATGGCGAGCTGCATCGACGTGATGAGCCGCGGCAGGCTGATCCTCGGCATCGGCGCCGGTTGGTATCAGCACGAGTACGAGGCTTACGGATATGAGTACCCCGAAACTCCGGATCGCCTGCGGATGCTTCGCGAGTCGCTGCAGGTGATCAAAGCGATGTGGACGGAGGACGAAGTGACGTTCGACGGTCGCTTCTACCGGCTGCGGGGAGCGATCAACGAGCCGAAGCCGGTGCAGAAGCCGCACCCGCCGATCTGGATCGGCGGTGGCGGCGAGAAGGTGACGCTGAAGCTGGTCGCGCAGTACGGCGACGCGTGCAACTTCAACGCGGACGTCGCAACAGTCCGGCACAAGCTCGAGGTGCTGCGCGAGCACTGCGCGACGGTGGGCCGCGACTACGACTCGGTTTTGAAGACGCTCGAGTTCTACACGATCCTTGGTGACAAGCGCGAGGTCGATCGCGTGGTTGCCGACCATGCGCGCCGGACCGGCCAGGACGAGTCGTACATCCGCTCGTGGCACCCGCTGCACGGTGATGCCGAACGCATCGCCGAGATCATCCACGAGTACGCGGAGCTCGGGATCACGTACTTCATCGTCAATGTTCCGAACGCGGCTGAGGGCGGCGTGTTCAGCAGGTTCGCGGCGGAAGTTTTCCCCCGGCTCGGGCTGGAGGCAGGGGTTATCAAGTAAGGCGGCACTTCGAGTTCGTCGCCGCCCGGACAAAATCTGGCACCAGGCTCGCCACACGCGTTCTAGCGGTGAGTGCTGATTCTGGTTGTCGCGATTCTCGCCTGTGAAGCCGATCTCGCCCTGGGCGCGTGCGCAATCGGTCTTGGTTTGCACAACAGGCCGAAACTCCTGACTTTTCTGGTCACCGGCGGGGTAGCGATCGGGTTTGCGATCGCCGTTTTCTTGATCTGGACTCTCTGGTTCGTGGCGCCGGGCTGCCTCGGCGATGCTTCGCTGGGCTGCGTTGGCGACCACGTCGCGTCAGGATTCACCTATCTCGGTCTCGGAGCGTTGGTTCAGTGGACGTGGATGCTGGGCGTCGCCGTGGCCGCGAGGCGCATGACGAAAAATCGAAAACTTGCGCATGTTTCGGGCTGAAAACGGGTAAGTAATCAGCTAATCGCCCGCGATTAAGGCGAACCTCGTTCAAGGGCAAGGTTCGAGCCCTCGGAGGCAGTGCACCATGAGTGTTCTGCTGCAGTCCCTCCTCGTGTTTTCGGCCGTGCTCGCGGTCTATGTGATCTGGCGGTCGATCGTGGTGATCGGCCCGGCCGAGATCGGACTCGTCGTCAAGCGTGTGTCCCGACGGCACAACACGACCGACACCCCGATCGCGTTCGCGGGCGAAGCCGGCTACCAGGCCGAGTTGCTGATGCCTGGCGTCCGCTTCAAGCTCTGGCCGACGTACATCGTGGTCCGGTACCCGTGGGTGCAGGTCCCGGCGGGCGAGATCGGCGTGGTGATCTCGCAGATCGGCGAGCCGCTGCCGACGGGCGCCAAGTCGGCCGTGTACCGGCCCGGGTTCGGCAACTTCACCCAGCTCACCGCGTTCATTGACGGCAAGGGCCAGAAGGGTGTCCAGCGGCCCGTGCTGCCGCCCGGCACGCTGGCGCCCATTCACCCAATCGCGTTCCTCGTGATCACACCAAGCAAGGTGTATGGCCGGCCGGTCGATCCGCAGATACTCGCCCGGGGACCGCTGTCGCCTGAGTCGTTCGGGCTAAAGCCCGACCAGCTGCGCGTCAAAGTGATCGCGCCCGACGGCACCCAGGACCTCGTTGGGATAGTCACGACGCTCGAAGGCGAGCCGCTTGGGCCCGCCGACATCGCGGGCCGCATCGGCGGCTTCAGCGATATCTCGGCGCTGGAGACGCAGCCGGACATCTCCGACTCGGAGCTGATCGAGGCCCTGCTGGGCAAGAAAAACGAGCTGCACAACAACTACCAGGACTTCCAGGCGTTCCTGGACAAGGGCGGGCGCATCGGCCTGCAGCACGACCCACTGCTGTACGGCGCCTACCTCCTCAACCCGTTCCTCGTCCGGGTCGAGCTGGCGCCGATGCTGGTCGTCAACCAGGGCGAGGTCGCGGTGATCAAAGCGTATGTGGGGCTGCCCACGCTCGACACGTCGGGGCCGGAGTTCAAGTTCGGCTCGATCGTGCAGCCGGGCCACCGCGGCATCTGGCGCGAGGCGCTTCGCACGGGCAAGTACCCCCTGAACCCGCGGATCTACGCGGCCGAGAAGGTGCCGACGTTCATCCTCACCCTCAACTGGGCCGAAGCGAACTCGGTCGCCCACAATCTGGACGCGCAGCTGAGCCCGATCGAGGGCAAGAGCCGCGAAGGGTTCATCTTCAAGATCGACCTGCAGGTCCAGATCCACGTGCCCGACACGAAGGCGCCGAAGGTGATCTCGATGGTCGGTTCGATGCAGAACCTGGTCAACGAGGTGCTGCAGGCGGCGGTGGGCAACCATTTCCGGAACACGCTCCAGGCCCTGGAAGCGGTGCGCTTCATCGAGACGCGCGACCAGGTTCAGGCAGCGGCGCTCGAAGCTATCTCGCGCTACCTCTCCGCCTACGAGGTGGAGACGCGCGGCGTTTACATCCAGGACGTGGCTTTCCCGCAGGAGCTCGTCAGCGTGCTGACGCGCCGCGAGATCGCCAACCAGGAAAAGGCGACGTTCGAGCAGCAGAAGGACGCGCAGACGGTGCGCGTCGACCTGGAGAAGGCGCGCGGCACCGCCGACATGCAGGCGGAGCTGGCCAAGGCGCAGGTGTCGGTCGACATCAACCGGGCGCGCGCCAACGCCCGCAAGGCGGAGGCGGAGGGCGAGGCGGCGTTCGTCCGGGTCACGGGCGAGGCCGAAGGCTCGCGACGTCGGGCGATCGGGTTGGGCGACGCGGCCGCGGTCGAGGCGCTCGGCCTGGCCAAGGCCAAGGGCTACGAGGCCCAGGTGCGGAGCCTGGGCTCCACCCCGACGGCGGTGGTGGCGATCGCCGGCGCCCTGTCGGAGGGCAAGCTCGACGTGGTGCCCGAGGTCCTGGTGACCGGAGGCGGCGGCGCGCTGGAAGGCCTGGCCGCCACGTTCATTCGCTCGTTGAACGGCAACGGCGCGGGCAAGGTGCCGGAGAAGTAGATCCCTGGAGGGCGGCTTGGCCGCCCTCCACTTCCTCTTCCGCCAGAATTCGGCTGCAATGGACCTGGGACTCAACGGCCGCGTCGTCATCGTCACGGGGGGCGCCTCCAACCTCGGCCGTGCGATCACGCTCGGCTTTGCGGCCGAAGGGGCGCGGGTCGTGATCGCCGATGTCGACGACGCGCAGGCCAGGAAGGTGGAGCACGAAGCGCCGTCCGGCACGATCGTCGCGCGCCACACCGACGTCACCGACTGGGAATCGGTCTCTTCCACTGTGCAGTTCGCACGCAGCTCGATGGGGCGGATCGACGTGCTGGTTAACTGCGCCGGCTGGACCGTCGACCGTCTGTTCACGGACAAGCCGCGGGCCGAGTGGGAGCGCGAGATCGCGATCGACACGTGGGGTTTCATCAACTGCGTGCGAGCCGTGCTCGACCCGATGATGGAACGCGGATACGGACGCATCGTGTCGATCGGGTCAGACGCCGGCCGCATTGGCGAGTGGCGCGAGGCGGTCTACAGCGGCACCAAGGCGAGCGTGATCGCGATGTCGAAGGCCATCGCGCGCGAGGTGGGGAAGCACGGCATCACGCTCAACGTCGTATGCCCTGGTCTCATCCCTGGCTCCCCTGAGACGTCGGGCAGCGAATCGGTGTGGTCGTCGGACCAGGCCGCGGTGTTCACTCCCGAGGTCCGCGAGAAGGCCGCGCGCGCATATCCGCTGCGCCGCCTCGGAACGCCGGAGGACGTCGTGCCGGCGGTCCTCCTGCTGGCGTCGGACCGAGCGTCGTACATCACCGGCCAGACGCTGTCGGTCAGCGGCGGCTACACGATGATCTGATCGAGGATCTCGTCGCGGATCTTCCGCCAAGTTTCGAGGCGGCCACGGCCGGCGAGCGGAACGATCAGCGAATCGATCCCGGTCGCCTTGAGCTCCCGCAATCGCGCCGCGCACTCGTCAGACGTGCCCACGATCGCCAGCGCCCGCACCAGCTCGTCCGAGACGGTGTCGCTGTGCGTCGCGTGCGTGGAAAGATGTTCCGTGTAGTCGTAAGACTCCGCGCTCGCGATGATCTCGTCGCGAAACGGAAGCAGGCTGGCGGGAAACGCGCGATATTGTCCGAGCAGGCGCGCCTGCGTCGATGCCCAGGACCGGACGTCATCCGGCGATGAGGCGACGGTCGCCATGAGCTCGATCTCGAAATCTTTCCGGTCACGCCCGGCCGCTTTGAGCCCGCCCTCGAGCCATTCGACCTGCCGGCGCACCAGGTCCGGCTGGGCCGGGCCCATGACGATCGCGCCGTCGGCCCGACGGCCGGCCAGGTCGCACATCCGCTGCTGGCTCACCGCGAGGTAGATCGGAACGCTGGTGTCGACATGCGAACGAAAGAAGACGATCGCATCCTCGAGCTCGGCCACAGTCTGCGGCTTGAGCCCGATTCCATAGAGCGCTGAGTCCCCAGCGCCCAGTCCCAAAATCGCGCGGCCATGCGAGATCTCGGCGACGGCGGCGATCGCGTTCGCGGTTACCGTCGGGTGCCGGGTCACCGCGTTGGTGACACCAGTGCCAAGGCCGATCCGCGTCGTGTTGAGGGCGGCCACCACCAGGCCCGCGAACACGTCCTTCATCGCGAGCTGCGAATCGATGACCCAGACCCGGCGCACGCCCTCGGCCTCGAGCCCGGTGACGAACGCCGCCCAGCTCTCGAAGGACTGGCGTGGGCTGATCCCCACGCTGACGTCGAACTCCGTCACTTGCCGGTCACTTTCTTTTGCCTGCGCCTCACAGCTTCTTTGCGCTCGGGACTGGCCGCCGCGGTCGCCCGCAACTGCTGGGCCTGCAGCAGATCCTCCCCCGCAACGCCGCGCCGCTCGAGCAGGTTCAGGCTTGCCTTGGTCCCGTGCACGGCGTCCCGTGGAGAGGTCGCAAGCCGCTGCGCCAACGCGGTAACCCGGCCGTCGATGTCATCGCTGACTTCTGTGATCAATCCCCACCGCATGGCGGTCTCGGCGTCGAGCTCGGGCATCGCGAGCAGCAGGTCCGCCGCCCTGGCGATTCCGCATGTCTGGACAAGGCGCGCCACGAACTGGTACCGATAGACCACACCGAGGCTCACGGCCGGCACCGACATGCGCAACGTCGGCGACCCGATCCTGAGATCGCAGTTCAGCGCGAGCTCGACGGCTGCTCCGTGGCAGTGCCCCTGCAGTCGGGCGATGACAGGAGCGGGACACTGACGCAAGGCGTTGACCGTCTCGCCGATGAATCGATCGGCCTCGAGATCCGCCGGCGTGCCCGCGAGCCGCGAGAGGTCGTAGCCGGCTGAGAACGCCTCGACGCCTGCCCCGCGCAGGATCACCGCCCGTGCACGGTCTCCATGCGAGTCCAGCGATTCCGCCAGCGCGATCAGGAGCTCGGGATCCAGCGCGTTTCGCCGCTCGGGCCTGTTGAGCGTGAGGGTGAGGACGTCGTGCTCGCCCCACTCGGTGAGAAGTGAGTCAGTCATTCAGAAACGAAATCATCGAGCGCGCGAGCTCGCCCGGTTTCTCGACTGGGATCTGGTGGCCGGCGTCGCGGATCACCTCGAGCTTGCTGCTTTTGATCCCTGCGGCGATGATCTCGGCGGCCTTCGGCGGGCAATGCCGGTCCAGCTCCGAGGCGACGATCAGCGTCGGTGCGGTGATCCGGTCGAGCTCCGGGTCGAGCGGTGACGCGTTGAGCGCCGCCATGGCGGCGCACGCGTTGGCGTAGCCGCGAGGGTCGGCGGTTGATTGGCGCCGGATGATCAGGCCTTCTTCCAGCTCGCCGGGCGATTCCGCGTATACGTCCGCCGTGTCACGGTCCAGCGTCGCTCGAAGCTCCGGGTCGCCGCGGTCGACCATCTCGACACGCTGCGTGTACCAGTCCGCTGCCGACCGGCCGACGCGACTCGAAGTCGCCACCAGCGCAAGACCGCCGACCCGGTCTGGGTGGTCGATGGCCGCGCGCATCGCGATCGTTCCGCCCAGGGAAAAGCCCGCGACGTGCGCCCTCTCAACGCCGAGCGCATCCATCAGCGCGATCAGATCGGCCCCCAGCTGTCGAAGCGTCCCGTCGGGGTTACCGAGGCTGGTCTGGCTGTGGCCCCGAAGGTCGTAGAGGATCACACGATGCCGGAGCATCAGGTCGGGCAGTGCGCGACGCCAGGCGCGGTGGTCGTCGGCCAGGCCGTGGACCAGGATGAGCGCCTCGCCGCGCCCGGCCTCGAACCACGCGACGTCGATGTCGTTACATCGCGCGAGCATCTTCACGGAGCGCGTTGCGGTTGACTTTTCCTGGCCCGGACAGGGGGAGCTCGCCGACTCTGTACACCGCCGCCGGCCACTTGTAGTGAGCAAGCCCTCTGTCCTCGAGGAAGCGGTCGAGCTCGTCTTTGTCGGCATCGCCCACGATGAACGCCACCGGCACCTCGCCGAGCTCAGCATCCGGCCGGCCGACCACGCACGCGTCGAGCACCGCCGGGTGCATTCGGAGCATCGATTCCACCTCGTAAGGATTGATGTTCGTGCCGCCCCTGATGATGATGTCCTTCACCCGGCCGACGACGTGAAGGAATCCTGACTCGTCGACGAAACCGAGGTCGCCCATGTGCGCCCAGCCGTCCTCCGCATAAGGGCCGGCATCCTCGCCCCAGTAGCGGTCCTGGACGAGGTCGCCTCGCATGCAGATCTCGCCGTCGACGATCTTCCACTCGGCACGATCGTGCGGCCGGCCCACCGTCGTCCAGCGAAGATTCTGTGGATCGGACGGGCTGGCCACTGCGAGCTGGCCGGCGTCCATCGAGCCGTAAAAGCTGGAGATCGGGATCCCGGTCGACTTCTCCCAGCGCTGGGCGATCTCCGGGGGCAGTGGCGCTCCCGCGACCGCGACCGCGCGAACCGTGGGCAGGGAGACCAGCTGGTTGAGCATCCGGATCACGTTCGTCGGCACGCCGACCATCACGGTAGCTCTTGCCGCGCCGGCGGTCTCGAGGCAGTGCTCCGCGGTCCAATGCGGCTCGCGCAGCATGACCAGCGCCGCTCCCAGCCGCATGCAGTAAAGACACATGCCGCCGATGCCCTGGGTCAAAGGTGTCATCGGCAGGACACGGTCCTCTTCTGTGATGCCGAGCCTCGAGGTGAAGCTCTCGAAGGTCACTTGCTTCAGGCGGGCCGACAGCGAGGCGAGCTTGGGCATGCCGGTCGTGCCCGAGCTCATGGCGATCTCCACGATCCGCGATGGATCCGGCTCGGCCGCGGGCGGCGCGGGCAAGCCTTCGGCGGCGGCGCCGATTTCGTCGCCTGTGATCACAAGGCTTGGGCGTGTCTTCTCCAGCACCCAGTGGACCTCGTGCTCGCCCAGTGATAGCGGCATGGGCACGATCACCGCACCGAGGTCCGGGATCGCGAGCTCCAGTGCGACGTACTGCCAAACATTCGGCAACCGGACCCCGACCACGTCGCCCGCGCGCACGGCCATGGCCGCGAGCAGCTTCTGGATTCGACGCACGTGCTCGAGCAGCTCTTCGAAAGTGATCTCGCTGCCACCTTCCCAGATCGCAGCGCTCGATCCGCGGCGCGCCGCGTTCCATTCGAGGTAGCTCACCGGGCGGTAGGGCTGCGGTTTCACCGCATCAGGGCGAAGAGGCGGTCCGGCGTCAGCGGCAGCGTCACATCGCTCATCGAGAGCGCGTCCGCGACTGCGTTCGCGACCGCGGCGGTGCCGCCGATAATGCCGCCCTCGCCGACCCCCTTGGTCCCGAGCTCGTGCACCGTGGACGGGGTGACGAGGTGCTCGACCTCGACCAAGGGCACTTCACCGACGCTCGGGATGAGGTAGTCGAGGAAAGTTCCGCTGCGCAGCCCGCCGTCCGTGCCGTACGCGACCTCTTCCATGAGCGCGGCACCCACGGCCTGAGCCACCCCACCGACGACCTGGCCTTCGACGATCATCGGGTTGATCAGGACGCCGCAGTCCTCGGCGACCACGTAGCGCAGGACCTGCACCGCTCCCGTCGCGGTGTCGACCTCCACCATGCAGGCGTGGGTCGCGTAGGGATGCGAGGCCTGGGCCGCGTCGTAGGTCACCGACACGTCGAGGCCGCCGTCAAGCTTGGACAGCGTGGAACCGTCGAGAGACACCTGGTCGATCGGCTGACGCAATTGTTCGGAGGCGGCCTCGAGGATTGCTTCGCGCAGCAGGCCCGCGGCGCGGAAAGTGCTCGTGGCCGCGGTCACAGAACCACGGCTCATGAACGAGCCGGTGCCGCCCCCGACCTGTGCGGTGTCGGTCTGCTCGACTACCACGCGGTCTGGATCGATGCCGAGGGCAGCCGCCGCAACCTGCGCGAGCGTGGTGTGCGCGCCCTGGCCGATCACGGGGCAGCTCGTCTGCACGTGCACGCGTCCGTCGCCGGCGAGCCACGCGCGCGCGGTGTCGGTGCCAGGGATGTCCTCCATGCCGCGACCCCGGAAGGTCGACGAGCCCGCGCCGGTGTACTCGACGTACGAGCCGATGCCGATCCCAACCAAACGGCCCTCGCCGCGCGCCGTTTCTTGTTCGCGGCGCGCGCCCGCGTAGTCGAATGCTTTCAACGCGGAATCGAGCGCGGCGCCATAGTCGCCTGACTCATATGGATGCTTGGTGACGCTGATGTATGGCATCTGTTCCGGCCGCACAAAGTTGGCCCGCCGCACCTCCGCGGGATCGAGACTGAGCCGCGCCGCGACCAGGTCCATCAGCCGCTCGTGCGCGAGCACCGCCGTGACCATGCCGACACCGCGATACGGACCTTCAGGGGACTTGTTCGTCGCGACCGCGTACGTGTCGTACTCGTAGTCGCGGATGTCATAGGGTCCGGTCATGAGTCCGGCGGTGCCGAGCGGGTCGAGCAAAGGGCCGAACGGCCTGATCCCGTACGCCCCGATGCTCGAGAAGATGGTCGCGCGCAGCCCGAGCACCCGCCCGTCCCCGCGCACCGCCGCGCTGAACTTCACGTTCTGGTCGCGTGCGTGGCTGGCGGCCTGCATGTGCTCGGACCGGGTTTCTATCCATTTGACTGCCGTTCCCGCGCGACGTGCAATCCATGCCAGCAGGATCTCCTCCGGGTAGACCTGGGCCTTGACGCCGAACGCGCCCCCGATGTCGGCGGCGACCACTCGGACCTTCGACCGCTCGAGTCCGAGGCATTCCGCGATTGCGTCCGCCGCGATGTGCGGCACCTGGGTCGAGGTCCAGACCACGACCCCGCCGTCACCGTCGGGGCTGGCGACCACCCCGCGGCATTCGATGGGGGCGGCCGCCACGCGCGGATGGGTCACCTCGCCTTCCACGATCACGTCCGCGCGCTCGAAGGCGTCCACGACCTTTCCATAGCTGCGGTGGCCGAGGTAGTAGATGTTCTCGGGCACCGCCTCATGCACGACCGGCGCGCTCTCCGCCACCGCGTCCTCGAATGTGACGACGGCGGGGAGATGTTCGATGTCCGGCGAGATCAGCTCCACCGCGTCGGCGGCCAGGTACCGGCTGTCCGCGACCACCGCGGCGATCATCTCGCCCACGAAGCGAACCCGGTCGGTCGCCAGGATCGGCCGTTCGGGCGAGACCGCTCCCGGGGTTGTCAGGTGGACGGCAAGAGGCCGGCAGGAGCCGACCAGGTCCGCAGCGGTGAAGACCGCGACGACGCCGGGTGCCGCGAGGGTCGCGGACGTGTCGACACCGGCCAACCGTCCACTCGCCACGGGGCTTCGCAGCAAACTGACGTGCAGGCAGCGCTCCGGCCGCAGGTCGTCGACGAACTGAGCCTCGCCGCGCAGCAGGCGGCCGTCCTCCAGCCGCTTCAGGCTCCTGCCGATCGCTCCCGATTCCGCCGCCGCCATGTCGCTAAAGTCTCCGTCATCGACGCACACTGGATGGCGGTCGCGCGAGGTGACGAACCTGCCGATCTCGTGCTGTCCGGTGGCCATGTCCTCTCGGTGTTCACGAAGGAATGGCTGGACGTCGACGTCGCGGTCAAGGACGGCCACGTGGTGGGGCTCGGCCGATATGAGGGACGTGAACGGCTCGACGTGTCCGGCGCCTACCTCGTACCGGGCTTCATCGACGCCCACATGCACATCGAATCGTCCAAGCTGATGGTCGACGAGTTCGCGCGCGCCGTCCTTGCGCACGGGACCACCGCGGTGGTCGCGGATCCCCACGAGATCGCCAACGTGCTCGGCACCGAGGGCATCCGGTGGCTCCTCGACTCCTGCACCGATCTGCCGCTGGACGTGTTCGTGATGGCGTCATCCTGCGTTCCCGCCTCGCGGTTCGAGTCCCCACGGCAGCCGTTCACGCTGGGCGACATCGAGAGCCTGCTGCGCCACCCACGCGTCATCGGGGTGGCGGAGATGATGAACTTCCCAGGTGTCATCGCAGGCGACGCGTCGGAGCTCGCCAAACTCCAGACCGGTCTCACCGACCACGTCGACGGGCACGCGCCGGGCGTTCGCGGCCCGGCGCTCAACGCTTACATCTCGGCCGGCATCCAATCGGACCACGAGGCGACGACGTTCGAGGAGGCGCTCGAGAAACGCCGCCTGGGGATGTGGGTCCTGCTGCGCGAGGCCTCGATCGCGCGCAACCTGCGCGACCTGCTTCCGCTCGTCAAGAGGTACGGCCCCGACCGCTGCGCGTTCTGCACCGACGACCGCGAACCCGACTTCATCGTCGAGCACGGCCATATCAACCAGATGGTCCGCGTCGCCGTCGAGGACGGGATCAGTCCCGAGGACGCTGTGGTCATGGCCACGATCAACCCGGCCACCTATCACCGACTCTGGCGCCTGGGTGCCATCGCCCCCGGCTACCAGGCCGACATCCTCCTCCTCGACAACCTCAAATCCTTCTCGCCGCGCCAGGTGTTGAAGCGCGGGGCGCCACCCCGGTTCGTGAAGCTCGACGTTCCCGAGTGGGTGCGGCAGACGGTCAGCCTCGCCCCTGTCGACGCCACTTCGTTTCGTATCCCGGCGGGGCCGAAGAAGATCCGCGTCATGCGCGTCATCCCTGCCCAGCTGATCACCGGCGTCGAGGTCGTCGAGCCGAGCCTGAAGGACGGATGCATCGTCGCCGACCCCGCGCGCGATCTCGTCAAGATCGCGGTGATCGAGCGCCACCACGCGACCGGACGCATCGGACTCGGATTCGCGACCAACGTCGGGCTGAGGCGCGGCGCATTCGCGTCGACCGTCGCCCATGACGCTCACAACATCGTCGCGTTGGGAGTAGGCGACGCCGACATGGCGGCGTGCGCGATGCGGATGGCCGAGATCGGCGGCGGCATCGTCATCGCGGAAGGCGGCCGAGTGGTCGAGGAGCTCCCGCTCCCGATCGCGGGCTTGATGAGCGACCGGCCGCTCCTAGAGGTCCATGAGCGCCTCCGGTCGATGGAGAAGCGACTCCACGGGATGGGCGTGACCACGGCGTCGCCGTTCATGACCCTGAGCTTCCTCGCGCTCTCGGTCATTCCCGAGCTGAAGATCACCGATCGCGGCCTGGTCGACGTCAACCGCTTCGAGCTGGTGCCGCTGGGGATTGAGTGACGGCCTCGAGGACCAGCTGTACGCCTGCCTGGCCAATCGACGCTGGGCGCATGCGGTCGTCTCGCAGAAGCCATTCGTCAACGTCACTCGACTTTCCGCCGTCGCAGTCGAGGCGCTGAACACACTGACGGACCAAGAGTGGCTCGAAGCGATGAAGGCTCATCCGCGCATCGGCGAGCGTGGTGGCGGCGCACCGGACAGCTCGGTTCGCGAGCAGAGCCGTGCAATGCAAGCCCCACCGGCGACGCTCGAGGCGCTGGACGCGGAAAATCGCAGGTATGAGGACAAGTTCGGGCATGTCTTCCTCATCGCGGCGAGCGGCCGGAGCGGGGACGAGATATTGGCTGAGCTGCGCCGGCGGATGAGCAACGATCCTGCGGCCGAGTTCACTGAGGCGAAGCGCGAGCTGCGCAAGATCACCCTTCTGCGGCTCGAGAAGATCCGCTACCCATGAGCATCTCCACCCACGTGCTCGACACGATGCGAGGGACGCCCGCCGCGGGCCTCGCGGTCACGCTCCATCGCCGTGAGCCCGACGGGAACTGGAAAGAGGTCGGGCAGGCCGAGTCGGACTCCGACGGCCGCGTCCGCGCGCTGACCGACGAAGAGCTGGACCCCGGCGAGTACCGGCTCGAGTTCGACACCCGCCCTTACTTCGAGCGGTCCGGCCTCAGTGCCTTCTATCCGTCGGTGTCGGTGGTGTTCAGCTTCGAAGGCGGGCACCTTCACGTCCCGCTGCTGCTCAGCGCCTTCGGCTACACGACATACAAAGGGACGTGAACGTGATTCTCGGCGACAACCAGTACGGCAAGGCCGAGACGCACGTCGTGCGCGTCACGAAGTCCGGCGCTCGGCACGAGCTCAAAGACCTCAATGTCAGCGTGGCCCTCGCGGGCGACTTCGCCGAGACGCACATGACAGGCGACAACAGCAAGGTCGTGCCGACCGACACGCAGAAGAACACGGTCTTCGCGTTCGCCAAAGAGCCGATCGGCGAGATCGAAGACTTCGCCATCCGGCTCGCCCGGCATTTCGTGGGCGAGTTTGCCTCGGTCTATCGCGCGCGCGTGTCCATCGAGGAATTCGGATGGGAGCGGATCCACGACCACGCTTTCGTGCGGGCGGGCTCAGAAAAGCGCCTGACAACCGTGACGTGCACCGACGATGGCACGTGGGTGGTCGGCGGAATCGGCGACCTCGTCGTGCTCAAGTCGACCGGCTCGGAATTCCATGGTTACATCAAGGACAAATACACGACGCTGCCCGAGACCCGCGACCGCATCATGGCCACCTCTCTTCTCGCGCATTGGCGTTACACCGGCTCGGACATCGACTGGCGGAAATCCTTCGCCGACATCCGCCGCCTGCTCCTCGAGACGTTTGCTGTCAAGCACAGCCTCTCGCTGCAGCAGACGCTCTACGCGATGGGCGAGGCAGTGCTCCAGGCACGCCACGAGGTCGCCGAGATCCGGATGGCGATGCCGAACCGGCATCATTTCGCCGTCGACCTATCGCCCTTCGGCATGGACAACGACAACGAGGTGTTCTACGCGGCGGACCGGCCTTACGGTCTGATCGAAGGCACGCTGACGCGGGACGATGCGCCGGAGCCAGGCCTCGCCTGGTGATGGAGTTCCTCCAGCCGGCCACCTGGTCGGACGCGCTGGCAATGAAGGCGGCGCACCCTGACGCGACTCCGATCGCGGGCGGCACGGACGTGATGGTCGAGATCAACCTCGACCACCGCCGCCCGGCGTCCATCATCGACCTCACGCGCATCCGCGAGCTCGGGGAGTGGGGGACGGAGGACGGCCACCTGAGGATTGGGGCGGGCGTCACCTACACACGCCTCATCGACGAGCTGGCAGACCGGCTTCCCGGCCTCGCGATTGCATCGCGGACCGTGGGCTCGCCGCAGATCCGCAACCGAGGCACGGTCGGAGGCAACCTGGGCACGGCCTCGCCGGCCGGCGACGCGCATCCGCCACTCCTGGCCGTGGACGCGGTGGTCGAGCTCGCTTCGACCACAGGCACGCGACGCGTTCCCGTCCGCGAGTTCTTCACCGGCCCGAAGCGAAACGCGATGCGAACGGACGAGCTCATCTCCGCGTTCCTCGTCGAGCCGGCGCCCGGCCCGCAGCAGTTCAGCAAAGTCGGCACGCGCAACGCGATGGTCATCGCCGTGTGCTCGTT
>Ga0209802_1001359_pt1 | contig 18218 bp, 12 predicted proteins | sample GraSoiAngelo_129_FD_185886 | JGI IMG/M metagenome (GOLD analysis project Ga0209802, IMG submission 185886) | Grasslands soil microbial communities from the Angelo Coastal Reserve, California, USA - 14_0927_12_40cm (SPAdes) (version 2) | ecosystem: Environmental > Terrestrial > Soil > Grasslands ... | reverse complement strand
ATCGAAATCTCCGACGCTGCATTATATACGCCAAGGGCTTCGGTAGCGCGCCTGCCTTGGGCGCACGACACTCGACTCCAACAACTCCGTCCATCACTTCTAACTGCTAACGTTTCCAACAAATCGGGGAATCTGCTTTTCGCTCAAAGCTATCCCCAATGCGATGAAAACGTTCTATTCGTGCACAGTTCGTGCACAGCGGATCTCACTAGAAATCCTGCGGAGTGAGCCCCTCCTTGAGACAAGGATGCGCATCACACCCAGGTCGACGGAGGCCTTGGCCCTGAACACGCCATGCATCATCCGCCCAAGAACGTCATAATCGCCGCCGCGGAGGCTCTCTCGAAATCCATTTGGGACTCTTTTTCGAACTCTTCGGGCAAACAATAGTCTAGCGCCGAATGTAGCCGGCACTCGTTGTAGTACCGCTCAATGAATTCCTCCACGCGTTCGTTCAGGTCTACAGTGATATTCGTGGGAGACCGCAAGATTTATATCAAGGCGCTCGAAAAAGCGAGTATCGGCGAGGATATCGCGCCGTTTGCAGACTTCCTCGCCAGGCTGGTTAAGAAAGGACTGGCAGGCGAACCGCTGGCGTTAGTCCCGAAGACTTCATGAGCGACGGCGGCAAAAAAGGAACAAATAATGCCTTTCTATTATTTCGAACGGGCGCTCTTCGTTGTAGGCGAGCCGAATTCAGGGAAAAGCAATCAGCTTTGAAGCATGTTCCGTGACGTGCGCCTGGGCACAGGCGGAAACATTCCACTGCGAGGAGACTGGATGAATTCTACCGCTTGTCGAATGAACGCTGCCTGCATCTGAGGCTGACCTCACCTCACGCCTGATGCTCGCGCCGGTGAAGGAGCGGTTCGGGCGTCTGCCCCGAGAGCCTACGAGCGGATAAGGCCTACGGCAGCTGAGAGTTTCTAGCGGGGTACCGATGCATGTGACCTGCGCGTATTGCTCGACCGGAATATTGAGCTGGATTTGAATCATTGCGGCTACTTGTGCATTCTGCTGGCGTGTCTTGCTGTGCTTTTGGCGTTCTTCATGGCGCCTTATCAGCATGTCCATCTTTCCGCTGGTCACGAGACAGACGGAGATCACGACGACTCCACAATCGTTCATGTACATTTCTACGCCATATCCATCCCAACCGCTGAAAACCATGGCAACAGCGTTGAGGCCAAACACAAGGACCACGTTTCCTCATCTCTTGATACCTTCACTAGCGTTCCTCAGACGGCACTCTTGCTTGCTTACCAAGCTGAGCCAGCGACTACGGTATTCGTTCCTGACAAATCATTTGCTCCTGCCGAGTTTGTCCAGGCACAGGGCCACGACCCTCCATGTGCTGAGTCTTCCGTTCCCCGTGCCCCTCCTGCTTAGCCTGCCTTAAGAACGCTACGCGTGTCTGTTTCCGTTTCCACCGTCTTGGTGCGGCTGCACCCGGCTTCTATACATCGGCTGATAGGAGAGCTATGAAAACGACAGTTCTGGTTTCGGGATGTGAAATTCGTGCCTTGATCTGCACCTTGGTTTTCATAGGCGTCCCCATCTCTATGCCTTGCCAAGCCCAATCTATGCTCAGCCTACAGGAGTCTGTCAGTAAAGCGCTCGAGTCACGCGCAAGCTTGAAGGCCGAAGCGGAACGAATTTCTGCGGCTCACGGACTTGAGAAGCAGTCCGCTCTGATTCCGAACCCTACATTCCAGTTTGAAAATCAAAATTTGAGGCCTGGTCAAACCTATACGCGCGATGTGGACACCTACGCATACCTGATCCAGCCACTTGACGTTCTCGGGAAGAGAAAACAACGAATCGCGGTGGCCGGAAAGGAAGTCAACACTAGTGAGGCTCAATACGAGCTCGCGCGGCGTCAGATTGCTCAAAGTGTCAAGCAATCCTATTGGGCGGCGCGGGGCGCTCAGGAAATTCGCGATCTATTGAAAGACACGGTCGACAACTTCCAACGCATCGTTGATTACCACTCCGCACAACTCAGTGTAGGAGCGATCTCCGAGCAGGACTTCCTGCGCATCAGGTTGGAAAGCGAACGCCTAAAGATCTCGTCCAATCTGGCCGCCATCGAGGCTACCCGCGCGCGCGTGCAACTCCAAAAGGAGATGGGGCAGATCGACTTTCCCGAGTTGGTCTTAACCGAGCCGCTGGACGCCAACCAGACCCCGCTCACTCCTGTGGATGCTCAACAAGTACTCGCGCAGCGCGTTGAGATGAGGTTAGCCCGTGCAGCGCTAGAGGAGGCACAGGCCAAAGCCAGACTGGAGGCAGTCTCCGCACGCCCTGACCTTAACATCCTCTATGGCTACAAGAGGACGCAGTTAGTAGATTCTACAACTGGAATAAATACGGCCCTGGCCGGGTTGCAGATCACGCTTCCAATCTCGGACCGAAATCAGGGAAACCGCGCCACAGCAACAGCGGAAGTCAGCAGGCAGCAGCAATTGCTGGCAGCCGCGCAGTCGAGCGTTCTCGCGGACTACTACGGCGCGCTCCAAGGGTATCAATTGCGACGGAATGAAGTTGTGGAGAACCTCCAACCTCTTCGGGAGCACGCGACGGAGATTTCCGAAATCGCGCAGGACGCTTACACGCAAGGCGGTACGGACCTGCTCCGTTTACTGGACGCGGAACGCGCGCGGCTCGATGCGCAACTCGCCTACGTGCAGGGGATGGTGGAATACCAGCAGAGCATAGTCGACTTGCAAGTTGCGGAAGGGGTTGCGCCATGATCAAGCGTCTAATCGCTCTCGGAGTGATTGTTTCTTCTTTGGTCGCAGCCGGGTGCAACAGCAGCACACGCGCCCCGGCAGCGGAGCGCACTGCAGAGCGAGACAAAAGTGAGGTTGTGCTCTCGCCCGCCGACCAAACGGCAGGCATGATCGAGACACAAACCACAGTGTTGAGCACCGAACCGCAAATGTTGCGCGTCACCGGCCACATCGCGCTAGCAAATGACCGGACTTGGCGTGTCGGCGTACGCACAGACGGTCTGGTCGTGACCGTGTATGCCGAATTGGGCGACTATGTGCAAAAGGGCCAGATATTGGCCCGCTACCACGCGGACGAAGTGCGCGAAGCCCGCGCGCAATATCGCACTGCGGTGGCTGACCTGAACCGGCTGGAGGCGGCTGCCGCCCAGGCCCAGCGCAAGTATGATCGTGCCCAGAAACTTCTGTCGCTCAAGGCGGGATCGGTCCAGCAGGTAGAGGAGGCGCGCCAGGAACTGGTAAGCGCGCAGTCTGCGCTCAAGGGCGGTCAGATCGTCATCGATCGCATCAAGGATCAGCTCGAAGATGACCTTCGTGTGCCCGCCGATCCTCCCCCTGGCACGCCCGAGGAGATTGCCGATGATGTGCCCATTCTCGCTCCCGCAAGCGGCTACATCATCGAGAAGGTCGTGACTCCTGGGAAAACCGTGCAGCCTTCGACGGACACATTCGTGATCGGTGATCTCTCTCAGGTCTGGATGCTCGCCTCGGTTCGCCAGGAGAATCTCGCGGAGCTCCGTGTCGGCCAGCCTGCGACGGTGACTCTGCAGGGCATGCCCGACCACCACTTCTCGGGCAAGATCACCAATCTCGGCCAAGGGCTCGATCCTGCTACCCGCGTAATGCAGGTCCGGATCGTGTTGAATAACGCCGGCAACCGGCTGCGACCGGAGATGCTGGCCAGGGCCGAGATACCAGTGGGCAAGCGCAAACCCGTCCTGCTCGTGCCTTCCGATGCCGTTCAGCAGATTGACGGTCAAGACGTCGTCTTCGTGCGAACGGCACCCGATCGCTTTTCCGTCCGTCCGGTCCGGATGGGTGAGACGGCGAGCGGCAAATCTCCTGTTTTCGACGGCCTCAGGCCGGGAGAGCAGATTGTCGTCCGCGGGAGCTTCATCCTGAAATCGCAACTCCTGAAATCCACGATGGAAAGCGAGTAGGACCATGCTGAATCGCATTGTTGATTTCACGCTGTCGTATCGCTGGCTGGTGTTGGCCGCCATCTTGGCCCTGCTGGTCGCCGGGGGATACGCCCTATACACCATTCCCGTCGAAGCCTTCCCCGATCTCACCAACAACCAGGTAGTTGTTGTCACCGATGCGCCGTCTCTGCCTCCCAGCGAGGTTGAGCAGCTTGTCACCTACCCGATCGAACGCGCCATGCTGGGCTTGCCAAAGAAGGAGGAGGTGCGTTCCCTTTCCAAGCTCGGCTTGTCCATGGTCACGGTGGTTTTCGACGACTCCGTGCCCATGTACTTCGCGCGGCAACTGGTCAGCGAGCGTTTGCAGCAAATTTCGACGCTGCTCCCCCAGAATGTGCAGCCCTCTCTGGGCCTTCCCGCAACGGCCTTCGGCGAGCTCTACCAGTACACGCTATCTGGGCCGATGAGCCCGATGGAGCTGAAGGACCTGCACGAGTGGGTGATCAAGGGGCAGTTGCGCACGCTCCCGGGTGTGAGCGAGATCAATGCTTGGGGCGGGCAAACCAAGCAGTTTCAGATCGTCGTGGATCCCGCGTTACTCGAACAGTACGGACTCACGCTGCACGACGTAGCCGAGCGGGTGCAAGAGAACAACACCAATTTCGGCGGCGGCTACATCGAGCACGCCTCCGAACAGTACACGCTCATCGGCAACGGCCGTGCCGTCAACACCGACGACCTTGGCAATGTCGTACTCACCGCCAAGAACGGCACGCCCGTTCTGGTCCGGGACGTGGCCGAAGTGCGTGTCGGATCGGCGCCGCCCGAAGGCGCTACCCTCCGAAACGGCGAGACGGTGTCTGGCATGGTCATCATGCTAAAGGGTGAAAATGGCAAACGACTGATCGAAAGAGTCAAAGAGCGAATCGCCGCCCTGCGCCTTCCACCAGGCGTCAAGATCAATCCCTTCTACGATCAATCCTTTGTGATCGACGGCACGATTCACACGGTCGAGAAGAACCTATTCGAGGGCTTTGTCCTGGTCACGGTGGTGCTCCTGCTGTTCCTCGGCAATCTCCGGGCTGCGATTATCACCGCCTCGATCATTCCCTTCTCGATGCTCTTCAGCTTTCTGGGCATGCGGCTCTTCGGCATCAGCGCGAATCTGATGAGCCTGGGAGCCATAGATTTCGGGATGATCGTGGATGGAGCGGTGGTCATGATGGAGAATTCCGTCCACCGCCTGGAGCAGAGCCACCCGCACGAAACGCCTTTGGAATCGGTGCGCCGAGCGGCCTACGAAGTCGCGAGGCCCATGACCTTCGCCGTAATCATCATCATCGCTGTCTACCTGCCGATTTTGTTCCTGCAAGGCCTGGAGGGCCGAATGTTTCGTCCCATGGCCATCACCGTATGCGCGGCTCTTGCAGGGTCGCTCCTTCTGGCGCTGACCATGGTACCCTTGATGGTTTCGTTTGCCTTCCGCAAAGGAATTCCGTTGGGCCGAGTCCGCAAGCAAGAACATGGCTGGATGGCAGTGCTGAATAGCGGCTACGCGCAGCTTCTTGCTTGGACGATGGATCGCCCGTGGCTGACCGTTGGTACTGCGGCAACCATCTTGGCTGCGGCGCTCGGATCGCTTTTCTTCATGGGCACCGAGTTCATGCCGCGATTGGACGAAGGGTCGATCCTGGTGGAAACGCGCAAGCTGCCGGGAGTTTCGCTGACGGATTCTGTGGAGATCAGCAAACGCATCGAGCGGCGATTGCGAGCCTTCCCGGAAATATCGGACGTCGTAATCAAGATCGGCCGCCCGGACTTCGCCACCGAAGCCATGGGGATCAACGAAGGCGACACGTATCTATTGCTCAAACCGATGAATACATGGAAACGATTCCACACCAAGGAGGATTTGATCACCGCCCTAGACAAGGAACTGGCGCGAATTCCCGGCATTGCTTACAACTTCACGCAACCCATGGCTATGCGCATCGATGAGACCATTTCCGGCGTGAAGGCCGATTTGGCTATCAAGATCTTCGGCGACGCCTTCCGCACTCTGAATGCTTTGGGCCAGCAGGCATTGCGCGTGGTATCCACGGTGCGCGGGGCCGCCGACGCTCAAATGGAAGTCACCAGCGGCGTGGCCGAGCTCTCTGTTAGCGTGGACCGTGCGGTGCTGGCCCGTTATGGATTGAACGTAACCGACGTAGAAGAGGCGGTTGCGGCAGGTGGTTCCGGTTCGGTGGTCTCGCAAGTGATTGATGGCCAGAAACGATACACGGTGGCCATTCGCTTGCCCGAGCGTTATCGCACCGATCCCGACGCCATGCGCGCCGTTCTGTTGCGCGCGCCTGCCGGCGAACAAGTTACCTTGGACCAGGTGGCGCGCGTGGAGGTGACACGCGGCCCCGAAAAAATCGAAAGGGAAGAGGGCCAGCGGCGCATCGTTGTCATGTCCAACGTACGTGGCCGCGACTTGGGCAGCTTTGTCGCCGAGGTCCGCGCGAAGCTCGACCGGCAGATCACGCTGCCCCCCGGCTATTTCATCGAATATGGCGGGCAGTTTGAAAATCAGCAGCGGGCCATGAGCCGCCTGGCTCTCATCGTTCCGATCGCCATTGCTGCGATTTTCGTTTTGCTCTACTTCACATTCGCCTCGATGAAGCAGGCGCTGCTCGTTGTTGGAAATGTGCCATTTGCACTGGTGGGAGGTATCGCGGCACTGTGGATTCGCGGGATGAATTTGAATCTTTCGGCCTCGGTCGGTTTTATTGCCCTGTTTGGAGTAGCCATGCTGAACGGCGTTGTGCTAGTCAGCTCCATCAACCAATTGCGTCAGGCTGGCGAGCCTGTGCGCTCTGCCGTGCTTGCCGGAGCTCGGCGCAGACTCCGTCCCGTGCTGATGACTGCCTGCGTGGCCAGCATCGGCTTCATTCCCATGGCCATCGCGACTTCCACTGGAGCAGAAGTGCAGCGGCCTCTCGCCACGGTAGTGATTGGAGGTTTGTCGAGTTCGACCCTACTTACACTTTTCCTCCTGCCCGTTCTGTACGAACGGATTTTCCGCAAGGTGGCTTAGTGCCAGCGTACTTTCGCGTGACGCCGCAGTCTTAGTCTTCGCATTCGATTCATCGAAGCTGTCTTTCGAGCGCTAGGCGCAGATCGACTGCTCTAGAAGGTGAAGCGCGTCTGCATTTCCAGGCGTCGGTTATTGGCGGTCTCGAAGAATCCCTCGCCATTGGGCCCGCCCGCAATCTGGTTCGACAAGCCGAACAAGGGCGATGTAATGTCGCCGTTAATGGGTCCTGGATTGTTGTGGTTCAGTATGTTCTGAGCGGAGACGGAAAAGATCAAATTGTAGCGGTGGACCGTTTTTGGATTACCGATGATCGCGCCCAAAGCTCTACCCGAGGCTTGCTCCGCGGTTGCGCCTCCGCGGCTCTGACCGCCGCTTGGTCCTTGTGCGGTGGTAGAGCCGTGCTCGGTCCCGAAGCCAATGGCTTTGGACAGCCGTAAGTTGACCCGGAATTGGCTCGGACCGCGCCCGTAATTACGGCCAATAATTTGCTCGCCAGGCGATGGGTTGGGATCGAGCAGGCCATAACGCGTTTGAATCACGCCAGCTGCACCCGGGTTGATTGCGATTCCAGGACGCGCATTGAAGAGCGTGGTTCCGTACAGATCGTCGCCCGCAGTGATATCGAAGGGCGCACCCGACTGAAGGATCACGAACGGGCTGATCCGCACACTCCACATCATATTTATGGATCCGCCCACCGTGACGCGGTGCCGCACATCAGTGGACGCGGGTCCGTACTCGCCCGTAGGGTTGTAGGGATTCGCTGGAAACGTGCCAATGCCATCGGTGTTACTCATGGCATGATTGAGTACATAGAAGCCGAACAGGGAGACGCCTTGGTTGACTCGCGTGTTGATATTCGCAATCAGTTGGTTCTGATTGTAAATTCCGGAAGACTCCATCCGAAAGACCGGGCCGGGCACTCCGAGCGGAAATAGGCCGCTGCCTTGCACGTTGGGATTAAATGTGCCGGGCAAAGGCGCGTTGATATCCTCCGAACGGAATAGATAGACGCCACGGGAGTAGGTGTAGGTAATCGCCAGCGCCGTATTCGCCGGCAACTGCCGCTCGAGACTCAGCGCCGACTGTATGACATACGGGCCACGCATTCGGGCGCTCACTTCTTGTATGGAGTCATACGCTAAGGCGGCCACCGCGGCTGACGCTGGAACATTCGGAAAGAAATTTGGATCGACGACCACGTATTGATGTTGAACGGCTCCGTTATAACGCTTTGCGAGGATCGTATTGGCCAGCGGAAAGCGGTCGTAGAACGTGCCAACACCGGCACGCAGCACCGTCTTGGCGCGCAAATTCTGGGCGCCACCTCCGGGAGCCCACGCCACGGCAATCCGGGGCGCGAAATCGCGCCAGTCGTGGATGTTGGTCTGGGTCTCGTAGCGGAAGCCCATATTTAGCGTGATGTTCGGGCGCACCTTCCACTCGTCGCCCCCGAATACGCCTACGTCCATCTGGTGCGTCGATAATTGCGGGATGCCCGTATCGATGCTGAATTGTCTGGCACCTCCGCCCAAGGCCAGAATCTGTGCCGGCGAAAGGCCGAGCTGCTGGAAGAGAAGCGTCCGGCGATATCGTTCGATGGAATTGATCTGCGTGAGCACCGGCTGGCCCGAAGCGTCGAGCACGGGCTGATTGTTGGCATCGAGTTCCGGCGCCAGGCCGCCGGCAAACGTGAAGGTGCCATTGAAATTTTGGCGCGCGACGCTATCTTCAGCCTGCGCGCGTAAGCGGAAGCCGAAGCGCCAAGTATGCGCGGACCGGATCATCGACGTGTAATTCTGCAGCTCGAAATTATTTTGTGCATCGGCGGATTGGCCAATTTGCGATCCGCCGCCGCGAAATGATCCGAGCACCTGAGTTTCTGGGCTGAAATCGTTCGGCGTCATCTGATTGGCCGTGCGGAAATACTGGAAACGGGTTTCATTGATGTTCCTACTCAATACTGCCGTTTCCGTCATTTGCACCGCCTGGTCCAGGTAATGCGAATGGTAACCCCGAGAGATCACGTCGAACCCGCCAATGCCGGCATCGTTGATGTTCGAGTTGGTGACCTCGTACGACACCATTAGAGTGTTATTGTCATTGAGCTGATAATCGACCCGTGGGTTGATCCGAGTGAAGCGTTGCGGCGTCTTCAGGATCTCATCGAACGGCCTAATGGCCAGCGTTACAGGATCGAGCATGACGCCATTGGCAATGGAACCGTTATCGACGGAGTTTCGTTGGAAATTGACAGTAAAGGATGCGTGTTTCGCCAGCGGTCCGCCGACACCACCTGCCAATTCCCGCAGCAGGAAGGGCGCCTTCTGCGAACCATAGGGATTTCGCGAATTCCAGATATCGCCGCCAACGTTGTAATCGACTGTGCCGTGATATCGCTCTGTGCCAGGTTTGGTGAAAATTTCGATACGGCCATAACCGAGCTTGTCGTACTCGGGAGAGAACGGATTCTGGTTGATGCGAATTTCGCGAATCGAATCCTTGGAAGGAAGATTTCCGCCACTAAACCCATTGACAAAAATCGAGCCGCGACTCGGGCCGGCGGATGGCCCCGCTAGCGCCTGCAAATCCGCTTGGAGGTCGGTCGGATCGTCCGACAAGGATTCCAGGTCATCGGCCCCACTCAAGACCAGCGCGCTGGCGTTGTTCGCAGGACTCACACTGATCTTCGTTGTGTCTTCCTCTCTTACCGTAACCTCCTGTTTTTCCATAATGACCACCAGGCGCACGTCCAGTGCTTGAGCCCGGCCAGGAGTGATCACGATCCCGGTTTTCTCGAAATCGGCAAAGCCAGCCACATGAATTCGAAGGGTATACATGCCCGGAGGCAGGTCTCGGAAAATATAACGTCCCTCAGACCCATCAGTTTGAGCCTCTCGTGACGCGCCGTCAGGACCGACGAGTGTAACGGTAGCCCCAGGCACGGCAGCGCCGGACTGGTCGGTAACCTGCCCGCGCAGGCTCACCTCGCCCGTCTGCGCCCAGAGCCCGCCGGTGATCCAAAACGCAAACAGGATCAAAGCCAGGATTCGCGGCGCACTTTTACTCAAATTGATCATGACTCGCCCCACGAAAAGATCCAAAGGATGATTGCCTCGCACTAAGGAGCGTCCTCCCCGCCTCCCTTACCGAGACTCCAGGGCCCAATGACCACCTGATCGCTGCCCTTCGGCCGCGCCGCTAGGATCGGCTCCACTCCGGCGAGCACGAGGATTGCAGTCGCTTCTGACGGCTTCGCTCCTTGGGTGCTCAACACGATCAGGGGTTCTCCGGTCTTCAGTTCGGCGAGCGCTAAGGCAGGCGCACGTTCGAGCAGTTCAGAGTCGCTTCCGCTTCCGGAATTGGGTTTAGCCAACGCTCGCGCCACATCGGGCGGAAGCCGATGCAATGCGGTGTCAGCATTGGTTCGCACCAGCATGGTTTGTCCCGAGGCTGCATCCTTCGCAGTGATGGTGCGGTTCTGCGCATCAACAGAAACCACCGTAACGCCAAAATTGCGAAAGGTTCCAGAGACCAGTTTCTCCGCCCGAAAGCTCCCGTCTTCAGCTTTCGTACCGAGCGCGCGGACTTGATCGCCCACCTTGATTTCTTCGAGCGTGCTCGGCTTGGCATCGCTTAATTTGACCGAATCGGGTGCATATCGATGCGGAATAGCGTTCGCTGCCAACGTAATCGTCTGCGAACGAGCGCCGTTCGCGGCTGGGGACGGAGCGCTCGGAACTGCAATGGTGACCTCTTTTCTTTCGGGATTGACTGCGGTAACTGTTCCTCCGATGCCGCGCCGTTGCCAATCCAGACGCTCCGCCTCCTGCGCGTTGGCAAGGTCTGCTTTGGTCATTACAATGACCGACACTGCGAGCATGGATTTCTGCTCGTCGGAGACACGGCCGCGCACGAGTACCCGGTCCCCCGAGCCGATATCACCCACCGTTATCTTGCTGGCAGCACTCAAATCCTTCGCGCCAGGCGGAACGCGCAGAACCGACACTTGGTCTGACAGTAGGATCAGCAGATCGGGACCTGCATCGGTGTGCAGGATAAATTTGCCCGATTGAAGTTGGGTTACTACACCGATGGGCCGAACAGGCTCAGAGTGCGACGGAGTCGTTCCGGAACCTTGCGCCAATGCTGCTGCCGCCCATAGCACCACCAGACCCAGTAGTCCATTCCTCATCACACCACCTCTAAGCTAGCCCAGCTAGTAGACGGTTACCCGGAGACTTCGGTTCCCCCCCTCACGATCTTAAATCGGGTCGCCTGAAGGTTATCTGAATTCAACTCGCTGTAGGTGGAGGTGCATCACCTTGAGTGTTCCCTTTGCAGTCGGTGAGTGCCCATCTCATTTTGTTCTCGAACACAAGGATCTCCGCGCTCTGCTCACCTTGGTGACGTGCGGAGACAAAGAGTTCTCCCCACTCGGGCACAAAAAAGCCGGTCCAAGCGCCCGGCCCCGTAGGGTAGCTCCCAATCTTGCTATAGTGATCAGCATCGTTCTGTTGGAAAACATCAATGAAGCCACGGCCAGCTGCCCTGGGATCACCACCCTCGGTCGCCTGGCCGAGCACATAAACCCGGCCTTTGCTCGCGTCGTAGAAGATGTCGTCCGAGCTGGGCCCTTCAAGGGAAGCCACAGTCTTGCCGCTCTCGGTATTGAACACGAGCAGGCTTGCAGGAACCCGGCATTCAACGAAGAGTCGATGATGGGCTTCGTCAAGTGTCATCGGGAAATTGTCCTCGCAGGTAACGGGCCAATGGGCCAGCACAGTGCCTTTCGCAACGTCAGCGACTTGGATCTCATGCCGATCTGGAACGTTGACGAAAACGCGAGTTCCGGATTTCTCAAGTTGAAACGATTCGGGATGGGCATCGACAGCAATTTCCCCAGTCTTCTTTCCCGTAGAATCCAAAAACGCTAGCGCACCGTCTCCTTGGCCGCGCACCACCTTGCCAAACAGGAATTTTTCTCCGCCGTAGCCGACGAGCACCCGCTTGCTGCGGGCGTCGTAGCGGATATTGTCAGCGTCGGAGGACAGCTTCACGGTTTGCAGAAGCTGAAACGTCGTTCCGTCAAAGATCTTCACCGTGCCGTCACCCCCGCAGGGCACGAAAAGGCGATTAGTCGAAGCGTCATAGAACGCTGACTGTGGCTGGTTCAGATCCGTAATCGTGTGCGCTTGTCGATTGGCCTTTAGATCGATCACTTCGAGCGTGTGATTGTCAAATGCGGCGGCGAAGAGGCGCTCTCCCTTCAGATCAACGCCGAGGTGATCCATACGCCCGTTGACATTCGCCAGGGCGATGCGGGTCTTCAGCATTAAGACCGGGGACGCTTGGCCCATGGCCCAGACAGGCACAAGGAGCGCCAGCAATAGAAGCAGTGCTGCGATACGTTCTCTCATTTGAACCTCCTCGCGGTGGAAGGCAATTCAGAGCAGCGCCTAAATGTACGTCACGTGACCAAAGCTCGCCTGAGTCTCCTCGCTATTGGCCCCTCGCTACGCCGCATCTCATTTCGTCGTATAGACCAGGATTTCGGCACCCTGCTGGCCGTGATGTGGAATGGTTTCGAAGAGTTCTCCCAAATCGAGCACAAACAGACCCGTGCGCCCGTCCGCAGGAGTGGAATAGCGGCCAATGCGCTCGTAATGATCCGGGTCTTTCTGCTGCCAAGCCTCGATGAAGCCTTCGCCGAGAATATAAATCCGGCCCTTGCTTGCGTCGAAGAAGAGGTCATCGGTATGTTCCACGATGTTTGGAGAGGCCACAATCTTGCCGGTTTCCGTATCGAACACGGCCAGACGTGCGGGAATGCGGCAGCCAACGAAGAGCCGGTGATGAACTTCATCGAGCGCCATGGGGAAATTGGTCGTGCAAACGTCGACCTTCCAGTGTGCCAGAACCGTGCCCTTCACGAGATCGGCGACTTCCACTTCTTGTTTATCGGGAACGTTCACGAAAACCCGCATCCCGGTCTTTTCCAGTTGGAAGGATTCCGGATGCGCATCTGTGGGTATTTCTGCAATCTTCTTTCCCATCAGGTCCAGAACCTCAAGCGCTCCGCCTCCTCCTGGCCGGGTTACTTTGCCCGCCAGGAACTTCTCTCCTCCAAAACCGACGACTATATGCTTGCCCCGGGCGTCATAGCGGACATTGTCGGCGTCCAGATCGAGCGTGATCGTTTGCAAGAGGGCAAATGTGGTGCCGTCGAAAATCTTGACCGTGCCATCCCCGCCACAGGCGATGAAGAGGCGACTGGTGGCGGGGTCGTAATACGCACCCTGCGGCTCGTCCAGATTTGGGATCGTGTGCACTTGCCGGTTTGTCTTTAGATCGATGACTTCTAGCGTGTGATTATCGAAAGCGGTGGCAAAGAGGCGCTGGCCTTTCACATCGACGCTCATATGGTCCATGCGTCCTTCGACCTTCATTAGCTTTATGGGATTTTTCGGAGTCAGTGTTGCCGGTTCCTGGGCAGCAACGCCGCAGGCAAGAACGACGGACCAGAAAAGCGTGGTGAAGACGCGATTCCTCATCTCGATTCCTCCAATGGTGCAACGATGCTTGCGCTACGCTCGCCGGACCCGGCGAAGTTACTTCCCGACAACGAGCACGACGAAGGTATCGGGGAGCACGTCCAGGTGCGTCGAGCCGTGGCCATGCCTGGCGGTGACGGTGATCACGTTGTGCGTTTTCGTATCCAGTGTGGCCGTGCGCGCGCCCGATTGCGTGTCAATTTCCTCAAGCACGCTGAACTTGTCCGGGGAATCTTCGTGAATGATAGTGAGAGTTCCGGCACCTCCGGCCGGCGCGAAGGCATTCATCGTATCCGGATCGAAGACGCTGGCATCGGTGCCGGCGCCGGTGCGCAGCGCAGCCACCACCTTGCCAGTGTCCGCGTTCATGACGATCATTTTCTGGTTATCGCATGCCGAGAAGAGGCGCCGGTTTTTCCGGTCCATCGATATGCCGGAAGGTCCTTCGCCGGGCGCTAGGGGCCAGCGATGAAGGACCTTCAGCGCCTTGGCATCGACTTCGACGATCTGGTTCTTGTCGGTAATGTTGATGAACACGCTGCCCTTGCCGTCGGCCACCACGAACTCGGGCTGGCCGTCGAGTTGCACGGTGCCTGCGACCGTGCCCTCGGCCGCGTTGATGGCGGTCGCGCTGGCACCCGCACTGTTCATGATGAAGACGCGCTTGGTCACGGGTTCGTAGGCAAAAGAATCGGGGGCTTTGCCGGTTTTCACCGTTCCGATTTTTTGCAGGGTCTTGAGGTCAACGATGACGGCTTCGCTCTTATCTTCATTGGTCGCAAAGCCTCGGCCGAGCTCGGGCACGGGCAGTAAGCCGTTCGTTCCGTCTAAGCCGGTCACCTTGCCCACGATTACGCCCGTATCCACGTTGACCGCGTCGATATGATTTTCGCGGCTGATGTAGAGTATCCGGGCCGCGCTGTCCATGGTGAGATAGTCCCATCCCTCCGTGCCGGGGAGGTGAATCGTTTTCAGGATGTGATAGCCGGATGGACCGGGCGAAGCGAGGATTGCCCAGCCGAATCCGGCGAGAAGAACGCAGATAACGAGGCCTATAGATGCAGCGGTAAAAACTGCAATTTGTTTCTGACGCATAGTCAGCAACCCTCCTTTGTCAATCTTGCCAGATACTCAACCTCGCCGTAAAAGTTCCCTCTATTCCGGCACAGCATAATTCCAGATTTGTGCTGGTTCCGATCCCGCTGCCGGCACGCCGACGTACAAGCTCGTCCCAAAGAAAATGCCCGTGCGCACGCCCACCGCTGAGGGGATATTTGCGGATAGCGAATAGTGATCCGGGTCATTCTGTTGGACCACGCTGATAAATCCTTCGCCGCCGAGCGCGTAGATACGCTTTCGCTCCACGTCGAAATAGACATCGTCGCACGATCCGCCTACTGGAACTCTGGCAACTTCCCTACCATTATCGGTGTTAAGGATCATTACGAACGGAGGTCTGCGAGTGACGACGAAGAGCCGATGATTGTCTTCATCGAGTGCCATGGGGTAGTTCGCTTTGACGCCGTTGAGCCCCCATTTGGTCAACTCGCCGGTTTTCCGGTCGATGACATTGACCACGCTGTCATCGTCTGGAACGTTTACGAAAACGCGAGATCCCTTCTTCTCCAACTGAAACGACTCGGAGTGACCACCACTGCCCTTCAGGTTCCCCACACGGGCTTCCGTTACGGCGTCGATCATGGCTAGGCCGCCCACGATGCCGACAAACACGCGCTTGGAATCTTCATCCCAGCGAAGGTTGTCAGTATCGGACTCTTCGCCCAAGGCGATACTCTTGCGCAGAGCGTAGGTCTTGCCGTCATAAACTTTAACCGTGCCGTTTCCTGCGTTGGCCACAAAGATCTTATCTAAGCCGGGAACGTAAAGTACGCCCTGGGGTTCGTCCAATCCCTTGGTACTCTGAACGACCTTGGCCTCGAAGGTATTCACAATCTCCATCGAATTGTTACCCAGGCCGGCAAAAATCAGGAGGCGGCGTTTCGGGAATGCTGTGAAATGATCGATGCGACCCGTGACTCCCGGCACGGGTATTCGCTGAATGAGTTGCAGTGGCGGAAGTTCGCGTGGCGGCGCCGGAGCTGGCGCTGCGGATGGCGCAGTGCTGCGCAAGCCAAAGAAAACGGCGGCGGCAACCGCGAAGAGCCCCAGCATAGCGTAGACATTCTTCATATATTTCCTCCGCTAAAATACGGCTTCCGTGGACTCGATTTTAGAGTTCTTAGGTTGCACTTCGTAAACCCCGATACAGCAGTCTTCGATTTTTCCTCCCCGGAATCCCTGGCCTCCCTCACGGCTGCGGCTGGAAAACCAAGATTGCGGCATCCTCCTTGTCATGAGCGGGAGCTGCCACGTAATAGCGATCGAATTGTGCTACCCAAATGGAGGTGCCCGCACCTGGTGAGGTGGAAACCTTTCCGATTAACTCATAATGGTCGGCGTCGCGCTGCTGGTAAACGTAAACGGAACCAACATCAAACCCTCTTCCGCCCGAAGCATAAATGCGCTGATGCGCGGCGTCATACCAAAGGTCGTCGATGCCATCGACGCCCTCAACTTGCGTAATTGTCTTGCCGGTCTCAGTGTCCAGGACCGTTAGTAGCGGCGGCATGCGAGAGCCGGCAAAAAGGCGATGATGCTTCTCGTCGATGGCGAGCGCGACATTTCCCGGAACGCCCGCCACAGCCCAGGTCGTGACCTGTTCGCGCTTTTTTCGGTCCAGGACGCCGAGCTTGCTGGAACCGGCAAGCGTCACATAGATCTGTGCATTCGATTTGTCGAACTTGATGCCGCCCGGACGGGCATCCGTTTTGATGTCCCCAATATGTGCACCGGTCCGCGTGTCGATAACCGAGAGGGCTCCGGATTTCGCATCGCCGACGCCAACATAAAGGTATTTCGTTTCTGGGTCGTACCCTACGTGGTCGGCATCCGTTCCAATCGCTAGGTTACCCATGAGTTTGAATGTATCTCCAGCGAAAATCTTACAGGTCCCGTCAGTTCCGTTGGCTACAAACAGCTTCTTGAAATCAGGCGAATAGAAGATGCCCTGGGGTTTGCTTTGCCCAGGAATGCTGGAGGTCCGCTGGTTCGATTTGAGATCGATGACCTCCACCGTATTTTGTTTGTCGCCGAGTGCAGCGATGAACAACCGTTTGCCCGGCACGTCCACTCCCAGATGGTCCAGCCGGTCTTGCACCTTTGGCATGGGGATCCTTTGGACCAGTTTTAGAGCCGACGTATCTTGACCGTGGGCGCTGAGTACCGGCGTACACACAAAACTCATCATGGCCAACAACAGCCGACGGTTATGCATGATTCCCTCCAGGGCAGATTTTGCGCGCCGACTTGCGGTCCCTACGGAGGCCCTCGATATTAGGTCGAACACCTGAAAATTGTCTGAAGATGCGTCATAAATTCAGTTTGCACTCGATAGGTCCGGGGACTCTCCGTTGACCAAAGGGAGTCGCAGTTTAAAGATCGAACCCCCGCCCAGAGAACTTTGAGCTTCAATCGTCCCGGAATGAGCCTCCGCGATCCAGCGGCCAATAGAAAGGCCCAAGCCAACGCCTCCCGACTCGCGAGATCGGGCTTTATCGGCGCGGTAGAATCGCTCAAACACGTTCGGTAAATCCTCGGGCGCAATCCCAATCCCCGTGTCTCGAACCTCTCCAATTGCACAGCCGTTCTCTTGACCTACAACAACATCCACGCGACCACCCTTGGGTGTGTATTTAATTGCGTTGTCAATCAAGATCAAAAACAGCCGCCGCAACGCATGTGCATCTGCTTTGACCCAAACAGGCTGGCTTGGTATTTCCTCGCGAAAATCAATCTCCTTAGCTTCTGACAACATCTTTCCTTGACTACATACTTCACGAACGATTTCACCCAAATCCGCCGTAGAGAGCTGGAGCGCCCCTACGCCGTAATCAGCTCTGGCCAGAAGCATGAGCCTTTCGACAAGATCCGATGTCTTCTCCAGCTCGGAATGAACCTGGGCAATGGTCTGGCGATACTCGTCAGCAGAACGAGGCTTGCGTAATGAAAGCTCCGTTCTGGTTCGCATCACGGCCACAGGCGTGCGCAGCTCGTGAGACGCGTCGGCGGTGAACTGGATGATTTTCTTGAAAGCGGCCTCAAGACGCTCCAACATGCTGTTCAGCGTTTCGGAAAGCCGCTGCAATTCGTCGCCCGTTCGCGGCACAATTAACCGGCTCGAAAGATTTTGAACACTGATACTTCTCGCGGTCTGCGTGATTTGATCAACCGGGGCCAAAGCTCTGCGACTCATCCAGTAACCGCCCGCCGCTGCGCTGAGCAAGAGAATGGGAATTGATATAACAAGCAAAGTCACAAAACGATGTAAAGCGCTGTAAAAGTCGTCTAGCGGAGCAGCCGCCTGTGTGAAGTAGGATTGGTCCCCAACTTGAATCTCTGTACTTAATACGCGCAAGGGCACATTGTTGAGTACGAGAGTCGAAGGCACGCCTGAGGCCTCTCGGGGCCTGGGAATCTCATAGCGGTCCGTTGATGCAGACCGATAGAGCCAATTGCCCTGTCGATCTGCGACCTGGAGCAGGGTGTTTCCTGCCAATTCGGAGTGCTCCCGAAGCTCGCGACGCAGGTC
>Ga0209802_1001358_pt1 | contig 18231 bp, 20 predicted proteins | sample GraSoiAngelo_129_FD_185886 | JGI IMG/M metagenome (GOLD analysis project Ga0209802, IMG submission 185886) | Grasslands soil microbial communities from the Angelo Coastal Reserve, California, USA - 14_0927_12_40cm (SPAdes) (version 2) | ecosystem: Environmental > Terrestrial > Soil > Grasslands ... | reverse complement strand
GAGAGGGACGATGACCATGAGCGGTACCGCCCAGGCCAGAGCGGCGGCCGCGTCGAAATGGAAACCGCCTGCCGTGCGCGCGGCCGAGGCCGCGCCGGAAGCCGCGTTCAGGATGTTGCCGAAGGCGATGAGCAGGCTCAGCGAGGGCTCTCCCGACCTGCGAGCCCAATCGCGAGGCCGACTGCCGCAAGCGCAGCAATCGCCAGCATCACGGCCATCTCCTGGCCGATGAGCGGTGCGCCCGATGCGGCACTGAATCGGGCCACGCCCGCGAACGCGACGCCAGCCCCCGCAAACATCACCGGCAGCCCGCTGACCGCTCCGGTCAGCTGGCGCTTCCAGGCGGAGATGAATGCGCCAAGGGCGACCAGGCCCGCGGAGACGAACATGACCGAGACGAGCGAGACGCTCACGACCGCCCTTCTCTGTCATCGCGCGGGCGCTCGCGGCGCCACGCGGCTGCAGCTCCGACAAGTGAAACGAGCACCAGGCCGGCCACAGCTTCGGTGGCCAGCGCATCGTGGGCAAACATCAGGCGCGCCAGGCTGAGGCTTCCGAACGGCCCTCCATAAAAGGTCGCGTGGACGAAATCGCCGCGAAACGCGGCATATGCGAGCGCCACGAACAACAGGGCGGCCCCGATCGCGCCGACTTGACGCCAGACGGCGCTCACGGCCTGTTCAACGGTCCGGTAATCAGGCCGCGCGACGAGCAGGGCGCAGGCGGCGTAACAGAGGAGCGCGATGACGGCGGCAAAGCCCGCCGAAAGAGATAGGTAGGCTCCGGCGGTTCCGAGCCCGACCAGCGCCAGGGCGAGTGCGCGGCGCTGATGCCTGCGAGCGAATGCCAGGCCGAGGCCGCCGACCCCGGCCAGTGCAGCGGACACGTAGAAGCCGATCGCGTGGAGGGAGTCCATCCGCACTCCGTGGTTGGTGAGAGAGGGTCTTTGCCGGCTACTCGCTGGAGGCGCCGGCGACAGCGCGCCAAGCATACAGGAGGCCCGTTCCGGCGATCCCGACCAGCCCGGCCGCCGCGGTCACACCGCCAGGGGTCGGGTCCACGCTCGTCAGCGCGTAGGCGTAGGCGGCGAGGATCACGATGAGAGGGACCACCAGCGCGGCCGCGGCCATACGAGGTTCGTCGAACCGGCGCAATCGCCTCACGCGCGCAGTATCGCAGAGGCGCAAATTCGGGCTAGGCCAGCGATTCCACCCACTGGCGGTGCAGCGATCCATAGCGGCCGCTGCGCTCGCGCAGCTCCGCGGGCGGCCCGTCCTCGACCACCCGGCCCCCATCGATGACGAGCACCCGGTCAGCGATCTCAACCGTCGACAACCGGTGGGCGATGATAATCGCCGTCCGGTCGCGCAGGAGAGTGCGCAGCGCGCGCTGCACGAGACGCTCCGACGGAAGGTCGAGCGACGACGTGGCCTCGTCCAGGATGAGCACCCGGGGGTCGGCGAGGAATGCCCGCGCGAAAGACACCAGCTGGCGCTGGCCGGACGAGAGCCTGACGCCGCGCCGGCGCACATCGGTCTCGTAACCGTTCGGCAGCGCGCTGATGAAGTCGTGGGCGCCGATCGCTCGCGCGGCCCTCTCCATCTCCTCGCGCGTGGCCTCGGGGCGTCCGAAGAGCAGGTTGTCGCCGACGTTGCCCGAGAACAGGAAGCTCTCCTGCGTCACCATCGCGATCGCCCGACGCAGCTCGTCGGTCGCGATCGAACGCAGGTCGACGCCGTCAAGAGTCATGCGCCCCTCAGTCGGGTCGTAGAAGCGCGCCATGAGCCGCGCCATGGTGGTCTTGCCGGCCCCGGTCTCCCCGACGAGGGCAACGATCTGCCCGGCCGGGATACGAATGTCGATGTCGTGCAGGACCGCCTTGTCCCGATAGGCGAACGTGACCCACTCAAAGGCCAGCGCGCCCTCGATCGCGCCCAGGTGCACCGGCGTGGTCGGCTCCGGCACCGTCGGCCTCTCCTCGATCACGCCGGCGAGCTTCTCGAGCGCGGCGCCGGCCGCCTGGAACACGTTGTAGAACTGCGACAGGTCCTGCATCGGCTCGAAGAACTGCCGCAGGTAAAGGACGAAGGAGGTCAGCAGGCCCAGCGTCAGCTGGCCTCGGACCACCAGATAGCCGCCGAACAGCAGCACCAGCGCGGTCGTGAAGCGGCCGAGCAGGTTGATGGCCGGACCGAACGTCGAAGCCAGGCGGTTGGACCAGATGTTGGCGTCGCGGTAGCGGCCGTTGACGTCGGTGAAGATCTCCTGGTTGCGCGGCTCGCGACGGAACGCGTGGACCGCCCGGATGCCGCCGAGCGATTCCACGTAATGGACGATCACGAGGACGATCGCGCGACGCACCGCTCGATATGAGCGGGCCGAGTTGTTCCGGAACCACCACGTCAACGCCAGCACCAACGGCATGGCGACCAACGTCACCACGCCAAGGCGTGCGTCGAGGTACAGCAGGATGAACGTGATCGCGACGACCGATATCACCGACGTGATGACCGAGGTCAGGCCGGTCGCAAGCAGCTCGTTGAGCGCGTCGATGTCGGAGGTAAGGCGCGAGATGATGCGGCCCGACGTGTAGCGCTCGTAGAACGAGAGCGAGAGCTCCTGCACGTGGCCGAACAAGATCTTTCGGAGGTCGAACATGATGTCCGCGCCGATGCGGCCCGAAAGACGCAGGAACGCGTAGTTGGCGACCGCGTTGACCACCAGCGCCAGGAGCAGCGCGCCGACGATGATCGCGAGCGCGGTCAGGTTGCGCGGCCTGATCCCCTTGTCGATGCCGAGCCCGACCAGGTACGGCAGGGACAGGTAGGCGGCGGAGCGGACGGTGATCAGGGCCGCGGAGACGAGAAGCTCGCTGCGGTAGGGCCGGGCGAGGCTCGCCAGCAGGCGCCGGCTCCGTCGCCGCAGCAGGCCCGCGACGTTGGCCGAGTACTCGTCTACCTCCTCTGACGCGACTCCGCGCCACCGATCTGCGGGGGCGATGCTGCTCAAGCGCTCTGTGCCTTCGACGCTTCGTACTCCTGCGACAGGAGCGCGCGGTAGAGCTCGTTGGTCTTCATCAGATCGGTGTGAGCGCCGACCGCGACGACCCTGCCGCCGTCGATCAGCGCGACCCGGTCGGCGAGGGCTAGCGTCGACGGCCGGTGCACCACCAGAAGCCCGGTCACGCCCTCGAGCACCCGGGCGAGTGATTCTTCGATCACAGCCTCGGTGTGCACGTCGACCGACGACAGGGGGTCGTCGAGAACGAGCACCGGCGGGTTGCCGAGCACCGCCCGCGCCAGGGCGAGCCGCTGCCGCTGGCCGCCCGACAGCGTGTAGCCCTGCTCGCCCACCCGAGTCTCCAGCCCCCAGGGCAGCTCCCAGACGAAGCCTGCCTGCGCGACCTCGATCGCGCGCTTGAGCTCCTCGTCGGAAACCACGGGTCGCCCCATGACCAGGTTTTCGTGGACGGAGGCCGAGAAGAGGATTGGTTCCTCGAACGCGACGCCGACGTGTGACCGCAGCGAGCGGAGATAAAGGTCACGAACGTCGACTCCGTCGAGAAGGACCTGGCCTTCGGCAACGTCGTACAGGCGTGGCAGCAAGTAGGCGAGCGTGGTCTTGCCGCTCCCGGTGCGTCCGACGATGCCCACCGTCTCGCCCGGCTCGATGACGAGGTTGAAGTCGCGCAGGATCCAGTCGTCCGACTTCGGGTATTTGAAACCAACCCCGCGAAATTCGATCCGGCCGCGACACTGATCGAGCGAGTGGGCGCCGGAGCGGTCGGCAATCTCCGGTCGCGAGTCGAAGACCTCGTTCAGCCGGTCCGAAGCGGTCTGACATTCCTCGCTCATCGAGAGCACGTACCCGATGGCGTCCATCGGCCAGGTGAGCATGAAGATGTAGGTCATGAAGGCGATGAGGCCGCCGATGGTGAGGCTCCCCTGGACGACGTGGAAGCCGCCAAGAAGAAGCGCCGCCACCAGCGAAAGGTTCGGCAAGAAGTTCAGCTGGGTCCAGAGCTCCGAGCGCGCCTTGATGCCCTCCAGGCTGGTACCGCGCACGAGGCGGGCCTGGTCCTCGAAACGCTTTTGCATCAGCGGCATGCGTCCGAAGGCCTTGATGATGCGGACGCCGGTCGCCATCTCTTCGATGATCGTGGTGAGGTCCCCCGACTGGTCCTGGAGACGGCGGGCGATCACCTTGTACTTGTCGTGGAACTTGAGGCTGAAGTAGGCGATCGGCAGCATGCAGACGACGACCACGATCGTCAGCACCCAATCGAGGCTCAGCATCAGCACGACCACGACCGCGAACGTCAGAAAGATCTGCAGGAACCAGATCAGTCCGAAGCTGACGAAGCGCCGTACCGTGCTGATGTCGGCGATCGCCCTCGACAGCAGCTGACCCGACTGCCAGTTGTCGTGGAACGAGACCTGGAGGTTCTGCAGGTGCGCGTAGAAGTCGTTGCGGAGGTCGGTCTCCATGTTCAGCGATGCGATGCCTGAGTAGTTGCGGCGCAAATAGATGAAGACGAACTCGAGGAGCCCGATCAGCATCAGCAGCCCCGCCATCGGGAGCAGCTGGCCGAGCTGGTGGTGTGTGATCGGCCCGTCGATGATGTACTGGATCACCTTCGGGATCGACGCCGCGGTGGCGAGGCTGCCCAGCTGCGACACGACGAAGACGACGACGAGCCCGATGTAGGGCCGCATGTACGGGACGTAGCGCCGCAGCGCCAAGAGACCCAAGTTTTGCTTACCTCAAGCTGCCCGATTTTTGGGCGCACGAAACCACACGTTGGCGGGGGTCAGTCAGTTTACAACGCCGGCTTTAGCCGGCGAGATCCCGACAGCGCCGGCTTTAGCCGGCGAGGTCTCTAATTGAAACGATCCCGATCACCTCGCCGTCCTTGACCACCGGCAGGTGACGGAAGCCTCTGTCGAGCATCGTCTTGAGCGCCTCTTCGACCGGCTCGTCAGGTCCGACGGTCATCGGATCGGCCGTCATCCACGAGGAGACTGAGTGCGATGGAGCGTCGTGGGACTGCGAGATCGCCCGCACGGTGTCGCGCTCGGTGAATATGCCATCGAGCCGGGCGCCGTCCATCACCAGCATGGAGCCGACACGATGCTGGGCCATCAGGGCCACCGCCTCGCCGACGGTGGTCGAGGGCTGGACCGTGAAAAGCGTCTCGTTCATGACCTCCCGTACGGTGGCCATCACCACGGATTCTATGCCTGGCCGTGGAGGCATTGGAAAAGCGGCAAGCACCGCCGTTGCGAGGAGTATCAAGACCACCAGCACGCCTTCGGCACGGGCGTAGCGGAAGCCTCGACGCCAGACCAGCCCTGACATCGCGACCATCACCAGGACGCCCGCGGTTTTGGCGCTGAGCACCACCCCGTACGGCGTCGCCCAGAGGTCGCTCAGCCTGCCTATTGCCTCGGTAGCGCGCAGCACCCCGGTCAGCGCGGTCACGGCAAAAGCCAGGAAGGCGATGCGGCCGAAGCGCGCGAGCAGGCTCCTCCCTTCCTCTCCTCCCCACCCGCCGGGCGGCCGCAGGGTGGCGAGCACGAAGATGCCGCCCGCCCACATTCCGGCCGAGAGGACGTGGATCGCGTCGGTGAAGATCGCGCCGGCGGGAGGATTCACGGCGGCGGCGTGGCCGGCGAAGGCAAGAGACGCGGCGGCGAACATCCCTGGAATCACAACCAACGGCCGGCCGTAGACGCAAAGGCCCAGAGCCCCGGCCTCGGCGACGACCCGAACGATCACAAGTGCGGACGGATGCCCGCCGCGCAGGATTCCGACGATCAGCAATCCGAGGCCTCCCGCGAGCGCCGCCACGAGGGCCGGCTGCATCGAGACGCGTGCCCAGTGGAAGTGTGGGGTCATCGCCGCGAGCCGCCGGACGACGACAACTCCGATGAAACCCAGGAGGCCCGCGTACTCCAGCCAATGAAAGGCTGCCGATGCGGTGTCGGCGAGCGACGGGAAGGTCAAGCCGTCCAGCTCGGGTTGGTGATCGCGGTGAGCACGTGGTCTTCCCAGCGGCCGTTGATGAACAGATATGCGGGCGCGTCGCCCTCGATCTTGAACCCGCAGCGCTCGAGGACGGCTGCGCTGCGCGTGTTTCGGGGCATGTAGTTGGCGGCGACCCGGTGGAGCTTCCAGACGTCGAATGCAAATGCGACCGCGCCATGCACCGCTTCGGTCATATAGCCCTTTCCCTGCTCATCGGCGGCGAGGTTGTAACCGAGGACGCACGACTGGAACGCCCCGCGGTGAACCTGGGTCAGGTTGAGGTTGCCGATGATCCGGTCCGGCGCCGCGCGGGGAAACAGGAAAGCCCGGAAGCCGTCGCCCGCGGACATCTCCTGGGCCCGATTGCGCAGCTGCTCAAACCACACGGCCTCATCGAGGAAGTTCGACGCGAACACCGGCGAGAACGGCTGGAGGTGATCTCGATTCTCGCCGTAGTAACGGATGATCTCGGGGACGTCGGCAGTCTCAGCGAGGCGAATGACGAGCCGTTCGGTCTCGATCAAGTCCTACGTGATGATGCCGCCACCCAGGACTCTCGTGCCCGCGTAGAGCACCGCCGCCTGACCCGGCGCCGCGCCGAGGAAGGGCTCGTCGAGCTCCAGCCGTCCGGACGCGTACGTCGCGGGGATGGGCTGTGCGTGGTAGCGAAGCCGGGCCTCGCACCGCACGGGTTCACCGACGCGGCCGTCGATGAACGTGACGTCGCGTAGGGCGACCTCCTGAACAGCGAGCTCGTCCTTCCGCCCGACGACCAGGCGGTTGGCCGGTGCGTCGATCTTGATCACATACCAGGGGCCGGCCTCGCGCAGGTCGCCGAACCCGCTCCTCTGCCCCACCGTGTAGAGCGCGGTGCCGCGATGGCTACCGAGCTCGCGACCGGCCGAATCAATCACCGAGCCCACTCGGACAGGCAGCCGCTCGGACAGGTACCGAGCCGTCTCGCCCCGGGGAACGAAGCAAATCTCCTGGCTCTCCGCCTTGTCTGCAACCGGGAGGCCGAACTCTCGAGCGTGCTCGCGAACCTCGCCCTTGGTCATGCCGCCGAGCGGAAAGGCGATTCGTGCGAGCCGCTCGCGATCGAGGTGGTAGAGCATGTACGACTGGTCCTTGGCGGGGTCGACGGCGGCGTGCAGCTCTGGCCCATCCGCGCCGGCGATGATGCGGGCGTAGTGCCCGGTGGCGAGCTTCTCGAAGCCGATGTCGAGCACGCGCGAGAGCATCAGGTCGAAGCGCACGAATGCATTGCATCGAACGCAGGGGTTGGGCGTCCGACCCTCGAGGTAATCGCGATGAAATGGCTCGATCACGCGCTCGCCGAACTCGCGTTCCAGGTTCCAGCAGTAATAAGGAATGCCGAGGACCGTCGCCACGCGGCGGGCGTCTTCGACCGCCGACAGCGAACAGCAACCGCCATGCTTCGCCGACTCCTCGGTTTCGCCCCGAGGCCACTGCTGGAGGGTGATCCCGACGACGTCGTGCCCTTGCGCCTGCAGCAGAGCGGCCGTCACCGACGAATCGACACCACCGGACATCGCAACTGCGATCCTCATGCGCGACCCGACAGAATCTGCTCGGCCACGACCTGCGCATCCTCGCCCACGCCGTGGAGGATCGACGACTTCAGCTTCCGCATGAAGTGGACGCCCATGAAATACAGGCCGGGCACCTTGGTGCGGCCGTCGGTCTGGATGGGGAAGCCCATGTCGTCGAAAACTGGAAACTTCACCCAGCCGTACTCCGGCCGGTAACCGCTGGTCCAGATGACGCTTCCGATTCCTTCCCGCGCAACGTCGAGCTCGGTCCGCGTCTTGATTCGCATCGGCGGAGGAATGTCGTAGACCGGCTGAGGCATCCCTTCTCTCGCGCAGCAGGCATCGATGTATGTCCGCACGTCGGCCCACCGCGCATCGCCGAAGTCCACGCTCGCGGCCAGGTCGTCGGCAAAGCGAAGTGTCGAGCCATCCGCGCCCGTGAAGCGCCCCAGCAGCTCGACGCCCATCGCGTGGAGGGTGCGGAAGTGAAGATCATGCCCGCCGCCATGGCCTGTCGCCTGAGGATTCCCGACCAGGCGCGCGGCGGGCGACGGGAGCTTGTCCGGGGTCCGGTCGACGAAGCCCGACTCGATCATCCACCAGACGAGGTCGTGGCCCGCAAGCCGGCGAGGGATCCAAGGACAGCGGCCGCAGGCGAGAAAAACCTTGCGGCCCGACTCGTGCAGCTCCTCCGCAAGCTGGCAGCCGGTCTGGCCGCTGCCAACGATCAGCACGTTTCCGGGCGGCAGCTTGGCCGGGCTCCCGTAGTCTTCCGCCAGGACCTGGTGGAGCTTCGACGGCAGCGTGTCTGCGCCGGCGGGGCGGTGCGCCTTGTGATAGGAGCCCGAAGCGACCACCACCGTGCGTGCATGAATCTGCTTGTCGCCGAAGCTCAGCAAGAACCGGCCATCCGAATCTGCTTCGACTGCTGATACGCGGCTCATCTCTCGCACCGGCGGGCGGAAAGAATCCGCCCAGGTTTCGAAAAAGGCGATCAGCTCTGCCAGGGACATGAATCCGTCGGGGTCGGAACCTTGATAGGCGGCGCCAGGGAGCTTCACCGACTGGTTCGGTGTGACCAGGCAGAACGAGTCCCAGCGCCGGCTGCGCCAGGTTTCCGCGATCCGGCCGCTGTCGAAAACAACATGGTCGGCGCCCGCCTGGGTCAGGTACCAGCTGGTCGCCAGTCCCGCCTGCCCGGCGCCTATCACGGCGATGTCGACGCTTTCTATCATCCGGCGGCCAATCTTAACGGCGGCTAACCTGCGCTCGGGCCGAAGGTCAGGCGAGCCTAGCCGACGAGGTCGCCTTCGGCCGGCTCGACGGTCACACCGCGCGATTCGAGGTACTCGACCCCACGATCCAGCTCCTCCGGCTCGCCAGTCACCTCCAGCAGCACCCAGCCCTGGTCGCGCGTGACGTCGGCGCGGCGGATGTTGGTCACGATCTCGAACTTGCGCCCGAGCTGATAGATGACCGGCTCTTTCACCAGGTCCGGACCGAAGATCAGCTTGAGACGCCGCCTCGCCATGAGGCGAAGTGTATTAGCCGCTAGCCTCCGGCGACCGCCGGCACGATGGAGATCTCGTCCTTGTCGGAGACCTTCGCTCGCAGGCCGGGTCCGAGCCGGACGTCCTCGTCGTTGAGGTAGACGTTCACGAACTGGCGGAGCTCGCCATTCGCGTCCAGCAGGCGGTCCTTGAAGCCCGGATAGCGCGCATCCAGCGCGTCGATCGCCGAGCCCAGGTCGGTCGCTTCGACTGCCACGGTCATCTGTCCGTCGGAGAGCCGTCGGAGAGGTCCCGGGATTCGAAATTGCGCCACGCCTAAATTGTCACCTTTTCCCGAAACGACTTCATGGTCGGATCTATTTCGACGCGGCGGGCGTGGCCGTCGACGGACGCCAGGACGTCGGCCGTCTTCAGGCCGTGCCCGGTGACGTAGGCGACCACCACTTCGTCGCCTTTCCAGCGCCCAGCGCGGGCCAGCTTAGCGAGCACACCTATGGTCACGCCCCCGGCGGTCTCGGTAAAGATGCCCTCGGTGCGAGCGAGCAGGCGCATCCCTGCGACGATCTCGTCCTCGGTCACCGCCTCGACGACGCCACCGGTTTCGAGCACGATCCGGTTGACGTAGATGCCGTCTGACGGATTCCCGATCGCGATCGAGCGGGCTATGGTGTTGGGCTTGACCGGGAGCACGCGCTCGGGCGTGTCCGACTTGAAGGCGTTGTAAACGGGGGCGCAGCCGAGGGCCTGGGCGCCGGTCAGCGCGGGAACGCGGTCGCCGCGCACCAGCCCGTAGTCCATCGCCTCGCGGATCGCCTGCCGATGCCGCACGAACTGGCAGCCGCTAGCGATCGGGATGATGATCTCGTCCGGCAGCTTCCAGCCCAGCTGCTCGATGGTCTCGAAAGTCAGGGTCTTCGAACCTTCCGCGTAGAACGGCCGGATGTTGATGTTGCAGAAGGCCCAGGGCGTGGACTCGAGCAGCTGGCTGCACAGGCGGTTGACCTCGTCGTAGTTGCCCCGCACCGCGACCACGTTGGGGTCGAAGACGCTGATGCTCACGACCTTCGCAGGCTCGAGGTCGACTGGTATGAATACGAAACATTCCAGGCCCGCACGAGCCGAATAGGCGGCGACCGCGTTCGCAAGGTTGCCGGTGGACGCGCACGCGATGGTTTCGAATCCGTGGGCGCGGGCCCAGCTGATCGCGACGGATACCACGCGGTCTTTGAAAGAGTTGGTCGGATTCATGCTGTCGTTCTTCAAATAGAGGTTGCGAAGGCCGAGCTCGGCGCCCAGTCGCTCCGCTTTCACGAGCGGCGTGAAACCCTCGCCGAGGGTCACTACCGGAGTCGAGTCCTCGATCGGGAGTAGGTCGCGGTACCGCCACATGGAAGCGGGTCCATGTTCGATGCGCTCCCTGGTGACGACCTTCTTCAGCGCCGCGTGGTCGTAAACGACGTCGAGCGGGCCGAAGCACATCTCGCAGACATGCGTGGCCTGGAGCTCGTACTCCGCCCCGCATTCGCGGCATTTCAGCCCAAGGAGCTTGGCCATCTTGTCAGTTTAGAGTGGGAGTTACGAGAGGCCACTGATGGACAAGCGCGATCTCAAGGATCGGTACGAGGCTACAGGCGACGAGGCGGCCTATGAAGAAGCGCTGCCGCTGTACGAGCACGCGATAGCGAGTGGCGCCGACCCGCAGGACTTCATCGACTACGGCTACCTGCTCGAGTGCCACGCCAGGAACCTGCTTCGACGGGCCGTGGCCAGCTATGAGCATGCGCTCGAGCTGGATCCCGACCTGGACAAGGCGTACTACCAGATCATCGGGGCACGCGCCGGCCTGCGAGAGACGGAGCTCCCCATCGCGCTCCACGAAAAGCGACTGGCCGCCGCCCCGCACGACATTCGCGAATACCGCTTTCTCGCGAGCGCCTACCTGGCCGCCCATGACTACGGCGAGGCCGCCGAAGTGATCGAGCGAGGCCTGGCCGTCGCGCCGGACGACTCGATTCTCATCGGCTCCCGCGCCGAGGTGCGCGGCGAAACGGGCGACTCGGAGGGCGCATTGAGCGACTGGCGCCGCGCGCTTGAGCTCGATCCCGACCATATCGGCCCGCTGTATATGAGCGCGTTCTTCCTCGAGCGCCTCGGCCGTCGCCAGGAAGCGATCGACACGTGGCAGAGGATCATCGACTGGAGCGAATCGCGCGGCTACGAGCTGGACACGTTGTGGCCGAAGCAGGAGCTCGCACGACTCAAGTCCTGATTTCGCGCGGTTGGCGCCAAACGAGCTGAATCGACCGTCCTGAAAGGCGCGTTTAGCGCCAAACGTGCGGAATTTCGCTAGCGAGCGTCTTTGACTTCCAACCACCACGTCAGCTCCTCACCGGGTGCAAGCAAAGGAGGCGGCGTTGCGAGGTGAGGCCGGTCCGCCCCGCCCGTGGCCGGCTCGATGGCGATGTGGTGATAGCCGCCCAGGTCGCCGTTGCATACCCACACTCCGACATAGGGCGTCAAAGCCGGGTCCCACGCCAACTCAACCGCCAACCCCGACCCCCACTCCAGGCGTGCATGATCCACCGACCCGCGCCGCAAGAACGCCTTGCGACTTTTCCCAGTCTCCGGCCGAGCCACGTCACCTCCCACCTCCACAGGCATATCGGCCTCATATCGAAACAAGGGATGTGCGCACCAATAGGCGTAGAGCGGCGTGTCGCCTAGATTCGTGTAGCGGTATTCAAGGCGCACGGAGGCGTCCAACACGATCCTGCGCTCCAGCTTCCAGGGCAAGACACGCCCAGAGCACTCCATCGTTCCATCGCCCGTCACCGTCCAGGGCAGGCGCCACGCCTCCCCGTGATCCGGCAGCTCGATCCCCTCATACGGCCCCGGCCCCGGATACCGGGCCGCATCCACGGTCGGCACCATCTCATCCCACCCGCGCGCCCCCGCGGCAACGAACCCAACAGCATTCCGATCATCCACCCCGATTCCCTGGTCGAGCAGCTCCTCACCGCCCAAACGAAGCGAGGTGATCCGCCCGCCCCGCGCAGGCTGAATCTCCATCTCCCACGAACCGCCCCGCAACCTCATGCCGCCCAGGATCGTAGTGTCTAGAGGAGTGAGATCCAGCCTGGTACTTGCGCTTGCCCTAGCGACGCTCGCGGCCTGCGGGCCCGCGACCGCCACGCATCTTCCCAGTCCATCACCAACGAGCCACTCACGCCTGGCGCCCTCACCGAGCCCCTCCCCATTCCCGACACCGAAACCAAACACCGCCCACGTCTTCGTGATCGTGATGGAGAACCGCAGCTACTCCCAGGCCATCGCGGGCACGTACACAGCCCAGCTCGCGTCCAAATACGCGGTCGCGACCAACTACCACGGTGTCTCCCACCCCAGCCTGCCCAACTACCTCGCGCTCACGTCGGGAAGCACTTGGGGAATCGCCGACGACGGATGGCACGCCCTACCCGCCGGCGGCATCGGCGCGCAGCTGACCAACGCCGGCATTGCCTGGCGCGCCTATATGGACGGCATGTCGGGCACCTGCAAGGCGAGCGGCTCCCCATACGCGCTGAAGCACGACCCGTTCCCCTACTACGGCAGCGCCTGCCCGTCGGAGGTCGTCCCCTTCTCGCAGTTCCAGCAGGACATGGCCGGCACGGTCCCCAACTTCGTGTGGATCACGCCAGATCTTTGCCATGACGGTCACGACTGCTCGACTCAGGCGGCGGACACCTGGCTGTCGCAAACCGTGGCGATCATCCTCGGGACATCGGCGTGGAAGGACGGAGGTTTACTGCTCATCACGTGGGACGAGGGCGAGGACAGCGCCAACCACGTGCTGACTCTCGTCATCCACCCGGGCACGCTCATCCACACGAGCGACCGCGCGTACGACCACTACTCCCTGCTGGCGTCGGTCGAAGATCGCTTCGGGCTGCAGCGTCTGGGTCAGGCGGCGAAGGCCAGCCCGATGGACGACCTGACCGTGAGCATGCCCAAGCTGATGCCGCTCAGCCGGTGACCAGCTGCGATGACGTCGTGATCTCGTCGAGATAAGCCTGGTCCACGTTGACCCCGAGGCCGGGGCCAGAAGGCACATTCAGGCGGCCGTCCACGAGCACGAACGGCTCGGTGATGTCCCGGTGGTAATAGCGCGACGAGGCTGAGGTGTCGCCTGGGAGACTGAAGTTGGGCATCGCCGCCATCGCCACGTTGCCCGCTCGCCCGAGTCCGGTCTCCAGCATCCCTCCCATCCACACCGGGATCTCGTGGCGCGCGCACAGGTCGTGGATTCGACGCGCTTCGAGGTAGCCGCCCACGCGCCCCGGCTTGATGTTGATGATCCTGCAGGCGCCTAGCTCGATGGCGTCCGCCGCCGCTTGTTCCGAGGTGATCGACTCGTCCAGGCATATAGGCGTGCGCACGGTTTTCGCCAGCTCGGCGTGCGCCAGGACCTGATCCTCCGGCAGTGGCTGCTCGATCAGCAGCAGGTCGAACGCGTCGAGCTCGGCAAGGTGAGCCGCGTCCGACAGCGAGTACGCGGTGTTCGCGTCCACCTGCAGGGGCACGTCGCCGAAACGCTCGCGCACCGCGCGGACAGGCTCCACGTCCCAACCCGGTTTGATCTTCAGCTTCACCCGGCGGTACCCCTGGTCCAGGTATCCGCCGACCGTGGTCAGCAACTCTGGGATCGAACGGTGGATGCCGACCGACACGCCGCAGTCGACCGCGGTTCGCACCGCGCCGAAGTAGTGAGCGAATGACTCTCGTTTTGAGCGCAGCTCCGCATCGAGCACCGCCATCTCGATGCTCGCCTTCGCCATGCGGTGCCCGTGGAACCTGCGCAGGACGCCGGCGATGTCGCCGGCTGAAAGGCTCGGCCGCCCCAACAGCGGGGGCAGCAGGTGATGCACCAGCACGTGCTGCGCCGCCTCGACGTACTCCGACGAGTAGTCCGGCTCTTCACCGGCGACGCACTCGCCCCAGCCCTCCCCCTGGTCGGTGATCGCCTTGACAAGGAGGATGTCACGCTCGAGCTGGGTCCCGAACGATGTCTCGAACGGCGAGACGAGCGAGATCCGAATCCGCCGCAGCTCAACCGCTTCCACCTTCATCCCCGCAAGCCTGCCGCCATCGCTCCGAGCCGGGCGTCATCGTCGTCGCTCAGCTCGACATCCGACGCGGCCACGTTCTGCTCGAGCTGCTCCACCGACGAGGCACCAGGGATCACGACGACATTCGGTTTGCGAAGCAGCCAGGCAAGGGCGACCTGTGAGGAGGTCGCCTGGTGACGCGAGGCGATCTCAAACATTGCCGCGAGCAGCGGCTTGAGCTTTGCTCTGGCCGCGGCGCGGAATGCTGGATTGAAGCGCCTGAAGTTCCGCGGCCCGGAGTCTTGATACCGGCCCGTGAGCAATCCCTGCGCAAGCGGGCTGTAAGCGACCACCAGGCGGCCGCTCGCCTGGGCCCAGGGCAACAATTCCAGCTCAGGTCGTCGATCCAGCAGGTTGAACCGCACCTGGTTGGACAGCACCGGGCCTCCGAAGGCAGCTTCAGCCGCTTGCCATTGAGCGAGTGAGTGATTGCTGACGCCGGCGTGAACCACCAGGCCGTGATCAACCAGCTTTCTCAATCGCGGCATCGTCGCGCCAGGCGGAAACATCGGGCTCGCCCAATGCTGCTGGTACAGCTCGATCCGGTCGACTCCCAGCCGGCGCGCGCTGGCGCGCGCTTTCGCCGCCACCTGCACCGGCAGCCCGAGCGGGAAAAATTTGGTGGCGAGGAACACCTGGTCGCGCCGGCCCTTGATGGCCTCGCCGACGATGCGCTCGGACTGGCCGAATGCATAGATCTCGGCAGTGTCGATGAGCGTGACTCCGAGATCCAGCGCCCGGTGCACGATCTTCACCGCCTCGCCTCGCGCGTAGTCAGATCCATATCCCCACTCGCGAGACCCGAACTGCCACGTGCCGAGCCCGATCGCCGACATGCGGGCGCCGCCGACCTCGACGTATTTCACGACTCGCCCTCGAGCAGCCGGTCGTAAACCATCTGCGACCATGACTCCATCTCCAGGTAGTGGATCCGCATCTCGTCGAGGGTCAACATCTGGCCGGCCAACTTCGTGGTTTCGCGGATGGCGATGTTGGGCGAGTCGCCGTCGACCAGGAACACCACGCCCAGGTGCACCTTCGAAACCGGCGATGACTCGTCGTTGAGCAGCCCGAGCAGAGTGGCTTCGAATCGCCCGTCATAGACGACCTCCTCCTCCCACTCGCGCTTGAGGCCGTCCTGGATGGGATCGCCTCCCTCGAGATCGCCGGGATTGATGTGACCGCCGACGCCCAGCGAGTACTGCTTCCGCAGGCGCCGCTCGGAGGATGCTCGCAGGCGATGCGTGAGCAGGTAGCGGTTGCCGTGGCGGAAAACGACGTACGGGATGATCTGCTGGTAGCTCGGGTCGTCCTCGACCTCGGCGCGGGGCTTGAACAGGTGGCGGGCGCGGATCACCGATTGGTACCAATCGAGCCGTTCGCTGATGAAGTCGTTCCAGGCGCCGTCGGGAAAGATGTCCTCCCGCCTGACGCACAGGACCTGCTCCGCGGCTGCCCTCATGGCGTGGGAAGAGCGGCCATTCTCACGAGACCGCGGCCAAACACGGCGATCAGCTCTGCGGTTCGATCCACCTCCTCGTCGGTGACCGGCAAGTAGTAGACCCAGGCGGCCCGCTCGGTCGCCGTGGTGATCATGGTCCGCGCAGAATCGGCGCTCGGGTTGCCACACGGCCCTTCGGCGTCCGCCATGCAAATCCGGCCCGCGAGGTTCACGCGCTCCTTGCCGATGCCTGTGTACTTCTCGCCTTCCTTGCCCAGCCTCACCACGAGTTCGTCGCCGCGGATCTTCTCCAGGTCGTACAGCCCGACCGGCACCTGCAGCTGAACCGACATTGCGTTGGCGACGTCGACCAACGAGTTCACGCGCGGAAAGGGCTCGCCCTTCTTCATCCTCCGGAGCAGTGCTTCAGATGACGGCCGCACCTTGGTCGGGTCGGTGCCGAACCGGCGGTACAGCGCGCGTGCTCGACCCACGTCGCCGACCTCGACAGATCGAGCCGCCTGCATCGCCCGCGCCACCTCCAGCTCGAAGTCGTCGCGGGGCTCGGTGACCTCGAGCTCGTACAGCTCGAGACAGAGGACTTCGATGTCCAGCTCGGAACGCAGCGTCAGCACAACGATTCCAGCTGGTCGAAGAAACCCGGGTACGAGATCTCCACGCACTCAGCATCTTCGATCTCGGTGGTCCCGTCGGCGAGCAGCCCCGCGACCGCGAGCGCCATCGCGATGCGGTGGTCCCGATGCGATCTGACGCGCGCTCCTTCCAGGTGCCGCGGGCCCTTGACCACCCAGCCGTCGTCGACGGCGGTGATGTCCGCACCCATCGCGGACAAACCATCGGCCATCGCCGCGATGCGATCAGACTCCTTGACACGAAGCTCCGCAGCGCCAGTGATGTGGCTCGTTCCCGCTAGCTGCGAGGCCGCGACGGCCAGCACTGGTAGCTCATCGATCATCTCCGCCGCCATCGTGCCGTTGACGGACACCGGGCGGAGCACGGCTGCGGTTCCGACCTCGAGATCGCCAACCGGTTCGCCGCTCACCGATCGCGCTCCATCGATGTCGATCGTCATCCCGGAAACACGAAGGAGATCGATGAGAGCGCTCCGCGTCGGGTTGATGCTCACGTTGGGTATGCGCAGGCGAGACCCATTCACGAGGCTGGACGCGACGAGCCAGAAGCTCGCCGCGCTCAGATCGCCGGGGATCTCCATGTCGAGGGGAGCGAGGCGAGCTGCGGGCCGGATCTCGACGCGGAGGCCTTCCACGCTCACATCCGCTCCCATGGCGGTGAGCATCAGCTCGGTGTGGTTGCGCGTGGCTACGGGCTCGACCACGGCGGTCGTGCCCTCAGCGAACAGTCCCGCCAGCAGCACCGCTGATTTGACCTGCGCGCTTGGCACGGCCGGCCGGTATTCGATGCCGTGCAGCGGCAGCCGGCCGCCGACGATGAGCGGCGGCCACTGCGCGTCCGCGCCCATCTCGCGCAGCGGGGTCACAACCCGATCCATCGGTCGAGTCGACAGAGACTCGTCACCTCTCAGCTCGGAAGCGAAGGGTTGCGCGGAAAGCAGTCCCGCCAGCAATCGCATGGTCGTCCCCGAGTTGCCGCAGTCGAGCGCGCTCGCAGCCGCTCTCAGGCGGCGCATGCCCAAACCGCGAACCGCCGCGTCATCGATGTCAACGCCCAGGGCCCTCATGCACGACGCGGTTGATTTCACGTCGGCGCCCGTCGACAACCCGCGGAAGTGACTATCGCCATCTGCGATCGACCCGAGGATCAGCGCGCGATGCGAGATCGACTTGTCTCCAGGCACGCGGACCTCGCCTTGCAGCCGGCGTGCCCGCCTAACGGTCGCTATCACCCGATTCCTTGCTCCAGCGTTCTCGAACCGCACGTGCTTCCTCGAAAAGCTCGACGAGCCGAGGATCGTCGGCTTCGAGGTGTCGACGCAATCGCGTAAGTGAGTTGCTGATCGCATCAAGTTGCTCCAGCAGGTTCTCGCGGTTGGTGCGCGAGATGCCCGCGGCCAGCTCCGGCTCGCCCGCCGCCAGGCGGCTCATGTCGCGAAACCCCGAGGCCGCGACGTTCGACGCCTCCGACCAGTCGGCACGTCCCGACAGCGCGAGGACGTAACCGACCGACAACAGCAGCGCCGCGTGGCTCACGCCCGCGACCAGTCGATCGTGCGTCGCTGCGTCCATGACCAGCGGGTGCGCGCCCACCGATTCCACGAGGCCGCGAACGGTCGGATCGTCGCGGGTCAGGATCCACGGCGCACCCTTGAACAGCTCGGCGTCCGCGCCATCGATGCCCGCTGCCTCGCGGCCGCACATCGGATGCCCGCCGACGAGGTCGATCCCTGCGCTCGCGGCCCACTCCATGACGCTGCCCTTCGTGCTCGCCATGTCGGTCACGACCTTGCCTTCAACGTAGCCGCGCAGGCTGTCCAGCACGTCTCGCATCGCCAGGATGGGGACTGCGACCACCACCACGTCGGCCATTTCGATGGC